>JADMIO011019981.1_pt1 | contig 87716 bp, 104 predicted proteins | sample 8958161 | NCBI WGS metagenome assembly JADMIO01 (sample SAMN16585339, study PRJNA669376) | soil metagenome | isolation source: Crop rotation soil | place: USA: Cullars Rotation, Alabama | collected 2011 | reverse complement strand
GCCGCGACTTCAAGTCACGTGAATTCCAAGCTTCGGATCCCACTGTGCTGGAAAAGTATCGATCGTGCCGTTGCTGATGACCGGGATTTCCGGCACCTCGCGGATGATGACGCCGTTGTAGAGCAGGTCGCCGTCCTGGAAGAGCGGGTTGCGCTCCATGGCATCGCCTTCACGGGCGCGGGCGTTCGTGTTGGCGGCAATGATCGTGGCATCCTGCGACAGGTCGCGGAACGTCAGGCTGCCGGTGAACAGCACGAACCATTCGCGGCCTGCGGTCATGTCCGACTTGAAGGGGCGGATATGCGTGCCGGTGGATGCGCCCGCCGTCTTGGCCATGCGCTTTGCCAGGGTGATCGCCGCGGCAGTCAGCTTGTCGTCGGTGTTGTCGATCGTCGCATGAGCGGTTGCCCATACGCCGGACGAGGCGTTGCTCTTGGTTTTGCCGAACAGGATGCGATCGGCATTGGCCACGAGGTAAGCGTTGCGCTCGGAAGCCGAGGCGGCCGCATAGAGCTTGGCGCTGTCGGTGCCTGCGATCCCGTTGGCGTCGGCGGCGCCGGGGATGATGATAGAGGCGAGTGCGTCAAGCACGTCATCGCGCAGGATTTCCGCGTCCCACGTGCGAAGCTGCGGCTTGGCAGCCTCGAACAGGTCGATGTCGGTCTTGTAGCTGGTGGACTTGGGCACCTTGACGGCGTTGCGCAGCCAGTCGATGCGCACTTGGTCGTTCAGGTTGCCGAGATCGTCCTCGTTGCCCTTCAGCACCTCCGAGCCGCGCACGCCGCGACCCTTGAGGCGCGTGATCAGCGGAACATTGATGTAGGCGCCGCCTTCGCTCTTCAGCTCATTGCGGATGCGAATGATAGCGGTCGGCGACGTACCCATGTAAGGCATGAGCGAGGATTCGCGCACATATTCGAGGAGGAACTGATTGACCCAAATCTGCTTTTCGCTGGCCGACGCCAGGACAACTTCTGCCATGGTCCTTAACCCTTAAAGACGGTCTCCAGGGCTGCCATTGGTCCGACCGGTACATCCTTCACGCCGCCTCCGCCGTTGCCGGGGAGTGATGCCAAGGAGCGCGGCGGCGGGGCAGGCTGGGCCTGTTGCTGCTGCGCTGCCACTGGGGCAGCAGACGGTGCAGAGGCAGCTACGAGGCCAAGTTCAGCGGCGCGGCGGCGGACATATTCGTCCGGATCCTTACCGATGTCGGCAACAAGCTGATCCTGCTTGTGCTGCTGGACAATCCAGTCGATCGGGTGCGGCTGCTGCATGTAGGCGAGGGCGAAAGCCCTATCGGATTTGGCTTTGGCAGCGGCCCATTCGCCCGCTGCGTCCACCGTTTCCGCGCCGTGCATCTGCCGCGCAATCATGTCGCTCACTTCGAAGCGCGTCTCGATCTTGCTCTGCTCGATCACGCTGGCGTTGTGCGCGGCATATCCCGCTGGATCATCGAAGGGGTCCGGGGCCGAGCTTGGCTTCGATTGGCTGAGTCTGGCTTCCGCCTCTTCAGCCCTGCGCCGCCATTCTTTCTCGCTGTCTCGTCGATCAAGATAAGTCGCCAGCGGTACTGTCCGCTGCTCTTCCTCTTTGACCGGCTCAACCGGGGCGGCTGCGGGCTCTACCGGCTCAACCGGCGCTTCCTGCTGCGGCTCCGCTTCAACGATTGGCGCATCGATGACCGGGGGTTCCGGCTCTTGCTGCGTCGATCCGTCGAAAAGCTGCTCAATTCCCATTCTTACCTCCCCGCTCGTGTCGTGAGCGGCAACGAAGCACCCGATGCAGCGGCGGCCTGTCCCGGTTTTCGTGGCGGGAGCACGCAAATCTCCGAAGAGACGTGCGTGCTATGGGAGGAGGAAAATTCGCGCGCGAATGTGTTTATTCGGCGGGCTTTGTAGGCTCTTCGAGCGGATGTTCAGCCACGCTGCTGCGCCCCATCTCGAAATAGGTCTGGGCGGTGTCGGCCTGCTTCTTCTCAGTGTCGGCCTGAGTGTTGGCAATTTCAGCCTGCTTCTCGCCCATTTCGAGTTGAACGGCCATCTGCTGCACCGGATCGGGCTGTTGTTGTTGGGCCTGCTTCGCCTGCCATGCCTCTAGCCGCTCAATGACCTCGCGCTTGTTGGGAAGTGGCGACATTTCGATTGCGATCATGAACTGTGGTGAGCCGATAGGAACGATCTTCGCCAGCTCGAGAAGATCCGCCCAGACCTCCTGCGCCAGGCTCGCGGTGTCGGGCGAGGAATCGATGATGATGTCCATGTCCATCTCAGCGATGCGGTTCTTGATTTTGACCATTGGCTGAGCGACGGGCTGGCCATCGGGACCTTGGGCAATCTCCATGACCGGCGTGCCGTCCTCATTTTTGACGGGCACCGGCTCATTGACCTGCAGGAAGTCAGGTGAGCGCGGATCGTCGGTCACGCGAATAAAGGTCGGACCGGTCCAATATTGCTGAGCCAGCATCCACATCTGGCGGAAGCAGCGATTCTCCCAATCTTCGACCCGTCCAATCGGACGGGCAAGCTCCGTCATCCCGGCCTGCTGAAGGACAAGGCGCGCACGACCGGACTGCGCCGCTTCACCCTGCCTGCCAAGAACTGCCGGCGTTGGCCCCATGCGCTCAATCTCGGACTTGCTCTCTTGGAGCAAGAGCGCCTGACCGGAGGCAATGTCGGCTGTCGGGACAATCTGCCAGCCAGCGGGGATTACACCATCTGCCTTAGCGGCTTCAGCGCGGGCTGTCTTGGCGTCGACAGGCGCGGCGGCGGGGTCGCTCTGCTGCACTTGCCGACTGTTGGCCAGATGCAGCAATCTTGACCGGCGGGCGTTGATCTCATCCTGGATCGGGATCATGTCGGCTATGCGGCCATAGCGCCCGTTCTTGCGATCGACATAGCAGCTTTCCGCCTCAATGGGGCAGCGCGTCTCTCCGGTCTGCACGTTGATGTAGGCGGACGAGCCAGACTCCAGCGTGCCCGCGCCGCAGAACAGGTAGCGGAACCATCCTGTTCCGTCGTTGTAGTAAAGCTCCACAACCATGAGACGCTGACGCTTGCGGTCCACCCAAGCGAGTCCGGCACTTTCGGGCCGGTCTTGCCAAGTAGAATCCATCGCCGATGCCGCGGGCGTGAGAAGGTCGCCTATCGATGCCGTTGCCTCAGGATAGAGCTTCCTGACGACTGCGAGGTCCATCCACTTCGCAGAGCCCATGTAGCGGGCATCCTTGAAGTCGGGCCGGCGGCTGTAGGGATCGTAGAAGAACTCCTCGTACCGGATCTGGCTTGAGACGATCTTGCGGCCGTCCCACTCATGGATTGCGGCGCATGTGCCCTCGACGAGGAAATTCTCGGCGCAATCGAGCTTGACTTCTTGGAAGCGATTACTGTCGGCGATGAACCTGAGGGATTTCGTCGCGACATCCGCCGCCCCATCATCCACCGGATTGCGGGGAAGCGCGCGGGGATCGACCTTACTGCCTTCCAATACACCAAGGATGCCATCAATGGCCGGGCGCACCCGGTTACTGTAGATCGATGGTTGGCCTCGCGCCCTGAGCGTGCGCCGCACGTCGCTGTTGAGCTGCTCGGGCCCGTCGTAATAATCGCGGCCCTTCTCGGCCCGGATGCGGTCCGCCGTGGTCAGTTCGCGGGAATCGTCGAAGAGTTTGCGCAGCCATGTCAGTTCGACAAGGTCTTGCTTCATCGGCGCGGGGATCGTGTCCTGCTGCGCGCTGATGGGATTGTCGGGCGACTGGGGGTTAGCCATCGGCTTCGAGTTCCGCGAGGCGCGCCTTGATCGCCTCAATGCGCTTGGCATACCCCGCACCCGCCTGCTGACTGGCAGAGAGCAAGCCTTGCAGGCGCTCTATCTCGGCGGCGCGCTCTTCATCGGTCATGCCCGTTCATTGCGGGCGCATGGACGGCATCGCGCTTGTGTTTATCCCCAGACGCTACCTTGCGCGTCCTCGTTCTCGGGTGGACGATAGTCGCTCGGGTTTCGAATGATCTCTGTGGTGGGGAGGATGGCTGGATGGGCTTGGTCCAGCGCCCTGCCGATAAGAGAGGCGTTATCGACTTCATCGTCATATTTGCCGGCGGGGAAGGACAAGAATTCGCTGACGTCACTGCCCGGCTCCATGAACAGCTTACCCATCGCGGCACGGGCCTGAACGCCTCGCGCGCGCGTGGGCTTATCATGGATCGACGGCAGCCATTCCATGCGGACCCAACCCTTTGGCCGCTCCCTCATGCGGCGTATCAACATGGGCTCGATGGCCTTGGCGATCACTCCGGCCTCCCCAAACCATGCGATAGGCCCCCATGTCTCGACCAAGTCAAGCTGCCGTTCGATCCACTCATCGCTAGCCGTTTGTCCGCGCCACCCATCCAAGCGATAAAGGTTGCTATCGTGATCGACGCCCCAAATGCGGTGAACTGTGAAGTCGCCACCACCATCGGTCACAGCGTAGTCGCTCGTGCCATAGATGGAGAGATGTTTGGGCCGCTCCTTCCAAAAGGGCAGCCAGCTACGCTTGAAGAACCCGCCCTCATCAGGCTGCGGGCGCTGCTGATATAGGGCAGACCATTCCCGCGGTCCGATTGTGGCCTTGATGCGGGCGAGAGCCTCGGTATCGTACCATTCCGGCCAAAGAGCTTTGCCGCTTACATCGAGCGCAGGGAGGTCGAGAACGGTCCATTGCCCGCCATCCTCAACGCGACCGTCCTGCTCCAGCAATCGTCCCGCGAGGTCGTCTTCGTGCCAACGTGTCTGGATAAGCACGACGGCGCCGCCGGGCATGAGGCGGGTGTAGAAGGTGGATCGATACCAGTTCCACACCTTTTCGCGCTGGTTCTCGCTGTCTGCGTCCTCGCGATCCTTGAACGGGTCATCGATCAATCCAAGATGCGCACCACGCCCTGTCGTAGCAGTGCCTACACCGACAGCAAAGTAGGCGCCACCTTGCTCGGTGTTCATGCGGTCGGATGCGCGGCTATCCTGTTTTAGGGCAACTCCACGGAACACATCGCCGAACTCGGGTGACGAGATGATGCCCTTGACTTCGCGGCCAAAGTCCGTGGCCAAATCGCTGTTGTAGCTCGCCGCGATGATCTGCCGCTTCGGATTTCGTCCGAGATACCATGCCGGGAAACGTTTGCTGGCCTTTTCGCTCTTGCCATGGCGAGGCGGCATGAAGACCATAAGGCGGTCAATTTCGCCGCGCTCAACTGCCTCCAACTTTTCATCGAGCAGCATTTGATGGCGGGCGTGGATATAGTCTGGGCTGGTATAGCTAGTGAATGCTGCCAGGCTCCGGCGCGACCTTTCGGCCCTGATCTCCTGAACGGTCGGCAATCGCTGCGACAAGGCTTTCAAGCGCGTCGAGTTCATCGGCTGTAGCGGCAGAGAGTTCATGGCGGTGGGTCACTTCCGCATTGTAATTGATGTCCAGTTTGTCCCCGTATTCCTTGGGTAGCCATTTGCCGGCGAGGCGAAGCCGCGTGTCGATGCGAACGCGCTTATTGGCGACCTGAACCGGGTCGGTCGTGGGCTCATCGGCGATTGTCAGGCACTCTTCAGCGAGGAAATGAACGCCTCGCGCGCGCGCCGCACGGAACTGTGCAGCGAAGTCTGCGTCTGCATCGAACCAATCGTAGACCGCGCGCCTGCTCGGCATTCGACTATCATTGCAGATACGCGAGAGCGGCTCGCCCTCTGAGGTCCGCTTTAGTAGTTCAACGACCACATCGTCTTCGAACTTGTCAGCCATGGGCCACCTTATCAGGATGATGCCGGCGCAAAGCCTCGAGCAGCTTCCGACTGCCTTCTTCGCACATCGTCTCGATGTAGCTCTTTGTGTATTTGCGCTCGGGCGTCATTGGCACGCGGCCCGGTATTCCAGCCATGCGACGAAGCTCCTTGAACCGCACGCGACAAGCCAGGCTCGATCGGTGCGGCATCACGATCACGAGCCGATTGTATTGGACGCCGACTTGCCGGGCGGCGCGAAGGACGCTGTCCTCGTGCTGGCTCCACGAAGGCCCTCTAGCCATTGAGCTTGTCCTCCTCGGCGAGCGCGTGCTCCAGGTCAGCAGTCATTCGCCTGATCCGGGCGATGCTCTGAGCGGCCCATCGGTAGGCCACCTTTGATCGACGCCCTATCTCCATTTCAGGCCACTTCGTAGCAGCCGCGAGTTGGCTAACGATGCTCAAGCTCACATACCCGGCGTCGATGCCGCTCACCCCTGCCTCCCATAGTGTTCGCGGTTGAATTGGGCTGCGACTTCGGAAAGCTCTTCTTCGGTCGGCATCCGAGCGGGGCCGCGATCTGGCCGCTTCTCGCCGTCAAAGGCCGGTTGGTATCCGAAGCTCTCAAGGATCTTCTTCGCCTCCTCAGGTGTGCAAAAGCTGTTCGTGTTCGCCGCTGTCAGGCGTCTTGCATCGCGGTTCGAATATTGGGCTTCCAGTTCCCTCAGGCGCTCACGATACCAGCGCGCGCTGGCGTAGCTCTGGACTGGCGCGGCAAAAATGGCCGGCACGATCTTGGACGGATGATCGGCGACCTTGCGGGCATGGGCGCAGCGCTCGGCCAGTTCGCAGACCGGAATCCCCTTCACCTCGTCAAATGCCACCAGAAGCCATTCGCGGCGGTCCGTGTCGCCCATCCCCGCTATCGCCACCAGGCGCAGGCAGCGCGCCAATTCCTCCGTTGCTTGTTCCAGCGAGGGCGGGGCCAGTTTGGCGCGCAGGTCCGCTATCTCCATTTCGAGCGCGGATTGTTTCGACGACATCGAGGACGACGGCTCCGAGCCCTCCGCTCCGTTCGGTTGGTCGGGATTCCACATGCCGTCCGATCCTTTCATCCGCGCTCAAAATCCAATTTACCCATGTCCGCTGCCAATCGACCTTCACCGCGTCCTTCCCGGACTTGGCGAGCCAGTAGTTGCGGAATTTCGCGAGTTCTCGCTCGATCGCACCGACGGGCCACGCCGCCACGATCTGTGCCGCTTTCCCGATCAGCGGTTCAGGCGTCCAATCTGCCGAAAGCCGGGTTCCCTTACGCGCGCGGGTTTCGGGTTCGGGGGTATGGGTATGGGGGTTAGAATTATTTTCATTGGGGGAAAGGGAAGGGGGGGCGTCCGTGACTGTCCCAAGGACATCGCCGTGACTGTCCCGTGACTGTCCCGTGACGTTCACGTCCCCATCACGATCCTTGTCACGCTGGCGGCGCTTGCGCTCGCGCTCGACCGCTCGGCGGCGCTCAATCTCAGCGTCCCGCTCCTCCAGTGCGCGCACGGCAAGGATGATCGCCTCCATAGGCGCCCCGGCATCCGAAAGGGCCTGCATGAGGTCAGCCACCTTGCTCACAGGGCGCGAGCCTCCTCGTAACGAGCGGCGAAATCGGGATCGGCGGCCAGCAATCCGTGTGCGCGAGCCACCCCTTTCAGTATCGTGCTGTGGTCTCGCCCTCCGAGAAGTCTACCAATCACGGTGTAGCTCAAGGCGCGCTCATGGCGCATCATCAGGGAGGCGGCAAAGCGCGGATATGCTGTGCGCCTGTTGCGGCGGTCAGACTTGATCTCGCCACGGGACACACCCCAAGCCGTCGAGACGGCGGCAAGTATTTGTTGCGCATCCCGGCTCATGCTGCCTCCAACGTCACGAGAACGCGGCCACCCTTGAAGACGGGCCCAAACTCGTAAGAGGGCAGGAAGCGCTTGTCGTTCACTCGCAGGGCGTCAGCGATCCCGTCGATCATTGGCTTTAGGCGACCGGGAAAGTTCACTCGGTCGCCCCTGTGATTTGGCGGCTCGAACCGGAAATGGATCCTGATGTCGCCAGCGCCAGGAAACACACCAGGATTGGCGTATAGCGTCGCCATGCGGCCAGCCCGGCGGTAACGGGCAGTTATGCTGCTCTTGCCGTGCCAGTTACCCTTTGCGTGCCCTGAGAGGGACGAGGGAGGCCATGGGAGGACGATCTCAGCCACCAAGCGCCTCACTCTCAGGCAGCCCCGCATCCCGCCGCATCTCCCGAGCCCGGATCAGCACCCGCTCTCGATCCGTAGCAGCAGCAAGCAGCTTGGCGCGGGTGGCGAGTTCGGACAGCGCGCGGGCGTGACGGGATGCGTCAGAGGCGGGCTTGCGGGTGCGGAGGGGCCAGAAGCGGATCATGCTGCGGCCTCAAATAATGGCCCGGCGCCGACAGCTTCAGCGGCAGCGGGATTGATCCACAGAACCTCGGTCCGCTCCCGAGCGCCATCTGCGTGAGCCTTGCGCTCAATACGCCGCCAGTCAGGCAATGCGTTGTCGTAAAGGCCAGTGGGATAGCCCGACAGGACGACCATGCCTTTGAGGCCCCGAAGGAACTCAAGCAGCTCGATGTGCTGTTGATCGGTCAGTTCGTGACGATATTGACCCTTGTCGCAATATGGGTTGCCCCGTGCGCGTGTCGAATGAACATAAGGCGGGTCAACATAATGAAGGGCATCGGAGCGATCTCGTTCAGCCATAACTGAGATGGCGGGGCGACTTTCGATGACCACACCTCGTAACCGCTCAACGACAGCCGCAAGCGTTTCGGGAAAATTTACCCAGTCATGTGCGGGCGTTGTGCCGCTTCGATCGCTCGTTGCCCTGAAGCCCGTGGATTTTCCGCAAGCAGCGGCAGACCCGAAGCCCATGAACGACCGCGCGACTATCCGGCGCGCCCGCTCGAGGTCATCATCCGAGTGATGGTACGCCTCCGCGAATTCGTCGCGACTGAAGGGGGTAAGGCGCAGCATATCGATGAGGCGTGGTGCGTCAGGCCCGCGCAGCACTCGAAAAAGATTGACGACATCGCCATCCAGGTCGGAATAATACTCCGCGTAGGCGCGTTCTTTGCGCAGCAGGACACTTGCAGCACCGCCGAAAGCCTCAACATAGACGCGATGGTCTGGGAAGTGACTGATGATCCAAGGCGCAAGGTTCCACTTGCCGCCATGCCATCGGAGAACGGGGCGCGAGGGATCGACACGCGCAGGGGCTTGGTTCACGAGAGCCCGGTCCGTAGGACACGCCATCACCCTTCCTCCCGATCACTACCCGCAATGATCCGACCAATGACGAGGGCTGCATAGCAAACGCCCACGACGAGCAGGGCAGCGAGACCCAAGGCGATGGCGAGGAAGGGGTTCATGCGACCCTCCGAACGCCAGTGCCGCGCAAAGCATCAATCCGCGTCAGCCAGGTTCCGAGAACCCGATGCACCTTCCGAAGCCGCGCCTCGTCTTTGCCGAGCAGTTCGTGGTCGGTCGTCGCAACGCCGCCGGGACTGTCTTCGGCTTCGTCTTCGGCCGTTTCGGCAGCGAGCGAGATGATGTCGCGTGTCAGAGGATCCGACGTGCAGACCGCATCGGCATGGACATTCTTGAGCCCGAACTCGGCGTCGAGCTCGTCGTGCGCGCTGTCGTCATGGGCAAGCAGGTTCCAGAGCTTGTCCGGGCTGGGCATCGATGATCCGCGCAGGATGTTGCCGCCGAGGTGGCGCACCGAGACGCCCATCCACTGAGCGACCTTCGCCTCGCCATGCCTGCGGATCATCCGGTTAAGCATCTGGCGCATCGTGGCGCCGAACTGTTCTTCGGTCAGGGGCTCAACAGCCGGAACGACATTGCTGCGCTGCGTCATCTATTCAAACCCTCATGAGTGGGGACGGAACAATCCTGAGTATCGGCGAATTGGCCGTTCGCATTGTCGAGCGGATCGGCGCCCCCGTTGCTGACGAGCTCGACATGTGTGGGAGCGAGCCGATCAGCAGCGAACACCTGCCCCGCGAGCCGTTGGGAGACGTGTTTCTCGCGGGGCAGGACCAAACCGGGGACAGGGGAGGCCCCGGCGGTTGCAGCGCCTCTCTGTGTCTGCAGGCGGTCTCTGGAAGAGGCCTTGGCGCTGATGGGGATGATGCAGCTTGGCAAGCAGGAGACCCGCGCCCTGAAATCATAATCCGGCTCGTTCCCGTTCTGGACGAGGGGCCCGCTGCAGAGCTTGCAGAAGCGGGGCAGGGGATGGTGTTGCGCGACCATCATCACGCCCAACCTCCCGCTACGGAAAGCGCGGAATTGTCAAAATCATACGGTAAACAGCCAGTTACCGTCGAATGTGGCTTGTCGCGCCCCGTGGAACTACGGCATTCTCCAGAGTTCGGCGTGGGGCCGGAGGGAGCGGAGACATGGGCGCTGCCGACTATTTCGACGAGGTTCCTGAGTACAGCATCGAGAACGGTGTTGTGCGGTGCCAGACCAAGGCGGGAGATGCCTATTTCATGGCGCTGCCGGTGTTCAGGCGCACCGTGCACAGGATGCAGAAACTGCTTACCGAGCATGATGCCGCAGGGCGCGTCTTGCCCTTCAGGGGCGCTCGGAAGCGCTAGCATCACGCCGCTTCGTCCGCAGGCAAATCGACCTTCTTCAGCGCCGCGAGCAGCTTGATATGAGCCATGCGGGAACGCGGAATGCCGATGGACCTCCAGCTGTGCACGGTGGACACTGGGGCTTCCATGTCCTTCGCGACGGCGCTGGTTCCACCGAGGGCGTCGATGATTTTGTCAGCATTGGTTTCCATACGCCGCAGTATGCGATAATCGGAAGCTCATCGCAAGCTAAATCTTGCGATAATCGCGATTGCGATAGTCGGAAGTTGCCGTTCAATAGGCTCATGGACGACACACCCAAGCTGCGCCCCGAGGTTGAGCATATTTTTGACCGCCTAGACCGGGTGGGCAGGACGCAGCGTGCGCTTGCCGATGCCATCGGGATCGAGGAGAACAAGGTCTCGAAGGTGCGGGCCGGAGGACGGCAGCTTAAGCACCACGAGCTGGTAAGGGCCGACAAGTGGCTCAAGGTTGTTGAGGCCGGCGACGAATATTCACCCGAGCCAGATCTCCCGGTGGGCGACCCTCACGTCAGTTATGTCAGCGTGGAAGTTCTCCCGACATTCGCTGGCATGGGTGGCGGTGGTACGGGCGATGATGATCCCATAACCGCGCTCGTGCCGCGCTCGCTTATTGTCGAAATCCTCCAGGGCAAGCCGTCCGATTTCCTGCTCATCAACGTACGCGGTGACAGCATGGAAGGCGACTTCCGGCATGGCGACCAATTACTTGTGGACACACGCGACAAATCGCCAACACAGCCCGGACCCTTCGCGCTCTGGTTCGACGATGAATATGTGGTCAAGAATGTGGAGCGCGTGCCGGGCGGTCAGGTTCGCATCTTCTCCAGCAATCCGAAATACACAACAGTCTCGCTCGCAACCGAGGAGACTAGGATCATCGGGAGACCCGTATGGTTTGGAAGGCGGCTTTAGCGGCCCTTCTTGTCGCTGCGCCAGGTTATGCGCAAAGCTCTGACTGGGTCGTGTTCTCGACCACGCCAAGCGGCACCAAATGGTCCATTCGGCTCGCTGACGCCGGTAAGGGCAAGGGTCTCCACGAGGTCTGGTTCAAAGGAGACCACGCCGCCGACAAGGCGGTGGAGTTTCGACAGACGATGGCCCTCTACCGCATCAACTGCGACACTGGTCAAATCGGGCTGATGCAAATGACGCGATATCTTGCCAGCGGCAAAGCTGAAGACACACCATACCGAGGCTATGTTTCCATGCAACGTGTCGTGCCGGACTCGGTTGGGCAGGCGTGGTTTGACGTGGTCTGCATAGCGTTCGATGAATAAATTCCGATAATCGCAAAATACAGCTTGCGATAGTTCCGATTATCGCATACACAGTCTCCATCGAGCAACCCGCTCTGGAGACTGAACGATGCAGCGTCTTACCAATGATGTTCGGGAGGCGATCGCCAACAAGGCGGTCGCTCACGCCTTCGATCCCCGCAGGGCTGCGCTGGCCGAAGAGGCTGACACACTAGGCCGTGCGGCCTACGCGGTAGTATTTCCGAAGTCGGAGACAGACAAGCTCGCGAGCGTTCCAGAGAATTGGATCAGGCGCGACGCGTGCCTCCGCTTCAATGTTGGCGGCCAGCACATAAAGCTTAATCTCGTCGGCGATGGCGTTCCGGTGCCTTACCGGATCAACGGCTACGCTGGCTATTCATGCAGCGTGCTTGGCTCCATCCCACACGGCGATCTTTGCGACAAAATCCAGAAGCACGCTGTCGCCGTTGAAAAACTGAAAGATGAGAGCAAGGCCGCTCGTCAGCAACTCATGGCGATGCTGGCTAAGGTCAGCACGTTCAAGCGCCTCCGGGACATATGGCCGGAAGGCGCTCAGTTCTTCGCCGGATACGAGATTTCGTCAGCCGCCGTTCCCGCACTTCGCGTCGATGAGATCAACGCAATGCTCGGACTGGCCGCCTGAATCCTTCCCCAACCGGCGGACCCCCACATCCGCCGCAAGGATGAACGATTCCTCACCAACACAGAGGGCACCATGCAGCACAGCTATCCCAAGCCATCGACCACGCAGCTCCTCGCTGACCTCCTCGGCATCTATGCTGAGCTGAGCGCGAGGAGCGACCTTGGTGATGCGCCAACAGATCTTCTGAACGCTCTCGATGGTGGCGAAGATGCCGCCCGCGAGCTGCAGGACTGGCTTGCCGAGCAAGTGCCTCAGCGGCCCATGCGCTATGCGGAGTGGGCGGCATGAGCGCTCTATCCGAAGCGCAACACAATCTGATCCAGTGGCTTGCCGACAATGGCGGCGAATGCGTGCTGGACAAATATTGCCGCTTTATCGCCCAAGGGGAGCGCCGCAGCAATAGCTTTGCCCCATCGATTATCCGCCTCGTGGCAGCCGGATATATTGAGGGCGCTGGCCCAAACCGACTTCGTCTATCCGCGCTGGGCCGATCAACGGCGAAGCGGGCCGGCAATCCAACATGCGTGCCGATGACGCGCGATTTTTCCGATCCTCGCATCCGCGAAAAATACATCGGAGACGAGGATACGCTGACCAATTTTGCGGATGCTGATGCGGCAAGCGGAGGCCAGCAATGAACCGCAACGCCCTAGGCCAATTCGAGGCCCGTCCTCGCCTGACCGAGATCGAGCGCTACTGCACTGACCCCGCATATCGCGCCGCATGTGATGCCGAGCGCATCCGTGAACAGGCGCGCATGAACGCCGAAATCGATCGGGCGACACTCGCCAACTACAACCCTGCGAACTTCGATGAAGAGCCGGGATGGGTCTCGGCTGTGCGGGCTCGGGTGGAAGCGGCTCGGATTGCGGGAGAGGTGGCGTGAGCGACAACCACATCAAGGATGGAATGCTCGATCCGCGTGGCGCGTTGCGTGCATCAGGTGTGAGCGCGACCTACACCCCCGGCCCATGGATCGCCGCCTATGTTGGCGTCGAAAAGGCCGTCCTGATCGGCACTGCCGACCGCTCGACCGCGTTCGCTCGCATGGAAGCCTTTGATGGCACGCCGGACGCGGACACTCAGGAAGCCAACGCGCGCCTGATCGCCGCAGCGCCTGAGTTGCTGGAGGCGCTGCAACTCGCAATACCTGCGAACGTCTGCCTCACAAACTCCAATATTCCAGACGGCATGATCGTGCCGCTAGACGTGCCGATGGGCGATCTGCGCAAGATCGCCGCCGCCATCGCCAAAGCGACAGGTGCAACATGAGCGATCTGCGCATGTCCAACGAGCGCTATCTCGCTGCGCTTTATCGGCAACGCGATCGCATCATTGCTGGCGCTGAATTCACAGCCGTGGACAGTGACGTGCCCGGTGACAAATTCACGCACGTCTCTTGGGGCCTTTGCTCTAAAGACAAGGAAGCGTGGCCGGACGCCGAGGACCATCTTTTCCCCGACCAGTTCGAAGCACATGGCCGTATCGCCCCAAAATATCGTGGCGAACATCAGCCCTGCCCCATGCAGCGCAAGGGAGGCGGCATGGGCTGCTTCTATTCCTGCCGCATCTTCAAGGGCGGCGAGATCAACGCCAAGCGCCGGAATGAAGCTGTCGCCCTTTACGAGCAGCGCATCGGCAAGGTGCGCGCGGCCATGGGGAGCCGATCATGACCCCCCCAACCAAAGCCCTCCGCGCCGCCATCACATGGCGCTCGCTGGTTGCCCCGGCCCTGCTGCTGGCTCTGTTCGTCGGTACGTCTGCTTATCTTTGGGCGACCATGCCGAGTGAGGCTGAGCTTGTGGGGGAGGGGCGGTGACCATCACCATCCACAACGAGTTCGAGCAGGGCAGCGAGCAATGGCTCCAGGCACGGTGCGGCCTGCTGACCGCGTCCGAGATGAAGTTGATCATCAACCCTCCCCCGGAGCCCGAGACGCGCATCAAGAAGGACGGTGATCCTTACAAGCAGCGGGAGTGGAAGGTCATCTCGGAAGACGAGAAGGCGCGGATCCACATCTACGAACTCGCCGCACAGCGCATCACCAAGTTCGTCGAACCGATTTATGAGAGCTTCGACATGCTGCGCGGCAAAGCCGACGAGCAAGAGGCGCGCGCTCTCTACGCCGAACGATATGAGCCCGTCCATGAGGTAGGCTTTGTCACGAACGATCGTTGGGGCTTCACGCTTGGTTACTCGCCAGACGGCTTGGTCGGCGAGGACGGTCAGATCGAGTGCAAGTCCCGGAAGCAGAAGTACCAAGTCCAGACGCTGATTGAGAACCTGCTGACCGACACAATCCCCGGCGAATTCCTGATGCAGCATCAGACCGGCCTTCTCGTCACCGAGAGGGAGTGGATCGACTTCGTCAGCTTCTCTGAACGCCTGCCAATGTCAGTGATCCGCGTCCATCCCGATGACGTGATCCAGGCCGCAATTCTCGAGGCCGCAGCAATCACCGAGGCAAAGATCGCCAAGATCGTCGCCACCTATCAGGAGACATTTCGATGAGCATCAGGTTCGTACCCGTTGCCGAAATCCATGACCCGCTGACAATCGCCTTCGGCATCTCGGGCGGCAGTGGAACCGGTAAGACGTTCTCTGCCCTACGGGTCGCTCGCGGCATCGCAGAGGCCGTCACCGGCAAAAAGGGCTCACCCATCGGCTATGTCGATACCGAGAACAAGCGCGCCCTCCATCACAAGTCGACTTTCCCTGAAATGGCGCATTTCGACTTCACCGCGATCAATGGAGACGGCGAACTCGTCGGTTTCGGGCCGGAGCGCTGGATCGAGGTTATCGATGCCGCAGAGGCCGCAGAGATGCCCGTGCTCATCATGGACAGTTTCAGCCATGCCTGGGAGGGCGTCGGCGGCGTTCTCGACCTCCATGCCCAAGTGTTGGACAGGCTCGTGCGTGAGGCTGAAAAGCGCGCAAATGGCCGGTACGAGGTTGACCCGGCCAAATACAGCCAGCTCGCCTGGGCCGAAGTCAAGCCGCGTTACCGCCGGCTGATCGACCGCATCGTCCGAGCCAAGACCAACATCATCATCTGCACACGCGCCAAGCCAGTGATGCAGCAGGGCTTCGGCGACAAGGCCAAGAATGCACGCAAGACCAAGACGCGCCGTGAGGATGTCCCTTGGGATCCCGCGAGCGATGGCGACCTGATGTTCGAGATGACGGCGATGATCATTCTCGATCCTTCGGCGCCCGGCTGTCCGATCCACCAGATCAAGGTCGCCGACCAGTTCAAGGCGTTGCTCGATCCGCGAAAGCCGCTGGGTGAATTCACCGGGCTGGCAATGGGTGAGTGGGCCAAGAATCAGGGTGGCGCTCAGAAGCAGAAGGAAACCATGGACCTTGCCCGCGACAAGGCGCGCGCTGGCACCGATGCGTTCACTGACTGGTGGAACAGTGACGAGGGCAAGGCTGCCCGGCCTGCGGTTCGCCCGATCATGGACGAGATCAAGGGGCTCTGTGCCGTTGCCGACGAAGCTGCTGCGCTATCTGATGATGTGCCGTTCGGCCGCACCGACGCCGACCACGCCGACCAGTTCGCCGGCACCGACGATGAAATGGCCCGCCGCGCCCGCGAACACAGCGACGCGCAGCTCGACGCTCCCGAGGAATTCTAATCGGCGCCGTGCCCTCGTCGCCGAGCCCGCCGGAGTTCACCCCAAACCCGCGCTCCGGCGGGCAACTCTATCGAAGGAAAGGAATGATGGGATGCCCACCGGCTACACAGCAGATGTCGTGAACGGCAAGATCACGGACCTGCGCACCTTCGCTCTGCAATGCGCGCGAGGCATGGGAGCACTCTACTCTATGCGCGATGATCCTTGGGATGCCCCCATTCCGGAGCGCTTCGAAGCGAGCGATTATCACGCAAAAAAGCTCGCTGAGGCCACGGCTGAGCGGGATCGCCTCTACGCACTCACGGACGAAGCGGCGACGACGGAAGCGAGGGCTGAATATGACGAAGAGATCGCCAGCATCGCTCGCTACGATGCTAAAATGGATGAGCAGCGCGCTCGCTACAGGGCGATGATCGCGCTTGTTGAGCCTTGGCAGAAGGCGCCCGAGGGCCTCAAGGAGTTCATGCTCGGCCAGCTTCGCGACGGCATGAATTTCGACTGCCCCGACAATTACAACCGGCCTTATCGCACCGCCCCCGAACTATTGAGCGGATCCAACTGGCGCCAAGCCAAAATCGAGGAGGCCCAGCGGAACATCGAGTATCACTCTGTCGAGGACGCCAAGGAGCGCGCTCGTATAGATGGCCGTAATGCATGGATTGCTCAGCTCCGCGCCGCTTTACCAGACGAGGTGTCGGCAGCATGAACCCGCGTCCCTACAGCCTCAACTCCGCTCGCTTTCTCTCCCGAGGCAGCAGCGACGACCGCAGCAACCGCACCGCTGGCATGCGCGCCCGCACGGACCCCGCATTGGCGCCGGTCAAGATCAAGACATGGCCCGTGGTGCCGAGGCTGTTGCGGTGGTGGGGGCGGCGTCGTGGGTAGAAACCAACGCGCCATCCTCGCCGCCCTGTCCAACGGTGTCGCCATGACCTCGCGCGAACTGGCGCCGTACATCTCCAGCAACGAGGGCGACGGTGCACGAGCAGCGGTCGTCGGCATGATCCGGCGCGGCATCAACATCGAGGTCGACCGGATCGGTGGCGGGCGTGAGGTACAGAACAGCTATCGTCTGCTGCAGTTCCCGGACAAGCCATGGCTCCCGGTGGCTGGCATCCCGATTTACGTCGACCTGATGTACCGCGGCGATTTGCGCGAGGATGAGGTCAGGGCGCTGGTCGAGGAGCATCTTGAGGTTGTGGCGAGACGGGGGAGGGCTGCGTGATGCCTATTTCCCGCGAAAACCTTTCCCGCTACCCGAAGGACTGGCGACAGATCAGCCATCGCATTCGCTTTGAGCGCGCCGAAAGCCGATGCGAATGCGAGGGCGAGTGCGGCATTGACCATGAGGGTCGCTGCACCGCCGAACACGGCAAACCGAACCCGATGACCGGCGCCAACGTCGTTCTGACCACGGCGCACCTGGATCACACACCGGAAAATTGCGCCGACGAGAACCTGAAGGCCATGTGCCAGCGGTGCCATCTGCGTCTTGATCGCCACCACCATGCCGTGAACTCGCGCGCCACGCGCAATCGAAAGCGCGGACAGGACGACCTTTTCGCGGAGAGCGCGTCATGACCCAGAATTCCCCGAGGGAGCCGGGCGACGAGCTTAACAAGCGGCCCGGCAACGATAACGCCCCCGAGCGCCCATTCACCGACGACGTCTGCGATTGTCCGACGTGTCGGAGTGATTGCGCGGGGATTGTGCCTTGTCGGAGGGAGGAAGCCCATGGCCTACGCTGACACCACAAAAGTCCCGCTCGAGCAGTCCATTGCTGAGATCATCGGAATGGTCCGTCGCGCCGGCGCTGAACAGCTCGGCCAGTTCCATGACCGCGACCGTTTCGTGATCATGTTCACGCTCGGCGATCGGCAGATGAAGTTCACGGTACCGCTGGTTATGACATGGGAAGGGCCGACACGTGGCGGCAACGGTCGCGAGATCGACGTCAAGGCGAAGATCGAACAGGCCAACCGCCAGAAGGGTCGCGCGCTCATGCTGGTGATCAAGGCTAAGCTGGAGAGCGTCGAGAGCGGCGTCGAATCCTTCGAGCAGGCGTTTCTGGCCAACATCGTCACGGCGAATGGGCAGACGGTCTATGATCGGATCCAGCAGCCGTTGGCCGTGGAATATAAGGAGGGTCGGGTTGGGCTGTTGATGTTGGAGGGGCCGCGGTCATGAGATACGAAACCGTCTCCGTCCGCGTCGGAGAGGCGTGCGGCCCTATCGATTGGGGCCACCCCGCCGCGCACGACATGCCAGCAATCTGGCGCGAGGCTGAGCAGCGGCCCGATGACTTCACGTTCTCTGTCTACGAGCGGACGATCCTGCAAATCTGCATGTACGATGGCTGGCCTTATTGGACGCCGACACCGGCGATCCAGTTCATAGGCCCGCTGAACAGCGCCGAGTGGGCATTCTTCGACAGCTATGGCGTCGGACCGGAAAGCATAGCCGCCCGCGACCAGGGATTGCGGGGGCGGGGGTGAGACACCAGGCGATCCAGCCCGAACGCTGCGGCAGCACCGAAGCTTCCGCCATCGTCGGCCTGCCAATTCGCACCTTGCAAGAAAAGGCCGCTGCTGGCCTTATACCCGGCGCGCGAAAGACGTTCGGCCGCTGGACCTATGACGTCGCCGCTCTGCGCCGATTGGGGAATGAACCATGTCCAAGAAGCTCCCGCGTGGCATTTACGAACGCAACGGCATCCTCTGGGCGCGTTTCAAGATCAAGGGCGTCGAGTACCGAGAAAGCCTACGCACTCGTACTGTCTCGGTCGCGGAAAAACGCATGAAGGCGGTCAAGGAAGCCGTGCAGGAGCGGGCGTTCTTCGGCGCCGAAGAGGCCGTATCCTGGCAGCAGGCCGTGGTCTCATGGAATGAGAAGGGCGCCCGAGCGCTTGGCATCAAGCCTAGCACCTTCGATCGCTATGTCACCAGCATGGGCCAGCTCGACCCGCATCTCGGCGACAAGATCCTGCGTGAGATCGACGTCAAGCTGCTCAAGCAGGTCGTGGCTTCGAGGCAGCGCGCCGGCGCGACGAACGCCACAATCCGGCGCGACATGACCGCAATCTCATCCGTGCTGGCTCATGCCGTCGACATGGACTGGCTTGAGGAGAACGCCGCGCGGGCGATCGACCGCAGTCGCTTTCGTGAGCGCAAGGCCCTCATCATCCTGCCGCAGCAGGAAAGTGTCGCGCAGGTGTTCGCGGACCAAAGCCGGTTCATGGACATGGCGCGCTTCGCCCTCGCGTGCGGTATGCGCGAAGAAGAGGTCGCGGGGATGACGCACGATCGCATTGACCGGACGCGCAAGACCGCGACGTTGCAGGTCACCAAGGGCAACAGGATCCGCGAGGTTACATTGACCGACGCAGCCCTCGCGATCGTCGACAGGCAACCGCGCCATATCAAGCATCGGTTTGTGTTCTGGGAAGACAATGGCGAGCGCTTCACGAACGTTGCCGAGCGCTGGCGCAACAAGCTTGCCGGTGTGACACGAAAAGCGGCACGCCTCGAGCTCGAATTCACGCACTTCCGGTTCCACGATCTGCGTCACCTTTTCGCGGTCACCTTCCTGCGCGAGCGCCGCGGGACGATCTACGACCTGCAACAGGAATTGGGACACGCCAGCATCGCGACGACCGAGCGCTATCTCGATCACCTGACATCGGAAGAGAAGATCGCGGCGAAACACGGGGTGGCACAAAATGCGGCACCTGTTCATAGGTCTGAGGAGGCAAATTGATGCAGATTGCGGCTGATTTCTGCGGCGTTGGCGCTGCAGTGGCCAGAGGGGCGCAGACGTTTACAAAACCGCTGCACTACCGCTGTGCTAATCCGGCCCGCATCGAGCGAAGTGCGCCCATATCCTCAAAGCACGCCGAAGGTCCAGCCTTCCGTGCGGGCAATATCAGGCAAGCGCTCGCGGGGCGCCCAGAGTTGCGGGCATGCGTGCGCGTGGCGGAGCCAGGCGGCGGTGAGCAACGCGTCGGTCTGGTGATCGCTGTAGCGGGCGAGCGGCACATGCGGCCCGCAACCGAAGCGGGCCAGGCAAAGATCCAGCTCCTCTCCGGTCCAGACCTTGGTCTGACCCTTGCGCTTGCCGGCCTCGCGGGCGGCAAGGCTCGTGTAGATCTCGACGATCAGCGAACCGCTGCCGGGATCGGCATCGAAGGGCCAGATCGGGTAGCGGTCCTGGAGGCGATGCAGCACGCGGATGCCGGTGAGCGTCGATTTGCCGACCTGGGCCGCGCCGACGAGGTTGAAGTTGCTGTAGGGATTGAGACCCTGTTCGCCTTGCGCGATTTCGGCGACGCGCAGCCGCCCGCGACCGCCGCCGAAATAGGCGCCTTCTTCCCCGCGATGGCGGAAATAGGCTCTTGTCACAGGATGCTCGACGAAACTCGTGGCAGCGAGATGCGGATCGTCGGCGCAGATCTCCTCGACCAGCGCCCACAGCGCTCGCGCATCGGGCGGGCTGCGATCCCACTGCGGGAAATAGGCTTCCTGATCGACAAAGGCGAACGAGGCGCCAATGTCGAAGCCGACGAGGCTGTCCGGCGGGAGATCGGCGAGCAGCCAGTCGAGCACGGCCTGGCGCGACCACACGCCGCCCTCGGGCAGGACGAGGCTCGGCGCTTCGTCGCCTTCGCCACATATGGCGACGGCAATGCCCGGTTGACGCGGACCGACCGCACCGGACCAGTCGATCGCAACGAAATGCTGGAAGCGGCTCACTTCTTGTTGCGCGGCTTCGTCTTCGGCTTGGCTGCCGTCCAGTCGCGCGAGCGCTCGATCATCGTTCGGACCCGCTCCTGGTCGGCGCTGCTGTAGCGAATGAGCACGGCAGGCCAGCCTTCATAGTGCGGCGTCTGCCAGAAAGTGTCCGGATCGGTTTCCTTGAGCATCTCGACCGTGTCGAGATCGATTGCGATGCCGAAGGACGTCTTGTCCTCATGGCCGGTGTAGAGAAAGGCGCGGCCATTTGAGACGACTTTGACGGCGGGCTTGCCATAGCTGGTCGAAAGCTCCGTGTCCGGCAGCGAGAGCGCATAGGCAACGGCACTATCCCAGTCCGCGATCATTGCCGCTGCTCCCTCATCTCGGCCCACCAGGCCATGCGCTCGGCGATCCGCTTTTCCATGCCGCGCTCGGTCGGTTCATAGAAGGTTTGCGGCGTCATCTCATCCGGCCAGTAATTGTCGCCGGAGAAACCCGCCTCTGTGTCGTGGTCATAGGTGTAGCCCTTGCCGTAGCCGATCTCCTTCATCAGCTTGGTCGGGGCATTGAGGATGTTCGCGGGTGGCATGAGCGAGCCGGTTTGCTTGGCGCTGGCGAAGGACGCCTTCTGCGCCTTGTAGGCGGCGTTCGATTTGGGCGCGGTGGCGAGATACAGGCAGGCCTGCACGATGGCGACCTCACCTTCCGGCGAGCCGAGGAATTCATAGGCCTGCTTGGCGGCGAGGCATTGGACGAGCGCCTGCGGATCGGCGAGGCCGATATCTTCGCTGGCGAAACGGACGAGGCGGCGGAGCACGTAGAGCGGCTGCTCGCCCGCGACCAGCATGCGCGCGAGATAATAGAGCGCTGCCTGCGGGTCGGATCCGCGCAGCGACTTATGCAGGGCCGAGATGAGGTTGTAGTGCCCCTCGCGGTCCTTGTCGTAGACCGGCATGCGGCGATGGAGCAACGCGGCAAGGGCCGCCGGGTCGAGCGGCTCTTCGATGGCGATGCTCTGGAGCGTCTCGACCTGGTTGAGCAAGAAGCGCCCGTCGCCATCGGTTGAAGCGATGAGCGCGGCGCGTGCGTCTTCGGTCAGCGGAAGCGGCTTTTCGACCAGCGTTTCGGCACGGCTCAGTAACTCTTCCAGCGCCGCTTCGTCGAGCCGGCGAAGGATTAGGACTTGCGCGCGCGAAAGAAGCGCTGCGTTGAGTTCGAAGCTCGGATTTTCAGTGGTGGCGCCGATCAGCGTCACCGTGCCGTCCTCGACGAAAGGCAGGAAACCGTCCTGCTGGGCGCGATTGAAGCGGTGGATTTCGTCCACGAAGAGCAGTGTCTTCTGCCCGGCGCGCGCCGCATCCCTGGCAGCAGCGAAGGCGGCCTTCAGGTCCGCAACGCCGGAGAAGACGGCGCTGATCGCGGCAAAGCGCATTCCCACGGCCTGGGCGAGCAGGCGGGCGAGGGTGGTCTTGCCGGTGCCGGGCGGCCCCCAGAGGATCATCGAGCTGAGGCGGCCTGCCGCGACCATCCGGCCGATTGTGCCCTCGGGCCCGGTCAGGTGGTCCTGCCCGACCACTTCGTCCAGCGTCTTGGGACGCAGCCGGTCGGCGAGCGGCGCATCGGCGGGGGTTTCATCGGATCGGGATGCGGCTGCGAGGCCGCCGAACAGGTCGGACATGGCTTCAATATAGGCCTTCGCCGGCCTTCGCAAAATTCTTTCATCCCGTCTTGAAGTCCGATAGCTCAAGATATATCTTAGACCCATCAAAGAGAGTCGCAGACCTGTCGAGATGGGTCGCGCGAGAGGATTGGAGATTTTCAAATGACTCATGGACCCAAGGACTGGCAGGGCTTCGAAGGCTTTCCCGGCTGGGAGAATATTCGCCTGAACTTCGGCGGCCGCGGACGCGGTGGCCCGGGCGGTCCCGGTGGCCGTGGCGGCTGGGAAGATTTCGGCGAGACCATCAGCGGCTTCGTCAATGAGGCGCTCAAGGGCGCGATGCGTGGCGGCCCGGGCGGCAAGGGCGGCGGTCGCATGTTCGACGGCGGCGAGTTGCGCCTCGTGCTGCTCAAGCTCATCGAGGATGGCCCGCGCCATGGCTATGACCTCATCCGCGCCGTCGAGGAAATGACCGGCGGCGGCTACGCGCCGAGCCCCGGCATCGTCTACCCGACGCTCACCATGCTTGCCGATATGGAACTCATCGTCGAGCAGGATACGCCCGGCGCCCGTAAGGTGTTCGAGATTACCCAGGCCGGCCGTGACCATCTCGCCGAGCGCGAGGACGAGGTCGAGGCGCTCATGACCCGACTCAATGGTGTCGGTGCCATGCGTAATCGCGTTGGCCGCGGCCCGGTCCGTCGTGCCGTGCAGAACGTCAAGTCCGCGATCCATAATCGCATGGGCCTCGGTGACGAGCAGGGCGACCTTGCCCACCAGATCGCCGACATCCTCGACGAGGCGGCGCGCAAGATCGAGCGTCTGCCGTGACCCTTACCGTGCTGGGCAGCATGACGCGCATTCCCACCGCCCATGCTGCCCGTCATGTCCAACAGCTGTGTGCGCATTGGAAACAGCGTTTCCAGGTCGAGCTCAGCGAAATGCGCGGCGTCGTCCGGATCCCCCGGGACGCCCGCGACGCCGGTTGGCCGGCGGATGGCCTCATCGTCCTGATCGCCGGGGTGGTTGATCTGGAGGTGCGGATCGAGGCAAGCTGCGCGGACCAGCTTGAAGCGATGCAGAGCGCGGTTGCCCGGCATCTCGCTCGTTTCACGCTCCGCGAGGCGCCGCTCGCCATCGAGTGGCGATAGTGATGGAAAAGACAGAATGAATCAGTCCGTTTCGAACGTGCCGACCGCCAATGGCAGCCGTTATCTCCAGCAGCTCTGCAAGCATTGGCAGCATAGCCTGGAATTGGAGTTCACCCCCGAGCGGGCGATGATCCACTTCCCGCGTAATGCGCGCGGCGCGGACTGGCCGGGTGATGGCCTCGTCTTCATGACGGCAAAGCCCGAAACACTCGAGGTTCGCATCGAGGCGAGCAGTGCGGATCACCTGACGGCCCTGCAGGGCGCCGTGGCCCGCCATCTCGACCGCTTCGCCTTCCGGGAGGCGCCACTCACCTTCGAGTGGCATTGAGGGGAGGGCGGCCGGGTACCGCCCTGGAATACCGCAGCGCGCCGGATGTGCGCTGCCTATGACCTGCCGGGTTCTTGCCGATGTCTCCTTTCGGCAGGGCCCGGCAGTTTTCGTTAGCGCATGATCTCTAGCGTCTCGGGCAGGTTCGCGCGCAGCTCCGGGCTGAAGGTCGCGGCGATGTGGAAGAAGGCCATGCGCGTGCGCTTGTCCGTCCGGTTTTCCCAGGCATGGTCGGTGCCGTTCTGCACGATGACCGATCCCGGCCCCAGTACAGCCTCACTGTCGTCGAGGATGAGCGTGATCTCGCCTTCGATCACGACCGCATAGTCCAGCGTCTCGGTACGGTGCATCGGCGTTGCGCTGCCGCCTTCGCTCGCCGGATAGACGTCGATGATCCGGATGAGATGGCCGGTCGCGGGCATCATCGTGAAGTCGCGCAGGGCGGGCTCGCCGGCCGGCGTGGCGGTCAGCGTCGGCACGGCTTCGGCGCTGTTCCAGATCTCGATAAAATCGGCGCCGTTGCCGGTCATCGGGTTGTTCTGCGGCGGGACCCCGTCAGAGACGATGATCGACTTGCCTTCGCTGTCATGCCCCGTGACGATGCGGCGCCCGATCGTGCTCATGCTTTCTTCCCTCTCGCCAGCAGCTCTTCATAGGCTGCGATCATGACGGCATTGACCTTGTCCCAGTCATAGCCCTGTACGCGCGCATGGCCCGCCTTGCCGGCCGCGATACGCAGCTCCGGCTGCTCGATCAGCCGTGCAATCGCGTCGGCATAGCCGCCAATATCCTTGGCATCGACGAGGAAGCCGGTTTCGCCAGGGACAACCAGGTCCTTGTTGCCGGTGGCGTCGGCCGCGACGACCGGCACGCCAGCCGCCATTGCCTCGCAGGTCACATTGCCGAAGCTCTCGGTGACCGACGGCATAAAGAAGATGTCCATGCCGGCCGTCGCGCGGCCCAGATCGTCGCCTGCTTGGAAGCCGGCGAAAACCGCCTCCGGCACGCGCTGCGCAAACCAGTCGCGCGCCGGCCCCTTGCCGATGACCAGCACCCGGTGAGGCACGCCGCGGCGCTTGAGCGTCGTGATCACCTCAGCGAAGACGCCCAGACCTTTTTCCAGCACCAGCCGGCCGAGAAAGCCGACCGCGACCTCGTTGTCCGCGATGCCCAGCGACCGGCGCCATTCATTGTCGCGGCGATCGGGATGGAAGCGCGTGTGATTGATGCCGCGCGCCCAGGTGCCGATCGGCGTGGTCACGCCCCATTGCTTCAGCATCTCGCCCACGCTGGCGCTTGGCACCATCGCGTGATCGACGCTGTTGTAGAAGCGCTTTTGCATCCAGATCAGCGGCGCCTCGAGAATGCCGAGGCCGTAGTAGCTTGGATAGGTCTCGAAGCGCGTGTGGTGCGAGGCCATGACCGGAATGCCGTTGCGTCGTGCCCAGCTGATCGCGCGGTGGCCCAGAATATCGGGCGCAGAGACATGCACGATGTTGGGCGCAAACGCCTTGAGGTCGGCCTCGGTCCCTGCCGAAAGGCCCTTGGCGAGCCGATATTCGCCACGCCCGCCCGGCATGCGCCAACTCGGCACGGAGACGAGATCCCCGGTGGGATGGAAGGCCGGCGTGTCGGTCGTCGGCGAATAGACCCGCACCGCAGCGCCGGCGTTCAGCGTGGATCCCATCAGGCGATTCAGCGCCTGATTGGCGCCGTCGCGCTCATAATTATAGTTCCCGCTGAAGAGCGCGACGCGAAGGTCTTTTGCCGTCATTGACCCGCCTATAGCGACGGGATCAGAGTGACGCAAAGGGAAGGGTTGCCATCTTGCCCGGTGGCCATGGCGGCTCGGCTGTGGCAAGGCCGGGCGATGACCGAACTCGTCCTCGATGTCGACGCGATCCTCACCGGCAAGCCCGCCTTCATTGCTCCCGGTGTGCTCTCCGCCATGGGAAAGTCCCCTGTTTCGGGCCCTGTCCGCATCGGCTGGCTGGGTCTTGAAGGCGATGCCGTCGCCGACCCGACCGTCCATGGTGGCCATGACAAGGCGATCCACGTCTTTCCGCAGGAGCATTATCACTGGTGGCGAATGCCGCTCGGCAGGCATCCGTTGCTGGAACGCCCAGGGGCTTTCGGGGAGAATCTCGCGACGCGCGGTGCGATCGAGGGGATGCTATGCCTGGGCGATCGCTTCACTTTGGGCTCGGCGATCGTGGAGATCTCGCAGGGACGCCAGCCATGCGCGAAGCTCAACTACCGCTTCGACAATGACGAGGTGCTGGCCCGTGCGGTGCAGACTGGGCGGATCGGTTACTATCTCCGCGTGATCCGCGAAGGCGAAGCGCAGGCAGGCGACGCGATGGTGCTGACGGAACGTCCATACCCTGAATGGAACGTCGCGCGCATGTTCGAACTACTCGTCGCCGGCGGCTACCGGCGCGATCCGGCGGGCGTCGCCGAGTTGGCGGGCTTGAAAGTGCTTGCCGAAGCCTGGCGCAGCCGTGCGGAGAAGATGGCGCGCTAAACGCCCCTCGATCTACAGCGTCGCTTCGATCTCGCGCGCGACCTGGTCCGGCTCGAGCGCATTGGTGATCGCGCGACCGATGACGAGCATGGACGCGCCATTATCGAGCGCTTCGCGCGGTGTCACGGCGCGCTTCTGATCGCCCTTGGCGGCGCCTGCCGGACGCACGCCTGGCACCACGAAATAGCCGGCCGGCCAGATCTTGCGGGCATGGGCGACTTCCGCGCCCGAACAGACGATGCCGTCAAGCCCGGATTCCTTGGCAAGGCGGGCGAGCCGCTCGACCTGCTCGTGCGGATCGCCGTCAACACCGATTGCCGCAAGGTCGTCCTGGTCGAGGCTGGTCAGCACGGTGACGGCGACAACCTTGGTATGCACGCCGGCTGCAGCCTTGGCGTCTTCCATCATCGCGCGGCCGCCCGCAGCATGGACCGTGAGCACGGCCGGCTCGAGCGGGTGCAGCGCCTGCACCGCCTTGGCGACGGTGTTGGGGATGTCGTGGAGCTTGAGGTCGAGGAAGATGGGCAGGCCGAGCTTGCGCATCTCATGAACGCCGTGATGGCCGTTGGCGCAGAAGAATTCGAGGCCGAGCTTGATGCCGCCGATATGATTGCGCACTTGCCGGACCAACTCCATGGCGCGGGGCAAGCTTGGTGTGTCGATAGCGAGATAGATGATGCTGCTCATGGATTATCCGTGCCGCCGAAGCTGTCCGTTGACGGCGGCGGGGGCGAGTAAGTGGGTTTGACCGAGGCCAGGGCGCGCTCGGCACTGTCGAGCTTGCGGCCCATGCTCCAGCGGGAGATGCGGTGCAACACCCAGAAAGGCAGCGATCCAGCCAGGAAGGATATGATGACGAGGACCGGGAGCGGCGTTTCCAGCCAGAGGTCGCCCCACAGCTTGATCGTGATGGGCGTCCAGTTGTTGTAGGAAAAGAGCGCGATCACCACGGCCAGCACCACCCAGAATGCCGTCTTGAGGAATTGCATGGTGTCCTGCCCCTGTTCGTTCCAGTTCCGCGACCATAGTCAGCAAATCCGGAATTTCCTAGCCTTTCGGCCCATAGGAGCAGGCATGCGAGAACACCGGTCGGTCCTGCGGGACCAACCGGTGTCTGCTATCTTTCCGCAATGCGGTGTGGGCGGCTTACTGGAGCTTCCAGGTCAGCGGCAGCACGATCGAGCTCTGACCGGCATCGGGAGCCGGGAACTTGCCGATCTTCTTGGGCAGCGCCAGCGCTTCCTTGTCGAGCAGAGCGCTGCCCGAGCCGGCGACCAGCTCGGTGCCCTGCACGGTACCGTCGGCGCCAACCGAGACACGCACCTTGGCGGTGCCTTCGTCGCCACGCATCTGCGCGGCGGTCGGATAGCTCTGCTTGGAGGCGACGAGACGAGCGACCTGGCCCGACCAGTCACCCGCGAAAGCCGGGCTGGCGATCAGAAGGGAGCCAAAGCCGATGAGGATGCTCTTTGCGACAATCTTTTTCATAAATCTGCCCTTGGTGGTGGTTTGAATGATAGAACTGACAATGACGTTCCTATCGAATAGCCAATAATTCAGGCTTAATCGTCGTGGTTTCTCAGTCATTTACACTTTGAATAAGTGCATAAAAAAGAGCGGTTACCTTGGAAGGAAACCGCTCTTTTTCTAAGATTGATTGTTCATGCGGCCGATAGACCGCAACAAAATCAGAATTCGGTCCAGTCGTCCTCGGCCACCTTGATGGCCAGGTTGCCGGCAACAGGTGCTGGAGCGCTGCAGGATGCGGGTTCCGCATAGGCAGCCGGCTGTGCGACGCGCGTCGTATATCCGGTCGATCCGATGCGGAACTTGCCCAGCTGTCCGACCAAGCGCACCGTTTCGCTGGAGAGGTTGCGTGCACTGGCCGTGCTTTCTTCGACCATCGCCGCATTCTGCTGCGTCACGCTGTCCATGCTGGCCATCATCTGGCTGATTTCGTCGATGCCCTGCGCCTGCTTTTCGGTCTCGCCGGCGATCTCGTCGACGAGTCCCGCAACGGCGGTGACTTCGCTCACGACCTGCTGCAGGGCGTCGCCGCTGCTCTCGACCAGGCTCACGCCCTCGGAGATCTGCACGCTCGAGGTCGTGACCAGGTTGCGGATCGAGCCGGCGGCCTCCGCCGAACGCTGGGCGAGGTGCCGCACTTCGGTCGCGACAACCGCAAAGCCGGCGCCCGACGGACCCGCACGGGCCGCCTCGACGCCCGCATTGAGCGCGAGCAGGTTGGTCTGGAACGCAAGGCCGTCGATCGTGGCGATGATATCGGTCATCTCCTTCGACGACGCCTCGATCGCACGCATGGCCACGACCGCGCGCTTGGCGGTTTCGTCAACGCTGGACGCCGAGGCGCGCGCCACGCCGAGACGCGTGCTGGTCTGGCGCGCATTGTCGGCGGCATGCTTCACCGAACCGGTAAATTCGCCGAGTGCCTTGCTGGCCAGCGTGATCGATTCGGCCTGATGCTCGGTGCGCTGCGAAAGGTCGTCCGAAGCCTGGGCAATTTCGCCCGTGCCGTCGCGGATGACGTTGCAGCCCGAGATGATGTCGCGCAGCACATTGGCAAGCTGCGACACGGCGTTGTTGTAGTTGATATGCAGCATGGCAAGTGGGCCGGTCGCATCCTCGCGGACGCGGAATTCCAGATCGCCTTCTGCGAGAGCGGAAAGGCCCTTGCCGATTTCATCGATCGTGCCCTGCGTTTCGCGAGCGCGCTCGGCTTCGACGAGGCTGTGCTGCTGGTCAGCCTGGAACAGCGCCTTGAAGCTGTCCAGTGCCTTGGCCAGGCTGCCAAGCTCGTCATGACGACCAACGCCAGGGATTTCGACCGTAAGATCGCCTTCCACCAGCTTGGTGACGGCTTCGCTCATCTTGCGAACGGGACGAGCCACGGTGCGCATGAGGATCAACAGCATGACGACCGCGATGGCAAGACCGGCGCCGATCGCGCCCAGGTCCATCTTGCGGGCCTGGTCGTAGATCGCAGCGCTCTTGCTGTTAAGCGCGTCCACGCTCTTGCTGTTGAGGTCGGTGAGCTGGAGAATGTCGTCTTCGACAGCGTAGAAGCCTTCCAGCGCCTCGGCATTGTACATGTCGAGTGCTGCCGGATCATTGGCGTTGGATAGCCCGAGCATCTGATCGGTCTGCGCGGTATAGGCCGCCCAGTCAGTCTTCAGCTTGCCGAATGCGGCGCGCTGATCGTCGCTGGTCAGAAGTGGCTCATATTTCTCCATCAGATCGTTGATGGCGTTCCGCGCGTTGCGGATGAGCTTGTCCTGCTTCGCTTTGCGCTCGGGCGCGGTGGCCTCGAGATGATCGCGCTGCTTGATGCGGAGCTGAGAGGTGTAGGCGTGAAGATCGCCGATGGTCTGCGATGCGGGCAAGGCCCGTTCGCTCATTTCCTTCGTGACCGAATCGACTTGAGCGATCTTGGTGAGCGAAAACGCACCGATCGCGCCCATAACGGCGAGCAATACTGCAAATGCGGCCAGCAATTTGGCCGAGATTCCAATCCCTTTGAACACCCCACGTGCTCCATTTTTATAGCAAGACCTGGGGCACGCCTAAGGCAAAGGGTTTCACAAATAGTTGATGGCGCGTCGACTTTGTTGCGCAACCATAGCGCGTCGATCAGTTTGTTGTGCCGAAGACCCGCGTGAAGATCGTGTCGACATGCTTCAGATGATAGTCGAGGTCGAACAGCGCTTCGAGCTGGGCGGATGAAAGATGCGTGGTCACATCAGCGTCGCCCTTGAGCAGGTCGAGAAGCGAGAGAGCACCGTCCGATTCCCATACCTTCATGGCGTTGCGCTGGACCAGCACATAGCTGTCCTCTCGCGAACAGCCGGCCTGGGTGAGCGCGAGCAGCACCCGCTGCGAATGGATCAGTCCGCCCATGCGGTTCATGTTCTTCGCCATGCGCTCGGGATAGACGAGCAGCTTGTCGATGACGCCCGTCAGGCGGGCGAGGGCGAAATCGAGCGTGATCGTCGCGTCCGGGCCGAAGAAGCGCTCGACCGATGAATGCGAAATGTCGCGCTCGTGCCAGAGGGCCACATTCTCCAGCGCGGGCGTGACGGCCGCACGCACAACCCGAGCAAGGCCGGTCAGATTCTCGGTCAGCACGGGATTGCGCTTGTGCGGCATGGCTGAGGAGCCCTTCTGGCCCGGCGAGAAATATTCCTCGGCTTCCAGCACCTCGGTGCGCTGGAGATGCCGGACCTCGACGGCGAGACGCTCGATCGAGCTGGCGATGACGCCCAGCGTCGCGAAGAACATGGCGTGGCGGTCGCGCGGGATGACCTGGGTCGACACCGGCTCGATGGCGAGGCCCAGCTTCTCGGCGACATGCGCTTCCACCTTGGGGTCGATATTGGCGAAGGTGCCGACAGCGCCGGAGATCGCGCAGGTCGCGATGTCGGCGCGCGCCGCCTGGAGACGGACCTTGCAGCGGCTGAACTCGGCATAGGCCTCGGCCATCTTGAGGCCGAAAGTGACCGGCTCGGCATGGATGCCGTGGCTGCGACCGATCGTCGGGGTCAGCTTATGCTCGAAGGCGCGGCGCTTGATCGCTTCGAGCAGCGCATCGAGATCGGCGAGCAGGATGTCAGCGGCACGGGTCAGCTGCACATTGAGGCAGGTGTCGAGCACGTCGGAGCTGGTCATGCCCTGGTGCATGAAGCGCGCTTCATCGCCGACATTGTTCGCAACCCAGGTGAGGAACGCGATCACGTCATGCTTGGTGACGGCCTCGATCGCGTCGATGGCAGCGACGTCGATGGTTGGGTTGGTCGCCCACCAGTCCCACAGCGCTTTGGCTGCGCTCTTCGGCACTACGCCGAGCTCGGCCAGGGCGTCGGTCGCATGGGCCTCGATCTCGAACCAGATTTTGAAGCGGGCCTCCGGCTCCCAAATCGCGGTCATTTGCGGACGGGCGTAGCGGGGCACCATGAGTTCGTTCCTTGCAGGCGATGATTGATGTTCGTGCGCCTAGCAGGGGCGGCTCAGACAGGCAATTGGGCAGCGAAATCGGGCGGATCGCCGATAGGCCGTTGAAAAAAATGTATATTCTAGCCGGATTCATTTCCGTTCCTCTCCTTTGAAGGAACGCGACGCATGACCAGCGGTTCTATCGGAGGGAGGGATTGCGTCTTGGGTGCTGATCGCAGTGCCCGATGGACAAGCTTATTTGGAGAAGGATTCCGATGAACATCCGAACGTTGACTCTGTTGCCGTTGTTCGCAGCTGCCACGTTGAGCGCACCAGCCATCGCCCAAAATCAACCCGCTGGTCCAGGAGGCGCGCAAGTGCCGGCTCCTGCCGCGCCGGCGACCGCACCCGGCGCCGAGGTTCCAGCGGCACCGGCGCCTGCCACGCCTCCCAATCCCACGGTTGTGGCATTTGTTGACCAGCAATTCCCGACGGCCGATGCCAACAAGGACGGCACGGTAACGGCGGCCGAATTTACGGGCTGGATCACCGGCCTCAAGACTGCCGAGCAGCAGAAGGCCGGCCAGGCTGATGCGGCCGCGGCCAAGACCTATGCCGATAACGCGCTCGCCAAGGCCGATGTCGACAAGGACGGCAACCTGACCAAGACCGAGTTGGTCAAGTTCTTCGGCGGGTAGAAACCTCTTAGATCAGCCCCATCGACCGCATCGAGCTGTGGCCCTGTGCGCCGACGATGATGTGGTCGTGCACCGTGACGCCGATGGGCTTGGTCGCATCGATGATCTGGCGCGTGACGGCAATGTCCTGACGGCTCGGCTCGGGCGAACCGCTGGGATGATTGTGCACGAGGATGAGGCCGGTCGAGCCCAAAGCAACGGCGCGCTTCACGACCTCGCGGGCATAAATGGCCGCCTCGTCGATCGTGCCGTCGGCCATATGATCGTCGCGGATCAGCCTGAGCTGCGCGTTGAGATGGAGCACGCGGACCCGCTCCACCGAGAGATGGGCCATGTCGGCGCGCAGATAGTCGAGCAGGGCCTGCCAGCTTGAGAGCAGCGGACGCTCGGCAATTTCGCTCTTCAAGAGTCGAAGGGCGGACGCTTGCGCAATCTTGAGCGCCGCAATGCTGGTTTCGGAAAGGCCGTCTACTTGCGCCAGCTCCCGCCAGTCTGCGGTCAGCAGCGCCCCGAAACCACCGAAGCGGGCGATCAACTGCTTGGCGAGCGGTTTGGTGTCGCGGCGGGGAATGGCGAGCGCGAGCAGATATTCGACCAGTTCGTGATCGAGCAGGGCATCGGGCCCGCCTTCGGCCAGCCGCTGTCGCAAACGCGCGCGATGGCCCGCGCCGACCGGCACGTCTGCCCCGCTCTTGCCTCCCCCCGGCGCATCGCTCATGGAACTTAGGCTAAAGCATTTTCAGCAAAAGTGGGAACCGGTTTTGCGGTTCGAAAATGCGTTACTGAGATGCGCGCAGCTTTTTGCCTGCAAGGGCTATGAGGACGACACAAGGGCTTGGCAGAGGATCCGGACATCGCGATTGAGCGCCCCGCGCGATCACGCCGCCGCGCCCTGCTCAAGATCGGCGTCGGCGCGACGGGTGTCGTCACCTTGCTGGCTGGCGGGCTCTGGCTCGCGCGCAAGCCGATCGCGATCCACTTCATCGCGCAGGCACTCCGCGAACGAAATGTTGCGGCGACCTATGACATCGCGCGTATCGGGCCGCGCACGCAGCGTCTCGAGCGGCTCGTACTCGGCGATCCGGCCCATCCCGACCTGACGGCCGACTGGATCGAGGTCGATCTCGGCTACAGCCTGTCCGGCATTCGGGTCACCGGCCTGCGCACCGGCACCGTCGCGGTCAGCGCCCGCTATCATGACGGCAAGCTCGACCTGGGCAGCCTCGACAGGCTGATCCCGAAGAGCGGCGGCGAAGCGGCGCTCCCGGATATCGCCGCCGAACTCAAGGCCGTGAAGGTGCATCTCGCAACGGACAGTGGCGCGGTCGACTTTGCGCTGAACGGCGTCGGCAACCTGCGTTCGGGCTTTGCCGGCGATCTCAGCGCCTCGGCACCGCGGCTGGCGTTCGGCGACTGCACGATCGATGCGTCGACAGCGCAGACCAAGGTCGCGACCGATAGCGGCAAGATACAGCTCAAGGGGCCGCTGGCGGTGCGCGATCTCGCTTGCTCGGGGCGTCGCTTCGCACTGGCGGCGCCGCGCATCGATACCGACCTGCGCACGGATCTGGCTCTGTCCGACATCACCGGTGCATTCGCCCTGTCGGCCGCGCGAGTGCAGTTCGGCAACCGGTCCGCGACAAGGCTTTCGGGCCTCATCACCGCGAAGGGTTCCAGCGCGGAGCTCCGCGGCAGTGCCTCGCTGGCAGCTGCGCAATCCTCGCTTGGCATGGCGACGACCGGACCGGTCAAGCTGGGCGGCGACTATGCCGTGCGGCCGAGCGCGAAGGATCAGGACTATAGCTATGCGGGCACGCTGACAGCTGAAGATATCCGTCCCACATCGCAGGTCGCCTATGGACAGGTCGAAGCGCAGGCTGCCGGCACGCCGCTGGAGCCGCTCGCGAAAAAGCTGGCCGGCGCGTTGCGATCGGCATCGCGTGCGAATCGCCTGACGGCCAGCGGTCGGTTGAGCGGCGAGGGGCAGGTCATGCAATTGCTCGTCAACGGCGCGGATTTCTCGGCGGCGAGCGGCGCGCGTATCGCGATGCGGGACGGCAGTCGCCTGACGCTCAATCTGCCGAAAGGCGACTGGACGCTCGATGGCGGGCTGGAAAGCGGCGGCGGCGGGCTGCCGGAAACGAAGCTGGCAATGGCAAGCCGCCCGGACGGCGGCCTGTCGGGCACGCTCGAAGCCTTCGATTATCGCGCCGGCTCGGCCAGGCTGGCGCTGACGCCGGTGCGGTTCCTGCGCTCGGCCCGGGGCGACCTGCGCATCAATACCGCCGTCACGCTCGATGGCCCAATCGGCGCGGGTGGTGTTCGAGGTCTGCAAGCGCCGGTGGATGTTGTCGTCGCCGCCAATGGCGCGATCAATCTCCCGCGCGATTGCGTGCCGCTGCGCTGGTCGGCATTGCGCATCTCCACCGCGTCCTTCGAGCCTGCGAAGCTCGACCTGTGCGGCATCGGCGGTTCGCAACTGCGCGTCGCCAGTCCCGCTCTACGTGGCAAGCTTGGCGACAGCCCGCTCAGTGTCGCCGCCCAGAGCGCACGCTACGATCTTCGCTCGAGCCGCTTCGACCTCACGGGGCTCGATGCGCGCATCGGTGCGGGTGCTAATCCGGTCGTGCTTCAAGCCGGGACGTTCGGCGGCACGATGGGCAAGGGCGGCAATCTGTCCGGCACCCTGGCGGACGGGACGGCCGTGATCGGCACCGTTCCGCTCGACCTTGGAGCGATTGCCGGCAAATGGCAGCTCACCGATGGCGCCCTGGCGCTCGATGGCGCGCTGCGTGTGACGGACAAGCAGGGTGCCCCGGCGCCGCAGCGGGACGACCCGGAGCGGCGGATAAATGACCGCTTCCATCCGCTGCTCGTCCCCGACGCAAAGCTTGCGTTAGTGGATGGCAGGATCGACGCCAAAGGCACGCTGGTGGCGACTGGACGATCCAAGGATCGCATCAGCGTTCCTTTTGCGCGCGTCACGATCGGCCACGATCTCGGCACGGGAGCGGGTCAGGCCGATTTCACGCTCACCGATCTGCGCTTCATCAACAAGAAGGTTCAGCCCGCGCATTTCAGTCCATTGGTGGAGGGCGTCGTCGAGAATGCTGAAGGGTGGGTCGAGGGATCGGGCACAATCCACTGGTCGAGCGAAGGCGTCACAGCCAGCACCGGCACTTTCTCGACACGCGACATGGATTTTGCAGCCGCCTTCGGTCCGGTCAAAGGCTTCAGCACGACCGTCCACTTTACCGACCTGCTCGGCCTCAAGACCGCGCCGCACCAGCGCCTCACCGTGCGACAGGTCAGCCCCGGCGTCGACGTATTCGACGGTGTGATCGATTACGCACTGCTCTCGAACGAGCGCGCACAAATCGAGGGTGGGCGCTGGCCTTTCTCGGGAGGGACGCTGGAGCTCCTGCCGGCAACGCTCAATCTCGATGCGCGCGAGCCGCGGCGTGTGAGCTTCCGGCTTGTCGGCATGGACGCGGCAGCGTTCGTCAACACACTCCAGCTCCAGAATATCGACGTGCACGGCACGCTCGACGGGCTGCTGCCGATGGTATTCGATACCACGGGCGGGCGCATCGACGGCGGCGTACTGGTCGCACGACAGGCAGGCCTGTCGCCCTTGATCCTCTCCAGTTCGGCGGATCTGCTGCCGGTATGCGACAATGCGCGGCAAGGCGGCTCGCTCGCCTATATCGGCGCCGTCTCGAACGCGCAGCTCGGCACGATGGGCAAGTTCGCCTTCGATGCGCTCAAACACTTCAATTATCGCTGTCTCGTGGTGCGTCTCGACGGCGCGCTCGATGGCGAGTTCGTGACCCAGATCAAGATCAACGGTGTGAACCAGGGCGAGGATACGAAGCACAGTTGGCTGGTGCGGCCGTTCCTCAAGCTGCCCATCGTCTTCAACATCCGGATCGAGGCGCCGTTTCGTAAGCTCCTCGGCGTTTATACCGACCTCAATGATCCGACCGATCTGATTCGACGGACGATCCAGGAGGAAAAAGCGGCGAGGGCCAACGGCGCTCTTGCCGTTCAGCCAACGGACAGCGAGAATAGTGGAGAAGGGAACAAGCAATGAGGCGCAGGAGATGCATGGAGCGCAGGATCGGGACAGCGTCGATACTGGCGGTTTTGGGCCTGATGAGCGGCTGCATCAACGTGCGTGCGCCCGACAAGCCGATCGAGATCAATCTCAATATCAAGATCGATGCAAAAGTGGCCGTGGCGCTCCAGAAGGACGCCAAGGAACTCATCGAGAAGAATCCGGAGCTTTTCCCCGAATGACACGCATGATCACCAGAGTGGCGGCTATCGCCCTTATCGCCGGGCTCGGCGCGCAAGCGGCCTTTGCCCAGGACAATGTCATCAGCGCTGCGAAAGCCGCCGGTACGGTCGGCGAGCAGGCCGACGGCTATCTCGGCATCAAGGGCGCTGTGGCTGCCGACGTCCGGTCGGCTGTCGACGCACTTAACATCAAGCGCCGCGCCGCCTATACCGATCTCGCCGCCAAGCGGAACGTGACGGTGCAGGACGTGGCGGCCAGCACCGCTTGTCAGACGCTGGCGAGCCGAGTGCAGGCCGGCCAGATCTACAAGATCGGGAACGGCGACTGGCAGGTGAAGGGCGCCGGTGCGATCGCTCTCCCGGCCTATTGTGCCGGCAACGGCGGCTGATCGCCGGCGATTCGACCGTTCCGGCACTCATTTCGCCCGGATTTCCGTGGCATTTTGTGCGCTGCGCCATCAAGGTTGACTTGAATGGGCTCCCTTTCTACACGGGCCGCGCCTTGACGGGGGAGGTCTTGGCGCTCAAACGAGCCACCGAAACCCGTTGTCGAGCGTTGACGCGGGACGAGGTGGTAAGATGGGCGACACCGACCCCAGGCAGGATCCGATCACCGAAGACACGCGCATAAAGTCGCTGGAACAGCGGCTTAAGCGTGCAGAGGAGATCGAAAAGGTCAGAACCGGCGCAGCATCCGTCGGGAGCCAGGACGAAAGCTATCGTCTCGGCAACCGGGTGCTCGCGGAACTGATCGGTGGTCCTGCCGGCGGCGCGCTGATTGGATGGGTCCTCGACCGCTTCCTCGGCACGTCCCCTTGGCTCCTGCTGGTCCTCCTCTTCATGGGGTTTATCGTGGCCTTCAGGAACATCATCAGGATTTCGACAAAGCGTCCTGAATAGGGCGCTTTCGTCATAGGCGCAGGCCAGTTTTCGGGGCCTATTTGGGAAGCAGACGTGGCAGAATCCGGCAAGATTGACCCGATGCACCAGTTCACGATCGAGCCGCTGTTCGGCACCGATCACTGGTCGATTGGCGGCTACAATATCGCTTTCACCAACAGCTCGCTGTGGATGGTCATCGCGGCCGTCGTGCTCTGGGTCTTTGTGGCCCTCGGCATGAAGCGCCAGCTCGTCCCGGGCCGTTGGCAGATGGCGGTCGAGACGATGACCGGCTTTGTCGACAACCTGCTCACCCAGAATGTCGGTCCCGAAGGCAAGAAGTTCGTGCCCTACGTCTTCTCGCTTTTCATGTTCATCCTTGTCGCCAACCTCCTCGGCCTGACGCCGCTCGGTCTCGTCGGCAGCCACGCGTTCACATTCACCAGCCATTTCACGGCGACCGGCGTGCTCGCGATCATGAGCTTCTCGATCGTGCTGATCGTCGGTTTCTGGCGCCACAAGCTGCATTTCTTCTCGCTGTTCGTGCCGCACGGCACGCCGGCCTGGCTGCTGCCCTTGATCCCGTTGATCGAACTGATCTCGTTCATGGTGCGCCCGTTCAGCCTTGGCCTGCGACTGTTCGTGGCGATGATGGCCGGGCACATCCTGCTGGAAGTGCTGTCGAGCTTCATCATCTCAAGCGCGCACTACAGCACGTTCTGGGGCCTCGTGATCGGCCCGCTCAGCTTCATCCTGATGATCGGCATCAGCGCGCTCGAGCTGCTGGTCTGCGTGATCCAGGCCTATGTTTTTGCTCTTCTGACCTCGCTCTACATTAACGACGCGGTCAATCTTCACTAAGATTTCAATCGACTATTCAAGCAAGTTTAGAAAAGGAGTTATTCACATGGACGCAGAAGCCGCAAAGCTCATCGGTGCCGGTCTCGCCGCTATCGGCGCTGGCATGGCCGCCATCGGCGTGGGCAACGTCTTCGGCTCGTTCCTTGAGAGCGCGCTGCGCAATCCGGGTGCTGCCGACGGCCAGCAGGGCCGCCTGTTCATCGGCTTCGCCGCTGCCGAGCTTCTCGGTCTGCTGGCGTTCGTCGTCGCCATGATCCTGATCTTCGTTGCCTGATCGCGCAAACGATCTGACAATGTTGGCGGACCGGGCGGCCGTCTTTCAAAACGCCGCCCCAACGCTCTGACGGACAGGTGATATGCCTCAGATAGCCCAGCTTGCCGCAACCTACTCGTCGCAGATCTTCTGGATGCTGCTGACGTTCGGTTTCGTGTTCTTCGTGATCGGCCTCGGCATGGTGCCGAAGGTCCAGTCGACCGTGGCTCTGCGCGACCAGAAGATCGGTGACGATCTGGAAGCCGCGAAGGCCAATTCGGCGGCTGCCGACGCGCTGGAAGCCGAATGGCGCGCCAAGGAGAACGAGGCGCGCGCCGATGCGCAGGCCAAGCTCGCCGAGGCAAAGGGCGCTGCCGCCAAGGATCGCGAAGCCAAGCTCGCCAAGGCGGACAAGGCGATCGCGAAGAAGGTCGAGGCGGCCGAGGAAAAGATCGGTGCGGGTCGCGACAAGGCGCTCGCAGAGATCGAGACCGTGGCGGCTGAAGCGGCGGCGGACATCGTGCGTCGCCTGGCCGGCACGGAGGTTTCCTCTGCCGCTGCGCTCAAGGCAGTGAAGGCAGTAATCTGATGGCTGAGCAGAGCAACATGGCCAGCGACAACGCTTCCGCGGCCGTCGCGCATAACCTCGATCAGGCCGACAAGGTCGAGACGCTGAAGGGCGATGTCCACGCTGCGACCGAGGCCCATGGCGGCCCGGAAGCGCATGAGGCCGGCCCGACACTGCTCGGCCTCAATGGCGGTGCGCTGGTCAGCCTCGCCATGCTTGTCTTCCTGGGCATCCTGCTCTGGAAGAAGGTGCCGGCCCTGATCGGCAAGGCGCTCGACAACAGCATCGCCGGCATCCGTGCCCAGCTCGACGAGGCCGCCAAGCTGCGTGCCGAGGCCGAAGTGCTGAAGGCGGAATATCAGGCGAAGATCGCCGCTGCCGCCAAGGACGCCGACGCCATGCGCGCCGCGGCCGAGGAAGAGGCAGCCGATCTCATCACGGCTGCACAAGCCGATGCCGAGGCGCTGGTCGCGCGCCGCCAGAAGATGGCCGAAGACAAGATCGAAGCTGCCGAGCGTGCTGCGATTGCCGAAGTGCGCCGCCGCGCCGCGACGGCCGCAACGGCCGCCGCGGCGACGCTGATCGGTCAGGTCCACGACGCCAAGGCCGACAAGGGCCTAGTCGACGAGACGATCGGCAAGCTCTCGCACTGAGCGCGGCTCAGTCGCGATCGGCATGAAAAGCCGGGCTGGGCGACCAGCCCGGCTTTTTCGTGACCGGCGTTAGCCCTTCGAGGTGCGATCTCGCCCGAACGGATCGCCGAGCACGGATTCGGTGTGTAGGGCGCACTGCCATTTGCCGTCGCGCTTGATCCATGTGGAGGCATCCGCCGCTTCCATCGTCAGCGGCTCCCCGTCGAGGATCAGGTTCTCCGAGACCTTGTAGCCGATCACGGCGACGTCGGGCGCCGGGAATTCGACCTGCACGTCGCTGAACGTGTAGCTTTCCAGCGTCCATTTGCCGTCCTGCATCATCTTTCCGAAAGCCCGGTTGTCGATCGTCGCAGCGCCTTGCGCGCCGGTGACGATCGACTTGTCGGCCATCATCGCGGTGGCGGTCTCGACGTCCTTGTCGATCATGGTTTTCCAGAAGCGGTTTTCGAGATCGATGATCTCCTGCTTGTCGGCCATGGCGAGACTCCTTCTCTAACCAGTCGCCAACGCCCGGATGCGGCACCGGTTCCGTTCCGTTGCGCAGATTGCAACCCTGCTTACGAACATGGGTGACGAAAGCGATTTCCGGTGTCAGAAGAGTGCAAACAATTAGGGACTAAAGTCCGGGAGAGGCAATTGCGGCAATATCTTGCATGGGCAGGGGCGTGCGCCCTGTCGATCTGTGCCACTGGCGCGCAAGCGCATCACAGCATGGCCATGTTCGACCAGACCAAGACGGTCAAGCTGACCGGCACGGTCCGGGAGTTCCAGTGGACCAATCCTCACTGTTACATCCAGCTGATCGTCAAGGACGCGGCAGGCAAGGACGTCGAGTGGAGCCTCGAGATGGGCGCCCCGATGTACCTCTATGCGGCGGGCTGGCGCCCGACGACGCTCAAGAGCGGCATGGCGATCACGGTCTCGGTCAATCCGCTCAAGGACGGCAAGCCGGGAGCAGTCATCGTTACCGCGACGATGGCCGACGGCAAACAGATCGGTAAAGGCGTGCCGCTCAGCAAGGCCTCGTCGTGAATCGCGGGGCTGCGATTTTCGTGGCCGCGCTGCTTGCGGCATCGCCGGCTCTCGCCAAGGACGCCACGCCCGCGGAACGCACCAAGAGCTTCGCCAAGCTGCCCAACTGGACCGGCCTCTGGCTGACCGAGAATGACGAGTCGTCGATCGGCGGGCTTGGCGAGCGAGCTGTGCAGGCGAAAGAGACGGGAACGGCGGCGTCGGCTCGTCCGGTCATGTCGCTCTACGGTTTCGCCGCGCCATGGAACGAGGAGGGCAAGAAGCGCCAGGCCGCTGCCCGTGCCGGCAGCGCCCGTGGGGCGCAGGGCTGGGGCTATCCGGTCATGATGAATGCCGCGGCGCCGATCCAGTTCATCATCACCCCCGAGGAGGTGCTGATCATAAATGCTTATCGCGACGTGCGGCACATCTACACGGACGGGCGCAAGCTGCCGTCGGCCGAAGACAGCTGGCCCACCGTCTGGGGCGAGTCCATCGGTCACTGGGAAGGCGACACGCTGGTGGTCGAGACGATCCAGGTGAGGAATCCGAACATCTATTTTCACGGATCGCCACCGCTGTCTGAAGCAGCACGCTATGTCGAACGCATTCGCAAGGTCGGCAACCGGATCACCGACGAGTTCACCATCACCGATCCGGCGACGCTGACCGGGCCCTGGAAGGCGCTGGTCACCTACCAGCCCGCCGAGGGCTACGACCGGATGATCTCCATCGATTTCGACAACGACCGCACCGATTATAGCGGCGAGGGGACCGGCAGGATCAAGCCGCCCGCTGACGAGAAATAAGCCACCGAGGGGAGGAAACATGACCGACAGGACTGGAATGGCGAAGGCCGCGCTGCTGGGCCTCGCTGCATCGCTGGCGCTGGCCGCACCCTCGAGCGCGCAGCTGCTCGCCGGTGAGAAGGCCACGACCATCACCGCCATCCCCGGCGTGATTGCCGGCAACGCGAAATGGGAACGCGCCTGGTCCGGCCCGATGACGGCCGACGGCATGAGCGGCACGGGCGACGGCTCGCTCTATTTCGCGCAGGAGCAGAGCAATTCGATCTGGAAGCTGCGGCCGGATGGACAGGCTTTCGTGCAATGGCCCTATATCTACGGTGCCGGCGCGGTCTCCGTCGATGCGGCAGGACGTGTGTTCACGGTCGAGCGCACCTGCACCGACCCGGGCCTGCGCCCGGTATCGGGCGCCTGTGCCGACAATACCCGCGTCGTCCAGCTCGCGCCGGAGCGCAAAGTGCTGGCGAGCACGTTCGCAGACGGCAAGACTCTCGGCCGCCTCAACGATGTCGCGGCCGATGGTTATGGCGGTGCCTTCTTCACGCAGACCGGCATTTATCATGCCGGCGCCGACGGCAAGGTCAGCGTCGTTGCTGAAGGCAACGGCATGTTCACCAACGGCCTCGTGATGAGCACCGACGGCAAGACGCTTTACGTCACAAATCGGCAGACGATCGTCGCCTTCGACGTCGGCACGGACGGCAGCACGTCGAACCGCCGCGACTTTGCGACGCTCGGCAGCGAACCGCAGGGCAGCTTCGGCGCTGATGGCCTTGCTGTCGACAGCGAAGGCCGGCTCTATGCGACGGCGGGCGCGGGCATCTACGTGTTCGACAAGGCCGGCAAGCAGCTCGGCGTGATCCCCACGCCGCGTGCGCCGATCACGCTCGCCTTCGCAGGGGCCGACAGGAAGACGCTGTACGTCGGTATGATGGGCGCAGCCACGCCCGAGGGCACGGCCTGGGCCACGCCGCAGGGCGTCCGCAATGTCGCCATGACCGTCTACAAGATGAAAACGCTCGCCGCAGGGCCCAAAGATCGTCCCAAATAAGCCGGTGATGCCCTGATTTCAGGGCGTTATCCCTACCCTCATTGGCACTCTTTTCAACGAGGCCGTCGTCATGCAAGATGACGGTCTCGGTTGGCAATGGGGGGAGAGTCGCCGTGAAGTTCATGCATTTTGCAATCGCAAGCCTGGCGCTTGTCGGGGCGAATGCCAGCGCGGAGCGTTGGTATCTGGCCGCCCAGGGCGACAAGATGAAATCCTTTGTCGATTTCGATTCCTACACGGCCGTCGGCGCCATGATCCGCGTGCAAGTCCTCGATATCTATCCGCAGGGGCTTGGCCAGACCAACACTTATGGCTCGCGGGTCTGGGAAGAAGTGAATTGCAGCAACCGGACATTCCGCACGCTGGAATATATTTTCTTCGGCCGCGGCAAATCCGTTCAATCGGTCGAGCCATCGGCCACGATCAACGAGTGGAAGGTGCCGGATCCGGGCAGCATCAATGAAAGCACCGTGCGGGTCATCTGCACGCGTGAAGGTCGCGGGTTTGAGCCGGATCCCTTCGCGGCGATCCGCTGAGCGGTATCACGCGATCGATCGAGGATGTCAGGGGGAAGCATCATGAAATTCAGATATCTTGCCGTCGCAGCTTTGATCTGTGCCGGATCGGCGGCGCAGGCCGAGCGCTGGTATCTCGCCGCGACCAGCGCCCAGACGCGCTCATATGTCGATTTCGATACCTTCGGCGCGGCGGGCAGCATGACGCGGGTCAATGTGCTCGACATCTATCCCGCCGGCCTGACGTCGGGCGGTAACACCATCGCGGCCGCCCGGATCCTCGAGGAGGTCAATTGCTCGAACAAGACGTTCCGGACGATTGAATATCTCTTCTACAAGATGGACCGCAGTATCCTCTCGCTGGAGCCGTCCGACACCATCAACGAGTGGAAGGTGCCGGCCAAGGGCAGCCTCAACGAGGCGCGCGTCGACATGATCTGCACGCGATCGGGCGGCCGCTATGTGCCGGACCCGTTTACGGACCGCTGATCGGACTGGCGGTGGTCGCAGCTGCTATTTCGGTTTCCTGAAGACCATCACCCACTGATCCGTCTTGCCCTGGATGGCGGGGTTGAAGACGTTTGCGGTGTGCGGATCGTCGGCATTGCGCAGTAAGTTGCTCTGGCTGACAAACACGAATCCGGCCTTCTCGATCTCGGCGCGCGCCTTGGCGGGATCGATGCGATGCAGGGTTGTCGGCGCCTTGTTATCGGGGTCGTTGGCCGCGACATGGTCGGCGACGAGGAAGGTCCCGCCGGGTTTGAGCGCATCATACAGCCGTTTGGTCACGACCACGGGGAAGTCCGGACCGCCACCGAAGGGGAGGTAGAGGTCGTGGAAATTCTGGACGGTCACGATGGCGTCGAGCTTCTCGGGAAAGGCGATCTCGCCCAGCTTCCTGGCCAGCGGCGTGACATTGGCGTGACCCTTCACCGCCGCGGCCTGTTCGTCGGCATAAGCAGGGCGAAAGCCGATAAACTCGGCGGCCTGATACGCGTAGACATGCCCCTTTGCGCCGACCAGCGGGCTCAGGATCTGGGTCCAGTAGCCGCCGCCCATCATGAAATCGCCGACCTTGTCGCCCGGCTTGATGTTGGCGAGCGCGAGGAACTCGCCGGGGTGGCGGCTGGCATCGCGCGCGGCCTGCGTTGCGGGCCGGCCAGGATCGGCGAGTGCGGCCTTGATGGCCGGTGTGACGGTCTGGGCGGCAAGCGGCGCGGCCGCCAGCAGCGCGAGGATGGTCAGGCCGGTCTTCATATACATCTCTCCCCTGGTCGACATCGCCCGGTTGCCCAGCGCCTTGGCCGCGCCTAAGTCCGACGGCATGGCCGAACGCCCCTCATCCCCGGATCGCTTCAACGAGGAGCGCGCCACCTATACGGTGCGCGGCAGCGACACGCCAGATATCGAGGCGGGCGTCGCTGCTATTCGCGATACGATCAAGACGCTGCCGACGCGCCCCGGCGTCTATCGCATGCACGACGCGCGCGGCGACGTGCTCTACGTCGGCAAGGCGCGGGCGCTGAAGAACCGCGTGACCAACTACACGCAGGTCGATCGGCTGCCGAAACGTCTGCAACGCATGGTTTCGCAAACGCGCTCGATGACGATCGTCACGACGGAGAGCGAAGCCGAAGCGCTGTTGCTCGAGGCGCAGCTCATCAAGCGGTTCCGTCCGCCGTACAATGTGCTGCTGCGCGACGACAAAAGCTTTCCCTTCATCCTGCTGCGCGAGGACCATGTCTTCCCGCGCGTCCAGCTCCATCGCGGCGCGCGCAAGATCAAAGGCCAATATTACGGCCCGTTCGCCGGGGCAGGGCAGGTCCGGCGGACGTTGAACGCCCTCCAGAAGCTCTTCCTGCTGCGCAGCTGCACGGACAGCTTCTTCGCCAATCGCTCGCGGCCCTGTCTGCTCTATCAAATCCGCCGCTGTTCGGCGCCCTGCGTCGGCCGGATCGACGAGGCGAACTACAACGAGCTTGTCCAGGACGCGCAGGATTTCCTCGGCGGGAAGTCGACCAAGGTGCAGGCCAAGCTCGGCGATGCCATGACCCGGGCGGCCGAGGGCATGGATTACGAAATGGCGGCCATCTATCGCGACCGTCTGAAGGCGCTGACCTTTATTCAGGGCAGCCAGGCGATCAACGCCGAGGGGCTGGGCGACGCCGACATCTTCGCGCTCGCAAGCAAGGATGGCGGCATGTGCATCCAGGCTTTCTTCATCCGCGGCGGACAGAATTGGGGCCATCGCAGCTTCTTTCCGGTGCACACGGCCGAGGTCGCCGAGGATGAAGTGCTCATGCAGTTCATGGCGCAATTCTACGAGGACGTGCCGCCCGCGCCGCTGGTGCTCTGCGATCGCGCGCCGGCAGAGATCGATCTGATCGCGGAGGCGCTGACCCAGAGGATCGGCCGCAAGGTCCGGATCGAGGTGCCGCAGCGCGGGAGCCGGGTGAAGCTCATCAAACAGGCGCAGCGTAATGCGATCGAAGCGCTGGAGCGGCGCCAGGCCGAGAGCAGCGCAACCGGTAAGGCGCTCAACGAAATGGCCGATCTGTTCGCTCTTGAAGGGCCGCCGGACCGCATCGAGGTCTACGACAACAGCCATATCCAGGGCACCAATGCGCTCGGTGCGATGATCGTTGCGGGGCCCGAGGGCTTCCGCAAGAACGCCTATCGCAAGTTCAACATCAAGAAGCCCGAGACCATCGCGGGCGACGATTTCGGCATGATGCGCGAGGTGTTCGAGAGACGCTTCGGGCGTGTGCAGGAAGAGGATCCCAATCGCGATTCAGGCGAATGGCCGGACCTTGTGCTCGTCGACGGCGGTCGCGGCCAGCTCAACGCCGCGAAGCAGATCCTCGAGGAGCTGGGCATCGAGGACGTGCCCATGGTCGGCGTCGCCAAGGGCCCGCATCACGGCCGCGACGGCCGCGAGGTCTTCCATCTGCTCGACGGGCGTGAGCTGACCCTGCCGGTCAATCATCCGGTGCTGTTCTATCTCCAGCGGTTACGCGACGAGGCGCACCGCTTCGCCATCGGCGCGCACCGTCAGAAGCGCAGCAAGGCGATCACCGTCAGTTCGCTGGACGAGGTCCCGGGCATCGGTCCGGCCCGCAAGAAGGCGCTGCTCATGCATTTCGGCACAGCGAGCGCCGTGCGCAACGCCAGCCTTGACGACCTCCAGCGCGCTCCCGGCGTTTCCGCGGCAGTGGCGCAAACGGTCTACGACTATTTTCACGGCTAAAGAGAGCCTCAATGCGGGGCAGAAACCTCAATCATTGCGCCCAAATGTAGCGCACGACCGCCATCGAAAACGCGAAGACGAAGGCGTAGCTAAATCGATCTAACCTGACCAGATTTTGGCCTCTTCTGTCCCTGAGTCGTCCGATCAGCATCATGATCCCGCCAGCCGCCAAGGGCGTCGCGAGAAGGTTGATGCGGCGCAGGGCAAGGCTGGTGATTGGCGATTTCGGAAGAATGAGCAGGCTGATCCCGCCGGCAATCGCGCCCCAGAGGACGAAGCCAATCGTGGAAAGCACCGGATTTCTCGGCGCCTTCATCGTGTTGGCCAGGCTGTGCATGCCCAGTTCGGCGATAGCTTCGAAAAGCACCTGAAGAACAAGCTCGCCCAGGATCTGGAACAGTATTTCGAACAGAAATTCCATGTGTCTACGCCCGAGCGGCCAGCGATCTAAGCTAGCCTATCGTGGAGCCCGACTATTTGCCAACAGCGCGCGGAAGCCGACAGTTGGCTCACCTGCCTGTCTTCTGAGCGGGCTCAAGTCTAAGGGACAGTCACCGTCCCCGTTCGCGCCAGCTTGCCCCAGCCGACCACCTGGCCGCGCAATGCGGCATGGATGGAGCGGATGACGACGCCATACATGAGCTGACGATAGACGAAGCGCTGCATGACCATGAGCAGGGCCGGGAAGCGCTGGCGCGTCGGTTCGAGGCGATAGGCGATCCAGCCGGCGAGCAGGTCGATGGCGACAAAGATGAGCCAATAGGTGCCCATGCGCAGCACATCGCTCTGGGTCTGCGCCCAGCCATGCTGGTTGATCTGGATCCAGGTGTCGACCACCGAGACGACCAGCGCCAGGTCGATGATCGGCGAGAGCGCGGCGAAGATGATCTGGAACAGCCAGGCTTGCGGCATGCCGAACCAGGCGAGGCCGCGTGGCCGCCCACGCCGCAGCACGGCGCGATGCTTCCAGAGGCACTGCAACGTGCCGAACGACCAGCGGTAGCGCTGCTTGCCCAGCGCGCGGAAGGTCTCGGGCGCCTCGGTCAGCGCGATGGCCTCGACATCATATTCAACCCACCAGCCGGCGCGCTGGATCGCGATGGTCAGGTCCTGGTCCTCGGCGAGCGTGTCCTCGGGATAGCCGCCGACGGCATCCAGCGCCTCGCGCCGCCAGGCACCCACGGCGCCCGGAACCACGGTAATCGCCTTGAGCGCATCCAGCGCGCGCCGTTCGACATTCTGCGCGGTCACATATTCGATCGCCTGCCAGCGCGTGACGAGATTGATCTTGTTGCCGACCCGCGCATTGCCGGCGACCGCGCCCACCTTTGGATTGGCGAACCAGCGCACCAGCTTGGCGATGGTATCTGGCAGGAACTGCGTATCGGCGTCGAGCGCGATGATGATCGAGCCGCTTGCATGCTGCAGGGCCCGGTTGAGGGCGCTCGCCTTGCCGCCATTGACGAGCGTCAGCAGCCGGACGCGTGGATCATTGCCATAATGCTGCGCAACGAGCGCGCTGGTCGCGTCCTTGGAGCCGTCGTCGGCCACGATCACTTCCATGGCAGGATAATTGCTGGCCAGCACCCGCGCGACCGAGGCCACGATCACCGTCTCCTCATTATAGGCCGGGATGATCACCGAGACCGGCGGCTGCGGCGCATCCTTGGGTGCGTCTTCGCTGGCCTTGCGATCCAGCAGGGCCAGGGCCGTCATGAAGACAGCGCGTGCGATGCCGAGCGCGATCGCGAAGAAGAAGAGCCAGCGCAGCGCATAGCCCAGCATCGCGATGGCGATGAAGAAGCCGACATCCGCGCGGACGGCAATGAGATCGGAGCCCTTGACCGGTGGCATCACCGTGTCGCGGCTGAGGCCTGCCAGCGCCGACACAGTGACGAACTGATAGCCGCGCGCGCGCAGCTGGTCGATGATCTGGGGCAGGGCAGTAATGGTCTGGGAGCGGTTGCCGCCGCCGTCGTGGAGCAGGATGATGTTGCCGCTGCGCTGGGGTGAGGCTGCCAGGACCTCGTTCACGGCATCGTGGACGATGTGCTGGACGCCGGGCGTCTTCCAGTCGTCCGGGTCGACGTGCAGGCCCACGATCGTATAGCCGCTGTCCTGCGCCATGGCTGCCGGGAGCAACTCATCGGCCGTCGTCGGCTCGGCGTCGCCGAAATAGGGCGCGCGGAACAGTCGCGTAGAGCGCCCGGTATAGGCCTCGATCAGGCGTTGCGTGGCATTGAGCTCCAGCTTGACGCCGAGCGGCGAGACCTCCGCGAGATTGGGGTGGGTGTAGCTGTGATTGCCCACCTCATTGCCCTCCGCGACCAGCCTGCGCAGGATTTCCGGGTGCTCCAGCGCATTTTCGCCGATCACGAAGAAGGTGCCGGGCACGCCCTTGCTCTTGAGGATGTCGAGAATGCGTGGCGTCCAGTCGGGATCGGGGCCATCGTCGAAGGTGATCGCGATCTTCTTGGGGTCGGCCGCGCCGGTGCGCTGGACGACATAGGGCGAAGGCAGCGATGAGATCCTCTCGTCGACGACAGTCCCGTCCTTGCCGAAATCGACCGCACGCCGGCCGCCCTTGGGGCGCGCAGCGATGCGCAATATCTCGCCCGAACCGTCGACGTCCGTGCCGGGCGCCGGCGCGATCGTTTCGAGGCGCGGCAGGCGACGGGCTTGCCAGGCCGCCACGGCTTCCCAATAACCCGGATCCTCGCTGCCGAGGCGCCAGAGCGCGATGCCGGCAATGCCGCCGCGGAGGAGGGCAAGCTGGTTCCAGCTCGTTGCCGCGTCCATCATCCAGATAGTGTGCTTGGTGCCACCCTCTTCATAGGCGAAGCCGCTATTGCTGCTGGACGGGTCGAAAGCCGGCTTCGCGCCGCTGTCATGCGCGGCGAGCCATGCTTCGTTGACGGTGAGCGCGTCGGCAATGCCGTCGTGCCAGTCATAGCCATAGTTGCCGAGCGCGATGATGAGCTTGGCGGCAGGGATCTTGCTGCGGGCGTCCGCCAGCATCGAGGCGAACCAGTCCTGAGCAGCGATCGGGCCAGATTCGCCGCCCTGCCAATGCTGGTCATAGTCCATGAAAATGACGTGATCGACGGTCTTGGCAAACCCCCGGAGGTCCCAGGCGGGCTCGCCGGCCGGCAATGTGACGCTCATCAGCAGCCCGGCCTTTGCGAAGCGCGCATGAGCATGGGCGAGAAAATTTTGGTAATTGGGGAGCGCTGTGTTGGGCAGGTTCTCGAAATCGAAGACCACGCCTTGCCACCGTGTCCGCTTGGTGGCGGCGATCAACCCGTCGATCAGTGCGTCGCTCTTCGCCGGATTGCGAAACAGCTGCTCAATTTCCGCGCCGAACCAGACACGCTCGTCGACATTCTGGACCATCAGGAACAGCTTGGGGCGATGGATGCGGCTGCGGATCAGCGCGTGCAGTCCCGGATCGTTGCGGACGTTCAGCCGCCCGGTCTTTCGCTCGATCGACGCATTGCTGGCGATGACCCAGTCGAGCTGGTTGTAATGCGTGCGCAGCGCCGAGACGCTTTCCTCGTCCCACGGCACGTAGAAGGCCGCATTGATCGGCCGTTCGCTCCGACCCAGGTTCGCCCATTGCGGAATGCGATGGCGCCAATGCGCCAGGTGCGTCTTGAAGGGCAGGGGCTGCTGCCGTTCATGCGTGAAGTCGAGCGCGGAAGTCGTCGGCACCTTGATGATGGTGGTCGCAAAGGCGATGGCGGAGGCGAGGACAAGCGTCAGCAGCGCCGCGATCAGGCGCCCGACGAGCCGCCGTCTCTTGCCTGTACTGTCGAAAAAGACCGGTGAGGTCATGGCATCCCCTTGCCCGCGTGACCCCCCTGAGTCGGCGCGATGCTGGCGCGGGCGGTTAAGCCTAGCACGCTTTCGCCCGCATGAACGGATGGCGTTGCCAGCCGATCCGTTAACCGCCCGAGGTTGACCATGGGCGCTCGAAACCCTAAGTCGCGCCTCTCGACATAATCGCAGGCCCAAAACCACTCATGCTGTTTACCTTCCTCCTCGTCGTCCAGGCCGTGATCGCCGCAGCGCTGGTCACTGTCATCCTGATGCAGCGTTCGGAAGGCGGCGGTCTTGGTATGGGGGGCAGCCCTTCGGGTCTGATGTCGGCACGCGGTGCTGCGGACTTCCTGACGCGCGCGACGACGGTGCTGGCCACCGGCTTCGTGCTGCTGAGCATCGTCCTGGCCGTGCTCGCTGCCACGCAACATCGCGGGCAGGGTGTCGATACCTCGCTGGTCGGCTCGACGTCGACGGCGCAGCAACAGCCGGATCAGGCTCCGGCCCAGCCGGCGCCGAATGCAGCCGCACCCACACAGGGCGCGCCCGCCGGCAACCAGTCCGTTCCGCTCCAGTAAGCGGCGTTCCACAAATTTATTTCACGCCAGGCGGATTCGTCCGCTTGCCCATTCACGTCAAAACAGCTTAGGCCTTTCCTCCCATGGCGCGGTTCATTTTTATCACCGGCGGCGTGGTCTCATCGCTCGGCAAAGGCCTCATGGCGGCATCGCTCGGCGCGCTGCTGCAGGCGCGTGGGTACCGGGTCCGCACCCGCAAGTTCGATCCCTATCTGAACGTCGATCCGGGCACGATGTCGCCCTACCAGCATGGCGAAGTCTATGTGACGGACGATGGCGCGGAGACCGATCTCGACCTCGGCCATTATGAGCGCTTTACCGGCGTCGCAAGCCGGCAGGCCGACAACGTCACGCAGGGCCGCATCTACCAGACGATCATCCAGCGCGAGCGGCGCGGCGATTATCTTGGCGCGACGGTGCAGGTCATCCCGCACGTCACCGACGAGATCAAGAAGTTCGCCCTCGCCGAGACGGACGATGTCGACTTCGTGCTCTGCGAGATCGGCGGCACGGTCGGCGACATCGAGAGCCTGCCGTTCATGGAGGCCATCCGCCAGCTCCGCAACGAGCTGCCGCGGGACCAGACGCTGTTCATCCATGTGACTCTGGTGCCGTACATCGCGGCGGCGGGCGAGCTGAAGACCAAGCCGACGCAGCACAGCGTGCGCGAGCTGACCTCGCTCGGTATCCAGCCCGACATCCTGCTCTGCCGCTGCGAGCATCCGCTGCCCGAAAGCGAGCGCGCCAAGATCGCTTTGTTCTGCAATGTCCGCAAGGAAGCGGTGATCCAGGCGCTCGACGCGCCCAACATCTATTCCGTGCCCGCGCAATATCATGCCGAGGGGCTGGACGAGGAAGTGCTGCGCGCCTTCGGCATCGAGACGCAGGCGCTGCCGGATCTCACCCGCTGGTTCGATATCATGGACCGCTACGACAATCCCGAGGGCGAAGTGACCATCGGCGTCGTCGGCAAATATGTCGGCCTCCAGGACGCCTACAAGTCGCTCAACGAGGCGCTGATCCACGGCGGCCTTGCCAATCGCGTCAAGGTCAACATCCACTGGATCGACGCCGAGCTGTTCGAGCAGCCGGACAGCGACATCGCGGCCCGCCTGGAACCGATGCACGCCATCCTCGTGCCCGGCGCCTTCGGATCGCGCGGTGCGGAAGGCAAGATCGCCTCCATCCGCTTCGCTCGCGAGCGTCGCGTGCCCTATTTCGGCATCTGCTTCGGCATGCAGATGGCGTGCGTCGAAGGTATGCGGAACATGGTCGGCGTGCCCGAGGCGAGTTCTACGGAATTCGGCCCGACGCCTGAGCCTGTGGTCGGTCTCATCACCGAGTGGATGAGCAAGGAGGGCCTGCAGAAGCGCGAAGCCGGCGGCGACCTCGGCGGCACGATGCGCCTCGGCGCCTATCAGGCAAACCTCTCACCCAATAGCCATGTCGCGCAGATCTACGGCTCGAACACGCTCAGCGAGCGCCACCGGCACCGCTGGGAAGTCAACATGGGCTACAAGGACCGGCTCGAGCATACCGGCCTGATCTTCTCGGGCATGTCGCCGGACGGCACGCTGCCAGAGATCGTCGAGCGGCCGGATCATCCCTGGTTCGTCGGCGTGCAGTTCCACCCCGAACTCAAGTCCAAGCCCTTCGAGCCGCACCCGCTCTTCGCGAGTTTCATCGAGGCGGCAGTCAAGCAGAGCCGGCTGGTCTAGGCCGGGCCTCGCGTCAGGCTTTGCGCCCCGCGATATAGTTGTCGACGACACGCTCCAGCACGATCAGCGGCATCGATCCGGCCAGCAGCACGGCGTCGTGGAACTGCTTGATGTCGAACCGCGTCCCGAGCGCCGCTTTCGCCTTCTCGCGCAGCCGCAGGATAGTGACCTTGCCGACCATGTAGCTGCAGGCCTGCCCCGGCATGACCGCATAGCGCTCGATTTCCTGCGCCGAATAGACCGGGGTGTCGCCGTCGATGCCGCTGAGCGTCTCGATCGCCTTCTCGCGGCTCCAGCGCAACGCATGGAGCCCCGTGTCGGTAACCAATCGTCCGGAGCGCAGCAGGGCATCGTGGATATAGCCGAGCTCGCCCGCCGGATTGTCGGCGTAGAAGCCCATTTCCTGCGCCAGCTGCTCGGAATAGAGCGCCCAGCCTTCCGAATAGGAGGAGAAGCCCATGATTTTGCGCATCATCGGTAGCTCGGCTTCGCGCTGCAGGGACAATTGGAGATGATGACCCGGAATGCCTTCATGGAAGGTCGTGGTCGGCGCGATCCAGAAAGGAAATTCCGCTGTGTCGCGTAGGTTGATCCAATAGATGCCCGGCCGCGTCCCATCGACGCTGCCGGCGCTGTAGTGCGTCGATGAGCCCGCTTCGGTGGCCGCTGGAATACGCCGGATCTCCAGCGGCGTCTTGGGGAGCGTCCCGAAATAGCCGGGCAGCCGCTTCTGCATCTGCTGGACCAGCAGGTTGAGGTCGGCGACTTCCTTGGCCTTGCCGGCGTCGGTATTGGGATAGAGGTAGCGCGGGTCCTTGTAGAGCTCGACAAGGCGTTCGGACACCGTCCCCTTGGTCATCCCGATCTTCTTGAACAGCACGTCCGCCCGCGCGTTAAGTTCGGCGGTGACGTCGAGCCCCAGCTTATGCACTTCGGCAGGGCTCATCGTGCTGGTGGTCATCGCCTGTAGCGCCTGCGCATAATAGGCCTCGCCATCCGGCAGGCGCCAGACACCGGCATCGTGCGATGCCTTGGGCAACAATTCGCTCATCAGCGCAATCTGGCGGTCGAGTGCGGGGATGACTTTGCTGTCATAGATGGCGGTCGCCCGGGCGCCCCAGTCGCCGGCAATGCCTTTGGCCTTGGCGCGGTCGACGAGCGAGGACACCAGCGTCGACTTGTCGGCAGGCGTGCGCAGCACTTTCATCTGGGCGATGGTGCCCGCAATGGCAAAATCGGGCGGGATCACGCCCAGCGCGACATCGCGGCGGACGCGCTCGATTTCCTCATCCATCATGCCCGCGAAGGCATCGAGGCGCGAGAGATAGGCGTCGCAATCGGCGCTGGTGTCGATCACGTGCCGGCTGTCGAGAAAGTCAGGAATGTCGCCCCAGGCGCCGTCGATCTGGCTCAGCACATAGGGATTGCCGGCGCCTTCCTGGCCATAGACGAAGCGCTTGTTGGCGCGGTCCGACGTCTCCAGCTCGTAGAGGAGGGTGTCGTAATTGACGACCGCCATGCCGGTGAGCGGCTTGCGGTCGAACGCGCGCAGCCGGGCCAGTTGCGAGGCGCTGAGCGCCTTGCTGCGGTCCTGCGCGGCGATGGAGACATGGCTGAGCTTGGCCTTGTCGGCCGCGCGTGCACCGACATCGAGACCCAGCGAGCTTGAGAGTTCCGGACTCTCATCCAGCGTCTCAGTGAAGAAGGTGTCGAGCAGCGTACTCAGTTGCGCTTCGGCGGCGGTCGGCGCGGCTCCCGCCTTGAAGCCGGGGAGAGCCAGGACCGCACCTGAGGCGAGGAGGAAGTGACGGCGATTGAGCAAGGGCTGCACTCCAGGAGCGAGGCGGAGGGATTCCAAGACTGTTCCCGAAGGCAGCCCGATATTCCAGACTTATTATTGCGGCGTGGGAGATCGAAACCGCGGTCAACAGAGCCGCTGATCTGAAGGCAGCGGTTCCCCTTGTTCTTCCTCAGCGCCGGAAGTCTTCCCCCTCCAGCGTCCAAAATATCCTCTGCTCGATATAGGAGCGGGTTGGACTGCCCGATGCCGAAATGGCTGGCTGAAATTTGGCACGTTCCATCAGTTTGTCGCAGCTTCTCTTGCGAAAGGGCCCGTCTCCAATTCCGCTGATCACCCGGCAGTCGGTGACTTTTCCCGTTTCATCGATGCCGAGCCAAACAAGCAACGCGGCAGATTTGCCCATGCTCGTCATCGTGAACGGATAGTCCTCCGATTTGATCCAGTCCGACGATGGCCCGATTGGCGTTGCCGGTCGCTGCAATGTACGCAGGGACGGACCATCCAGCCCGGCCTTGCTCATCAATGCATCTTCGCATTTATCCAGTTCGACTTTGACGGCCTTCATTTTCTGCAGATTGAATGCAACTTCGTTTCGTCCTGCGCGGATGCGCAGGACGACGGGGACGTTGTCGATAAAGCGCTGCGACAGCCCTTTCCAAAACGCATCGGGGATTTTTGGAAAAACGAAAAAGTCCTGGCCGCTTGCCGTCGTGGAGCGAGCGACCTGGGACTGTGTCCAGTCCTCGTCTCCGTCAAACCTGATCTGCGCGTCAAAACCCGGGCGCTTCGGGAGGTCTGACGAACCGATTGCCAGGCTGTAGCTCGATAGCGGGCCGTCTCGATTGATCTGCACCCAGGCCGGCGCATTGTCCGATCCGAACCGCCGCGACATGCGGCACTCGCTTTCGTCGAGTTCAATGACCCAGGGAGCGGTTGATCGCTGCGGGGCGACCTCAGTTGTTTCCGCTGCGTGGGCAAAGCCGCCGATGGCCAAGGTGGCCGATAGCGTCAGGTGAAGCATATAACTGCGCATGATTGCAGGCATATCCGGGTCGACGAGTGCTTGGAAGCGCAATAAGGGCGCCCGGTTTCCCGGACGCCCTCGCTTGCTACCTCATGTCAGGGGGGGAGACGACTGTGAGGCAGCGGTAATCCTTGTCTCGGTTTCAGGCGGCGTTCTTGTCGCCCAGGTCGATGACCTCGCCCTTGCCGTTGATGGCGATCTTGCGCGGCTTCATCGCGTCGGGGATCTCACGCACCAGCTCGACGACGAGCAGGCCGTCGGTCAGCGACGCATTTTCCACACGCACGAAGTCTGCCAGCTCGAAGCGGCGCTCGAAATTGCGGTTGGCGATGCCCAGATGCAGGAACTTGGCACGATCTTCGGTGCTGGTCTCGTCCTTGCGGCCAGTGACCTGCAACAGGTTCTGCTGGGCGGTGATGTCGATCTCGTCCGCCTTGAAGCCGGCGACGGCGAGCGTGACGCGATAGCGGTCCTCGCTCACGCGCTCGATGTTGAACGGCGGATAATTGTCGGTCTGCTGAAGTCGCGCGTTGTTCTCGATCAGGTCGAACAGGCGGTCGAAGCCGACGGTCGAGCGGCGATAGGGGGTGAGGTCGAAGGGGCTACGCATGGTCTAAATCCTCTGGTGAGCGTGTTTGACAGTGCGACGCCGGACCCGAAAAGCGGCGTCCGGTGCATCTCCGGTCCCGAGTGGCGACCGGATGAGCGATAGATGTGTGCTGCGAATGGCGTTTCAAGAGGGTGGCAAATCAAGACGGACTTTTTCGCCGTCGCCCCTAAGACGAAACCGCCACAAAGACTAAGCGCCCAGGTCGTTGCCGACCCAGGCGCCCGTGGACGATAGTTCGTCTCCCCCTTGGCGCCGACTTCTCGCTTCCTCTCGGCCCCCTCAAGCTTGAGGTGCGGGAAGTCGGCATCCCTGAACCACGGCCCTGCTATGAAAAGCCAGTGTTTCAAGAGTAGAGCTATTAGAGCGTCTTGCCGGAGTCACGGGGCAAAGTGGACCAACCTTTCAATTGCCTGAACGGCTGTGCTGATTCCGCAACATTTGCTTGACGTGCACGTAAAGGTTCCTGTCGCCGCTGTTGCGGCCAGCCCCTTGCCAGCCCGCGGGCAGACCCATAGAGGTGCCTCTCCCTCCGGAGGCGAACTAGCGCGCCCATGACCCTCACAAAATGATCCTCGCCCGTTACGAACAGATGATTGCCCGGCGCTACCTGCTGCCGGGGAAGGGGGAGGGCTTCATTTTTCTCGTTGCGTCGATCAGCCTGGTCGCCGTGATGCTCGGCGTGGCTGCGCTTGTCACCGTGATGAGCGTGATGAACGGCTTCCGTGCCGAACTCTTCGACAAGATTGTGGGCCTCAACGGCCATGCCGTCGTCCAGGGCTATAATGGCCGCCTCGCCAACTGGCAGCAGATCGCCGCGCAAGCGCGCGCGACGCCGGGGGTGACCAGCGCGACGCCGCTGATCGAGCAGCCGCTGCTCGCGACCTATAATGGCCGTGTCGAGGCCGCCGTCGTGCGCGGCATGACCGAGAGCGACATCCGCACCAATCCTTCGATCAGCGCCAAGATCGTCGCCGGCGCGCTGGCCGATGTCCGGCCCGGCAGCGGCAAGGTCGCCATCGGCTCGCGCCTCGCGGAAAATCTCGGTATCACGCTTGGCCAGACGATCAGCATCGTGAACCCCGCAGGCCGCTCGACGCCGTTCGGCACGGTGCCGCGGCAGATCGCCTATGATGTCGGCGCCATTTTCGAGATCGGCATCTACGATTTCGACGACAAGTTCATCATCATGCCGATGCAGGATGCGCAGACTTTGCTCCTGCTTGGCGACCAGGTGCAGATGGTCGAGGTGCAGACCACCGACCCCGACAAGGTCGCGGATATTCTCAAGCCCCTGGCTGCGAAGGTGAAGGACAAGGCCAATATCGTCGACTGGCGGCAGATGAACTCCAGCCTGTTCGAGGCCCTGCAGATCGATCGCATCGTCTCCTTCATCGTGCTCTCGCTGATCATCCTCGTCGCGGTGTTCAACATCCTCTCGTCGCTGATCATGCTTGCCCGCGCCAAGACGCGCGATATCGCCATCCTCCGCACCATGGGCGCGACGCGCCGCAGCCTGCTGCGCATCTTCGTGACGGTGGGGCTGGCGATCGGCACGACCGGCACGCTTGCCGGGGCGGGCCTGGGATTCCTCATCCTCTATTTCCGCCAGAACCTGCTCAATTTCGCGCAATACGCGACCGGCCAGCAGATCTGGGATCCGTCGATCCGCTTCCTGAGCGACTTGCCCTCCAAGCCCGATGCGTTCGAAATCGTCAGCATCTGCCTCATGTCGATCGGTTTCTCCTTCCTGGCGACGCTCTACCCCGCCCTCAAGGCGGCGAGCACCGATCCGGTCGAGGTGCTGCGCTATGAGTGACGGGACAAAGGACGTTCTGGCCGTCACGGGCCTGACCCGCAGTTTCTCGCAGGGCGACGTCACGATCGAGGTGCTGCGCGGCATCGACCTCACTATCGCTTCGGGTGAGATCGTCGCGCTGCTGGGCCCATCAGGTTCCGGCAAATCGACTCTCCTGCAAGCGGTCGGCCTGCTCGAAGGCGGCTATGGCGGCTCGATCCGGCTGGCTGGCGTCGAGGCGGCGAAGGAAAACAACGAAGGCCGCACGCGCTTACGTCGCGAAAAGCTCGGCTTCGTCTACCAGTTCCATCACTTGCTGCCGGATTTCACCGCGCTCGAGAATGTCGTGCTGCCCCAGCTCATCTGGGGCGCAAGTGAGGCCGAGGCGCGTGAACGCGCGACGGCACTGCTCGGCGATCTCGGCCTGGCCCAGCGTGTCGATCACAAGCCCAGCAAGCTGTCGGGCGGCGAGCAGCAGCGCGTGGCCGTTGCCCGTGCACTCGCCAACAAGCCCGCACTGGTGCTCGCCGACGAGCCCACCGGCAATCTCGACGAGCGCACGGCCGATATCGTGCTGGACGAGTTCGTGCGGCTGGTCCGCGGACAAGGTTCGGCTGCGCTCATCGCCACGCATAATGAGCGCCTCGCCGCGCGCATGGATCGCATGGTGCGCCTGCATGACGGTAAGGTGGAGCAGTAGGAGAGGCGCAATGCGCGTTCACATCATGCCGGCGGTCTTCATTGCATCGGCGCTGGCGTCTGGTGCGCCTGTGTTCGCCCAATCCGCGCCCGCACAGCCTGCAGCGGCGCCCCCAACCGCACCCGCGCCCTGTTCCGACGCGGCACACCGCCAGTTCGATTTCTGGCTGGGCGGATGGGATGTCTATCCCGCCGGATCCGACAAGCCGGTCGCGCGCAGCGTGATCGAATCCGTCTATAGCGGCTGCGGCGTCCGTGAGAACTGGATGCCGCAGAACGGCACGGGCGGCGGCAGCCTCAACAATTACGATACGCCCACGGGCAAGTGGCACCAGAGTTGGATCGACTCCTCCGGCGCACGCGTCGAGTTCGAGGGCGGGCTCGTGGATGGCAAGATGGTGCTGACCGGCACGCATAAAAGCGGCCCGAACGCCGGCAAAGGGCTGCTCGTGCGGATGACCTTCACGCCGCTGCCCACTGGCTGGGTCCGCCAGTTCGGCGAGCAGTCGGCCGACAATGGCGCGACCTGGCAAGCGCAGTACGACTTCACCTACAAGCCGGCCACATAGGAGCGACCCATGGCGACAGTCCTGATCACCGGCGCGAACCGCGGCATCGGCCTTGAGTTGGCCCGGCAATATGCCGCCGCCGGCGACACCGTCATTCGTACCTTGCGCGGGCAGGACAAGTCCGGCGATCCACTGGGCGAAGTGCTGCCGCTTGATGTGACGAGCGACGCGTCGGCCACCGGGCTGGCGGCGATGCTGAAAGGGCGTCCGGTCGATCTCCTCATCAACAATGCCGGCATCATCGGCCCCGCGCCCGATCGCCAGACCAGCACGGATATGGACTTCGCCGGCTTCCTTGGCGCGCTCGACGCCAATGTCCTGGGACCGCTGCGTGTGACGCAGGCGCTGCTGCCGAACCTGCGCGCCGCAAAGGCCGCCAAGGTCGCCGTTGTCTCCAGCCAGATGGGCCAATTGTCGTCGAAGCAGTCCGGATTCGTCGCCTATCGCGCGTCCAAGGCGGCGGTGAACAAGGTCTTCCAGTGTCTCGCGGCCGATCTGGCGGGCGAGGGGATCGCCGTTGCGATGCTGCATCCCGGCTGGGTGCGCACCGACATGGGTGGCGTGGGTGCCGATCTCGACGTCTCGGAGAGCGCCTCAGGCATCCGTCAGGTACTCGCGGGCCTCGACGTCGCCACGACCGGGCGCTTCACCGCCTGGGACGGGCGCACGCTCGACTGGTAAGCGGCGCCTACTTCGCTTCCAGCGCCTTCAGCTTGGTCTGGTCGACACTCGCTGCAGCGCGCTTGAGCTCGTCGAAGCTGTCGGCTTCGCCCTTGGCCTCTATGAGAAAGCGCTTGTCGACGATCGTCGTGTAGCTGCCTTCATCGTCGTCATTGTCCCATTTTTCGGCGACGAACGTGCCGTCCTTGTTCGAGACATGCTCGAAGCCGTCTTCGTCCTCCTTGTTCCGCTCGATCCGGAAGGCATTGCGCATGCTAGCGAAGGCGCCGAAGCCTGCGAGGTCGACAACCCTCAGCGTGAATTCCTGGTTGCCGTTTTCATAAGTGGCTTTGGCGTTGCCACCACCGGGCCCGCCGGTGAAGCTCTCGATCCCCGTTCGCTCGAAACTGCCCAGCTTTGCGGGAAGCAGCGCCTGCAGGTCGGAACCCTCGACCGTCTTCACATTGCCCTTGCGAAAGGACCGCTCGATTTCGCGCCCGAACGCGCGGCCGTCGAAGTTGAAATCGTCGCCATTGACCCTGAAGGACTGGCGCGGTGACTCGACGTATGACCGCGCGCCGACCATCCATGCGGGGCCGCTGGCAACGACGCTGGTCACGAGATGGAGGCCCATGGCACAGGCGATGGTGGCGAAGCCAAAGCGCCTCTTGCCCTTCTCCGGAATCTTCATCATCGGACCGATGCCGGTGAAGAAGAGATAGAATGAATAGAAGCTGCCGAAGCCAAGGACCCACAAGCCGGGAATCATGGCCGCCGCCGATGCGAGCCAGAGCGCGGTCGACGAATAGACGATTAGTTTGAAGGCGTCGCGCGGGCTGCCTTCGCCACCGAAGCGCGGTGCCATCCTGGAGGCAATAAAGCTCATGACTAGTAGGCTTCCGAGCGACAGGCCATAGCCCAAAACGGCCGTGAACAACTGGCCGATGAAGTGCCCGGAGAACGGGTTCCAGCCGATGCGGCCGGTTAGAAATCCCAGTACGGGTGCGAGCGCTGCGAGAGGCGCCGCAACACGCGTGAACAATTCGCCGCTGGGAGTCATGTCGCGGTCGATTTCGGGCCACGCTTCTTGCGGACGCGTCCACAGCGCCTTGACGCGCTCAATGAGAGAGGCCGTCCAGCCGTGTGACTTCTCAATGGCCATGACTATCAATTCGCTCCCCGTCCCACTCTGCTCTAAGATATATCTTTTGCCCGGCCGGCTTCAAGCGGAACCGGTCGAAAAAGCCTCTGCTGTTGTTACGCTGCAATTGGTCCACGTCGGTGCTAGTCGGGCTTCATGAGGCTGAGAACGCGCAGATCATGCGGCTGAAGGAGTGGGCACGGGCGCTCAAGCGCGATGTCGTGGCCCTGTGGCTCGCGGCGCGTGATCCGCGGGTGCCGCTCGCCGCAAAAATGCTCGCAGGGTTCGTCGCAGCCTACGCACTCAGTCCGATCGATCTCATTCCGGACTTCATTCCGGTGCTCGGATATCTGGACGATCTGCTCATCGTGCCACTCGGCATCTGGCTGGCACTGCGCCTGATCCCGCCCGATCTGATGGCGGAATTTCGCGCCACTGCGATCGAACGTGCGAAGCCGAGAAGCTATTGGGCTGCGAGCGCAATCGTCATACTCTGGCTCGTCCTAGCGGCACTGTTCGCCTGGTGGGCCAAAAGCCTGTGGACAAGTTGATCTGACCGAGCGCGTCCGCTTGCCTTGGGCGCCCGCGCGGCCACATAAGCAGGACCATGGCCCACGCCCCTTATGTCCCGCTGCGCAATCTCTCGGCCTATTCGCTGCTCGAAGGCGCCATTGCGCCCAAGCAGATGGCGGGGCGCGCCAAGGAGCAGGGCTTTCCTGCGGCCGCGCTCACGGATCGCAACGGCCTCTATGCGGCCATGGCCTTCTCGGAGGCTGCGGCAAAATCGGGCGTGCAGCCAATCATCGGCGCGACGCTCGCAATCGCCCGTCCGGATCGCCCCGACAACGCCCCGCTCGTGCTCGATTGGCTGGTGCTGCTCGCGCAGGACGACGAGGGCTATGGCAATCTCTGCGCACTGGTCAGCCAGGCGCATGTTGCGCGGCCGATGGAGGATGACGCCCATGTCACCTTCGACCAGCTGGAAGCCCACGCCCAGGGGCTGATCTGCCTGACTGCGAGCGGGGATGGCGCATTGGCGCGGCTGATTGCCGAGGGTCAGCCTGAGGCCGCTGGGGCCTATCTTGGGCGCTTGCACGTCCTGTTCGGCGACCGGCTGTATATCGAGCTCTCGCGCACCGGTGATCCGGTCATGGATCAGGCGGAAGGCACGCTGATCGATCTCGCTTATGCGCGGAACCTGCCGCTCGTCGCCACCAACCCGGCCTGCTACGCCGATCCCGGGTTTCACGCGGCGCATGACGTGCTGCTCTGCATCGCGACGGGCAGCTATGTCGAAAGCGCAGAGCGCCGGCGCAGTTCGCCGGAAAGCTGGATGAAGCCGGCTTCGGACATGACGGCCCTGTTCGAAGACCTGCCGGAGGCGATCGCCAACACGCTGGTGGTGGCGCAGCGATGCGCTGTCATGGCGCCCAAGCGCAAGCCGATCCTGCCCAGCCTCGCCGGCGACAGGGAGGGCGAGGAAACCCAGCTTCGCGCCGACGCCACGGCCGGTCTGATCGAGCGGCTCGACAAGCTCGATCTGACAGATGAGGACCTGCGCAAACCCTATTTCGAGCGTCTCGACTTCGAGCTGGACGTCATCATCCAGATGGGCTTCCCCGGCTACTTCCTGATCGTTGCCGACTTCATCAAATGGGCAAAGTCGCACGACATTCCCGTGGGCCCGGGCCGCGGCTCCGGCGCCGGCTCTGTCGTCGCCTGGTCGCTGACCATCACCGATCTCGATCCGCTGCAACTCGGCCTGCTGTTCGAGCGCTTCCTCAATCCCGAGCGCGTCTCGATGCCGGACTTCGATATCGACTTCTGCGAAACGCGGCGCGGCGAGGTCATCAAATACGTCCAGGACAAATATGGCAGCGACCATGTCGCGCAGATCATCACCTTCGGTACGCTGAAGGCGCGCGCGGCGCTCAAGGATACCGGCCGCGTCCTGCAGATGGGCTACAATCAGGTCGACCGGCTCGCCAAGCTGATCCCCAACCATCCGACCGATCCATGGACGCTCGAGCGCACCATGAACGGCTCGGCCGAGTTCGTGGCCGAGTACAAGGCCGACCGCAATATCGCCCGCCTCGTCGACCAGGCGATGCAGATCGAAGGCCTGCCGCGCAACAGTTCCACGCACGCTGCCGGCGTCGTGATCGGCGACCGGCCGCTCAGCGAGCTGGTGCCGCTCTATCGCGATCCCAAGTCGGACATGCCGGTCACCCAGTTCGACCTCAAATATGTCGAGACCGCAGGTCTGGTGAAGTTCGACTTCTTGGGCCTGAAGACGCTGTCGGTCCTCCAGCGTGCCGTGCAGATGCTGGCCGCGCGGGGCGTCGTGATCGACCTTTCGGCGCTCAAATGGGACGACGAGGAGACCTACAAGCTGCTCCAGCGCGGCGACACGGTCGGCGTGTTCCAGGTGGAATCGGAGGGCATGCGCAAGACGCTCGCCGCCGTGAAGCCGACGGTCTTCGAGGACATCATCGCGCTCGGCGCGCTCTACCGCCCCGGCCCGATGGACAACATCCCGATGTTCGGCCGTCGCAAGAACGGCCAGGAAGAGATTGAATATCCACATGCTCTTCTGGAAGGTATCCTGAAGGAGACCTACGGGATCTTCGTCTACCAGGAGCAGGTGATGCAGGCTGCGCAGATCCTCGCGGGCTATTCGCTCGGCGGTGCCGACCTGTTGCGTCGTGCCATGGGCAAGAAGGTCAAGGCGGAGATGGACGCACAGCGGGCCACGTTCGTCGATGGCTGCAAGTCGCATCACGACATCGACAAGAAGAAGGCCAACGAGCTGTTCGACTTGATCGACAAGTTCGCGGGCTACGGCTTTAACAAGAGCCACGCTGCGGCCTATGCGCTGCTCACCTACCAGACCGCCTATTTGAAGGCGCACTATCCGGCTGAATTCTACGCCGCGTCCATGGCCTACGACATCCATCAAACCGACAAGCTCTGCGTGTTCGTGGACGACATGCGCCGCATGGGCCTGACCTGCCTGGCGCCGGACATCAACGTCAGCCAGGCCGATTTCTCGGTCGAGCCCGATCCCAACGACGCCGCGCGCCATGCCGTCCGCTATGCGCTGGGCGGCCTCAAGGGCGTGGGCGAAAAAGCCATGGAGACGCTGGTCGAGGAGCGTGTGCGCAGCGGCCTGTTCCGCGATCTCGACGATCTGGCCGATCGCATCGAACCGCGCCTGCTAAACCGCCGCCAGCTCGAGAGCCTTGCCGCGGGCGGCGCCTTCGACGGCCTCGGGCTCGACCGCGCCGTGGTCCATGCCGTGTCCGAAACGTTGCTGTCCGTTGCCGCCAAGGCAGCGGAAACGCGCGAGAGCGGCCAACATGGCCTGTTCGGCGGTGGCGAGGTCGCCCATGCCGATGTGCCGTTGCCGGTCGGCGTCAAATGGGCGGCATCCGAGCGCATGGCGCAGGAGAAAGAGGCGTTCGGTTTCTATTTCTCGGCGCACCCCGTCGACCGCTACCGCCAGTTCGCCCGGGCCAAGGGTGTACGCAGCTATGCCGAGCTCTGCGGCTCGTCCGACGGTCTGCGCGACGGCGAGCGCAACGGCGCAATGATGGCGGGCCTCGTCGAGGAACTACGCTGGCGCGATACCAAGCGCGGCGCGCGCTTCGTGTCCGCGACCTTCTCGGACTCCAGCGGCCAGTTCCAGGCGAGCTGCTTCGAAGAGGAGGGCTGCAAGCTGCTCGCGCGGCTCCATGAGGATGGCCAGTGCGCCCTGCTGACCGTCGAGCTCGACCGCCAGCCCGGCGAGGAAACGCCGCGCGTCACCGTGCGCGGCGTCCAGTCCTTCGAGCAAATGGCCGGCAATGCCCGTATGCGCATGGTCATCGCCGTCGACGCGCCCGAGGCCATCTCGCAACTCCAGCCGATGCTCGCCGATCGCCATGGCGGCCGTTCGCGCGTCGAGATCGCTGCGTTGATGCCGGACGGCAGTCGCGCGCATGTCGTCCTCGGCGATCATTTCCAGCTCGACGAAGAGCTGGGCGAGCGCATCGAGAGCGTGCGCGGCGTCAGCGGCGTCGCGCTGGGGCCGTTGGGGCCGCCAGACCTGAAAGTCGTGGCGTCGCGCTAGGACTCACAAATTCATCGTCATGCTGAACTTGTTTCAGCATCCATCCCGCTCGATGCTCAAGCCCCTGCGATGGCACATGGACCCCGAAACTAGTTCAGGGTGACGAAGCAGGGCTTTCAAAACAACCGTCCCTGGTCGTTCGGCGCAACGAACAGGTCCTTGCGCAGGTCGATCCGGCCACCCTCCAGCCCGAAACGCTTCCTCGCCTTCTCGAAGCGCGTTCGGAGCAGCTGGGCGAAGGCGCCTTGCCCCCTCATGCGGCTCCCGAAGTTCGGATCATTGTCCGCGCCCCCTCGAATGTCGCGGATCTGGCTCATCACCTTGGCGGCGCGGTCCGGATAATGTTCGCTCAGCCACTCCTTGAACAACGGCGCGACCTCGTAGGGCAGGCGCACCGGGATGTGCGACACCGACCGCGCGCCCGCCGCCGCCGCGGCTTCGACCAGCGCCTCGATCTCATGATCGTTGATCGCCGGGATCATCGGCGAGAGCGACGCGTGGACGTAGATGCCGGCCTCGCTCAGAGCTTTGATCGCGGCGATCCGCTTGGCGGGCCGTGGTGCGCGGGGCTCCAGCTTGCGGTGCGTCACCGGATCGAGCGTCGTCACCGACAGCGCGATGGCGACGAGGCCCTGCGCGGCCATGGGCGCCAGCAGGTCGATGTCGCGCACGACGCGGTCGGACTTGGTCGTGATCATCATCGGATGCCGGCATTCCGCCAGCACGGCGATGATCTGCCGCGTGATCTCCCAATGCTCTTCGATCGGCTGGTAGGGGTCGGTGTTGGTCCCCATGGCGATGGTCTTCACGACATAGCCCGGCTTGGCCAGTTCCTTGCGCAGCAGCTTTGCGGCCTCGGGCTTCACGAACAGCTTGCTCTCGAAGTCGAGCCCGGGCGAGAGATCGAGCCGCGCATGGCTTGGCCGCGCAAAGCAGTAGATGCAGCCATGCTCGCATCCCCGATAGGCATTGATCGACTGGTCGAAGCCGACATCGGGGCTGTTGTTCCGCGTGATGATTGTCCGCGCCTTTTCCTCCGTCACGGTCGTGCGCAAAGGCGGCGGGGCGTCCTCGTCATCGGTCAGCACATGGTCCAGCCAGTCGCCGTCGGCCTGGCGTTCGGGCAGGCTGAAGCGACTCGGTCGGGCGTTGGAGGGCGCGCCGCGCCCTTTGATGGCGGACATCGAAAGATAAGAACATATAGAGAACATTTTGGCAAGGACGCTTGCCTCGCTGGCCATCCGCGGCTAGGTTCTCATTTCGTTCTCAACAGCTGCGCAGGTCCCCATGTCGCCCGAGGCTCTCTTCGCCGTCGCCGTCGCCGCTCTGTTGGGCGTTGCGATCGGCTGGTTTCTGCGCACGCGGATGGCTGCTCCCTTAGAGGCAGAGCGCAAAGAGCTCGCCGAGCGAGTCGCGACGGCGGAAGAAATGCGCAATGCGGCCCTGCGCGACCTTGCCGTGGCGACGGAGCGGGCAGGGCAGGCGGACGATCTGCGTTCCAAGCTCGAGGCAGCCGAAGCGGCCCGCACCAGCAACGATCGCGAGCTTGCCGCACACAAGGCTGAGGCTGCCGCACGCGCAGAGGGCTACGAGGCGCAGATCCGCACGATCAACGAAGCGCGCGAAACGCTGGCCCTGCAATTCAGCAGCACCGCGAACAAGCTGCTCGCAGAGGCCGAGAAGCGCCTTACCGAGCAGTCGGGCGCCCAGATGAAGCAGGCCCACGAAAAGAACGAAGCGAACCTCAAGGCGTTGCTCCAGCCGGTCGAGAGCACGCTCAAGCGCTATGAGGATGGACTCAAGCATGTCGAGCAACAGCGCGTCGACAGCTATGCCGCGCTCCGCGAGGCGGTCGATCAGGTCCGCACAGGGCAGGGGCAAGTGCGCGACGAAGCCGCCAAGCTGGTCAATGCGTTGCAGGCCAACAGCAAGACGCGCGGCCGCTGGGGCGAGCAGTCGCTTTACAATGTGCTCGAGCAAGCGGGCCTCACCGAAGGCGTCGACTATCGCAAGGAAGTGTCGGTCGACACAGAGGAGGGCCGCCTGCGCCCCGATGTCATCGTCAGCCTGCCGGGTGGGCGCGAGCTGATCATCGACGCCAAATGCTCGCTCAGCGCCTTTCTCAATGCGAGCGAAGCGGCCGAGGAAGAGGTGCGCGTGTTGCACCTGCGCGCGCACGCCCAGTCGATGCGCAAGCATGCCGAGCAACTCGGGGCGAAGGATTATTGGGCCCGTTTTGGCAAGGCGGCCGATTATGTCGTCATGTATATTCCCGGCGAGCACTTCCTGTCGGCGGCGTTGGAGCATGACAGCGAACTTTGGGAACGAGCATTTGCGCGGCGTGTGCTGCTCGCGACGCCGACCAATCTGGTGGCGATCGCCCGCACGGTCTCCAGTGTCTGGCGGCAGGAGAAGCTTGCCGAGGAAGCCCAGCAGGTCGCGACACTGGGCAAGGAGATGTACGAGCGCCTGTCGGTCGCGGCGAGCCATCTCGCCGGTCTGGGGCGCAGCCTCAACAGTTCCGTGTCGAGCTACAACAAGTTCGTCTCCAGCTTCGAGAACCGTGTGCTTGTCACCGGCAGGCGCTTCAAGGAGCTGAATGTCGAGACCGGCTCGCGCGACATGGAGGCGCCGCTTCCGGTGGAAACCCTCGCGCGCCTGCCCGATCCGGCGAACAGCGCCTCCGACAACGACGAGCCGGGCCTTTCGCTTCCCGATCCTGCCCAGGCGGCGGAGTAATCCAACTTCGTCATTCCCGCGAAAGCGGGAATCCAGAAACCGTTGGTCGACATGACGGCTTGGACTTGAGGCGCGTGCAAAGCGCCCTATGCTGCGCATACTACGGGAGACAGAACATGCGGCATCTGAAGCGGACAATGGCGGGGCTTCTGCTGGGATCGATGCTCGGTCTCGGCGCGTCGTCGTCTGCTGCACCGACACCGACGGCAAAGCCGATCGACAAGGCCGTCGACGCCGCCATCGACGCCCAGATGCCGGCGCTCATGGACCTCTATCGCGATCTCCATGAGCATCCCGAACTCAGCTTCCAGGAAGTGAACACCTCCGCCAAGCTCGCCGCCATCGCGCGCAAGCTGGGCTTCGAGGTCACCGAGAAGGTCGGTCAGACCGGCGTTGTCGCGGTCATGAAGAACGGTCCGGGTCCGGTGCTGCTCATTCGCGCCGACATGGATGCCTTGCCGGTCGAGGAAAAGACGGGGCTCCCCTATGCCTCCAAGGTTCACGCCAAGTCGCGCGACGGCATCGAGAGCGCCGTCATGCACGCCTGCGGCCACGATACCCATATGACGGGCTGGATCGGCACCGCGACGGCGTTGGCCGGCATGAAGGACAAATGGTCGGGCACGCTGGTCATGATCCTGCAGCCCGCCGAGGAAATCGGCCTTGGCGCCAAGGCCATGCTCGACGACGGGCTGTTCACCCGCTTCCCGCGTCCCACTCACGCGATCGCCTTTCACGACATGCCGGACTTGCCCAGTGGCGTGATCGGCATGACCCCGGCCTGGGCGGCGGCCAATGTCGACAGTATCGATCTCACGGTGCGCGGCGTCGGTGGTCATGGTGCCTATCCCAACAAGGCCATCGACCCCATCGTCCTCGCCAGCCGCATCGTGACGACCCTCCAGACGCTGATCAGCCGGGAAAACGATCCGCAGGCGCCGGCCGTGGTCACTGTGGGCAGTTTCGTCGCGGGGACGAAGCACAACATCATTCCGGACGAGGCCAAGCTGCTGATCACCGTTCGCAGCTATTCCGATGAGGTGCGCGCGCGCCTTCTGGCGGGAATCCAGCGTATCGCGCGAGGCGAGGCGATTGCCGCCGGTGTGCCTGACAATCTCATGCCGATCTACAAGGCCGAGCCCAACTTTACGCCGTCGACCTACAATGTGCCGGAGTTCGGCGATTATCTCTCCGGCGTCTATCGCGCACACTTCGGTGCGGATCGGGTCGTGAAGGCGAGCCCCACCATGGCCGGCGAGGATTTCAGCCAGTATTGGCGCACGGACAACAAGATCAAGAGCTTCATCATGTTCGTCGGCGCGGTTCCGGCCGACAAGCTGGCCGAGATCAATGCCGGCAAGGCGCCTGCCATCCCGCTGCACAGCCCTTATTGGGCGCCGGACGCCCCGGCTGTCATCAATACCGGCGCAAAGGCCCTGACCGTCGCCGCGCTGGATATCCTGAAGAAGAAATAGAGTGATCGGAATCGACGCGGATCATTGCGTCGCGCGTCGGGTGGGGCCATATCGCGCCTCGAAATTCTGAAGAGGTGAGGGAATATGAAAGTCAACGCGCTCGACCATGTGAACATCATCACCGGCGATCTCGACGGCACCTCGCGCTTCTACGCCGAGGTGTTCAATCTTGAGCGCCGCGACGCGCCCCCGCCGCTCACGCCGACCACGGCGCAGTGGATGTTTGACGACGCCAATCGCGCCATCTTCCATATCAACAGCCTCGATTGCTACCGGACCTACGAGCGCGAGGTCCATGTCGGGCCCACCGGCTCGATCCATCATATCGCGCTCAATTGCGCGGGCTTCGACGACATGATTGCCCGGCTCGAGGCGCGTGACATGGAGTATAAGCTCAACACGGTCCATGCGATCGGCCTGCGCCAGATCTTCACCAAGGACCCGAATGACGTGCTGCTGGAGCTCAATTTCTTCGGCGACTGAACGCAGTTAATGCGAACCATTATCAATTCACTCGATTAATCGACGTCCATTCATCGATTTCCCCGATCAGGCTTATCAGGACAATGCGCTGTCCCGCTTAGGTCGGGAGGGGTAGGACTTGCGCGGGGCAAGTACGCTTTGCCGCGCAGATTCCGCTCGCAAGGAGAGACAAGATGGAACTCAAGGGCTCGAACACCGAGAACAATCTCAAGGCCGCGTTTGCTGGCGAAAGCCAGGCCAATCGCCGCTATCTCTATTTCGCACAGCAGGCCGACATCGAGGGCTTCAACGACGTCGCGTCGGTGTTCCGTTCGACCGCCGAAGGCGAGACCGGCCACGCGCATGGCCATCTCGAATTTCTCCAGTCGGGCGGCGGCGATCCGGCCACCGACATGCCGATCGGCGATACCGTCTCCAACCTGAAGTCGGCGATCGCGGGCGAAACCCACGAATATACCGACATGTATCCCGGCATGGCCAAGACCGCCCGCGACGAGGGCTTCGAGGAAATCGCCGAGTGGTTCGAGACGCTCGCCAAGGCTGAGAAGAGCCACGCCGGCAAGTTCCAGAAGACGCTGGACTCGGTTCTCGCCGACGCCTGAGGCCTGGCCTCACTGAAATATGGAATGGCCACCTGACCCGGCACAGGTCGGGTGGCCGTTTTCATGTCCGGAAACAACGATTTGAAGAGGATCTGCGGGTGAAGGAAGGCAGTCTCGAGGCGCCGATGCGCCATCCCATCGCCTGGGAGGACGAGAGCTTCTACGACGAGGCCGCGCTCGACCATGAACTGCGTCGCGTCTTCGACATCTGCCATGGCTGCCGGCGCTGCTTCAATCTCTGCAACAGCTTTCCCAAGCTCTTCGACCTGGTCGACGAGAGCCCGAACGAGTCGGTCGAAGACCTGACCGCGAGCGACCTCAAGGCCGTCGTTGACGACTGCACGCTCTGCGACATGTGCTTCATGGTGAAGTGCCCCTACGTGCCGCCACACGAGTTCGATCTCGATTTCCCACACCTGATGCTGCGCTATCGCGCGGTCGAGCACCGCAAGGGCCAGACCAGTTTCGCCGACGAAACGCTCGCCAATACCGACCGCAACGGCAAGCTCGGCGCGGTTCTCTCCGGCGCGGCCAATTTCGCCACGAAGGAAGGCGGCATGATGCGCGGCGTGATGCAGGCGACGCTCGGCATCGACAAGCGCGCACACCTGCCGGCCTATGAGGACGTGCCGCTCGCCAATAAGCAGGCGCTGGTCCCGCCGCCCAATCCGGACGGCCCCGCTTTTGGCCGCAAGATCGCCATCTATGCGACCTGCTTCGCCAACTTCAACGACCAGACGCCCGGCGAGGCGGCGATCAAGGTGCTGACCCATAACGGCGTCGCCGTGCAGATCCATTATCCCGAATGCTGCGGCATGCCCAAGTTCGAGAATGGCGATCTGCCGGCCGTTGCTGGCGCCGCCGAGCGCGTCGCCGCCTATTTCGCGCCGTTGATCGACGAGGGTTTTGAGATCGTCCCGCTGACCACTTCCTGCTCGCTCATGCTCAAGTTCGAGTGGCCTCTGCTGCAGCCGGGACATACGCAAATTCAGAAGCTTGCCGAAAACACCTACGATCTCTCGCAATATGTCGTGCTGCTCGCCAAGGAGACCGGCCTCATGCCGATTTCCGAGATGCAGGCCAAGATCGGCGTCCATTTCGCCTGTCATGCCCGTGCCCAGAATATGGGCCCCAAGGCGATGGAACTGCTGAGGCTCATCCCCGGCGCCGACCCCAAGCTCACCGACCGCTGCTCGGGCCATGGCGGCAAATGGGGTATTTTCGCCGAGCATTTCGACACCGCGGTCAAGGTCGGCAAGCCCGCCGCGCGGCAGCTCGCCAAGGACAAGCCCGACCTGATGGTGAGCGAATGCCCGCTCGCCGGTCCGCATCTCAAGCAAGTGCTGGACTCGGTCGGCACGCCGCCGCCGGAGCGCATCGGTCATCCGATCGAAGTGCTGGCGCGCGCATACGGTTTCTGACGCAGGAGAAGGCGACAATGCCCCGCGACACCCATAGCATCACCGCCGAGGACATCATGGACCTCGGCACATACGAGACGATCCGTCCGGAAAAGCGCGAGGAAGCGATCCTGCGCAAGCGCTTCCGCCGCGTCTCGGTCGGTCCGCACGTCACCGTCACGTTCGAGAATTGGGACAGCATGTGGCTGCAGGTCCAGGAAATGCTGCGCATCGAGAAGGGCGGCGACGAGCAGCTGGTCGACGAGCTGGCGGCCTACAATCCGATGATCCCGGACGGTCGGGAGCTGACCTGCACGCTCATGTTCGAAATCGATGATCCGGTGCTGCGTGGCCGCGTCCTGGGCAGCCTTGGCGGCGTCGAGGATCATATCTACCTGAACGTGGCGGGCGAACGGATTGCCGGCCAGCCCGAGGACGATGTCGAGCGGAGCCGCGCGGACGGCAAGGCATCGAGCGTCCATTTCCTGCATTTCCCGTTCACGGATGCGCAGGTCGTGGCGTGGAAATCGGGCGAGGGCCAGGTGATGTTCGGGATCGACCATCCCAATTACGGCCATATCGCACTGATCGGGGATGATGTCCGGCGCGAGCTGGCGCGGGATTTCGCCTGATCTCTCGCTGAGGTTCCTCGAATCTCGCTTTAGTGCACGTCGTTCATGGCGTGCAGTTCGTCTGCAGACAATGTGCGCGGCTCCTGGCCACCTTGAGCCGGTGCCGAGCCATCGGGCGCCGCGACCGAGACAGGCGTGGGGTCAGTGCCCGTCAGCGCCATGCCTTGCGGATCGAGTACCGCTACAGGCGTATAGCTGCTGCCGGCCTGCGGACCGGTCTGTACGGCCTGGCCTGACGGCGGGTCCGGTTGCGCCGGCGGAAGCCCGGCGGCCGGATCCGGCGCGGGCTGCATATATTCGGGCGCTTGCGGTTTCGGCTGGTTGGGAGCGACCTGCTGGATGCCGGGCAGCAGGCTGTTGGTGAGCAGGCTCACGAGCAACGGCGCACCGATCAGCAGGAACAGCGCGAACAGCTGATAATGTCTCTTGGTCAAAAGGCTGCTCCGCTGGGCATCCGACGGTTCGGATTTCTACGCTTCTAGGGGCAACAGGGTTAGCGAAGCGTAAAGCGCGGCTTACTTCCGGCGCGGAAGTTCAGGTCCATAAGAGGGATATCTTCAGCATATCTTTGCGATTTTCCGGCAGGGTCCACAGTGGATCAAGCGGCGCTTTTTGGCCCGCAGGAGTATATTGTGCCGCTTTTCTGGACGACGATCGGGAGCATGGGTCATGCCATCGCGGCGGTGCTGTTCGTCAGCCTCGCCATCCTGACCTCGCGCACAGCCGAAAAGCGGCTCGATCAACAGCTGCTCATCATCGCCCTGGCGTTGACCGGCCTGTGGTCCCTGCGTCACGCTCTGGGCGGCGCGCTCACCGGCGAGACATTGTCGGACGGGATCAGCGAGACCATGCGCAATGGCGCCTGGCTGGCTGTCGTCTGGGCTCATATGCGTCGTTCGCCCGGTGGCCGGGCACTGCGGATCGGCCGCCCACTCGTGGTCGGCGCGCTCGCCCTGTTGCTGGTCACGCAGGTCGGCTTCGACATGCTGGTCGGGGAGGGGGCGCAGGTCAGCCATTCGCTCGCCCCCTATCAGGAGGGAAGCTGGCTGCTGCGCTGCATGTTCGCGCTGGGCGGGCTCGTCCTTTTGAACGGTCTTTCGACCCGCCGCGACCATCCCAAGGAGGCTGGTAGCGAAGTCTGGATCGCGTCGGCCCTGGCCTTCATGTGGGCCTATGACTTCAATCACTACATTCTCAGCTACTGGACGAATAACGCCGATGTCGTGACCGGACCCATGCGTGGCTTCGTCGTCGCACTGCTGGCGGCGCCGCTGGGCATTGCCATGCGCAGCAATGGCGAGCGCCGCTTTGCCATTTCGCGGTCCGTCGCGCTGCGGCTGCTTTCGGCCGGTATCCTTGTGGTCTATCTTCTCTCGGTCCTGCTCCTGGTCACCATGACGGGCGATTTGGCAGCGCCGCTCGGCCGCGTCGTGCAGCTCGGCTTGCTGTTCGGCCTGGCCGTTGCCGCACTGGCGCTCATGCCCTCGGCGGCGCTGCGCTCTTGGCTCAAGGTCGAGATCAGCAAGCATTTTTTCGCGCACCGCTACGACTATCGCTCGGTATGGCTGGGATTCGCCACCGCTGTTGGGCGAGGTAGCGAAACGCCCGGACCGCTGGATGCGCGTCTGACGCAGGCCATTGCCGAGGTGATGCAGGCCCCGAGCGCGATCCTCTATCTGCGCGATCCGGACGGCGCGCTCGTCCATGCCCATGACTGGCAATGGCCGGCCGACGCCGGGCCAGTCGAAAGCCTGCCCGCGGCGCTTGCCGAACGGCTGGAACCGACCGGATGGATCGTCGACATCGCAACCGATTGGGCGCGCCATGGCGATTTGCTCCCAAAATGGATGGAAAAGGATCCGCGTGCGTGGGTGCTTGCTCCCCTGATCCACGAGAAGCGGCTGGTCGGCGCGATCCTGTTGTTGAGCCCGGACATTCGGCGCCGTATCGACTGGGAGGATCTCGACGTGCTGCGCGTGGTCTGCGGCCAGGCCGCAGGGCTGATCAGCGAAGCGCGAACCCGCGAGGCGCTCGCCGAGGCACAGCGCTTCGAGGAGTTCAACCGCCGCTTCGCCTTCATCCTGCACGATCTCAAGAATCTGGTGAGCCAGATGTCGCTGCTCGCTAGCAACGCCGAGCGCCATGCCGAGAATCCTGCCTTCCGCGCCGACATGGTGCTGACGCTCAAGGAGACGGTGGCGCGGATGACTGACCTGCTCGACAAGCTCGGGCGTTCGGGGACCGGGCGCCGCCGTGGCGTCGAGGACACTCAGCTCGGCGCGATGCTGCGCGCGGTCCTTCCGCGCTGGGTCAGCGGCCTTGGGCCTGTCGAACTACATGGCGATCTGGCCCGACCGGTCCGCGCCGACCAGGACGCGCTGGAGCGCGCGCTCGGCCATCTCGTCAAGAACGGCCTCGAGGCAAGCCCGGCGGGCGCCAGCGTCCACGTTTCGCTCGGCACCGACGGTTATCAGGCGGTGATCGCCGTGACCGACCAGGGCTGCGGCATGAGCGAGGACTTCATCCGCGACGAATTGTTCCGCCCGTTCAGCTCCACCAAGGCCGGCGGCTTCGGCCTCGGTGTGCATGAAGTCCGCCTGCTGGTCGCCGCCATGGGCGGCACGCTCACCGTCGAGAGCACGCCCGGTAAAGGAACATGCTTCACTATTTGTCTGCCTTTTGCCGCTAGCGATTCGGTCGAGGTGGAAACGGACCGCCGTGTCCAGAGGATTGCCTGATGCCCGATATTCGTCCCAAGTTGCTGATCATCGAGGATGATCCCGGGCTCCAGCGCCAGCTGCGCTGGGCCTATGACGGCTATCAGCTGTTCATCGCGGGCGATCGGGAAGAGGCGCTCGAGCTGCTGCGCGCCGAGGAGCCGCCGGTGGTTACGCTCGATCTCGGGCTGCCGCCCGATCCGGACGGGATCAGCGAGGGCATGGCCGTCCTCGCGGCGATCCTCTCCGAGCGTCCCGCCACCAAGGTCATCGTCGCGTCCGGCCATGGCGACCGGGCGAGCGCGCGTGGCGCCATCGCGGCCGGCGCATGGGACTTCTACCAGAAGCCGATCGACATCGAGTCCCTCGGCCACATCGTGGCCCGCGCCTTTCATGTGCATGCGTTGGAGATGGAGAACCGCCGTCTCGCCGACACAGTGCCGGAGGACCGCCAGGTTCTCGGTCGCATGATCACGGCCGCGCCGGAAATGCTCAAGGTCGCCCGCATGATCGAGCGCGTCGCCAATGCCAATGTGACCGTGATGCTGCTGGGTGCGAGCGGCACCGGCAAGGAATTGCTCGCGCGCGGGCTGCACGAGACCAGCGACCGGGCCGGCAAGCCTTTCGTCGCGATCAATTGCGCCGCCATTCCCGAGACGTTGCTGGAAAGCGAGCTGTTCGGCCATGAAAAGGGGGCCTTCACCGGCGCTGTGAAGACCACGCCCGGCAAGATCGAGCAGGCCGATGGCGGCACACTCTTCCTCGACGAGGTCGGCGACATCCCGCTGCCCTTGCAGGTCAAGCTGCTGCGCTTCCTGCAGGAGCGCGTGGTCGAGCGCATTGGCGGGCGCGAAGCCATCGCGGTCAACACCCGCATCGTCTGCGCGACGCACCAGAATCTAGAGACGATGATCACGGAAGGGCGCTTCCGCGAAGATCTCTTCTATCGCCTCGCCGAGATCGTCGTGCGCATCCCGAGCCTGTCCGAGCGGCCGGGCGATGCCGTATTGCTCGCCCGTCATTTCGTCACCCGCTATGCTCGCGAGCTCAATCCGCAGGTCAAGGGCCTGGCGCCCGACGCTGCCGCCGCCATCGACGCCTGGCCCTGGCCGGGCAATGTGCGCGAGCTTGAGAATCGCGTGAAGCGCGCCGTCATCCTTGCCGACGGCAAGCTGATCGGCGCGGGCGACCTCGATCTCAATGCATCGGAGGACGCCGACGACAATGTCGTAAACCTGCGCAGCGCGCGCGAAGCGGCGGAAAGCCAGGCCGTGCGCCGCGCCATCGCCCGCTCGGACGGCAACATCTCCACCGCCGCCAAGATGCTCGGCATCAGTCGCCCGACGCTCTACGACCTGATGAAGGGTTACAATATCCAAGGGTGAGGGGCTCCCCCACCTACAACGTCACCCCGGACTTGATCCGGGGTCCCGCTCATTCTTCCGAGCCAGCTTGGCCAAGAAAGCTGGACCCCGGATCAAGTCCGGGGTGACGTATCATCCATTCGCCGCGTCATTTTATTCGACCGGCTGTCGCACGTGCCTTGCCACACCCCTCATCCCGGCTATGGAACGCCGGTGACCTCCTCGATCGTGATCGGGACCGATTCCTCAGGCGGGTCGGTTTCCATGGACATGGAAGAACTGCTGGCCACTCGCTTGCTCGTCCAGGGCAATAGCGGGTCGGGAAAATCGCATCTTCTGCGCCGCATGCTCGAGGGGAGCGCGGGGATGGTCCAGCAAGTTGTGATCGATCCCGAAGGCGATTTCGTCACGCTCGCGGAGCCCTTTGGCCATATCGTGATCGACGGTGCCGCGCATGACGGGCGGCAGATCGAACAGCTGGCGGCCAAGGTGCGCGCGCGCCGGGCGTCGGTCGTGCTTGCGCTCGATGGGCTGGAGCTTGAAGCGCAGATGCGCTGCGCCGCGCAGTTCCTTGCCGGCCTGTTCGATGCCCCGCGCGAGCATTGGTACCCGGTGCTGGTGGTCGTGGACGAAGCGCAGATGTTTGCGCCGGCGGTGGCTGGCGACGTGACCGACGAGACGCGGCGCTTGTCGCTTGCCGCGATGACCAATCTCATGTGCCGGGGCCGCAAGCGTGGCCTTGCAGGCGTGATCGCGACCCAGCGCCTGGCGAAGCTTGCCAAGAATGTCGCGGCAGAAGCGTCGAATTTCCTGATGGGCCGTACCTTCCTCGACATCGACATGGCGCGCGCCGCCGACCTGCTCGGCATGGAACGGCGGCAGGCAGAGCAGATTCGCGATCTCGAGCGCGGGCGCTTCCTGGCCCTTGGCCCGGCGGTGTCCCGGCGTCCGGTATCCGTGAAGATCGGCGCCGTCCGTACCGGCGCGCGCACGGTCACGCACGGCCTGATCCCGCTGCCCGATGCCGGGCCGCTCGACATGGCAGCGCTTATGGTCGCAGACGAGATGGACGAGCAGCCCAGCCTGCTTCTTGCGCCCGGCGCGCCGGTCAGCCTCGATAGCGCTGCCCGTCTCGACCTACCGGACGATGCTCCGCTCGCGCGGCCGCCGAGCGTGCAGGTGCCGCTGCCAGATGCCGTCGAGGCGCAGCTTGTCGCGAGGCCCGCACCGGACGATCTGGACGCGATCGTGAAGACGATCCTCGCCGACATGGCCAAGGAAGAGGACGCCACCTACCGGCCCGTGCCGGCTCTCTATCAGGATTTCTGCGTGCGCTGCCGCATGCATCGCCTGCTCAAGCCGGCGATGGATATGAACGCCTTCCGCCGGGCACTGGCACGTGCCGTGGTAGGGGAGCCTGAAGCGGCCGACGATCCGCTGTGGTTGGCCGCGCTGCATCTTTCCGAGCGCGTGCCGGACGACCTGCTCGCGCCCTTCCTGGCGATGGCGCGCGCGGCGCTGGATGACGCGCCATGCCCGGACGATGCCGAGCTGGCGCGCCTCTATGGCACGCGTTCGCCCGGCCGCATCCGCCGGCTTCTCGATTATCTGGAGAAACTGGAGCTGATCGTCGTGCGCACCGATTTCGGCGGGCGCCGTTCGGTCGGCTTGCCCGATCTCGGCGTCTCGACCCGACCGGCGGAAGCCTGACCGGGCGGAGAGCCTACGCCGTCAATCGCCGTCGAGCAGGTTGCCGAGACCGCCCAGCACCGAGCCTTCGCCTCGGCTCTGGCCGCCACGCGAACCTGATGCGGCCAGCATCCGCCCGGCGAGGCGCGCAAAGGGCAGCGACTGGATCCACACCGAGCCGGGCCCGCGCAGCCGTGCGAAGAACAGGCCTTCGCCGCCGAACAGCGCGCTCTTCACCCCGCCGACGGTCATGATGTCATAATCGACGTCGGACGTGAGCGCGGCGAGGCAGCCGGTGTCGACATGCAGTTCCTCGCCGGGCGCCAGCTTCCGCTCGACGATGGTGCCGCCCATCTGCACGAACACCCAGCCGTCGCCGTCGAGCTTTTGCATGATGAAGCCTTCGCCACCAAAGAGCCCGGTCATGATCCGCTTCTGGAAGGCGATGCCGATCGAGACGCCCTTGGCGGCCGCGAGGAAGGCGTCCTTCTGGCAGATGAGCGTGCCACCATATTCGTCGAGCTTGATGGGCAGGATCGCGCCGGGCACGGGCGCTGCGAAAGCGACGCGTGCCTTGCCCGATCCGTTGTGCGTGAAGACGGTGGTGAACAGGCTCTCGCCCGTGACCAGCCTTTTGCCGGCGCCCAGCAGCTTGCCCATGAAGCCGCCGTCGCTGCCGCCCGATCCGTCGCCGAACACAGTGGTCATGCCGATGCTCGCATCCTTCCAGACCATGGCGCCCGCCTCGGCGACCGCGCTTTCGCCCGGATCGAGCTCGATTTCGACGAATTGCAGCTCCTGGCCCTTGATCTCGAAGTCGATATCGTCGGCAATTCCGGCGCTGCGCATATGTGACCAGGGGCTGTTGCTCATCGGGGCTGTCCTTTCAGGGGCGAGGGGCAGTATTTGGCTCAAATCTGTGCTAATCGGGTGACATTTGTCCAACCAAACACCGTTCGTCCTGAGCTTGTCGAAGGGCGTTTACTTTTCTTCTGCCTCGTTCCGGACAAGAAGGGAGCGTCCTTCGACAAGCTCAGGACGAACGGCATTTTAGAACGGAAAGTTGGCGCTTCAGCTGTCGGCGCGTGCCGCGAGATCGTCGAAACTGATCCCGATGCGCTGCATTTGTTCGGCGACCGGCGGCCAGACACTGGAGAAGAAGCGGTCGCGCTCCATGGTCTTGAGCCTGCGCGAGGCGCCCGGCGCCACGAACATGCCCACGCCCCGGCGGACCGTGACGAGCCCATCGTCCTGGAAGCTCTGATAGGCCTTGGCGACGGTTAGCGGATTGGCGCCTTGCTGCACGGCGAACGCGCGGACCGATGGGAGCATGTCGCCATCGCCAAATTGTCCGTCGAGAATGGCCGCGGCAATGATGTCGCGCAGGCGAAGGTAGACCGGCCGGCTGTCGTCACTCATGCTGCACTAGTGACATAATACAGCGAGCCGGTCAAGGACTGGGGGAGGGAAAATGCCCTCGATTGACATCGGGCGACCGCAAAATCGCTGCGGCCGCCCGGTTTCAACGATGTTCGGGCGTCAGTCGACGTCCACATGCACCTGCAGATAGGTTGCCGGGATGCGCGTACGGCCGGGATCGGGGCTGATGTTCTGCTCGCAAAACAAGGTTTCCAGCTCGGCGTAGAGCTTCTCCGCCCGCCCGTCCTTCGCGGCCGCCTCGAACGCATTCATCGTCGGTCCGTAATAGTACCGGAAAGCATCCAGGAACGATCCGGGCGGGCCGTCATGATCGAACATGTAAGTCGCGCGCACGCAGTGGATATTGGCTTCGTCGATGCCGGCAGCGGCAAACCGCTCGAATATGTCGGCCTCGACGCCCCAGCGGACGGGGCTGATGAAGCCATCGGGCGCCGGCGGCGAATAGGCGGCGCTGATCCTCAGGATCTGGGCAACGAGCGTCGGATCGCCCGGGATCCAGTTGCCCATGACGATCCTGCCGCCGGGCCGGGTCACGCGCACCATCTCGCGCGCGACATCGATGGGGCGGGGCGCGAACATCACGCCGAAGATAGAGACGACGAGATCGAAGCTGTCGGACTCCAGTCCTGCGAGGTTGCTGGCGTCGCCCTGCTGGAAGCGCAGGTTCGAGAGGCCATGGGTCTTGGCGCGCGCCTCGCCGGCGGCGACCAGGTTCGCGGCGATGTCGACGCCCAGCACATTCGCACCGCGTTGGGCGGCGGGCAGGGCGGTCGTGCCATCTCCGCAGCCCAGGTCGAGCACGCGCAGGCCCGGCCGGATGTCGAGCTCGGCGATCAACGCCTCGCCGCTTTCGCGCATCGCCGCGGCGATGCGCGTGAAGTCGCCTTTCTCCCAGAGCGCCTTGTTTGGGTTAAGTGTAATCACGGTCATGTTCAGTCCTTTGTCGTGTTTGACGATGGCGGACTGCTAGCGCCGGTCGATCGGCGCCCTCCAGTTCAGGAAGTGAACTACCCCGGTACAGATTCTGAACTGGCCGGGTGCGGGGCATGCGGGTTATCGTCGCGCCGACGGAGAGAGACATGACCCAGCCGAGCTATCGACAATTCTGCCCCACCGCGATGGCCGCGGAAATCCTCTGCACGCGCTGGACGATCCTGCTCCTGCGCGAGCTCCTCGACGGCACGTCGCGCTTCAACGACTTGCGCCGGGGCGTCCCGCGCATGTCGCCCGCGCTCCTCTCGCGCCGCCTCAAGGAACTGGAGGAAGCGGGTGTGATCGTACGCCGCCGTGTGCTGGGCAGCAGCGACATCTTCGAATATCATCTGACCGAAGCGGGTCGGGAGCTGGAGCCGATCGTCGCGGCCATGGGCCAGTGGGGCCAGCGCTGGATCGAGACCGATGTGTCGCTCCAGCATCTCGACGCGCAGTTGCTGATGTGGTCGATGCGCCGCAATCTCAACACCGATGCGCTACCGCCCGAGCGGCGCTGCGTCATCCAGTTCCAATATCCCGAGCAGCCGGTGCCCGCCGATCGCCACTGGTGGTTCATCGCCGAGGCTGACGGCTCGGTCGACCTGTGCGGCATCGATCCGGGCTTCGATGTCGATCTCTACGTCTCGAGCGACCTGCGCACGATGACGGCGGTGTGGATGGGCTATGAATCGCTCACCTCAGCACTGGCCGACGAGAAGGTCCATCTCATCGGCGACAGGACCATTGCCTCGTCGATCCGCACCTGGATCGGATCGAGCGGCCTCGCCGCCGTCGAACGGAAAGTGTGTTAGCGGATCATTCCTGCCAGACGGACAGGATGTCGGAAAGCTCTGGGCGCGGGCGCTCTTCCAGCTCGCGCGATGGCGTGCCGATGAAGATGAAGCCGGCGATGCGTTCGCTCGCACTGCCAAATGCATCGCGGACGTCGTCGTTGAACGCCGGCCAGGTCGTCAGCCAGCCGCCAACGAAACCCATGGCGTGGGCCGCGTGCAGCAGGTTCATGCAGGCGGCGCCGGCGGACAGTTCCTGCTCCCAGAGCGGGATCTTGCTCTCCTTGGGCGCGGACATGACCACGATCAGCGCAGGCGCCTGCGTCGCGAACTGCACCTGCGCCTCGATTTCCAGCCGCCCGGCGTCCGGCTTCTCGGAGAGATAGGCCGTCGTGATGACATTGGAGAGGCGCTGGCGCTTGTCGTCGGGGACGATGATGAAGCGCCACGGCGCGAGCTTGCCGTGATCGGGCGTGCGCGCGGCGATGCTGACCATCTCGGTCAGCTGGTCCATGCTGGGGCCGGGCCCAGCAAGATCGCGCGGCTTGCCCGAACGGCGTGAGGCCAGATAGGCCGGGAGGGAGCTGAGGTCGTTGAAGGTCATGTCGGCGCGCTACCCAAAAGCGCCGTCCGCGCCAAGTCCCAAAGCCGCACAGGGGCCGCTCACGGGCGCGTCAACAAAGTCCCTTCACAGCGCCGAGATTCTCTTTAGTCTCGACACATTATTGCGCGCGCGCTCCGAGGGCTTCGGAGCGCAGCTGCTGAGAGGATCACCACATCAATGGCAAATCATATGGAAGACGCATCGCTGCAGCCGGGCGCGACGCCCGCTGACGCGATGCACGGGGGCACCTGGTTCGGCCATCCGCGCCAACTCGCACGCCTGTTCACCACGGAAATGTGGGAGCGCTTCGGCTACTACGGCATGCGGGCGCTGCTCACGCTCTATCTCGCCAACTATTTCCTGTTCTCCGATCGCACGACCAACGGCCTCTACGGCGGCTTCACGGCGCTGGTCTATCTGACGCCGCTGGTCGGCGGCCTGCTCGCGGACCGCTATCTCGGCTCGAAGCGCTCGGTAAAGTTCGGCGCCATCATCATGGCGATCGGATACTTCACGCTCAGCCTCGGCGCGGCATTCGGCGAGGAAGCCAAGCCCTTCGCCACCATCGACGGCCAGCGCTATGAGGTGACCATCGACAAGGCGAGCGCCGACAAACAGCAATATGTCACGGTCGGCGCCGACAAGCTGGCGATCAAGGGCCAGGAAGATGGCAGCGTCAATCTTGTCGCTCCCGACGGCAAGGTTGCCAAGACCGTCGCCAAGGGCGGGTTCGAGCCCGGCGGCGACCGTTCGCCCTTCTTCACGTTGGTGCTTCTCGCAGGCCTTTCGCTCGTCACCATGGGCAATGGCTTCTTCAAGCCCAACATCTCCACGATGGTCGGCCAGCTCTATGATCAGGGCGACAAGCGCCGCGATGCGGGCTTCACCATCTTCTACATGGGCATCAATCTCGGCTCGCTGCTCTCGCAGGCGCTCTGCCCGTGGCTGGCCACGACGGTCGGCTGGTGGGCCGGCTTCGGCCTTGCCGCGCTCGGCATGCTGTTCTCCTGGACGCTCATCCAGTTCGATGGCGGGCGCCTGGGCGGCTATGGCGAACCGCCGGCCGGCGCGCCAAACCGCACGATGATCATCTTCATCTGCGCGCTGGTCGCGGTGCCGGTGATCTACTTCCTCTTCACCAACCTGATGGCCGCACCCAAGCCGGTCGAGGGCGCGGGCTTCATCGGCTACCTCATTTCGCTGCCGCTCATGGGCAAGCTGCTGTTCGGCACCTTCCTGATCGCCATTCCCCTGATCCTGATCTGGTCGTGGAAAGTGGGCAGCAAGGTCGAGTTGCAGATGATGCTCGCCGCGATGGTGCTGATCGTATTCAACGTCGTGTTCTGGACTTTGTTCGAGCAGGCCGGCTCGTCGCTGACCCTGTTCGCGGATCGCAACACCGACCTGTCGATCTTCGGCGTCTCGATCAGCGCTGGCCAGACCCAGACCTTCAACGCCTTGTTCATCGTGCTGCTCGCGCCGTTCATGAGTATCCTGTGGACCAGTCTTGCCAAAAAGGGCCTCGAACCGCCGATCCCGGTCAAATTCTCGATGGCACTCATCGGCGTGGGCCTCGGCTTCCTGTTCCTGGTCTGGGGGGCGAGCTTCGTCGGGCCGAACTTCAAGGTCGGCATCTGGTGGCTCGCTGGTCTGTACTTCATCCATTCGGTGGCCGAGCTCTGCATCTCGCCGGTGGGCCTCAGCATGATCACCAAGCTCTCCATCGCCCGCATTGTCGGCCTGATGATGGGCGTCTGGTTCCTGTCGATCAGCTGCGCGCAATATGTGGCCGGCGTGGTTGCCCAGTTCGCGAGCGTCGAGACGGTCGGCGGACAGGTGACCAATGCCAAGGTCGCGCTCGAAACCTATGTCGGCGTGTTCACGCAGATCGCGATCTTCGCGATCATCGCGGGCGCGGCGCTGTTCGTGCTGTCCTTCCCGCTCAAGCGCTGGATGAACGGCGTTACCTGATCACGGCGGCGCAGCGTCGGATCGATGCGAAAGCAGGACTTGACGCTGCGCCCCGACTGGCGGACTGAAATGCCATGAGTAGGCGTTATTTCGGCACGGACGGGATCCGCGGCCGCACCAACCAGACCCCAATGACCGCCGAGATGGCGATGCGCGTCGGCATGGCCGCTGGCCGCCATTTCCTGCGCGGCGATCATCGTCACCGCGTGGTCATCGGCAAGGATACACGTCTCTCGGGCTATATGATCGAGAATGCGCTGGTTGCGGGCTTCACCAGCGTCGGCATGGACGTCATCCAGTTCGGCCCGATCCCGACCCCTGCCGTCGCGATGCTGGCCGCCTCGATGCGCGCCGACCTCGGCGTCATGATCTCGGCGAGCCACAATCCTTATTATGACAATGGCATCAAGCTATTCGGGCCGGACGGCTACAAGCTTTCGGACGCCGACGAGGCCAAGATCGAGGCGCTGATCGAGAAGGGCGACGTGTCGCTCGCCGATTCTGCGCATATCGGCCGCGCCCGCCGCGTCGAGGATGGCCGTGGGCGCTACATCCATGCGGTCAAGTCGACCTTCCCCGAGCATCTGCGCCTCGACGGACTCAAGGTCGTCGTCGATTGCGCCAATGGCGCCGCCTACCAGACTGCGCCGGCAGCCTTCTGGGAACTGGGCGCCGAACTGGTCCAGCTTGGCGTTTCGCCGAACGGCACAAACATCAACGACGGCTGCGGCTCGACCGCACCGGGCCTGTTGCAGGAGACCGTGGTCGCTTCAGGCGCTGACATCGGCATTGCGCTCGATGGCGACGCCGATCGCCTCATCGTCGTCGACGAAACCGGCACGATCATCGACGGCGATCAGATCATGGCGCTCATCGGCACGAGCTGGGCGAAGGCCGGCACGCTGCGCGGCGGCGGCGTGGTCGCCACCGTCATGTCCAATCTCGGCCTCGAGCGACTGCTCAAGGGGCAGGGGATCGACCTCATCCGCACCAAGGTTGGCGACCGCTATGTGCTGGAAGAGATGAAGGCGCGGGGCGCCAATGTCGGCGGCGAGCAGTCCGGACACATGATCCTGAGCGATTATGCGACGACCGGCGACGGCACCATCGCGGCGCTGCAGGTACTGGCGGCCCTGGTCGAGAGCGGCAAGCGGGCGAGCGAGCTCCTGCATCAGTTCGATCCGGTGCCGCAGCTGCTCAAGAATGTCCGTTTCGCGGGCGGCAAGCCGCTCGAGGCCGAGAGCGTCAAGGCGGTGATCGCGGACGCCGAGGCCGAGCTCAACGGCAGTGGCCGTCTCGTTATCCGCCCGTCCGGCACCGAGCCGGTTATCCGCGTCATGGCCGAGGGCGACGATGCCGCCCAGGTGAAAGCCGTGGTCGAACGCATCTGCGACGCTGTTTCGAGCGCAGCGGCGGCCCATGCCTGATCCCATCATCTCCGTTCGTGTCGAGCGCAGTCGAGACACGCATTGCGCCAACGGTTCTCGACTTCGCTCGAACCGAACGGTTGGTGGAGGTCGGCATGCTTGAGATGCGTCCCGATTGCGAGCGCTGCGGCGTCGACCTGCCGGCCGACGAGGGCGGCGCGTTCATCTGTTCCTTCGAATGCACCTTCTGCGCCGAATGCACGGACGATCTCGACGAGATCTGCCCCAATTGCGGCGGGGAACTGCTCGATCGTCCGGCGCGCGTCGGCGACAAGCTCAAGAGCAACCCGGCCTCGACCGTCAGGCGCTATCGCGCAAACTGAATCCCGGCTCGTCTTTGCGCTTTGCAGACGGGCCGTTCGGCCATATCCTCTGCGCAAACATAAAAAGCTGCATGAGGGGAGAGGTGCCATGGCATCGACGTTCAGGACTCTGCTGGCCGGGACCGTATTGGCCCTGCCTTTCGCGCTCGCAATTCCCGCTATCGCCCAGGATGCCAAGGCCAAGGCGCCAGCGGCCAAGCCGGCCGCTGCAAAGCCCGCCAAAGCCTGGACGGTGCCCAAGACGTCCTGGGGCGATCCCGATCTGCGCGGCCAATGGCCGATCGATTATCTCGCGGGCACGCCGCGCGAACGCCCGGCGTCCTATGGCAACCAGGCGAACCTGAGCGACGACGAATATGAGGCGGCGCTTGCCCAAGCGGCCCGCGGCGCGAACCTCTACGAGCGCGAGGAGAAGGCCGGCAAGCTCGGCATGGGTCACTGGACCGAGCGCGGCAAGCCGCTGCGCCAGACCTCTCTGACCGTCGAGCCGGCCAATGGCCGCATGCCGCCCGCCACCGAGGAGGGCAAGAAGCGCTCCGAGACGATGAAGAGCAGCTGGACCGAGAAATACTGGGAGTGGGTCGACGACTTCAACACGTTCGACCGTTGCATCACGCGCGGCATGCCGTCGTCGATGCTGCCCGGCGCCTACAATATGGGCATCGCTATCTACCAGTCGCCCGGTTACGTCGCGATCCAGCTCGAGATGATCCACGAGACGCGGATCATCCCACTCGACGGCCGCGGCAAGCCCGCCGCGCCGGTCAAGAACTGGCTCGGCTATTCGCGCGGCCATTGGGAGGGCAACACGCTCGTCATCGAGACGACCAATTTCCATCCTGGCTCGCCGCTCGGCAATTCGGGCGGCCCGCGCCCGGTGCCGAACAGCGACCAGATGACGATGACGGAGCGCCTGACGCCGATCGACCATGATACGATCCGCTACGAGGCCTGGATCAGGGATCCGGTGACGCTGACCGCGCCCTTCAAGCTCGACTTCCCGTGGCGCCGCAACGACAAGTATGTGATCTACGAATATGCCTGCCACGAGGGCAATATCCAGATGCGCGGCTTCATCGCGGGCACGAGTCCCAAGCTCGCGGCCAACCGCAAGAACACCTGGGCAGCGCAGGGCGTCACCGATCACAAGGAAGGCGGCACCGAGGAATTCCCACAGATCGGCGTGACGCGATAGGGCCGCACGGATCGGCGCGGCATCAAGGATTGATCAAAGCGGCTTTGTGCCGTGCGTGCCGTTGCTCCGGCCTTTCTGATCGCTAAGCTCGTTGCCACAAGCCGGTGGCCGCTTCCTGATGCGGGTCGCCGCAACAGGAGAGTGCCTGATGAAGCGCCGCTTTGCCTTGGCCTGTGCCGCATTGGCCCTGTCCGCCGCCATGCCCGGACCGGCGCTTGCCGATCCTGCGCTCGACAATTTCGCCCGCGATCTCGACCGGACCGAGAGCGTCCGCGCCGTCAAGAAGCTCCAGTATCTCTACGCCCAATATGCCCAATATGGCCTGTGGAACGAGGTCGGCGCGCTGTTTGCGCCCAATGGCAGCCTGGTGTTCGACGGCCTCGTCAAACAGGCGCAAACTTCACAGGGGCCCGCGGCCATCGCCGCCTTCCTGCGCACGCGCTATGGCGGCGGCCATGAAGGCCTGAAAGCCGGCGATCTCTCCACGATGATGATCGATGCGCCGGTCCTGAACCTCTCGCGCGACGGCAACAGCGCCAATGTCCGTTGGGAAGCGATGATCTTCCACGGCCATGACGGCAAGGCGCGCGTCGAGGGCGGTATGTTCGAAAATGAATATGTCCGCGTTGGCGGCGTCTGGAAGATCGCTACTGCTCACTACTTCCCCGAATATGACGGCGCCTATGAGGACGGCTGGACCAACTGGGGCGGCGGCGAGATCCCGGTGGCGCCGCGTCACTACACGCCCGACAGCGCCGGCGTCCCGATCCCGACCCCAACCGGCACCGCGCCTGTCGCCAGGGCGCCGCTGGCTTCGCTCGCCGTCCGCGTCGCCCGCCTCAATGACGAGGACCGTATCCGCAATCTCCAGTCCGCCTTCGGTTTCTACGAAGACCGCAAAATGTGGGACGATGTCGTCGACATGTTCGCCGCGAACGGCGTCGTCGAAGTGGGCGGGCAGGGCGTCTGGCGCGGCCCGGCGAGCATTCGCCGCTGGCTTGAGACGCGCGGCCCTGCGGGCCTCAAGCATGGGCAGCTCAACGATCGCGTCCATTTCGATACGACCGTGACGATCCTGCCCGGTGGCAACGAGGCCGAGGCGCGTGGCATCGAGCTCGGCATGCTCGGCGAAGCGGATCACTTTCCAGCACATTGGGATCCTAAGCTTAGAATTCCACGTGGACAAGTTGTCGCG
>JADMIO011826953.1_pt1 | contig 87720 bp, 71 predicted proteins | sample 8958161 | NCBI WGS metagenome assembly JADMIO01 (sample SAMN16585339, study PRJNA669376) | soil metagenome | isolation source: Crop rotation soil | place: USA: Cullars Rotation, Alabama | collected 2011 | reverse complement strand
CTTTCCCGATCCATCAGGCAGGCCTGCGAATGAACGCTGGTGGCTCCCAAGCTAGCCGGATGATCCGGATTTCCCTCTACCTTGGTGGGGCGTCCCGTATGGCTTTCGACGATGACGCCTTCCGCAATTCCGTTGACCGGCGCAGCCGTCGCGTAATACTTCGGCCTGCCCGGAACCACGTTCTCCGGCGGAGTCACATACGGCATGATCGTCTCTTCCGGTTGCCGCGTGCAGCCGGTAAGTCCGGCCAAAGCCATGGAGCCGGCCATCAGCGAAAGAAAACGCCGCCTGCTGGCTCCGGAAAACTCGATGCCTTCCTCGGAAAAGTTTTCCAGCTCGATTTCCTGCGTTTGCCCTTCGAACTCCTCCGGCGTGCGCCACAGTTTCGGTTGTCCTTGCGTGAGCGCTTCTATCGGAACGAAATCGTGATTGGGCATCTTCTTCATCGGTGACAGGTTGAGCAGCTTGTGAGGCTCTGGATGTGATATTCACTAACCAGCCGTTTTCCGAGCGCGATTTGGTTGGGAGGCGGCGTATACTCCATCGAAAAGACCTGGTCGCGAGGCCGCACGTAGCGCTCGGGATGGCGGTGGCAGTTCAGGCACCACTCCATCGTCAAAGGCGCCGCCTGCCACGTTAGCGGCATCTTGTCCACGCGCCCATGGCACGTTGCACAGCCGACTCCGTGATTCACGTGAATGCTGTGGTCGAAGTAGACGAACTCCGGCAGATCGTTCACACGCGTCCACTCGATCGATTTCCCGGTGCGATAACTCTCGCGCACCGGCTCCAGCATGGGACTCGTGGCCCACATCTGCGAATGGCAATTCATGCAAATCTTCGTCGCCGGGATATTCGCAAATGACGACTTCTCAACGGTGGTGTGGCAGTACCGGCAATCGATGCCCAAGCCGCCGACATGATGCTCGTGGCTGAACGGTACAGGCTGTTCGCGCGGAACGTTCTGCATCATTTCGTACGGCGATCGCACGATCAGGTAACCCAGCCAGCAAACCGCGACCAACACACAGACCGCAGCTAAAATCGTAAACCTGGCAAACGAATTGGCACTCCGCGAAAAGTATTGAGGCATCTCCTCGCCTTACAATTCAGAGCACACTGACATGCTTCGGCATGAAACCGGAGCAGACTGGCTAACGCAACCCGACTTGCATGTAGCTGCGCACCGAGTGTAAGATGCAGTTTCTTTCGTTTTGTTACCGGAGGAAAGGACGGGCCGCCTCACCTTGGATTTCGGCCAGTTCTCCGGCGTTTCGAAGGTGCTAACGGTTGTTGTATTCAGTTGATGGAAAGGACTTCGATGTTTCCGTCCCTCCGCTCGACGCCTACCGTGGTGCCTGTGCTGTAGTGTCTAACGGACAGGTCCAGTTCCGAATTCCCAACACGAAGATTCCTGATAGTGATGCGCTTCACCGACTCCGGGAGGACTGGGTTTCGGAATAAAACCCGATTGCCGGGCGCATCGATCGAGATTCCGAGACACGCCGCGACGAGCAGAAAAGAGGCCGCGGCAGCCCACGATTGTGGGGAACAGGCGACGGGATAGAGGGTCGGCCCTCTACCAGGCCGCTTGTCAAACCCACAGAATAGTTCAGGTAGCCGGTGCAACTCCATAAAGAGCGCGCATTCGAATAATCCCGACGTTATTTTGGCAACGGCTTCCTTGTGCCCATATTCGCTCAACCCGGCGGCGATTAGAGCGTTGTCATGCGGCCAAACGGAGCCATTGTGATACGAGAGCGGATTATAGCGGCGCTCGCAAGCTCCAAGGGTCCTGACGCCCCAGCCGTTAAACATGTCCTCCCGCATCAGGCGATCGCATACGGCAGCGGCGCGCGCCGGATTGGCAATGGGTGCGAACAGGCAATGTCCGGCATTCGATGCCGCTACCTTACATTGGCGCTTGTCGCCATCAAGCGCCAGCGCGTACGTCCCCATATCTTCGTTCCAGAAGGCTTTATCGAAAGCCATCCGCAGCGACTCAGCCTGTTGATGGAGAGCGGTTGCACGATCAACGTGACCTAGAGCGCGCGCTAATTCCGAAGCCATGCGCCTGGCGGAGTAGACATACGCCTGCACCTCACAGAGGGCGATCGGGCCTTCCGCCAGCGACCCATCGCGGTGAAAGATGGAATCCTGCGAATCCTTCCACCCTTGTTGCACCAGTCCCGACGGAGAGTTGCGAGCGTATTCTATGAATCCATCGCCGTCGACATCCCCATACCGATCGATCCATTCGATGGCTCTCTCGATATTCGGCCAGATGGAGCGAACGAAATCAAGATCCGCCGTTCTCTTGTAATAAGCGCCTGCCAGCAGCACAAACAGAGGCGTTGAATCGACACTGCCGTAATACCGCCGAAAGGGAACCTCACCGAGGATCGCCATCTCTCCGGTGCGCGTCTCGTGGAGAATCTTACCGGGTTGAGCGTCCTGCTCGGGCGAAACGCTCTCGGCCTGGGTTGCGGCTAGATACGTCAATACGCCGCGAGCGATGCGCGGCGCCAGCCACAGGCATTCGAGCGCCGTGATGATGCCATCGCGGCCGAAGGGAGTGTTGAACCACGGAACGCCTGCGTACGGATACAGGCCGTGAGGCGTCTCCGTCAACATCATCTGGAGATCGGCGGCGGACCGATCCACCCAACTGTCAAACCGGTGATTCGACGTTTCAATCGACGACTCTCGCTCTCTCCGATGTGCAATGGTCTGCGTGGCGCGCTGATACGCGTCTTGAGTTTCAAGGACGGGAGAGCCGGCGCCGAGTTGGCACGAGATGACGATTCGGAACGTCGCATCGCTTTTTGACGCGAGTTCCATGGTGAAATCGAATCCAAATTCGGAGATTTTGTTCGGACGTGGCGAACACGTTATTTGCGTAGTCCGAAGCTGGTTATCCAAACCGATATAGCCAAGCTGAATCCCATCCCTTTGCACTTCCGGGGTTAATTGTTCACCCCGGCGGTCCCGCTTTTCTCCGCGAACTTCAAAGATATCGGCGTAATCGGCGTCGAAGCGCAGTCCCCAGCTAATTGAACACGTCGTCATTCCAAAGTTATGAATTCGGATCGTCTCGTAACAGACTCCCCTCCACAGAAACTTCGAGCGGCTGATGTACAGGGTGCCGCGCGGAAGCTTGATATCTGCCTCGCCGCGCATGTCGGGATTCGTCAAATCGACGGTCATCAGGACGTTGTCGGCCCGAATGGAGGAATTCAATAGCAGTGGCCGTCCGTCCGCCAGCAAGAACTTCATTGAAGAAAGGAACCGTGTCCCATCGTGAAAAAGGCCGGCATCCGCTCTCCCCTCCGAATTGATGTCGCCGCTCTCGTCGGTAATCAGGAACGAGTCGTCCTGTTTCAGCACCAGCGTGCGCTCATTCGACGGAGCCTCCGTCGTTTCTATGTAATATTGGGTTGCTACATGACTTGCCTGTTCCATTCAAGTTCCTGTCGAAATGCTGGTTTCTTGTTCAACATCAATTCTCGGTAAACATCCACGTACTCGCGCGCCATCCGTTCGGCGGTGAACCGCAATTCGAAAATCCGGCGGCAGACTGTCCGACTAAGTTCTGGAATTCGATCGATTGCCTCAACCGCCTCGTCGATGTTGTTCACGATAAAGCCAGTAACTCCATCCTGAATCACTTCCGGGACCGACCCGCGATTGAACGCGATGACGGGTGTGCCGCATGCCAGCGATTCGATCATAACCAAACCAAAGGGCTCCTCCCAATCGATCGGGAAAAGAAGGGCATAGGCGTTCCCGAAGAAAGCAGCCTTCTCGTGTTCGTCGATCTCGCCCACGTACTCCACGAGATCTGAATCCAACAGCGGCTTAATCGAGTTACGAAAATATTCCGCATCTGCCTTATCCACTTTTGCCGCAATCTTCAACGGCATGCCGGTTCGTTGCGCAATGTCGATGGCGCGATCCAGGCGCTTCTCCGGCGAGATTCTGCCGATAAATGCGAGATATTGGCCGGTTTCTGGCGAGAACGTGTATAGCTTCGGCGGAAGTCCATGCGGCACCGTTGCCATCCATCTGGCGGCAGGCAGCGGCTTGCGCTGGGAATTTGAGATCGATATGACCGGCATATCGTGAAATTCCCGGTATAGCGCAACCAGATCGGGAAGATCCAGACGGCCATGCAAAGTAGTCACTGCCGGAAGGCCAAGCCGGCGCGAAAGAGGGAAGTGGAGATAGTCGATATGGAAATGGAGTACATCGAATTCGTCGTGGCGGCGGGATACCTGCTCCAGCATTAAGATGTGATGCGCCAATGTGTCGATCGAAGCCGGATTAAGCCGCAGGGCGCAATCGGTGCTCGGGATCAGCCTCGATTTAGTGACCGAATCTCCGCTAGCAAACAGAGTGACATCATGGCCTTGACTGACAAGCTCTTCCGTCAGATAAGAGACGACTCGTTCCGTTCCCCCGTAAAGCTTCGGTGGGACGCTTTCGTACAAAGGCGCGACTTGAGCGATTCGAAGGAACATAATGCGTCCGTTTGACACCCGTACCCGCGTGGCAGTTACCCGCTCCAATTGCCAGGTAAATTTCCAGAGCACTCGTCATGAAGGACTAACACTGAAAAGTATGGGACCTGGCGGCGAAAAGCGCGGTTCCATGCGAGTTGGGCAGCCCAAAACGGCGATGAAGAGCGAGTTTGATCGCTACCTCGAGATCGGTCGCGCGCACGGGTTGTACGATCCACTCTGCATTGACGCTGAAGAGTTCGCCAATCACTTCTCTCATCGATTCCGGAGATAGTACAAACACCAGTCCGGGGAATGCCCCAAGCAGCCCGCGTGCTTGCGACACAACCGCTCGCGAGAGTTCCTGGTTCGGAATGGGTGCAATGAGGACGTCGAAATTGGCTGCGTCCGAAGCAACGCGATCGAGGGCAATCGGCCGAACCGCGTAGCCGAGCGACTCGATCGCGGAAGATATGCGATCGAGAGCTTCTTCCGCGGATTGGAGCAGCCCGATTCGAAGCGTTATGGCTGCATCGGCCGAGCCGCCGACACGATCGAGAAACAGCGGAATGTATTTGCCGGGTTCTAGCCGGATAACGACGCGGTCCGTCGTGCCTTTGGTTTCGTAGTAAGTTTCAAGCTTCTCTCGCAGGCGGCGCGCTTCCACTCGGACGATCGAGTCAAGCCTGGCATCGAAGGATTCGGGCCGGCCGAGCGCTTCCACGGCAATCGTATATTCCTTCAGGCGCATGCCTTCTCCCGTGAGCGTCCGTTCCACTGCAAAACGAAGAAAACGGCGTAACTGCGGGGATTTAGCAAAGAGCTTGTCGGCTAGAATCGTTTCGGTTTGCGCCAGGATTGCCTCGGCAAACTTATCGCCGCCGGGCATCGCCACCGAAGGGGCTATCTGCCCTGGTGCTACATTCGGTTCCATCTATTTGCCAACTGAATGATGCGGCTATCCCGTCGCGAGTTAGCCCCGAAAATTCACGAGGCGGCGCCGCACGCTTAAGGTGTTTGTAGAAGCTCCCAACTCACACCGGAATGTGCCTGGCGTTGATCGCCTGAACCGTTGGAATCCCGGTTCCGAGTTCGAATGCGCTGATGGATGCGGGATCGATGTCGATCCTCAAGTACAGATCGAGGGGAATGCCAAGCAGGTATGTCAGAATCGCTCTAATTACATCCGCGTGCGTCACAATGGCGACGGTTTGAAATGGGAGTTGAGCTTGTAGCTCCTGAATTCCAGTGACGGCCCGGTACTGTACATCGCGCAACGATTCTCCTCCGGGAGCGCGCTTGATGCTGCGAAGCGAATTGAATGTTCTCCAGTCGGGATCTCGATCGAGATCCGAAAACCGGCTTCCGGTCCAAGCGCCGTAATCAACCTCATTGAATTGTTCCCAAGTTTGGACAGGAATGCTTTTTGATTCACCAATGGTCATCGCGGTCTGTTGCGCTCTCGTTTGCGGACTGGTGACCAGAGCGTCGAGGCGAATATCCGAGAGAGCCTTTGCGAGGGCGCCAGCTTCGGCCCGTCCGATTTCGCTGAGATCGAAACCAGGCTGCCGTCCGTATAATATATCCTTCATCGCGGTGGTGGCCGCGTGACGGATCAGCAGAAATCGGCTCATAGGGCGAGGCGTGCGTCGTCCCTACAAGACATTACGAATTCATTGCAGGGGACGAGCATCCGCGGCCCGATCCTAGCGTAAGCGGTCATTCCGATTCCGCCGCCAGCGTTCCTACTAGGGTCACGGCGGAACGAGCCGGGATCGTATACGTCAGCACCCCGTGACTATCCGGCTGAACCGTCGGATATTGCTTCAGGTCGTCGCCTGGTTTATCGGACGTGATGAAGGGATAAACCTCGGGTGCGTATATATGCTGCTTCTTCAATTCTGTCGACATCACGACGGTTTCATTTGTCGTGCCTTCGTTCAGGTACACCACAACCAAGCGCGATCGATCTTCGTCCAGCCACGCCGATCCGAGTAATCCGCGCATGTCGTGACCTTCGCCCTGAAGTTCCACGCGCTGCATGCCGGGACGAATGAACTTGCTGAAGTTGCCGAACGTCCAAAGTAGTTTTGAAGTGATGATGGAGGGAGCGTCGCCGCTCTTCTGATAATCGGTGTAGAGCAAGCCATCCTTAAAATCGCTGTTCGACATCGCCAGCCACCATTGCCATGCCGATGCGTTCGCTACCGTCAGGTCGTAGTGCATTACTCGCGCGACATCCAAGGCTGTGTTCATCGTGAGGTCGCGGCCGCGACCGCCTTTGCCTTCCGGACCTTCCAAAATACAATATTCGGACTCCCAGACCTGTGCCTTCTTATAGCGAGCTAACTTTGCGCGAACGGCTTCCCGGCGCTGGAGCAATTCAGTGTCAAGGCGATCCGAACCATACGCATGATAAGCAATCCTGTCGTTCAGGATTTTGCGAATGCGATCGTCGCCGAGAAGCGCATCGATGTAATTCCCATACGTGGTTTTGTACTCATTCGTCATATCGGGCACAGGTTCATAGAGAGCCTGTAAACTGCCGCTTTCAGGCGCAATGATCTCGGTATCGAGATGATCGTGGTGTAATGCCTGATCTAGCGCGGTAAGGACGGCCTTGATGTCCGCGTTGCTGTAGCGGTTTCCTTCCTGCGTAGCGCCGTCCCACTCCCAGATGGGCTCGTTGACGGGGCTTACATATTGAAAATCGATACGCTCCCGGGTGTTCTGGTTGTTGTGAAAATGCTGTAGGATATCGGCCAGATAGCGAGCATATTGCGCCTCATATCCGGGTTTTAGGTTGGTTGTCCCCATTCCCTTTGTGGTGTGAGTCAGCCCATTTCGAGTCATTCGCGCGGGCGGACTGTTCGCGAAGGCGAGGAAATAGGGCACTCCGTAGCGCCTGGCCGCCCTAAGGAACCAGCGCTCGTTGGCTTGGCGCCCCCAGTCGTATTTCCCTTCGGATACCTCAAACGTTTCAGCCGTGCGCCATGGATTGGTGATTGTCTTGTCCGGCCCGGCGCCGAGATTGAATCGCCAGCAGGAAAGCCCTATGCCGGCAACAGGCGAGAACAGCAGTTGCGCGACGCGCTCCTTGGCTTCGTCCGGCCAGGCGCCGATCTTCTGCATGCTCCAGGCGTCTGAAGCTCCGAAGTTATCAAGGACCTGGTGCTTCACGTCAAGATGGACCACATCGTGGTGAATCGCCGCGGCCAGCGGCGCGACGCAGACCATCGCCAAAGCGGAGTATCGAAGTAAACACGTCACGGGCGTTATTTTGTCACAGGCGGCTGGTGCGTTTGCAACGACTACGTGAGGCCCGTGGCTTATACTTTTTACGGGTCAATGAGGGAACGGTTTCACGCAGTCTTAACCGCGCTTGCATTTTTACTATGGGCTGCGGCGGGCGGCGCTTTGTACGCGCAGACTGGAAATTATCCGGGGCTACCGCTCAATACCGGCAAACAAATTTATCAAGCGGCGTGCGCGGCGTGTCACGGCGAGGACGGCAAAGGAACGCCCGAGTCGACAGCAGGATTCAAGAAACCGGATTCGTTCCCCGATTTCACGCGCTGCGATCAGACCACGACCGAGATGGACACGGATTGGAAGGCCGTGGTTGTTCACGGAGGACAATTCCGCGGTTTTTCTCAGATAATGCCCGCCTTCGGCGAGGCGCTTACGAACGAACAGATCGACAAAGTCATCCAGTACTTGCGAGGTTTTTGCCGTAATCCTTCGTGGCCGCGCGCCGAACTGAATCTACCGCGCGCGCTTATAACGGAAAAGGCATATCCGGAGGACGAGGTTGTGACGACGACAATGCTCAATGGGCAAGGGACTCCGGGAGTAGAGAACCACATTGTGTACGAACAGCGTTTCGGAGTGAAGAACCAGATCGAGATCGATATGCCGTTTACCTTCCAGCCGCAGAATGGAACATGGTACGGCGGAATCGGCGATACGGCGCTCGGATGGAAACGGGAGATGTTTTCCAGCCTGCGCACCGGATCGATTTTCAGCTTACAGGGAGAGGTCATCTTCCCGCTTGGCAACAAGTCCCGCGGACTGGGGACGGGCGTCACGACATTCGAGACATTCGCAGCTTACGGACAGCTCCTGCCGGGCAACACATTTCTTCAGTTTCAAGGAGGAGCCGATCTGCCAACCCATACCGATGTCGTGCCTCAATCGCTGTTTTGGAACACGGTGGTTGGCCGGAATTTCCAGGAGAATAAGGGGCTTGGGCGGCTTTGGTCGCCCATGGTCGAATTCGTGGCAAGCCGGGATCTGGCAACCGGCGCAAAAACGGATTGGGACGTCGTGCCGCAGTTTGAGGTAACGATCAACAAGCGGCAACACATTCGGGCCGATGTCGGCGTACGGATTCCTACGACCAACACGACGGGACGGCAGATTCAAGTGCTGTTTTACGTATTGTGGGACTGGCAGGACGGCAAGCTAACGGAAGGCTGGTGATGAGGGCCCCGCTCGTCATGTTCAGGTTGACTTCGAGAGCGCTGCTGGCCATCGCGATCCTTTCGTCACCGAAGTTGGGCGAATGCGCGAACAGACATGGGCCGGCGTTTCAAACGTCAGACCGCTGCATTGCGTGTCACAACGGGCTCACTACGCCGTCCGGCCGGGACGTCTCCATCGGGTTCGACTGGCGCGCCAGTGTCATGGCCAATTCGTCGCGTGATCCATACTGGCAGGCAAGCGTGCGGCGCGAAACGATAGATCATCCGGAATCGCAAGCCGCTATTGAAGACGAATGCTCGGTCTGCCACATGCCGGTTACGCGATATGAGGCAAAGCTACGCGGACAACTGGGAGAGATCTTCTCACATCTGCCGTTTGATGAACATAAGAAGCAAAATCCGCAAGCCGAAGATGGTGTCGACTGTTCGGTCTGTCATCAGATTGGGAAAGAGAAGCTGGGAACACGAGAGAGTTTCAACGGCGGATTTGTCATTGACGCTCCGGACTTCCAGAAAAGACATCCGGAGTATGGTCCCTTCAATATTGTGTCGGGCAACCAGCACATCATGCAAACCTCCACCGGCGGCTTTCGGCCGACCGACGATTTGCATATTCGCAATGCAAAGCTATGCGCCACGTGCCATACGTTGTACACCGAAGCTCGCGGCCCAGGCGGGAAGATCATCGGCGAGTTGCCCGAACAGATGCCCTATCCCGAATGGCTGCACAGCGATTATCGCGATAAGCAAAGCTGCCAGGAGTGTCACATGCCGAAGGTGACCGAACCGGCCCCGATCGCGAAAGTATTAGGCGTGCCCAGGGAAGGATTACACGAGCATGTGTTCGTTGGCGGGAACTTTCTCCTGCAGCAAATGCTCAATCGCTATCGCGACGCCCTCAGCGTGAAAGCACTGCCACAAGAACTGACGGCTGCGGCCGATGGCACAGCCGCCTTCCTGCAGACGAAATCGGCGCGCATTGCCATCGACCGGATCGAGGCCGGGTCCGGGCGACTTCAGGCGGAGGTTCTCGTGCAGAACCTCGGTGGGCACAAACTACCGACGGCCTATCCGTCCCGCCGCGCTTGGCTCCATGTGACTGTGCGGGATCGCGACCACCGGATCGTATTCGAATCGGGCGCGTTGAATTCCGACGGTTCGATTCACGGGAACGATAACGATGCCGATCCTACGCGCTTCGAACCGCACTACGAGGAAATCGACAGCAAAGACCAGGTGCAGATCTATGAATCCATCATGAAAGATCCGGCTGGCCGTGTGACAACCGGTTTGTTGTCGGCCATCGGTTATCTGAAGGATAACCGGTTGCTTCCATCCGGTTTCGATAAGCGCACAGCCGACAAAGATATTGCGGTTTACGGAAGAGCAGCGGAAGACCCAAATTTTAACGGAGATGGAGACCGCGTGCGCTATTCGGTTTCGATCGAGGGCGCGCCCGGGCCGTTTCAGGTAGACGCGGAGCTTTGGTATCAACCTATTGGCTACCGTTGGGCGAATAACTTAAAACCGTACAAAAGCGCTTCGGAACCGCGGCGATTCAACAAATACTACGATTCCATGGGGCCGGGCACTGCCCTCATTCTGGCGCGCACGACGGCTGTCACGAAGTAAACTGCGATTTGTTTCCGCTACTTTGTGGTGCCCGAATCCGCTGGCCAGACCGCCTTAAGCTTATCGCCGAGAAGCGTGTTGGCTGGACTCCGGCCGGGAACCAATGGCGGCTTCGGCGCGGCGACAGGAGCCGTTTCCGTTTTCAGCGGCGTTTCGGGCGGGGGCACTGGGGCTGCCTTCGGGGCCTCTGCAACGACGGCCGTTTCAGACGTGTTCAGAAACCGCTCTTTCCGAAGAATAGACCGTTCCAGCGCATGTATCCATCCGGTAAATTCGCCTTCCACATGGCGGTCTCGTTCCACGGCGCAGCGCATGGCTTCCATCTTCGAGTCGAGATTGTCCAGGTGGTGAAATAGTAGCGCCTCGGCGAAAGCGGGGACCTTTGGCGACCCGAACTCCAGTTCTCCATGATGGCTGAGAATAATGTGCTCCAGCAAGAGCCGGAGCTTCGGCGGAAAGTCGGGTAGGCCGCGGATCTTATCGTCCACCATGCGCAGACCGATTACGATATGGCCGAGCAATTGGCCCGGCGTCGTATACGAAAAGCTCCGTTCGAAGGACAATTCCTCGATTTTGCCAATGTCGTGGACCATCGCCGCGGTCAGGAGCAGGTCCAGATCCAGACCAGGGTAATGCGCGGCCATCGTCCGGCACAACGTACACAGCGACAGTACGTGTTCGAGAAGTCCGCCGAGATAAGCGTGATGAATGGTTTTTGCCGCGGGAGCCCGCTTATAAGACCGGGCAATCGCCTCGTCGGCGAACAGCGCTTCGAGCAGCGCTTTCAGATGTAGATCGCCCATCGAAGCGACGATGCCTTGCAACTCGGCGAACATTTCCTCGGCATCGCGCTTGGAACAGGGAAAATAGTCGGCCGGCTCAATCTCGTGATCTTCCAGTCTCCTCAGCTTGTGAACCGTCAACTGATGGCGGTTCTGAAACACCTGCGTCAGTCCCTTTATTTTGACGAAATCGTCGCGTTCGAACGTGGCGATCACTTCGCCGACGTTGTCCCACATTTTGGCCTCGATTTCACCGGTGCGATCGGCCAGCGACAGGGAGAGGTACGACTCTCCACTTTTCTTTTGCCGGATCTCCTTGTGCGTAACGAGGAAAAAGGTTGTGACAGGTTCGTTCGGAACGAGCCCACTGACAAAGACCTGCTTCATTGTGCGGCTAACGTGAGGAACTCTTGCCCGTCACCGTTTCCTGGGTGCCTGGGACCGGTATCAGCCAGAAGAGGCGCTTGTGACGCTTCTTCTCAAGTACTTCCGCTTTCGTTACCGTCTCCGGCTTGAGTTGGGCGGGGTCTTTCCAAGCCGTATCCATGCCCGGCGCGGCGCCCGAATCCTTATAGCCGGACTTGATCTCAAGGAATGCGGATTTGCGCAAGCTGGTCAGATACTCGCGGATTTTCGGCTGCATCTTGGGCTCGTACAGTTTCTCGCGGATTTCGTCCTGAACATCGGCGAGAGATGCCTGGCCGGCCGTAGTGTGTTCTTCGACTTTCAGGATTTCAAAACCATGATCGATGCGAATCGGTTTGGTGACTTCGCCGGGTTTCATGGTCCAGACCGCCTGAAACACGGTCGCGAGTTCGCCTTTTTTGTATCCACCCAGGTCGCCGCCTTGCGCCGAGGTCGCCGAGTCCGAATTATCCTTCGCCAGGTCGGCAAAGCGTTCGCCCTTGCTGGCGCGCTGATAAAGATCGTTGGCCTTGCGTTCAGCCGCCTGAATACCAGCAGCATCCTTACCGTCGGTCGAAACCATGATTTCGCGCAGGAAGACCTTTTCTTCGCGCACGAATTCGCTTTTATGCGCGTTGTAGTAGGCCTCAATGTCCTTCTGGGGGATGTTGATATTCCGGGCAACTTCCTGGCCGATGACTGCGCGGGTCATCATGTTCTTCTTTACTTCCTGCATGAAGTCTTCATAGGACATGCCGGACTGCTGCCGGACCATCTCGTGAAACTTGTCAGGGTCGGCAATTTTTTCCGTGCGCTGCAGGTCCGCCATATATTTGCTGACCTCGGGATCGACCTTGATGTCCAAATCCTTGGCGCGTTGCACCAGCAGGAGCTGATCGATGCGGTTTCGAAGAAGGTCCTTCTGACCCTCTTCGTAAGCATCCTTAAGGCGGTCGCCTTTGTAGCCCTGCTGTTGGAGCGCCGCGGCCGCGTCGTGGGCGGACTTGTCTAGCTCGGTCTTGGTGATGATATCGCCGTTTACTTTCGCGACGATTTCGTCGACGACCGCAAAATTATCGTTTGTCTTACCGGCCGCAAGCGCAAGGCCCGTGAACGCGGCGGCGAGAAGAACAGCTTTCAACTGCATCGCTTCTTATTATGCCAAGGAGTGAAGGATTTGGGGAAACACCGCGAGTCTATGACCCCGCGGGACTGCCGGAGTCAGGCCCGTTTTTTGCTTCCGCCGGATGAGAGGACGGCTTCGCCGAACCGTTTGGCTTTGCCTTTTTGTGTTTTGCTCTTTGGTATTCGCGGAGCACACGATTGACGTACGCCACGGTTTCAGGGTAGGGCGGTATGCCGTGATAACGTTCCACCGCGCCGGGCCCGGCGTTATAAGCGGCCAAGGCCAGCCGCGCGTCGCCGTGATAGCGGAGCAGTAACTCGCGCAGGTACTTGGCGCCGCCCAGCGCATTCTCCGAAGGGTTCTCGGGTTTCACGCCGAGCTCGGCGGCGGTTCCCGGCATCAATTGCATTAAACCGATTGCGCCTTTGTTCGAGATCGCATCCCGCTTCAATCCCGATTCGACTTTTGCGACAGACGCGATGAAAACAGCATCGATCGCCTGGGCTGCGCTGGCATTCGCCAGCAACTCACCGGCATCCGGCTCTTGGGGCGCGGCAGTCTGGGAGGATTCGGGCGCGGGTGGATCGGGCAGCCGGTCGATGGAAACGATATCGGTCACAGCCATGGAAACGGTGCCGCCGCCGATGGTAAGTATCTCGGTGTTCCCTTCGCGCGATTCCGAAGCGGCCTCTACTTGCGAGCCGTTCTTCAAAGTCACCAAAACGGCAGCTTGCGTGCTAAAGCAGCACACCATCAGACTGAATGCGAGATTGCGCCCGGGCCGTCTCATTCCGCTCGATTTGCAGTTCCCACTATAGCCGATTGAGCGATCATCTCTCGCGGGGTTTCCTCGGGCCGAACTTCCTCGGGCTCGGCGGCGGCTTGTTCCAGGAGCAGCATCTCGTGCTCCAGCAAGGTCGTACACACGAGCGCCTTGCCCGCTATCTCCGCTACCGTGCTCTGCACTCCGTAGCGCGTCGAAAACAGCTCGGATACTTCCCGGAGCTGCCGTCGAATAGCAGCAAGATACCGCATTATCGCGGCATGTTCGTCCCGGCTGAGCGGGTCAGACACGGCCCCTCCTTTGGCGCAATCGGTAGGAATGTCCTGATCACTACCATTGCTATCACAAATGCCGCGCTCTTCTCGACAATAAGACCGGGCAAAAGTCATGTTTGCCCCCGGATTCCGGGGTAGGGGAGTCCTGATTCTCCGCTGACGTACGGACGGTACAATCCACGAAGGATGGGTAATAGTTATCAGCTTTGCTGCAGCGTCTGTGACCGTTTTTACGATCCCGCCCGGCTTCGAAACCTCTGCGAATGTGGTGGTCCGCTCTTGGTTGCTTACGATCTCGCGAAAATCCGGCGGGAATGGGGAAAATCGGCTCTTCAATCCACGCCGTCCACGATGTGGCGCTACGATCCCGTGTTGCCGGCGGATCGGGCTTCGGCGATTTCTCTCGGCGAGGGATGGACTCCTCTGCTGCCGGCGCCCGTGCTCGGGGCAGCTATCGGCGCTCGCGACCTCTGGTTGAAAGACGAAGGCCAGAATCCCACTGGATCGTTTAAAGCGCGCGGCATGTCGGCTGCGGTCACCATGGCGAAAAAGTTGGGCGCGACCCGGCTGGCCGCGCCGTCCGCCGGCAATGCGGGGGGAGCTCTCGCCGCCTACGCGGCCGCGGCCGGTGTTGAAGTACACGTTGCGATGCCTGCCGATGTGCCACAGGCAAATTACCTTGAATGCGAAGCCGCCGGAGCACACGTGACGCTGGTGAACGGTCTGATCGGCGACTGCGGCCGCATCGTTGCGGAACGAAGCCAAGCTGAGGGTTGGTTTGAAGTCGGAGCGCTGAAAGAACCGTATCGCATCGAAGGAAAAAAGACGATAGGGTACGAGCTCGCCGAGCAATTCGATTGGGAGTTGCCCGATGCAATCGTATGCCCCTGCGGGGGCGGCGTCAGCCTCATTGGAATCCGGAAGGCGTTCAGCGAATTGGAAGAGCTCGGCTGGATTGGATCGAAGCGCCCGAAGATGATTGCCGTGCAAGCGACGGGCTGCGCGCCGATCGTTCGCGCATTCGAAACGGGCGCATTGCGAAGCGAGGCCTGGCAACATGCGCATACGCTTGCCAGCGGATTGCGGGTTCCGAAAGCGTTAGGCGACTTTCTGGTGCTGAAATCCATACGCGAGAGCCGAGGGACGGCTCTCGCAATCGGCGATGCGGAAATGCTGGATGGCGGTATGGAACTGGCGCGCCGTGAGGGAATATTTGCTGCGCCCGAGGGCGGAGCGTGCGTCGCCGCGATTGGTAAGCTGATCGCCAGTGGGTTCTTGAAGCCCGACGACCGCATCGTGATTCTGAATACCGGTTCGGGGCTCAAGTACCTGGAAGCCTACGGGACGCGATTCATTCGAAACACCGTCGGCGAGGCCGACAAGCTGGGCGGCCTGATTACGCCGCGATAAAGAAATGTCGACGGGCCCGCGGCCCACCAAAGGCGACAAGGGTGCAGCGTGCCGGTATTTCGTGCTCAGGGGTCTGGGTGAGGCAGGTCCTCGAGCTGCGGCGGCATCGTAGCCGCCTGTGCGCCCAAACCAGGGGGCCTGGAAGGCCACCGCAGCCCAAGTGGCTGCCCCACAAAATGCCCGCAAGTTTTAACAGAGCGGACTTTTGCCCCACTTCAACCCAGCGACGCCCTCAAACTGGGCGGCATTTTACAGACCCTGCATATCGGCCGTCGCCTGGCGTACCTGCTCGTTCATCGCTCCGAGGCAATCGGAAATCTTCAGCGATTCTTCCATCGCAAGGCCCCAGTCCTTTGCATCGACGGCTTCGCGAATGCCCGGCAAAGTTTTGACTCCATAACCTGTGTAAAGGCCCGGCGCGTAGATCTGGTGCTTGTACCACGACCGGTTCGGCAATCCGTCCGGTCTGGTAAGCACGCGTTCGGTTTGCATCAGCGTCCGATTCAGATCGGCTATCTTCCCACGATCCAGCGTGCTCTTTGCCAGCGCCTGGTTGAGAGCGGCTTCGTACTGACCGGAACTTTTTTCCAGCGCCTGCAATTGCCGCCTGATATTGTCGAACCGTAAGTTGCGGCCGCTTTTCGCGGCTTCCTGTTCGATTTCACCGACGTAGCCCGTCACGGTTGTCACGAAATGCCCGAATTCCAGCGGCAGAATGTCTGAATCGGCAAGCCGCATCAGCGCTGTCAGCGTGTATTGGGATAGCGCTCGCCCGTATACATGGGTTCCGTCCGAAAAGTGGTTGTACCAGTAGATCGAGTCGTAAACAGAATGATAAATTCCGCTCTTGTCCATCCCGGAGAAGCCGTCGTTCATGCTGGCGATTCCCGCGTAATCGAGAAACGCGACGTAATCCGAACCAGCCCCTAACGCGCCAATGGTGAATGCCTTCTCCTTCTTCTCGGGCGCCGCGCCCGGGTCGTCCTGCACGGGCCGATGGTTCAGGCGGGCATGGATCAGGTTGTCGTCTGTTCCAGGCTGCTCTACGCTCTTCCCCACTTCGGCCGCAAACTCCTCGAGCGTGTGCGACCCCGATACATCGAGCCAACCCCGTTCGTTCATATCCGAATTGAGATAGGCGACGGCTTTCTGCTTCAGCTCGTCAAGGTGTTTTTCGACCCATTCGGTCGAACCGATCAGGCCAAATTCCTCCGAATCCCACACCGTGATCTTGATCGATCGCTTCGGATGCCATCCTTGCTTCGCCATTGTGCCCAGCGCGCGCGCAGTCTCCATCAGCGCCACCGTGCCGCTGGTGGGGTCCGCGGCTCCGTTTACCCAGGCGTCGTGATGATTGCCCGCCAGCACCCATTGGTCGGGGAATTCGCTGCCGGCAAGTGTCGCAATGACATCGTAAATCGGCTTGTTCGTCCAGTCATAATCCGTCTTCACGTGGACTTTCGTGGCGCCAGGACCGATGTGATACGTAAACGGAAGCGAGCCTCGCCACGATTCCGGCGCAAGCGGCCCGGTGAGTTGTTGAAGAATGGGGGCGGCATCGCCATAGGAGAGCGGCAGCACCGGAATTTTCATCAACGATTTTGCTTCGTCCCGCGGCAACTTCTTTGCGCCGGGCACGGAGGCCCATCCTGGTGTCAGGGGGTCGCCTGGATAAAGCGGCATATCCATCACACTGCCTCGTTGAACGCCTTGCCAGGGCCGCATGGGACCTGCCGGATAGATATCGCCCTGGAAGTAGCCATCCTCGTGCGGGTCCGAATAGATAAGGCAGGCGATCGCGCCGTGCTGCGCCGCGACCTTCGCCTTGATGCCGCGCCAGCTTTTGCCATATCGCGCGATGATAATTTTGCCTTTGACATCGATGCCGTGTCTGGTGAGCCAGGCGTAGTCTTCCGGAACGCCGTAGTTGGCATAAACGACATCCCCGGTAACATCGCCCGTCGCTCCATACGCGTTGTAAGTCGGAAGTTGGCCGGGGTCCGAGCTGTTTGGATCCTGCGGAACCGGCGGCTCCTTCAGCTTGGCCTGGTACGGTTTCGGTCCCAGCACGTCGACGGTTCGCACCGTCGGATAAGGCAGCAGCACATCGAACTGTTCGAGGTGCGCGTCCAGCCCCCATTCCTTCATCATGCCGAGAACATATTCCGCGACGGCCTTGGATCGTGGCGATCCGGCCTGGTGCGGCTCTCCGGCGATGAAATCCGTGTACTTCCGCATGCGGCTGGCGTCCGGAATGCCGCGTGCCTGTTTCTCGGAAGCGGCTTCCTGCTGGGCATTATTGGCTGAAAAGCCGCGTATCTGGTCCTGAGCTAGGGCCGAAAGGGCGCCGGCGGACGCAAGCAGGAACCCAATGGCAATAAGCGGTCCAGCGTTTAGCGTCAATTTCCGAAAAATTCCCGTTATAGGACGCTTCATGGTGAAGCACTCATTCTAAACCGGAGGTAGGCCGAGGAGGGGCAATTTATTCCGCCGGGTCTCTCAATAGCTTCGCCGTTGTCACCGCTTGGCCAAGATGCCGCTGTGTGTGCTCTGCGATATGAACCAGCAGGCCCAAAACCGTAGTGGGAAGCCGCTTCCGCCCGATGTACCGTGGCGCGTGCAAATCGTGAAACGTGAAATTCTTCAGGCGATTCTGGACGTATTCGAAACGGAGCTTCATTTCACCGAGCAACGTCGCTGCATCGGCTCCGGGTGATAACTCGTTCTTCAGGTCCTCGAATTGTTCTGCCGAAAGGCTTCGTTCTTCGAGGTAAGTTACCAATCGGTCTGCGCTGCCCGGAATGTGCCTGAGATGAAAGCCAAGCGGAGCAATGTTCCCAATTCTGCGCCACACGTCACCGGTGGCCAGGCCTGCCGTGTGCCGCTCAAGGTCTTCGCGAACTTGAGCAAATGTGAAGAATAGCGGCATTACCAGAGGCGGCACTCCCTCCAGAGGACCTCGTAACCACGCTTCCGGTTCGTTTGTAGCCATATGCTTTTACCTGAAAATTCCAGTATGACCCAGTGAATAACGGCCAGGCTGCGGGTACACGCATAACCCGTGTGGCCCCTTGCCCACCCGGATCTTGGCAATCAGATGTCCGTCGGATGTATCAAGCGCGTACACGACGCTGTTATAACGGCCCGAAAGCCAGAGGACTTTCCCATCCGCCGAAACGCCGCCCATATCGGGGCTGCCGCCGCCGGGAATTCGCCACTTTGCCGCAATTTCCCGATTCGCGAAATTGATGAGTGTGACCGATCCCTCGCCCCGGTTCGACACGTACAGATACTTTGAATCGCGGCTCACATACAGCCCGTGCGCGCCCTTACCGGTGTGGATGAAGCCAATTTCTTTGAATGCATCGCCATCTACAAGATGCACGCCGTTTGCTTCCATGTTCGCGACGTAGAACACTTTCCCGTCCGGCGAGGCTTTTACGTCCTGCGGCATGCCCGGCGGCTCCATCTTCAAAGTGCCGATGACTTTCTGATTGACTACGTCCACCTTCAGGAGCTCGCCTGAAAATTCGCAGGTTGCGAGCAGGTACCGGCCATCGATCGAGAAATCGATGTGATTGACGCCTTCGCATGGCACGGGCAACCGGCGTACGACTTTCATCGTTTGCGCGTCGCGAAAGTCCAGCCGCTTCTCGCGTTCGGCGCAGATGATGGCGTATTTGCCGTCGGGCGTGAAGTACATGTTGTAGGGGTCGTCGACATGGATCGTCTTCCCCTTTTTCCCAGTGGCTGGATCAATCATCGTTAATTGATCCTGTAAGTCCTGCGTGACCCACAGCCGCTTCAAATCCCAGGATGGCACCACATGCTGCGGTTCATCGCCCACTTTGAAGAAATCGATTACCTTATAGGTTTTCGGATCGATCACGTCCACGGAATTGCTCTTCGTATTCGGCACATAAACAAGCGACGGAAAGTCTTTGACAACAGGGCTTAACATGCCCGGACGGTCGTGCGAATACATGTCCTTCGGATCGGTCACCGGCGGCATGCCGGGTATCGGATTGATCTTTTTCTCCTCGGTGACACGGGATAAGGCCGCTGCGGTGTGGCTGCTGAAAGTCTCGAGAACGCCATGCCGCGATCGCGAGCAGCCCAGGCAGAGAGACATCGCGGCCAGGATCGCGGTAAACACAAACGTCGAACGCATAAAAAAGAATCGGTGTGATGAGGTCAAATTCCGCAGACAGTCACGGCTGGAGTACGGCATTGCGATAAATCAGCGGATCGTGAACACCCGCTTCGGCAAAGCCTTTCTTCCGCAGCAAGCACGAGTCGCACTCGCCACAAGACCTTCCCAGCGCATCCGGATCGTAACACGAATGCGTGAGACTCAGGTCGACGCCCAGTTCAACGGCATTACGCACGATTTCCGCCTTGCTCATCGAAATCAAGGGCATGTGGATGTGAAGCCGGGTGCGTCCTTCCACGCCGGCCTTCGTCGCCAGGTTGCCCATCGTCTCGAAGGCGTGGACAAACTCCGGGCGGCAATCCGGATAACCGGAATAGTCGATTGCATTGACGCCGATGAAGATGTCGGATGCTTCCAGAACCTCCGCGTACGCGAGCGCGAATGACAGGAAAATAGTGTTGCGGGCGGGGACATAGGTGACCGGAATACCGCGATTCATCTCCTCTGCCTGGCGGCCTTTGGGCACCTCAATCTCGTCGGTCAACGCGGATTTTCCGAATACCCGCAGATCGATATGCGCGACGCGCTGCTCGCGAGCGCCCAAGCTCTTCGCGATGCGCACCGCCGCTTCGAGCTCCACGCGGTGCCTCTGGCCGTAATCGAATGACAGGCAATAGCACTCGAATCCCTGCTGCCGGGCAATCGCAAGGCATGTGGAGGAATCGAGGCCGCCGCTGAGCAAACAAACTGCCTTCGGCTGCGGTGAATCTTGAGGCATGCGGCGTTTCGAGAGGAGTATCCTACCACCCGTATTGTAGCGAGCGGATCTTGCGTCTATTACCTGGAGGCGGCATCTAACTAATAAACGGGCACAGTATCAGACATAATGAACAGAACATAAGAGACAGATTCGTGCGCCTTTGCTTCCTTACCTCGACACCGCTGAACTTTATTCAGGGCAGCGGAACCTACAGCGGCATAGTTACGCTTGCCGACGCTTTGCGCGGAATGGGCGCCACCGTCGAGATCCGTAGCCCCAGGATCTCCATCCGGCCGTATACATTGCGCCGGTATCTTTTTAACCGGAGCATCGCCCGACGGGATTTCTCGGATTTTGACGCTACTGTCGGTTTCGACCTCGACGGTTTTCTGCTTCGAAATTCGAAAATACCGCACATAGCCTGCATTAAAGGCGTGATTGCCGACGAGTTACGGTTCGAAGGTGGCCGGAGCCGCGCGTCTCTTCGGCTACAAGCGGCGTGGGAAAAGCGTCATGTCGCCGGCGCCTCGCTCGTCATCACGACCAGCAGGTATTCGGCGGACCGCATCCAGCGTCATTATGGTCGTGCGGATTCGAAAATTGTTCCCGAATTGATCGACCTTGCGGCGTGGCGTCGATTATTCGCGCAGATTCCACCGCGGCCGCCGCAAGCAGGCGTTCGGCTTCTGACTGTCTGCCGCTTCTATCCGCGCAAAAACCTGCCATTGCTGTTGCGATCGCTTGCCATCCTCCGTAGCCGCGGCCGCTACGAACTACGGATAGTCGGGGATGGTCCGAATGCCCGGGAATGGCGCGCCCTAACGGCTCAACTGGCATTGCAGGATTGCGTCACATTTCTCGGCGATCTTAGCCAGGAGCAACTCGCGGCGGAATACGTGCACGCCGACATGTTCTGCTTCCCGAGTCTTCAGGAAGGTTTCGGCATCGTTCTGCTCGAAGCCATGGCGGCGGGCAAGCCCATTGTGGCAAACAATGCCTCTGCGATTCCCGAAGTTGTGCCGCATGCCAGCCTGGTTCAAGGAAACGATCCGGAGGCCTGGGCCGATGCTATCGAAGAACTCGCGTCCAACCCGGCGCTACGTCTGCAAATGGGCCGCCTCGGAGAGGCTCGCGTCGCGAACTACGATTCGAGCCGCGTCGCCCAAGCGTTTCTCGAACAGATACGGCCGGTGCTCGATCCGGCATCGGCGCGCGGAGCCGAGTTGACTTCCGCCGCCTCTCAGTAAATAGGCGGCTCGCCTTCGGGGCGCGTCTTCCAGCGCCGGTGAATCCACGTCCACTGATCGGGGTGCTCACGAATCACCTGCTCGAAAAACGTGTGAATTCGTTGCGTGTCGGCCTGCGCATCGCCCGAGATCTCCATTTCCGGATAGAAACGCAGCACGTAGCGCCGTTCGTCCTCATGCCAGAAAGCGAACCCGGGGATTACTGCCGCTTCCAGACGCGCCGCAAGTTTAGCAAACGCGACGCTCGCGCAAGCTTGCCTGCCGAAGAACTCGACAAATACACCTTCGGCCGCCGTTGTATTCTGATCGATCAGCATGCCGACTGCTTCATTGTTCTTGAGAGCGCGAACCACGGTCAGAGCCGAATCCCGTTTGACGATCAGTTTATTGCCCGAGAGGCGCCGGCGCGTCTCCACCAGGCAGTCGACATAGGGATTATCAAGAGGCCGCACCATCACGTTCATCGGTTCCGTCATGATCGCGTGGGTGAAGGCGCTTAATTCCCAATTGCCGAGATGCGCGGTCGCAACCAGAACGCCACGGCCTTTAGCCTTCGCCGCGAGATAGTGCTCCAAGCCTTCGTAGCGAATCCAGTGATGAACGTTCGATTTATCGATATCCGGAAAGCGGCCGATTGCCAACAGGAGGCGGGCAATGCTACGGAAGACGCCGTCGATTAGCTGCTCGCGATCGCCGGGCGATAGCTCGGGCATTGCAAAGCCGAGATTGATCCGGGCGACACGCCGCAGCTTGGGAATTAACCGGTCGAGCAATCTCCCGCAAACGTTGGCGAACACCCGCGCTATCGGAAGCGGCAGAAATCGCAGCCCAGCGAGCATGACCCTTGCAATCGAGTATTCGAGCCATCGCATCACTGAAGGTTTGGGTCGCTCCAAGGAATCAGGGTAACCGATGGCCGCTGCCAACCGGTTCTGTATAGAGTAAACCGGAAACCGAGCCGCCGCACGTGAGTGCGTGGGTCTTTCGGTGATTCGAAGGCCCCTAGCGGACGGCCGGGAGTCTTCTTAATTTGATCGCGACAGTGTTTGACCTACGACGTTCAATCAGCACGTCCGTAAGGCGAACGTCTTCATAGCCCGGAGCCGTAACGGCCATGTCCAACGGCAACGGTGGAACCGGAGTGTCGATACCCCCTTCCGTTCTAACGGACAATGAAATGTACGTATTCGCGTCTTGCATGAGGGAGAGCCTGCATCTTGCCGTCGTCACCGGTTCGCCTGTTTCTTCATCGACGACCGAGGCTTTTAAGATTCCGCCAGGCTCGCCCAAATTCACCATGACGTTTACGCTCTTATCGGCGGCCTTTATATCCACCTGGGGAGATGGCGGCCTCCCTACGGAATAGAACGCAAATTCCGCATCTCCATATCCGCTATTTGGTTTTTGCGCGTACACGTTATATTTGCCGGCCTACACGTTATTCATTGAAAACCTGCCGTTCGAATCCGTCATGACATATCGAATGACGCCCCCACTGGCGCCATTTGGGTTGGCGATATGAACTCTTGCCCCTGCTATCGGATTGCCGGATGAATCCATGACCACGCCCTCCACGCTAGCTGAGCGTGCCGTCACGCCCACGATGAATAAGAGCGCCGCACAGATAAGAATCCGCGAACAGCGATGTTGTGGAAAAAGTATTTGAGGGAATCGAGCCATAGCGTCGCTCGAAAATTTCGAAATAATCAAGGGCGTTCACTCGATCCCGCCCTACCGAAACCTTTGTCCTATGATAAAACTGTCTACAATACGAAAGACTCAACAAACAAATGCCTAGGACGGACGCGCCCCACACTTCCTGCGCTCTATTTCGTGCCACTCAATTCATCGTTTGTTTTTGACCATAGACTATTCTTCGATACGTCCGCGTCGTCTTTGTACCCATCGGGAGACATCGCTGGGCCCAAATTGCCGATGCTTCCCGCTGGCGGCCTCGTGAGAGCGCTGTATTTACCGGTATCCACAGCAAGCGACAAGAGCGGCGACGCGCGCGCCCCTTCCGGTATTTGCGAAATAACGAGATGCTTACCATCCGGGAACCAATCCAGCCCCCACTGCCGCTTCTATCCATTTTGAGGATTTGACGCTCGGCCCTCCGATCGCCGATACGATGTAATGTCCTGATGCGCCCGCCGCCTCCCGCGCATAGGCGATGAATTGAGAGTCAGGCGACCAGGCGGGAAACGAAAAGGGGCCCTGGAAGATTACTCAGGCGCAGTTCTGTTCCCGCGTCGATCAGCTTTACGTAAATTTGTGGATCGCTGCCCTCTTCGCCGGACGAGACAAAGGCGACCTGCTTGCCGTCCGGAGAGAAAGCCGGCATGTACTCAGAACCGACTAGGGTTGTCAAAGGCAGGCTCGACCGAGCTCCGGACGGCATTCCTGTGCCACGTCGCCCAAAGAACGCTTGCCGAAATCAGTAGAAGCGCCAATGCACCAGTCGACAGGTATCGATACAGACGCGTGCGCGGCCATCTACTCCCCGCCTTCGAAGATGGGAGGCCCGGTCCCTGAACTTCGGCCACGGTTGCGACGAATGAATAACCTCGGCCGGAGACCCTGGCGATGTACCGGTGTTGTTTCGGGTCATCTCCCAACGCTTTCCGCAGAGTAGAAACATTCTGAGTGAGGTTAGCCTCTTCGACGGCTGTATCGGGCCACAAGGTAGCCATCAGTTCGTCCTTGCTCATGATCTGCCCGCGATGCCGGATGAGTAGGACAAGCGTTCCAGACACTTTCCTGGTAGCACGACGGGCTCGCTGCCTCGGTAAAGCACGCGTAACTCCGGATTTAGAGCGAACTGACCGAATCTGTAAATCATCATACTTAGCCCACTGGCACGTTACTGCCTGTCGCTTTTAGAAGATTTTAGAACCTTTTATTGTTCTTCACACGATTTTTAGAAGCCCTCGGCTCAAATATCTGAGGCATGACACTCCGTGCCCAGGCGGCTTTTTCCTTTCTATTCGCAACTCTGTGCTTTGCAGCGCCGGTCCAAGCTCAATCGGCTCTAACGGAAAACGAGACGATAACTTCACAGGACGGCGAGAATTCGCCTCGACTTACTATTCGGGTATATAGAATTGCGCCACTTTCAAACCTGGTCCTCGCGTGGGCGGAAGTCGAAGCAGCCCGCATGCTGCGAAGTGCTCATCTGCGGCTGACCTGGATCAATTGTCCAGCCCCTACGAATTCCGCTTCGTGTGCCATCCCAGAACAACCGTCTGACTTGATCTTGCGTGTGTTGGCAACCGCCCTGCCCCACGCACCCCCAGATGCGCTGGGCACGACGGCGGAGTCGGCATACGGGAACTGCGCCTTCCTTTTTTACAACCGAGTTGTAGCGTGTCGTACATATCGAACGTTGACATTTCTGGTTCTGGGAAGGGCGATGGCTCATGAGATAGTTCACCTACTTTTGCCGAGCTCAGGTCATAGTGCTTCAGGGCTGATGAGTGCGATGTGGTCCCCTAAAGACCTGCAATCTGGTGGTCAGTTAGGCTTAGGGCTCGCCGCTCAATGGGTAGAGTTGATTCGGGAAGAAGCGCTGCGGAGATGCGCGCGACGAAACCCCTTAGATAGGTAGGCTTCTACTTGCGAGCTCCTATATCTAGATAAGGATCAATTCGCAAGTGCTCATGCCGTTTCCTAACGATTCGGCGGCCGGGTATTGTAATTGCCTAGGAGAGCACCCATATGGAGAAACACACGGAACTTAGATGCATTCTCGCGCGGAGGATGAGGCTGCCGAAAAACTGTTTTCGCTCCTTGCGGCCCGGAAGCGTGCTCACCAGGTTGCAGATGCCACCAGAAACAAGCGCTATACGCAGCTTTATACCTTATACAGGGATGCGTTTATTGACGTTATTACGATTACAGTTCAGCTTAACTTGCCGGGAAACACTATGCGGTTGATGCTGGTTCTTGATCCAGGTTCTATTCGATCCAGCCGCCGCCGAGCACAAGATCGCCGTCATAAAAAACTGCCGCCTGGCCTGGGGTGACGGCGCGCTGCGGTTCGTCGAAACGGACATCGACCCGTTCGGGCGTGGCGGTCGGGAATAGCGTGGCTGGAGAGGCTACGTGCTTATTCCGGATTTTGACCTGGGCTCGCCGAGCCGTGGTTATCTGCGAAATCGAAAGCCAGTTGACTTCCCGCGTTGTCAGCGATCCCCTGAGCAATTGCTCATTCCGCCCGACGACGACGCGCTGTGTTGCCGGGTTGGTCTCGATCACATACAGCGGCTCTGCTGCCGCGATTCGCAAGCCGCGCCGCTGGCCCACGGTGAAGTGATGCGTGCCGCCATGCTCGCCCAGCACGCGCCCATCGATAGAAACAATCTCGCCGTGAGTCTTCTGCGGTTCGATGCCCTGTTCACGAAAATAGGCGTCGATGAAACCCGCATAATCGCCGTTCGGAACGAAGCAAATCTCCTGGCTGTCGTTTTTATCCGCCACCGGCAGTCCCAAATCGCGAGCGAGTTCGCGGACGTTGACCTTCACCATTCCGCCTAGAGGAAATAGCGTGCGCGCAAGCTGTGCTTGCGTTAGTCCCCAGAGAAAGTACGTCTGATCCTTTGAGGTATCGATACTGGTGCGCATCTCATACCGCTCGCTCTCCGGGTTCCAGGAAAGCCGTGCGTAATGTCCCGTGGCGATCTTATCCGCTCCCACGCCGTCGGCCATCTCGATAAATTGGTCGAATTTGATGAAGTTATTGCAGAGCGTGCAAGGTATCGGCGTGCGCCCTTCGAGATAGTCGTTGACGAATGGCTTTACGACGTGTTCCTCGAACCGCTCTTCAAAATTCACGACGTAGTAAGGGATTTCGAGCAGAGACGCTACATAGCGCGCATCGTAGACGTCGTCGAGCGAGCAGCAGCGGCCCACCGCTCCGCCCTCGGGCTGCCGGCGCTGATTCCACAACTGCATGGTCAGGCCGACGATTGGGCGGCCTTCCCGCTTCAGCATGCCAGCCACGACAGAACTGTCCACTCCGCCGGACATCGCCACGGCGATGGGCCGGTGGTTTCCGGAAGCAAAATCAATCTCAGGCATGTTGCTCCAGGCGTTCCTTTCGATTCGCGCCACGAAGCTGTTGGACGGACGCGATCACCGCATCGGCCAGCGCATCTACCTGTTCTTCGGTGTTATATCTTCCCAGCGAAAAGCGCACGCATTGCCGCGCCTCCCGCTTGGGACGGCCCATCGCGAGGAGCACATGCGACGGCTCAACGGAACCGCTAGAGCACGCGGCGCCGCTTGAAACCGCGAATCCTTTCAGGTCAAGAGCAATGATCAGAGCTTCGCCGTCCACACCCGGAAAGTAGAGATTGCTGGTATTCGGCAACCGGAACGCGGGCGCGCCGTTGATTTCGGTCCCATGCGTCGCATCGAGGATGCGTTGCTCGAATCGATCCCGCATTTGCGCGAGCTTGCGCCAGATCGGCTCAGCGCTCGCCAGTTCCACCGCGCGGCCGAACGCAACGGCGCCCGGCACGTTCTCCGTTCCCGCCCGGCGCTCGCGTTCGTGACGTCCGCCGAACTGAATGCCCCGTAACGGCACATCCTTTCGCACATAAAGCGCGCCAATACTTTTCGGAGCGTTCATTTTATGCGCGCTCATTGAGTACAGATCCACGCCTAATGTTGCGACGTTCACCGGAACCTTACCTAAAGCCTGAACCCCATCGGAGTGCATATAAATTTTCTGACCGCTTTCGCGAACGTCGCGGACGATAGCGGCGATTTCGGCGAGAGGCTGCACAATGCCGGTCTCGTTATTCGCGTGCATCACGCTCACCAGCACAGTCTCCGGCCGGATATGCCGCCGAATTTCGTCCGGAACGACGGCCCCATTCGGCCCAACCGGAGCGTACGTCACCGCAGTCCCTTCGTTCTCGAGTTGCCGGCACGATTCGAGAACCGCCGGGTGCTCAATCGCCGTTGTTATGACGTGCTTGCCGGGCGCCCGCGAGTTTCGCGCCAGGCCCAGAATGGCCAGGTTATCGGATTCCGTTCCGCCGCTGGTGAAGACGATCTCCGCCGCCGAAGCTCCGACATATGCCGCGATCTGCCGCCGAGCCCGCTCCAGCAATTGCCGCGCGTTTTGGCCTTCCGCATGGATACTGGATGCATTTCCGAATCCGGATCGCAGTGCTTCCGATATGGCTTCGATCACCTCCGGGGCAACGGGTGTCGTAGCATTGTGGTCAAAATAGAAACGGCTCATCGGAATACTGCCAGAAATTCGGCGGCACGGAAATATCGGCGCTGCCATTAGGTGGGCTGAAAACTAGCTGTAATGTTCAGTTTAGCAGGTTACAAGGCTTGTTCGTATGCATCCGATCATTACCCTGACCACCGATTTTGGAATTGCCGATCATTACGTCGGCGCGATAAAGGGCGTCATCAGCCGTATCTGTCCGGACGCCAACGTCGTTGATATAACGCACGAAATTCCGCCGTTCAGCGTGTACGCCGGCGCCTACGCGATCAGCCAGGCCGCGCCCTATTTCCCGACGGGAACCATCCACGTCGTTGTGGTCGACCCGGGCGTCGGCACATCCCGACGCGGCATCGCCTTCCGGAACCAGGCAGGCGCCTTCATCGCTCCCGATAACGGAGTTCTGAGCCCGTTTTGGCGGGAGCAAGACCGGCTGAACGTGCGCGAGCTAACAAATGAGAGCCTTTGGCTGAGCGATCACTCCGCCACGTTTCATGGCCGCGATCTTTTCGCTCCCGCCGCTGCGAAACTTGCCGCCGAACTCATCGCCTGGGCCGACCTCGGGCCGCCCGTTATCGACGTAGTGCGCCTGCCGAATCTTAAAGCCGTTCAAGGCCAAAGAGGCCAGTGGCATGGGACCGTACTCAGTGTCGATCGATTCGGAAACGTGATCACGAACCTGCCGTCTCGAATCGGGCTGTCGCACGAATTTGTCTTCACGGCGGCTGGGCGCGACATCCGCCGGTTTCATCGAACCTTCGGGGAAGCCGATCCCGGTGAGATTTTTGTGTACGCCGGCAGCTCAGGCTATTACGAGATCGGGATAAACCAACAAAGCGCGGCGGCCAAGCTTGGCATCGCGCCGGGCAATCCGGTCCTACTGGAGTTAAGTGCCTGATTTGCAGGGACCAGAGGCCGCCCGTCGCGGTACACTCGTCTATACGGCTTATCGATTCCGACAGCTATCGCAAGCACCGCGATGGTTCCTGCCGCTGTGTCGATGGCCACAATGGTGACAACGCGGAATGATCACTGCTGAACCGACAACGATCTCCCGGGCCGCGGAATTTCGCCGCAAGCTCGATTCGAGCGTCATCGTGGCCGATGGCGCGATGGGCACCATGCTTTACGCCAAAGGCGTGTTCATCAACCGCTGCTTTGACGAGTTGAACCTTTCCTCGCCGCAACTGGTCAAAGAAATTCACCAGGAATACGTGAAAGCGGGCGCCGAACTCCTCGAAGCCAACACGTTCGGAGGCAACCGGCTGCGCTTAGGCGCATTCGGATTTGCCGAAAAGCTGGCAGCCATCAACGAAGCGGGTGTTCGCCTGGCGCGCGAGGCCGCGGGAGAGAAGGCCTTCGTCGCGGGCTCCATCGGGCCGCTTGGAACTCCTATTGAGCCGCTTGGGCCGGTTTCGTATGAGGAAGCCCGCGCCATTTTTCGAGAGCAGGCGGATGCGCTGGTTGCCGCCGGCATTGACGCGCTGGTGCTCGAGACGTTTTATGAACTCGACGAGCTTCGCGAGGCGATCTTCGCGGCCCGCGAAGCCGCGGGTCCCGATATGGTGATCGTCGCGCACGTAACCGTCGAGGACGACGGACGGCTTCGCGATGGCACAAAGACCGAGGATTTTACGCGGAAACTGGCCGAGTGGCCCACCGACGTGATCGGCGTGAACTGCTCCGCGGGCCCCAAGGTCGTTCTGGAAACCATCGAAAAGATGTCCGTGCTGGCCGGCAAACCGCTCAGCGCCATGCCGAACGCCGGGCAGCCCGCCACCGTGGAAGGCCGCAATATTTATCTGTGCTCTCCGGAGTACATGGCTCAGTATGCCAGGCGGTTCCTCCAGGCCGGCGCCCGCATCGTCGGCGGCTGCTGTGGCACCACGCCGGAACACATCAAGACCATCCGCAGCGAAGTGCGTTCGCTACAGCCCGTGACGCAGCATCGCGCGACCGTGGCGGTCGATGAAACCAAGCCGGAGGTCAAGCGACTCGCCAAAGTGCCCGTGGCTGCGAAGTCGCAGCTTGGCGCGAAGCTTTCGGCGGGTAAGTTTGTCGCGTTTGTCGAAATTCTGCCGCCTCGCGGAATCGACGCATCGAGGGAAATCGCCGGCGCGAAGCTCTGTAAGGAGCACGGCATCGATTGCATCAATGTGCCCGACGGTCCGCGAGCCAGCGCACGGTTAAGCGCCCAGGTGGCATGCCAATTAATTCAGCAGCAGGCCGGAATCGAAACCGTACTTCACTTTTGCTGCCGCGACCGCAATATTCTGGGCATACAGTCGGAGTTGCTCGGCGCGCACACGACCGGCGTTCGCAACCTCATCTGCATTACCGGCGATCCGCCGCGCATGGGTTCGTATCCCGACGCTACCGCCGTTTTCGACGTCGATGCCATCGGGTTGACGAATATTGCGAACGGCCTCAACCAGGGCCTCGATATTGGAGGAAACCCGATTGGGTCGCAGACGGCGCTGTTGATCGGCGTCGGAGCCAATCCGGGAGCGCTCCGGATGGATGAAGAGTTAAAGCGTTTTGACTGGAAAGTGCAGGCCGGCGCGGAATATGTTGTCACCCAGCCGGTCTTCGACCTGGGTCTGCTCGAGCAGTTCCTGCAAGCGACCGAGCACTACAAATTGCCGATCATAGCCGGTATCTGGCCTCTGACAAGTTATCGAAACGCGGAGTTCATGGTGAACGAGCTCCGGGTTCCCGTGCCTCATGAATACATGGAGCGCATGCATCTTGCGGATACGGCGGATCGCGCTCGTGCTGAAGGGATCGCCATTGCGCGCGAGATGGTTCAACGGGTGCGCCCGCTGGTCAGGGGAGTGCAGCTCAGCGCGCCGTTTGGCCGTTACGAGATGGCCGTCCAGGTTGCCGAAGCGATCGGAGACCGCTAAACTGGCAGGTGGCGCGGGACATTCCGGGTGCGCCTGCGCGCGCATACTTCAGACCTGCCGCCGGTAATCCATACAGCTCATCAATTCGTGGCAACAGACCTTATCGAAACCGACGTAGAAAATCCAAGCGATGAGTGCATCGACCGCGCAGCCCGCGCTATTGGGCGGGGGCAAGTTGTGGGCGTTCCAACCGATGCTCTCTACGTGCTCATGGCAGACCCGCTCAACCTGTTTGCGGTCGCGCGGGTGTTCCAGGCGAAAGGCCGCGAAACCGTACGCTCCCTGCCGCTTCTGATCAGCGACATGGTGATGGCGGAGGAACATGCAAAGGATCTCTCGACCCGGTTTTACATTCTGGCGCGTCACTTCTGGCCGGGACCGCTGACGATCATCGTGCCCGCCGCGGCGAAAGTCCCTCTGAAAGTTACGGGAAATACGGGACGCCTGGCGCTGCGCCAGGTGAGGTCCAGGCTCGCGAATGCGATTGTCGAAAAAACCGGCCGCCCGCTGATCGCAACCAGCGCGAACCTGTCCGGCCAACCGACCTGTACGAGCGGGATTGAACTATTCGCGATGATGGACGGCCGGGTCGATCTGGTTCTTGATGGAGGTGCGTGTCCCGGCCCCGGCGCCACAACGATCGATATCACCGAACCCTATTGGCGGGTGATCAAGGAAGGCGCCATTTCCACCCGAGATATTGCCGAACGCCTGAAAGCGAATTAATGGCTTGTGTAGAAAATGCCGTGGCGCAGGCTCTCAAGCCTGCAGCGTCGAGACTCCTCTCGACGGGCGTTTGAGCGGCAGATCGAGTGCCGAGACGAGTCTCGGCACGGCAGACAACGTGTCCGCGCCACCAAACATAACTATCAGGCACGCGAGCTGAAGCCGGTGCTACGGCAATTCCTCAATCGTAAATCCCTCGCGCTGAATATCCGTGAAACACGTGCGTGCTTCCTTGCCGTGCTTCCGGAATATATCTTCAAACAGCGTTGGGATGTGTTCTTTGCCGCGCTCGAAGAAAACCAGTACCGATGGACCTGCGCCGCTTAGCGCGCAACCGAGCAGTCCCGGCGCTTTCAACTGCAGCATCTCGGTAAATCCAGGAATCAATTTAGCCCGGTACGGCTGGTGGATGCGATCTTCGAGCGCTGCCGAGAACGAGTCCGTGCTGCCCGTGCAGAGCGCGGCCATCAGCAATGCCGATCGCTGGACATTGAACACAACGTCTTCGCGGCTATAAACGTCCGGCAGCACCGATCGCGCCTCCGCGGTAGGGAGAGCAAAATCCGGAACGACCACGGCGACTTCGTAGCTAGCCGGCAGCTCGACGCGCACTGCATGTGTAAACCCTCGTGAATCGATGGTGCTGGCGACAATCGATCCCAGAACGCACGCCGCGACGTTGTCGGGATGTCCCTCGATCTTCGCCGCCTCATCCAGGATCTTTAGCCGCGGCCAGTTCAGATCGAGCAACTGATGTGCAATCACGACTCCCGCCGTCAGCGCCGCGGCGCTGGAGCCTAGACCTTTTCCGAGAGGGATTGCATTGTCGATATCCAGGCAGATGGGTGGCAGTTTGCCGCCGACATCGGCGGCCACGGTCAGGGCCGTTCGCCAGATCAAGTTCGATTCGTCGTTCGGGATGCCGCATGCATCGACGCCGCGCACCGCAATACAAAGCCGCTCGGCGCGCCGGAACGAGCAGGTGAGGTGCAGATCAAGAGCAAGGCCGATTGCGTCAAATCCAGGGCCGAGATTTGCGCTGGATGCCGGGACGCGAACGCGCCAACTCATGAATGAGGATTCATTTATTTAATGGACTCCACGCCTGATGAAAGGGTTATTTCCCTAATTCTACTCGCTGGCCCGACCGGCAGGCTTTATAGACTCCCAAGACAACCTCGAGAGCGCGGTAGCCTTCTTCGCCTGTGATGACCGGATCGCGGCCGGTGCGAATTGCATCGGCGAAATCCTCGAACTGGCGCTCGAACGACGTTAAGCTGATTGCCATGGGATCGGACGAGCCGGACGCAACGTTCTGGGCAAGTGGGGCCGGGTCCGCTGCGTTCGCCTCTTCATCATCCCGCACGTCCCAGGCGGTCAGTTGATCGCCAGATAGAGTCGCGCTGCCGCGCGTGCCGTGAATCTCAATGCGTTCTGTGTAGCCCGGCCAGAACGCCGTTGCGGCTTGAATCACGCCGGTTGCTCCGGAACGATATTCAAAGAGGCCATTGACCACGTCCTCGGATTCAATCCGATGGAGCGCGCCCAGTTGCCAGACTCCGTGTACGGCGCCAATCGGTCCCGCGAGGTACAGCAGGACATCCACCTGGTGAATGGCTTGGTTAATCAAGGCGCCGCCGCCTTCCGTTTTCCAGCTACCTTTGATGGGTCTCGAATAATATTCTTCGCTGCGGTACCACTTCACGTACGCATCCGCCTGTAGAATCTTGCCCAATCGTCCCTGGGGAATTGCGCGCTTCAGGAACAGAGTGCTGTCGTCAAACCGGTGCTGGCTCGCAACGCTAAGCAGGATGCCGGCCTTGCGGGTAATCTCCACCATCTTGCGGGCCGTTTCGAGATTGGTCGCAATCGGCTTTTGCACCTGAACGTGGCGTTTGATTTCGGCGCAGATCTCGATCGGCTCCAGGCGGAACGCGGGGAACGTGCAGAGATCAATGAAATCCAGGTTGGGATAGCGGCAAAGCTCTCCATAATCCGAAACAAATTTGCAGTTCCAGCGTTCGGCGAACTCGCGTCCGCGACTCTCTGTATGGTTCGAGCAAGCTGCCAGCTCGAAACCAATGTTCTTGTAAGCCTGGGCGTGCTTGTTTGCGATCGCCCCTGTTCCTAGGATTCCAACGCGCATCATCTTATCTTAATGAGCCGGTCTTGCCGGCGCTCTCGGCCAGCGCTCGAAGGGCCTGTTCTAGAAGAGCCGCGGCGCGCTCGGCCTCTAAATCGGGACGAGCGGGCATTAGCTCGCCGATGCGTATCGACATCTTGCCGGAATGGAACCAGTGCTCACCGGTTTGTTTGAGCCGGCCAAGTCCGCCGAGATAAACGGGCAGGGCAGGGGAGCGGAGATCGGACCACAGCAGCCCCGAACCGCTCATGAACGGCTGAATATTTTGATCGCTGGCTCGCCGGCCTTCGGGGAACACGACGATGCTGTAGCCCTGGTCCATCGCGTTTGCGGCGTGCGCAAAGCTGCGCCGGAAGCCGCTGTGCTGCGGAAGTGGAAAGGCATTGAACAGGGCCGTAACAAGTACATATTCGAGCGGCGAAATCCAGTTCAGGGTGCGGTAGTTGTAATAGCGCCGGCGCCTCCAGGCCAGCAGAATTTCGCCTGACATGGCAACTGCCGCGCGGCGGCGGAGTTTTCCCGGCAATGCATAGAACATCAGCGCGACATCCACGGCAGTTACGTGATTGGCATAAATAAGAACCGGGCCGTCCGGAAGCGAGTGGAGCTTTGAACTGACGCTCGGCGCTCCCAAGAGCCACACCAGAGGCCGCAATATAAGTTCGATGAATGCCGACCGGCAGAGTCGGACGAATCCGTTCCACGGCCATCCCGGGTATTTATGTTCATCGCGCACGGGCGCCGCAGCTTCGGACACTTTTACGTCGGGAGTAGCCGTTACGAGTTTGCGAAGATCACCGACCGTTCGCACGTTCTGCATCTCGGCGTCATCGACGGCGATACCGAACTTCTCTTCCAGTCCGGCTTGCAATTCAACTCGCGCCAGGCTGTCGAGGTTCAAGTCTTCTGCGAGTGAAGACTCCTCGCTCACATCGGCGGTTTCTTTTCCTGTAACGCGCCGCAGTAATTGCGCGAGCGACCCCGTCGCCTGTCCCGGGTCTCGCTGTGCCCCAGCGATGACCCGCGCCACTTCACGCCGTAAGACCTTCCCCGTGGATGTTCTCGGCAAATCCGGCTCCGGCCAGATCATCCAGCGACGTATCTGCTGGAAATCCGCGAGTTTCTGATTAGCGCGATTCACTGCTTCCGCCGCATCTCCGTTCCTCAGAACGATGGCCGCAAATGGTTCGGGCCCGTACTGGCCTTGCGCTTCGACCACCGCACTGGCTTTCACTTCCGGCTGTTTCATCAGCGCCGCTTCGAGATCGTCCGGATGAATGTTCAGCCCGGCTGCCGTGACGATGACGTCTTTCTTGCGGCCTCGGTAGCGCAGATTGCCGGATTCGTCGAGTTCCGCGAGATCGCCCGTCGGTAGCCACTCCGATTCGCGCTGCTGCAACTTGCCACCCTGCCATACGGTATTCGAGACGGTCTCGCCGCGAACCAGAACCTCACCTTCATCAGTCAACTTGATTTCCCGTCCCGGCAATATCTTGCCGAGGCTGCCCCTGGCGGCATGGAATGGATGGTTCAGACTCACCAGGGCAGTCGTCTCGGTCATGCCGTAGCCTTGAATCACAACGAAGCCAAGCGAATTCCAGAAATCTTCCAAGTCCGAAGGAAGCGCTGCCCCGCCTGAAACCGGCGCCCAAAATTTGAATCCCAACAGCCGGTGAATATCGCGAAAAATCCACCATCGTTTCCAGGCGCGGGCGCCCTGCGTTTTCTTGCGGCGCTCTTCGAGATTGGGGAATCGCTGCCGGAGATAATCGCGCAACAAATCGAGGACGCGAGGCACGGCCGCTAATACGGAAATGCGCTCGTTGTGGATTCGCTCCACAAGCTCCGAGCCAATCAGGCGATCCTCGAAGTGAACCTCCGCCGCAATCACCTGGGGAATCCAGAGTCCCATGAATTGCCCGAAGACATGGCTCAACGGAAGGGTATGCAGGATGCGAATGGGATGAAAGAATCGTTCGTACTTTAAATACTTCTGTGCTTCGCGCTCAATCGGCCGCAAACTCGCCAGCACGTTGCGGTGCGTGTGCACAATGCCTTTGGGGTCACCGGTGGTTCCGGACGTGAAGACGATTTGCAACGGATCGCTTTCGCTCAAGCCTTCTGGTTCGCAGAAATCGGGCTGTGAAGGCAGCACAGCCGTGAAATCTTCGAGCCGAAGCTGCGGGATTCCCGCACCGAGTTCGTCCAGATGAGCGGCGCTGCCTACGATTAGTTTTGGTGCGACATCTTGCTCGACGCGCCGTGCGAAATCGAGCGAACCCGCATCGTCCAGAGGTACAGGCACGGCCCCGCGAAGAACGCATCCGAAAAACGCGGCCATCCATTCTGGACCGTTTGGTCCCCAAATCAGGACGCGATCGCCTTTAACGATTTCGCGGTGCGCAAGCTCGCTAGAAAATCGCCCGGCAAGAGTTGCCAGCTCGGTATAAGAGACGCTCCGGCGCCTCAAACCCTGCCGGATCACGACTGCCGTTTGGTTTCCGTGGCGGCGAAAATCGGCGACGATGGAGGCCAGATTTTCGCGTTGGATTAGCTGACTGCTCACGCGCTCACAGTTTTACACAGCGCGGTCTTAGCTTCGTTCGAATTCGAATTGCCAGTTTTCTTGTAACCGCGGTTGCCGGGCTGTGAGGAGCACGCGATAAATTCTATCGCCCCACGCCGATCGAAGATGATCGTCCTGAATTTCGATGGTCTCGACCTTCGGCATGAATCGCTGCGCGTCATAGTGCAGCAGCACGTCCGGAATGCCTTGGCCCGATGCAGGCATCCGCAATCGGCCTTCGCCATCCGTGCGAGCCTGCCGCGACGTCATCAGGCTCAGCACGATTTCTGGCGCGGCTCGCTGCAACTCGAACGATTCCCGCAGCCGGACTCGATTCGTCTTTCGATCGAGCTGCAACGTTCGAATCCAGCGGCGCAATCCGGCTTCGGGCGGATAGGCGGAGGCGATGTTCATGCGGATCTCCGCGACGTCGCCGCCGTCCTTGTAGGCAACGCCGGACGCCCGGAAGTTGAGTCCGTTTTTCTGCATCACGCCGCCTATGGTTGGCAGGTTGTGATACGCCGACTGCATGGTCCAGATATCGTAACGGTGCGGGCCGAATGTCTTCGCCGTGTAGCTTTCCACTCCGGCGTCGATGATGACTGGATTGCCATCGACAAAGATCAGGAAATTGCCGGCGTCGTTGTGGCCGTGGCTGCGTCCGTTCACTCCGCCTTTCGCGCCGAGGTAAAAGCCTTTCGCGGAGCCCTGCTGCGTGCGGGCCGCCATGATCTGCGAATCCGGCAGCCACACATCGCGTACAAGGGCCTGCGCCCGCGGAGCAGCCCGAAGCTCACCGAGATCGAACAGCGCCGGCAATGTCCGGCCGAGGCTCTCGAACCCGATCCCATCGTCCTCCTGCATGGCCATGTAGGCGCCGAACTCCGTCATTTCGGAATCGTGAATGCGTTTGCCATAGCGGTAAACCAGGTTGCCGGGAGTGTGCACCTTCGCCGGAGCATCTCCGAAGTTCATGTAATAGTCGTTGTCGATATGTGCGCGGTAGATATAGCGGCCCATCTCGGCAATCAGCCGGTCTCCGTAAAGATTCACGGTTCCGTTCGTCGCCGAATAGAGCAGTTCCAGACAATCGAATAATGACCCGCCGGCGCGCCCCCAATAGCTTGGTCCTTCATCGCAACCGCCGTCGTCCGGATAGCCGTTAACGAACAGATCGAGAATGCGCATGATCTTCACAATGGATTGGCGGCGCTTTTCGCTGTCCGTCTCCAGCAGCAGCGTAGAGGTCAGCCAGTTCGAACAGATCCACGGTGTCCAGTTGTTTAGCTTGTCTCGATGACTCAAACCGCTATTGAGCCCCATCCACCAGAAGTCATTGCGCGTCAGACCCGGCTTGAGAATGCGCCGCTGTACTTCCTGCTGTATGCGCGGACGGACAAGCTTCGATACCGAATCGAGCTTCGATCCGAGCAGGTAATCGGTCCATGACAGCAGGCTCGATGTTTCCGCCGCGAACAGATCGACGATCGGTTCAGTCGCATCGGGGAGGCCGACACCTTCCTTCTGCATGCCAAGATGGGCCGGAACGCCCCAGAATGTTTCTTCGCACGTCAACCAGATCCCATTGGCGATCTCATCGAGAAACCTGGCATTGTTTTCCGTGCATTCCGCGAGCACAAGGCTCTCCAGCTTGTTTCTGCGCTGGTCGCGGGCGTGTTCGTAATGTGTCCGGTTGCCTGTCCTGGCGTATTCGAGAAAAAGCGTTGCTGGCAGGAGCGGCCATTCTGTTTCGAGCGCTCGTTCACCGCGTGTAACGATCTGCTGCCGGGCGTCGGAACGCATTGCTTGCCACGACTCACGATCGGTCAGGCGCGGAAACGGGCGCCACTCGGCAACCGGAATGAGAACTTGTTGAATCTCTGCCTCGGAGTAGCGGCTACTGAGAAGATTACGTGGTTTATCGGCTTGCGCCGCGGCCGCATGCTGCGATTGTGCGAAGGGAAGTGTGGCGAGACTAGCTGCGCCGCCCGCCAGCAGATGGCGTCGGGAAAATACTGGCATAACCGCAGACCATCTTATCCTCCACTTCCGTGGGCGCGGCTCTGTAGAGTAACGCGAACATTGCCCCCTCTCTGTATCCAATGAAATGAGTCGGGCGTGTAGGTCAGGAAAAATTTAAATCTGAGGAAGGAACTTGTGGCGCACAATTTATCGTGCTGGCGGGAAGTTCACTGCCCGCTGAACCGTGGGCTGAAGCCCACGGCGGCACGCTGAAGCGCGCGCCACACACAAGCCCCCAACCGTGATCTTCAGTAAGTGACGTTGAGCGTAAGCTCCCATCATTCACGAATAGGCAGGCAAAAGGCGTCTTGGCTTTTTTGCTGCCTAGATTCCCACCTTGGCCATCATTCCGGCGGGATAACGCTGCCCCGCCGCCGCGTCCTTCGGAAACGCATGCTCAATCTCCTCAATGTCTCCGGGCGTGAGATGAATGTTGAGCGCGGCCACGTTCTCGTCGAGATACTTCCGTCGCTTCGTTCCGGGAATCGGAATGACATCAGGTCCCTGCGCATGTACCCACGCAAGCGCCAGTTGCGACGCAGTACAACCCTTCTTCTTGGCGACGCGCTCCAGATTTGAGACCAAGTCCAAATTCTTCTGAAAGTTCTCGCCCTGGAAGCGCGGCTGGTTCCTGCGGGCATCGTCCTCGGGCAAGTCTTCAAAACGCTTGAATTGCCCCGTAAGAAAGCCCCGTCCAAGCGGGCTATAGGGAACGAAGCCTATGCCCAGTTCACGGCAGGCCGGCAGAATTTCGTCTTCCACATCGCGGCTCCAGAGCGAATACTCCGTTTGGAGCGCGGTGATCGGATGCACCTTCATGGCGCGCCGCAGTGAATTTGGGCCGGCTTCCGACATGCCGAGGAACAGCACCTTCCCTTCCTCGACCAAACGCGACATCTCGCCGATGGTCTCTTCAATTGGCACGTCCAAATCCACGCGATGCTGATAGTAAAGATCGACGTGGTCCATGCCGAGGCGGCGCAGACTGGCTTCGCAGGCCTTCCGAACGTAATCGGGGCGCCCGCTGACGCCTCGTGCCGAAGGATCGTTCCGGTCGCGAACAAAGCCGAACTTGGTGGCGACAACGGCTTCGCGGCGCCGGTCCTTCAGCGCGCGGCCCACCAGTTCTTCGTTTTCACCGTATCCATACATGTCGGCCGTATCGAAGAAGTTGATGCCGAGATCGAGCGCGTGATGAATAGTTGCAACCGATTCGGCCTCGTTCTCGCGCACGCCGTAAAAATCCGACATGCCCATGCAGCCGAGCCCCTGCGCCGATACCCGCAGGCCTTGCGGTCCGAGTTTGCGAATTTCCATGATGTCCTTTCTCAATAGTAGGACGAGCAACGCGGAAGCAGAGCCGCCGTACGTAGTCGCCGGTTGCGCGGTTACCCGAACCCGCTCACGCGATGCGGCTCTGTGTGAAGGCAAACGTCAATTTACGCTTCGGCGACGACCGGATTTCGCAGTTCCCCGATAGCCGGTATTTTCACCACCACATCATCGCCTTGCTTCAAATACCGCGGCGGCTTGCGTGCGAAGCCAACGCCTCCGGGTGTTCCGGTCGAAACGATGTCGCCCGGCTCGAGCGTGAACACGCTGGAGAGAAACGAAATGAGGTCGGGAATTTTGAAAATAAGGTTCTTTGTGTTTGAGTTTTGAAGAACCTCGCCGTTGATCGCCATGGAGATGTCGAGCGCGTGCGGATCTTCGATTTCGTCGGCGCTAACGATCCAGGGCCCCAGCGGCGCGAACGTGTCGAACGTCTTGCCCATCAGCCATTGCGACGTGGCGCGCTGGTAATCGCGAGCGCTGACGTCGTTCACAATCGTATAGCCGAACACGTGTTTCCGCCAGTCTTCCGCCGCGATGCTCCGGCCTCCTGTTCCGATGACAAACGCAAATTCCGCCTCGTAGTCGGGGGCTTTAGAGACCTTAGGTAACACAATGGAATCGCCTGGGCCGATCACCGCGGTTGCGAATTTATTGAAGATGGTGGGGGTGGTTGGGATTTCCGAGCCTGTTTCTTCGGCATGGTCGCGATAATTCAATCCAACACAGATCAGCTTCCGCGGACGGGGGATGGGAGCATGAAGCCGTACCGAGTTGAGAGGAAATGCCGTGCCCTTTGGGGACTCGGAAACGAGGTCTTCCACCTTCTGACGGCCTTCACGACCGGCCTCGATGAGGTCCAGCAGGGAAAGATATCCTAACGACGACAGATCGAGGACGGCATCCTGAACAACGGCGCCGGGCCGGACACGGCCATCTGATTCAAACGTGACAAAGCGCATGTAAAGCATCTTGCCACGACCGCGATTCGGGATTTGCTCGGAGCGGACCCCAGTGCAACAATAAGGGCGGCTCCGCCAAGCGAAGCCGCCCGTCAAATCCGGTTAGAATCTCTTATGCCAAAGGGGCTTTGCGAACTTTGCCGTTGCGGATGCAACGCGTGCAAACACGCAAGCGCTTTCCGGCGCCGTTTACCAGCGCGTGAACCGTTTGCAGATTCAAATTCCAACGCCGCTTCGTCACGTTATGTGCGTGGCTGATCCGGTTTCCAAACTGCGGCCCCCGGCCGCACACTTCACATACTTTCGCCATACAGAGGTTCTCCTGTCCGGCAGATGCCGAACGTAGTAAACCAATAGGTTACCAAGCCCGAAGCGGAACACGCAACCCGAAGTCTTGTCTCATGCAGGCTGAGCCTGCGTAAGGCCAGGACAGTGAAATCGGTGCACCTCTGCGTGCCGATTTGGAACTGGCAGGCGGCGATTACGAAAACTTTACCGTTTCGCATCTCACAACGGAGGCGTTCTTCCATCGGCTAAGACCATGAAAAAACAAGCCATTGGCGGTTTTACGGGGACGGTGCGGTAATTGCTTAGCAAGAGGCGAAGGCGAAATCGTGCGCCGAGCCAATGCAACCCCAACCCGGTACTCTGCGTCCTTAGCCCGCTCGTGTAGGCGAGCATACTTTCTTCCGAGATGCATTCAGCGCAGACTAGAAGGCGAGAAACAGGTAAACTCATCGGGAGTCTTGAGCGCTTTCATGTGGAACTGTTCACTTTTGTTCCGGCTCACGGCAATACTGCTGGCCGCGATGCCAGCCCTGCCGGAGCCCGTGAAACTCATCCTGGCCGCCGGCACTCCGCTGCAGGTCAGCGTCGAGCAGAGATTTGCCATTAAGCGCGTTGGTGAACCCGTGCAGGCGCGTCTTGTCAGCCCGCTGTATGCGTTTGACCGCGAAGTGGTCCCGGCGGGCAGCGAAGTTCTTGGACATGTCGCCCGGTTGGACCCGGTCAACCGGCAAAAGCGGATTCACGCGATTATGGGCGGGGATTTTACGCCGCTCCACGATCCGGCCATTGAATTCGACACTCTGGTGTTTCCCGACGGAACCAGAATGCCCATTAAGACGACCGTCGAGTCGGGCCGTGGCGCTGTCATTCGCCCGAACAACGATATTCAACCGCGCGAGGAAGATTCGCTAGTGGCAAAAACACGCGAACAAGTCCGGGTGGGTTTCATCAATGCCCGCCGCAGGCTTACCGATACCATTCAGTCGCCGGACAAATGGCAGCGCTTGGAGCAGGCGGGGTATTCGTACTTGCCCTACCATCCGCAGTTCGTCCCGGCGAATACACAAGTGCTGGCGGAACTCGCGGCTCCGCTTGTGTTCGGCACGACGGACATTAGTCCCGAAGAGGCAAGCGCGCTCGGTCCTCCACCGCCGGATAGCGTGGTCACTGCCCGGCTCGCCTGTTCGGTTTCATCCACGTCGCCATTTGGAGAAACGGTGGAAGCCGTGGTTTCGGAGCCTCTCTACTCCCATGACCATCAGTTATTGCTGCCCGCCGGCACACGCCTGACCGGGACCGTTCTCGATTCCGAGCCGGCCCGTTTCTGGCGGCGGGGAGGCGAGCTTCGATTCGCGTTCAACGAGTTGCGATTGCCGCCTGCCATCAAGGCGAATCGCCCTATTAGCGCCATAAACGGCACGGTAGTGAAATTGCAGCCGATTGAGTCGGGAGGGATTAGAGTCGATTCGGAGGGACAAGCGCGCTCTGTGGAGTCGAAGCTGCGCTTTGTGGCGCCTGCAATCCAGGCATTCTTGGGCGTTCGCGTAATCGATCAGGATCAGACGGGGAACGGCCAATCCCAAGGCACAAACAAGGCATGGCGAGCACTGGCGGGAGCCTCTGGTTTTGGCTTAGTCGGCACGGTGGTCTCTCAGGTATCCGCCGCTGGATCCACCGGTCTGGGCTTCTACGGCGCGGCGTGGTCGGTGTTTGACCATATTGCCGCTCGCGGGCATAATGTCGTACTGACCGAGGGTACCCTGTTGCAAGTGCGGTTCGATCCTTTGCATCAGTAGCAACGTCGACCGCTCGACTCTGGCTAGCGAGAACCCGCTAAGGCGTGAGGGTCTTCTGGGCGTAATCATCGCCGTTCATTCCGGAAGCGATTGGCCTCGCTGGCGCTGATTATCACGCCGGGCGCCGCGGCGCCGGTCGAATCCTTACGGCTTAATAGCGTTTGCCGCCGCGAGCGGCTGAGCGCCTACTGCCGGAGCCGTACCCTTGTTCTCCGGCTGAGAAGCGTTCTGGTGGACGGCGGGAACTTCTGTCGTAACGATCTCAATTTTGCCTTTGAAATAGGCGCCATCTTCAATGACGATGCCGGGGGTTCGAAGGTCGCCCACCAGGCGGCCGCCCTTGCGAATTGTAATCTTCCTGCTTGCTTCGACATCGCCGTCGATACTGCCGAGCACTTCGACTTCCCGCGCCCGTGCGCCGGCGCCTACTTTGCCGCTCGGTCCAACGGTCAGGCGGCAATTCGGCATGTCAAGCGTACCGTCGATCTCGCCATCGACATGCATATCCTCTTTGCTGGTGATCTGTCCCCGGATCACCATTGCCTTACCGATGACGGCTAGACCCGAAACGACCGGACTGGTCGTCTGCAAGGGTGTCCCCGCTTGATTGTCCAATGCCAAAGGCCGCCGGGAAGGATTGTTTTCCTGTTTTCGTTCACTCCACATCCACTTGCTCCTAATGCTGCCGGCCGTTCATCGGTAAATCGAGCCGGACAGTCCAACAGTTAAGTTTGACCGATGAAACAAGCATAACGTTTCCGCGTTTGTACCTGCGCCCCGCTTTTCGGCGCCGCCGTTCCGTTCGGTGCTAGTACGACGGAATCACGCCTGTTTCGTGCGGAAGAACGCTCTCGTTTCGATAATCCTCCGCTATTCAAATGGGCCATCTTCGTCGCTGGCGTCGAGGGCCAGGTTCTCGAATTTGGTGAACTTGTTAAGAAACGCAAGTTTCACTTTGCCGGTTGGGCCGTTGCGCTGCTTGGCCATCAGAATCTCGGCGATACCTTTCAAACTTTCTTTGTCGGGCCGGTATACTTCTTCGCGAAAGATGAACATCACCATATCGGCGTCCTGTTCGATCGATCCCGATTCACGCAGGTCGCTGAGCATCGGCCGGTGATCTCCCTGGCGCGTCTCCGGAGCGCGGCTTAGCTGCGAGAGCACAAGAAACGGCACACGTAGATCTTTCGACATCAGTTTCAACCCACGTGACAGGCCACTGATTTCCTGGACGCGGTTCTCGCGTTTTGGTCCCTGCATCAATTGCAAGTAATCGAGGATCACCAGGCCAAGATCGTGTTCCGCCTGCAAGCGGCGGAGTTTCGCGTGTACATCCATTAGATTGACGCCCGCCGTATCGTCGATGAACAACGGCGCGTGATACATGTCGGTGGCGGATTCCTGCAGTCGCGTGCGCTCATCCTGATTCAGATACCCGGCGCGGAATTTCTGTTGATCGACGCGCGCCGCCGCGCAGAGCATACGCGTGAGCAGGGATTCCTTCGACATTTCAAGCGAAAACACGGCAACGGCTTTGGCGTTCTTCGGGTTAGTTGCTACGTGCTGCGCGATATTCAGCGCGAATGCGGTTTTACCCATGGCGGGCCGCGCGGCAAGGATGACGAGCTCTCCTTCGCGAAGACCGCCCGTCATCTCGTCCAGCTTCAAAAATCCGGTGCTGATGCCCTTGATGCGCTTGCTGGTATCAAGAAACGCGTTGATTCCACCATCGAACTCGTCGATGATCTGCGCGGGGTTCGCTAGGGAGCTTTTCGACTGAAAATCTCCCAACCCGATGAGAGCTTCTTCGGCCGCGCCGATGATCTGTGTGGGATCTTCCGTCCCGCTGATGCAGCGATTGATCAGCCCCTGCGACACCGTGATGATGCGGCGCAACAGCGCTTTTTCTTTGACGATGGTGATGTAGCTGTCGAGACTGTAGAGCTGCGGCAATCCATCGTCGAGCGTGACCAGATAGCTCAGCCCGTCCACCGATTGCAACTCACCGTGCTTCATTAACTCGTTCGCGAGAGTGACCCGGTCGATTCTCTCGCTGCGGTCGTGCAGGTCCGACATTCGCCGAAAAATGATTTTGTGTTTTTCGAGGCTGAAGTCGTCCTCGTTGATTTTGCCGCCAACCGCGAGAAATGCAGCTTCGTCCGTCATGATGCCGCCGAGAACAAATCTCTCCGCGTCAAGATTGACGGGCAAAGATTGTTCAATCAACAGATCGCGAGCAGGCATAAGGGGGACCTCGTTACGGTAACGGACCTCGCAGGTCAGGCACAAGAGCGTAGAGCAAATTTTTCTGAGGAAAGAATGCCGCGGCCGTCAGGCAGGCAACTTGGGGCATGTAATCCGCAGGTTTTTCCACAGGATTTACCAATACATTTTCGCGCACTTTTGTTTGGAAGGGGAACCGGGGGCGCCGCCGCGGCGCAAATTCGAGAATCCTCGCGTGCGGCGGACGGAGATAATGAAAGCATGAGCGACCTTCTCACCATCGCCGGAAAAACGTTTCAGTCTCGCCTGTTTGTCGGAACCGGGAAATACCGAAGCAAACAGTTGATGGCCCGGTGTCACGAAATCTCAGGAACTCAGATGGTGACGCTCGCCGTCCGGCGTGTGAACTTGACGGATCGTTCGAAAGAATCCGAGTTGGATTTCATCGACCGCACGAAGATCTCGATTCTGCCGAACACCGCCGGTTGCTACACGGCGGACGAGGCCATTCGAACGGCGCGCCTGGGGCGCGAAGTGGGGCTGTCGAACTGGGTCAAACTCGAAGTGATCGGCGATCAGAAAACGTTGTTTCCCGATAACGCGGGGCTGCTTGAAGCGACACGAGTTCTAGTCAAAGAGGGGTTCGTAGTCCTCCCGTACACAACCGACGACCTGGTGAATGCCCGCAAACTGGTGGAGGCCGGGGCGGCAGCCGTGATGCCTCTGGGAGCGCCGATCGGCTCCGGATTGGGAATCCAAAACCAGCTCAATTTGCGAATTCTCCGCGAGCAGATTACGGAGGTTCCATTGATTGTGGATGCCGGCGTCGGTACGGCGTCGGATGCGGCGATGGCTATGGAATTGGGCTACGACGGTGTGCTCCTCAATACGGCGATTGCCGAAGCGGAGAATTCCGAGCAGATGGCGTACGCGATGAAGCTGGCGATTGAAGCGGGACGCGCCGCGTTTCTGGCAGGCCGCATGGCCAAGCGGTCGTATGCAAGCGCCAGCAGTCCACTGGCCGGCGCGATAGCACGCTAACATGCCGGAACCGCTGGATCTGGTGGAGGCGCGTGTACTCGGCGCGCTGATGGAAAAAGAGGCGACGACGCCGGAGTACTATCCGCTGTCGATGAACGCTCTGGTAAACGCGTGCAACCAGAAATCGAACCGTTATCCCGTGGTCAACTACGACGAAGACACGGTAAGCGACGCGATCGACGGTCTCCGGGCGAAAAACCTCGCTGTCGTGATTGTCGGAAACGGACGCGTGAAGAAATACGGCCAGCGAATTTCGGAGGTGCTGAATCTGGGCCGGCGCGAATCGGCGGTTTTATGTACGCTCTTGCTGCGCGGGCCACAGACTCTGGGTGAGGTCAAGGATCGTAGCGAGCGCATGTTCTCGTTTGCGGATCTGGAAGAGGCCGATGCGACTTTGGAGCGCCTTGCCGAATGGCCATCGGGGCCACTCGCCAGGAAGCTGCCCCGCCAACCTGGGCAGAAGGAAGCCCGGTATGCTCATTTGCTGGCGGGCGAACCGGCGGTCGAGCCGGAATCCGAGGCGGTGCCGCCTCCTGTGCCCGGTCGGTTAGCGCTGCTTGAACAGCAAATCGAGAGCCTGAAAGCCGAGCTTGGCGAGTTGAAGCGGCGATTTGAGGAATTCGACGCGCAGTTCCGCTGAGACACGTGCGCAAAGTGCGTTTTTGAGCCCTGCAGACTCTGCCGTTCCCTGGGATTTACCCGTCTAGACGGGCGCGTTCGGTCCGTGGTACTTTAAGGTGTTCTTACCGGCGGCTGTGTCTCATTGGATGTGTTCTGTGGTGTCCTGCTGCTCGTTCGACGATTTTTGAGTGACAGGATTATCCAGATGATGAACATTTTTGTAGGGAATTTGAGCTATCAGACGACCCAGGAAGATCTCCAGTCGGTCTTTTCGCAGTATGGAGCGGTGGAGCGCGTCAATATCGTGACCGACCGCATGACGGGGCAGGCGCGCGGCTTCGCATTCGTGGAAATGACGAACCGCGAGGAAGCCGAAACCGCGATTTCGGTGTTGAACGGCAGCGATCTTCATGGAAGAACGCTGAACGTGAACGAAGCCCGTCCGAAGCCGGAAGGTGGCCGTGGCGGTGGTTTCAGCCGCGGAAACGGCGGCGGATACAACAAGAAGAACCGCTGGTAGTTGAGTCGCCGGCTGCGAACAGCGGTGGCACAGTACCTTTAACCAGTTTCCAATTCGCACTCGCTGGGTACGCTTTCGCGGCGTGCCCGGCGGGTGTTTTCGCTTTTTCGGGCTGTGGATTGCTAGGAAGCGGCCCGACCAAGCAATGATGAAATTGAAGTACACGAGCTGGTGCTGCGCCAGCTTCCGGTTGTGCATCCCGAAGCAGCTTTCTACATAGACATTCCGTGATTAGTCTGCCCAGGGATCGTTCATGCGAAACGTGGACGCCCGCTTAGGAAGAACGAAAAAGCTGGGAAGATCTCGTGTTGTGCCGAAGCTTGCCTTCTGGGGCGGCCGTGATTGCTAACGTAAGATCCGTGAATGGGGCACGATCCCACTATCCATTCGCCCACGTTCTGGAGATCGCCTGGATTCGATTGGCGGCTTCCATCAGGTTCTCGATCGAATTCGCGTAGCTGAACCGGAGATATCCTTCGCCGTACTTCCCAAAGCCGCCGCCGTCCAGGCAGGCGACGCCGGCTTCGTTGAGGAGCAGGTCGGCGAGCTCATGCGAGGGAACGCCCGTAAGTTTCACGTTAGCGAACGCGTAAAAGGCCCCGCCGGGAATGGCGCATCGAAATCCAGGCACTTGATTGAGCGCGGCGCAGAACGCATCGCGGCGGCGCCGGAATTCCTGAACCATGTCCTCGACTTCGTCTTGCGGACCAGTCAGTGCCGAGATAGCCGCCCTTTGCGTGAAGCTGGCGGTGCACGAGTTGGAGTTGACCATCAGCTTATTCACTGCGTCGACCAGCCATTCGGGCATCACTCCATATCCGATCCGCCAGCCAGTCATTGCGTAGGTTTTCGAAAAGCCGTCCAGGATGATCGTTTTTTCCTTCATTCCCGGCAGGCTTGCGATCGAAACCGGCGATTCGGCCGTATAGTAGATGCGCGAATAGATCTCGTCGGAAAGCACGATCAAGTCCCGTTCCGCCACAAGACTGGCAATCTCCTCGATGTCTTCGGCGGGGATCACGCCGCCGGTCGGATTTTGCGGCGAATTCAAAATCAGCATCCTAGTGCGATCGCTCAACTGATCGCGAAGGACGTTCAAATCGAATGAAAAACTACGTTCTTCAATGAGCGGAATCGGGACGGGCCTGGCGCCGAGGAACTGGATCATCGATTCATAGATGGGAAATCCCGGATTTGGATAAATCACCTCGTCGCCAGGCTCGAGCAGCGCCAGCATGGGAAAGAACAAGATGGGTTTGCCGCCGGGCACTACGCAAACGTGCTCCGGACCCACATCGATCCGCCGCGTTTGGGAAACGTGTTGCGCAATTACGCTGCGCAGTTCCGAGAGCCCTTGCGTCGGGCCGTAATGAGTCCAGCCTTCGTCGAGCGCCTGCTTGGCCGCTTCCACGATGTGCGGCGGCGTCGGGAAGTCGGGTTCTCCGATCTCCAGATGCACGACGCTCCGGCCCTTTGCTTCCAAGGCGCGAGCCCGGACCAGAACATCGAAGGCCGTTTCGTTGCCGATACGCTGCATTCGTTCCGCAAGTTTCATGGGCATCCTCTCGATTGTCGCGTGACGCGGCTCAAACTCCCACGACGAGCCTCCCGCGGCCGCTTCCTCAAGGGCGTACAACCCGCGCACTTGTCTGTTGAAGGAACGGAGAAGCAGAGCCTGGTTTTAAGAGAACGAGGCTCTGTGGGTGGCGCAAAGTCGTCCGCGCACTAGGTTCTATCCAAGACCGTACGTGAGCTGGATCTGCGTCATCTATCGGTAAGGTAATCTGAACTCACCACTGCAAGTTACGTCTTTGGAGATTCGAGGCAGCAAATGGAATACTTAGCAGGCGTGATTGTGGCTCTGGCGGTGGCCGGATTGGCCACGCTGATTGGCTTGGATCGTGAACGCTCCTTTTATCCGACGGTGCTCATTGTCGTCGCGTCCTATTATGCGCTGTTTGCCGTGATCGGAGCCTCCAAGGGCGCCCTGGAAACCGAAAGTGCGGTTGGCGTGGGATTCGTGGCACTGGCCTTGCTCGGCTTCAAAAGGAGCATGTGGCTGGTCGCAGCAGCGATTGCTGGACATGGATTGTTCGACATGATCCATAACGTATTAATCGAGAACCCAGGTGTCCCCGTTTGGTGGCCCGCCTTCTGCGCCACGGTCGACCTTATCCTGGGCGGTTGGTTGGCGGTCCGCCTCTTGAAAACGACAGACGCCAAGCGGCGTTCAACTAAACCGAATCGGAGTTGACGGTTATTCCGTTCTAACGCCCTGTATTGATTTGGCCGACCGTGAGTTACTGCGCCGTTTCATTTTTCTTCGCGTAATTCATGCGCTCGAACGCTTGTTTTGCCAGATCGGCGTTGCCCAGCTTCTGATAGGCGCGCGCGAGCTGATAATACGTTGCGGAGTCCATGGGGCGAAGTTGAACTGCGCGCTGAAAGGACGCGACCGCGTCCTGGTACCGATTCATAGCCACGTCCAATTTGCCGCGCAGATATGCGATATCAGGATCGGCGGCGGCGGCCTTTTCCGCTAAATCAAGTTCACTCGCAACGGCCGGACCATTCAGCGGTACAACGTTCAGCATCGCTCGTGCAATGAGAACGTGGATCATCGGGTAGTCTGGTTTGTGTTCGGCGAGATCTTGCAACACCTGCACCTCCCGATTGAAGTTGCCCGACTTATGCGAGGCATCGGCAATCTGCAAATATGCGCCGGTTTCATTGGACGATTGGAGCAGAAGCCGTTGCAGGACATCGATGCCGCTTTGATACTGGCCCGAGCGCACAAGATTCGTGCCCAACGGCAGCAGTAGAGCGGTGGACGACGGGATCTTTTCGAGCCCCTGTCTCAGAACCTTTATGGCGTCGCCGAGCTGGTTTGCATTTGTATAAATCATCGCAAGCGCCAAATACGAGGTCTCGCGCCAAGGGTCGAGATCAATCGCATGGCGCAAGCGCAATATGGCCTGTTCCGGTTTTCCAATGCTCTCGTAACTCAGTCCCGCGACGCCTGCGGCAGAGGCGCGCAAGGAGCCGGTCGCTCCTGCCTGGCTTTCGATAGCGGCGGCATTTCGGATGGCGTCATCATACGCGCCGGCTGAGTTTTCAAGAACGGCCAGTCCCACGGTCGATTCCGTATCATTCGTGCCCGAGCGCGCGCGGAGGGCTTCCGCCAGCGCAAGATCGAGCTGATCCTTTCCCGCGAGAAAGCGAGCAAGCGATCCATGCAACTCAGTGTCGTTCGGAAAGCGGGAGGCTGCTTCTCGCAAAACAGCCTTCAGATTATCGGCATCGTTCATCGCTACGTTGACGCGCACGAGCATAGTCAGCGGCAGCACGTTCCCCGGCTCCAGGCGATCCGCGGTTCGCAGAGACTTGCGAGCGGCGAGAAAATCTCCCGACGCGGCCTCGGCGGCGCCCAGACCATAGAACTCGCGGGCGCTGTTCGGCGCCAGACACACGATCTCGCGGAAATGCTGGACCGCCTGCGCGTACTGCTGTTGCTGCATCTCAGCTTGCGCTGTTCTATCCAATTGCTCTACCTGGGCCCGAGTTTCCTGCGGGCTTGCCGGGGCAGGCGGGCAAGCCGCGCGCACGTTCGCGGCCAGGGTGAAGGCCGCAAATGCGAATTTAAATAACGGTGCAGCGAACGGGCGTACACCAGTTGAGCTCATACCCATCCCGCCTGTTTCTGTCTCGGCGAAGCGGCTGTTGATTGCCGCGTTCGTCGATTGCGCGGCTCATCAAAACATAGTCGCCCCGCGAAGCTGTCCAGTTATACGTCCAGCGAATCCAGCGTAACGGAGCGGGAGATCCCTCCAGTTTTGCCTGGGTCCAGGTCCCTCCGCCATCAAGGCTGAATTGCACTTCGCGAATCGCGCCCGCGCCGGTCCATGCGAATCCCCAGATTACATGGACTCCGGCGAGCAATTTGACTCCCGGCGACGGCGAGGCAATAACGGATTTCACCTGGATGGAAGATAACCTCGTTACCACCGGACCGCGTTCTGTTTTGACAACCCGATTATAGAGCCGGTCCATTCCGCCTCGGTGGAAACTGGCTGGCCGGTCGTTTGGGCCAAGAACAACAATGCGGCGAAGCCATTTTACGGAATCCATTGCATACCAGCCGGGAAACAAAGCGCGGGCAGGGAATCCATTACGCTTCGGCAGAAATAAGCCATTGAGCTTAAACGCCACGAGGCTTGTGGAGTCGAGACATTTCTCAACCGGCACAATCTGCGAGTACGGCTGCGGGGGATTACCTTTGGTCAAACTTCCTGAATCGGCTCCTTCGAACAGGACGAATGCGGCATCGGGTTTGATTCCGGCAGGTTCGAACAAAAAGGAGATTGGCGCGCCTTCCCATGCACCATTGCTTGCGGCGGAGCCGTCGGGAGCATTCCCGGAGCACTCCAGCACCGCTTCCACCTTCTTTGACGGTTGCTCGAGCAGATCGCTGAATGTTAACGTGTAGGGCCGCGCGACATGGCCTTCAATGCGGAGGCTCCACGTCTCCAACGAGAGTTGCGGTTGCGGAAAATGGTCGCGAACGAAGAAAAGCTCTGGCGGGGTAATGGAACCCTCGATTTGCCGGAGCGGGAAAGCGTGGTTTTCAGGTTCAGTGGATCGGAGCGCCGGAACGAGTATCGCGCCGGCGCCTGGAAGAGTTAATAGTTGCCGCCGGGTCACCTAGTGGACCGTCCCGGTCAGATCGCAGCAGCTAAAAGCTGCTCTGCGGAGGACAGCCGCGTTGTTGAAGACGTCCGCTCCCTGACGGTCGCGGTTCGGTGCTGGTGACCGGGCGTTACACGGCCTCCGGAAAACCCGCTTGCTGACGCAAGGCGGCTCAGTGTCGAGGTTACCCGGAAACAGAGCCGCCGCACGTAAGTGCGCGGGTCGAACGGCCTCTTCATGTGTTTCCGCGGGCTGCGGGACCACGGCCACTCCCTCACGGTCGCGGCTCGGAGTGCTGCACGGAACCGCGCGCGTCAGCAAGCGGCCCCAGATAGTAATGAAATCGCCGGAACGGATCACCTAGAAAACCAGTTTAAGCGCCATCTGGATAATTCGAGGATCCCGTGCGGATGTAATGCGTCCGAATGTATCGTCCGGAACTGATGTATCCGGATTATTTAATTGAGTGTGATTCAACAGATTGAAGAACTCGGCGCGGTATTGCAGGTTGAATCTCTCTGTCAACGCGAACACTTTGTGAGCGGAGAAATCAATGTTGAAGGTTCCGGGCCCTATCAGGATATTGCGTCCGGCATTTCCGAACGTATTTGGATTGGGTGTAGTGAACGCGTCCGTTGTGAACCATTGATTAATCTTCTGGGCAAGCGACCCCTGCGTGTAATGCGGCGTGGCGACGACTTGCGCTTGATCGTTCGAATTTTCCGGAAGGCTGAACGAATAATCTCCACCGGACGTGACGTTCAGCGGGAAGCCACTCTGCCAAGACCAGATGGCCGATGTTTCCCAACCGCCGAGCAGCACTTTCTCTATGCCGTGCTTGGGAGATGGTAGCTGCCATAAATAATTCAGCACAAAACGATGGGGTACGTTGAAATCCGATACACCGCGGTAAGCGTTGATGTCGTACGGATTGATGATGTTGATTCCACACAGATCCGTCTGGTAAGAAACCGGGTCGATGGTGCGGCTCCAGGTGTAGTTCGCGCTCACCGTAATTCCGTGCGAAAACCGCTTATCTACGTCAGCCTGGAAGGAGTGGTAACTCGAGTTTGCATTCGATTGATCCTGCGTAATCTGCAAAAACTGCTGATAGGGCCGGCGGGCATCCTCATTGTCGGCCGTGGCGTCGGGACTTGGCAGCGGCGCATTGACGTCCGTGTTGTAGGCCAAGTGCGTCCCTTTCGAGCCCACATAACCCACGCGCATGAGGATGTCGTTGCTTAGTTGGTGCTCGACGGTCAAGTTCCAGTTCATAGCTTGCGACGGTTTCCAGTTGTGCTGGTAGGACACCGCGAGACTGAGTGGCAGATCGAAGGCCACATCGGATGCCGGCAATCGCGGACCGTACTGTGCCGGGAACGGATTTGTGCTCCCCTGATACGGATTCATGAACGGCACGCCAAACATCTGAACTTGCGGGCTGAACGGCGCGCTGTCCACCATGTTGTTGAAGGCTTCCACGAACGGCGGCTGATAGAACATGCCCCAGCCGCCGCGAACGGTTGTCCGCCCCCGACCGCCAACGTTATAGGCGAAACCGAAACGCGGTGCAAGCTGCTTCCAACTCGTCAGGAATCCGCCGTCTGGGCATCCGGGATCTCCGGCAAATACATAGCCGCCAGGAGAATTTGTAAAACGTGTGGACTGTAGTCCGGGGAGGAAACACTCCGTCCGGCCTTTTTCGTCGTGGTAGGGAATGAACGGATCCCAACGCAGGCCGAGATTCAGCACCAGATCTTTGGACGCGCGATAGTTGTCCTGGAAGAAAAGGCTGCCGAGATTGCCGCGGCGCGCCGCGAACTCGCCCCCTCCCTGGATGAACCGCTGCGTATAGCCCAAGAGGAAATCCGAAAGCGGGCTTCCGCTGAACTGTGTGCTCGTAAAACGGAAATCGCCATTTTGCCGGTAAGTGTTGGTGATATCCACATCCATCCTCATGAAATCGCCCCCAATGGCGATTTCATGGCTGCCGACGACCCAATGCAGACTGTCGGAAACGTGATAGTTGTGGCGATTGAACTGCCCCGGATGCCCGGAACTGATAGCGAAAAATCCGGACACCGACAGCTGTATTTCGGTCGGGTCGGTGCCGGCGATCGGTATTCCCAGGCTCGAAAAGCTGAACGGGGCGCCGCTGAGGATCGTGCCGTCGTTCCGGTTGTAAGAAAAAATCAAGCTATTCAGGATATTGCTGCTGATACTGTATGTATCGCTGACGGAGACGCCCTGGTCCCATAAGTCGAATCCGCGGCCGGACGAAATAATGTTCTGGCTGCCAATGATGGGATCCCTGCCATAACGGGAGTAAAAATACCGGCCATAAATGCGGTGTTTCGCCATGTTGTAGTCCACTCGGCCCATGAACTGGTTTTCGTGGTCGTTAATCGGCAGGGTGTAATGGATGACGCCGTCCGGTGTGGTCGCCTGCGGCACGAGTTGGAGAATTTTGACGCTGGCGGGGGCAAAATCGCTTTGTGGAATTTGATTGTTTGCATAGGGAACGCCTGTAAACGGGTTCACCAGTTGGCGGCTGAGAGCTGAGAAATCTCCAGTGCGCTCTGCCGCTGTCGGCACCGTGGCGGAGTTGCCTCCTGAAATGTTGCGAATCTGCGTGCCCTGGTAAGTGCCGAAGAAGAACAGCTTGTCCTTCAGGATGGGGCCGCCGAGACTGCCTCCAAACTGATTGCGCTTAAGCTGATCGGCCTTGTCCGCGAAAAAGTTACGAGCGTTCAGGTCGCCGTTACGAAGGAAGTCGAAAGCAGAGCCGTGAAATTGGTTCGTGCCCGACTTAGTAACCACGTTCACAATTGCGCCATTGCCACGGCCATACTCAGCGCTGAAACTATTCGTTTGGACGCTGAATTCCTGGACGGCGTCCGGATTGGGGAACGGGTTGTTAACGTTCGTGTAGTGGTCCTGATTGCTGCCGCCGTCGAGATTGTAGTTGACCATGTCGGCGCGGCCGCCGTTACTCGAGATTGACTGTGCGCCAGGATAACTAACGGTTTGCTGCGTGTCGCCCGACCCGTTGCCGTTGCCGGCGTTGGTGTCGACTGTACCGGGCGACAAAAGTATCAGGGACGCCGCGTTTCTTCCGTTTAAAGGCAATTCAACGATGTTGCGCTGCGTGATGACTTTGCTCAACGCTCCCGATCTCGTTTGTACCATTTCGGCATTGGATTCCACCGTAACCGACTGGCTAGAACTGCCGATTTTGAGGACGATCGGAACAGTGGAGTTCTGGTCCGCCTGGACCACGATCCCACGCTGCTCGAACCGGTTGAACCCGCTGACCTCCACGGTGACGCTGTAAGCTCCGACCGGCAGTAGTGGGAAGACATAGCCGCCATCGTTCTTGCTCATCGTTTCGCGGGTGAATCCGGTGGCCAGAGCCGTGGCCGTGACGCGCGCGTTAGGAACTGCCGATCCGCTTGGGTCCTGCACGGTTCCGGCGATGGTTCCAGTGGGGTCCGCGGCTTGTAGCGACACGCAGAGACACACCAGTAAAAGGACTACGAGACGTACCAGAAGCATCGAGATCTCCTCTCAGAGAATTATTGCTAGTTTGCACGGGGCGAAGATCTCTGTCAAGAACTTTATGGGAAACGTTTCCCATAATCCAATCACGCTGAAGGCGGAATCGCCGGGCAGAGACCGGCGGGCCAGCCACCAGTGCGGCGGCGCTCTGAAGTTACAATCGCAAGAGGAGATTCCATCGCGAAAGCAACCATGAGCGGAGCGCCCGTCCACCACCGTTAATCGAGGCTGGCCCGGCCCGCCAAATCACAGCTGATCGGAAACTGGCAAGTCTTTAGTCGGGAGATATTTCTTGACAATCGGGAAAGGTGCCTGGAACTCGGCTGCGGCAGCGGATCGATTGCGCAGGTTCCGACTGGGCGCGCGTGGCACCGGCCAGTTAGTCGCGAGCGACCTCGATCTTACCTTTGTCGCGGGGTTGCGCCATCTCACGCCGGCCAGTAAGGCTTTGGAACATGTGGTCTCCGCGCTCGAAGTCGCCAGGCGTGCTTCTTTCCATCGAACCGGATATGCTGCCCTGTACGCACCATTGGACCAGCGTCATCTTCATAGCGAATTGGGGACGCAAGCCGCAATGAGCGTCCGCGAAGTTGTTTCACGATCAGTTCCGTGAGTTGAATCACCAAATCAGTCCTGCTTTACCTGGAATGAATACACGGTATTGTCGTAGGTCGTAACGTACACGTGCCCGTTCGCGATGGACGTGGCTCCGAAGTGCGTGAAGGACGGAATGATCTTGCCGCTCGAATACAGCTCCTTGCCTGTTTCGGCGTCAAACGCATAAAGCGTCGCGTTGCCCGTCGCCTTTTCGGCCCGCTCTTTCGATGTGTAGAGGCCATTGCCATCCTCTGTCACCTGGCCGTTGAATGCGCCGCTCGAAACGGCGAACACGATCCCATTCGCAATGATGGGCGGCTCCGGAGTGTTCAGGTCTCGCGAGATCCACGCGGGCTCCAGCTTCGCTTGACCATCCGCGCCGTCTTCCACCTTGAACGCCATGATGCTTCCGCTCGGCGCGGCTCCGTTCGTGAGCGGAAACGCCGGGGACTTTGGAGCAACTGGACCCAGCGCCGGCGCATACACCCAGCGGGTTCCTTTGCTGTCTTCCCAACTGGCGAAAGATCCCCAGAAGCCGTGTCCCGCGAAATCAACGCCCGCGTTCGTGTAGAGGCCCGTGTGAAACATTGGCTTTCGATGCGTTTCGCCGCCGAGCGACTTCGAGTCGAGCAGGTACAAAGAGCCTTCCTTCCCCCCGCCGACAATCAGGTCGCGCCCCTTGTAAGGAAACACCACTGGGGTGATGTTGCCCATGTCGAGATCTCTTCGCGTAATCCAGTCGCGGTTCGCGGGCGTGTAATAGTCCTTCAAAGTCAGGTCCTTCGGCGACAATGCCAGAAAGGTATCGGCATACTTGCCGGCTTTCGGATCGTATGGTCCGTCGCCTGTCTCCGCGTACACGGTCCCGTCTTGGCCAATCGCAACGCCGCCGCGCCCCCATATTCCGCCGCCCGACGTATCGGATTGGAAGAACTTTACCGGCCGATTGGGGCTGCCGAGATCCATCGACCAGACGCCCGACTTCGCTCCACCACAACCTTGCGACACCGACGTGTATAGGACATTATCAACGAGGTTTAGACTCCAGTTCTTCGAGTACGGAGGAACAAACTGCGTAGGAGGAAAGCGATCCTCTCCGTTTACCGGATTCAATGCGTGTAGTTTTCCGTCGGTGGAGATGACATACACGGAGCTATTTGTGAAGCCCTTCGAAATAACCGGCGTGTCGTTCAATCCATTCGGACAAAGCCAATTTTGCGCGGGTTCCTTGGGCGGGGGCACGTTGGAGATGAAATGCTTTTGCCATACGAGTTTGCCGGTATCGGCATCGATGACAAACAAGTTGTCAGAACTGCCCGCGACGAAGACGTATTCCTTAAACCCGTGCGAGGTGACGATGCCGTCGAGAATCAACGGAGCCGTCAGCGAGTTGAGTTCCTTCGAGTCATTGGCGAGCTGGATTTTCCAACCCAACTCGAGCCTTTTGACGTTGTCCTTGCTAATGACCGTTTCGTCTTTCGCCCAGCCATCACGCTGTTGATCGCCGCCATACGTCAGCCAATTGCTCCCCCAAACCAGCGAACACCCCAAGGCGAGGAGCGCCGCCGGTCGAAGATATTTATTCATCGAGACAAACCTCCACAAATCGGACGACAAAAGATTGAGATTACAGCATGCGCATGCCAGAACGCGCGGATAGCGTGTGCGGGCCTACCAGCGGAGAGTTTCGAGTTGCTTGTCGAATGGCGCTATTGCTCTCTTGACAACCGATTCGCCGAAGCGCATCGCTCCAATTTATTTCCCGTGAATCTGTCCCGTTGCGGAGTGCGAAACGCCGGCGGGGCCACGCAACTTCTCGCAAGTATTTGTCATCATGGGACATGCGAGTCTCCAGTGCCGTGCTCTTCAGACTTGAAGATACTCGCTCGGGGAAGCAACTGTTTCGCATTGTCAAATGAAGAGGCGTCCGAGACAGGCTGTCAGCATGATATGATTGCTGCTCGAAATAGTCGGGCAGGGGGAGCAATGAGTTCCGCGCCACGCGTTCGCGATCGTTACCTCGTGAAATCGGTCGTTCATTCCTCTCAGTTGCTTCGAGCGTTTTCCGCGGCGGGAGAAGCACTTCCGCTGCGCGAAATTGCATTCAGGAGCGGCCTATCGAAGACCATGGCGTTCCGGCTTCTTTACACGCTGGAAACCTGCGGAATGGTGGAGAAAATCGGCGAAAACCTCTATCAGTCTTGCGTACGCCCTTTCAAACAGAAGCTGTATCGGTTGGGCTATGCCGCGCAGGGGACCGACTATCAATTTTCGAAAGAAGTCTCGGCAAGCCTGGAAGCCGCCGCCCGCGCGGAAGGCATTGAACTGATCTCGCTCGACAATCGGTATAGCGCCAAAATCGCGCAACGAAACGCTGATCTGCTGGTGCGCGAACGAGTAGATCTCGTTATCGAATTTCAAACCGATGAGAACATTGCGCCCATTGTCGCGGCAAAATACCGCCAAGCCAATATCCCGCTGATTGCCATCGAAATTCCCCATCCCGGCGCTACCTATTACGGCGCCAATAACTATGAAGCGGGGCTCATCGGAGGTCGTTACCTCGGCCGTTGGGCCAAGCAGAACTGGCAGTCCTCGATCGATGAAATCGTCTTGCTGGAACTGCCTCGCGCCGGCAGCCTGCCGCGCATGCGATTAACCGGCATGCTGGTGGGAATGAAGGAGGCCATGCCCGCGCTCGAGAATTGCCGCGTCACGCCGCTCGACGGCGATGGTAAGTTCAGCGACAGCTTCGAAGCTATGCGCAAACATCTGCGCACGGCAAAGAGCGGGAATATGCTGGTCGGCGCCATCAACGATGCCAGCGCGCTCGGGGCTTTGCGAGCGTTCCAGGAGGCCGGCCGCACTGATTGCTGCGCCATTATGGGGCACAATGCCTCACCTGAAGGCCGGGCGGAGCTGCGGCAGCCGGGCACGCGCTTGATCGGCTCAGTGGCGTTTTTCCCCGAAAAGTACGGGGACGATCTGGTCCATGTGGCGCTGGATATCCTGAACCGCCGCCCTGTTCCACCAGCCGTTTTTGTAAAGCACCAATTGATAACTCCCGAGACGGTAAACCACGTTTATCCGAACGACGAGCTGATGAAGGTGACGTCCGCGAGCGCACGCCAGCTTTAAAGGCATTCTATATTTCGCAATGCGAAATGAATAGGACTGACGCCAATAGGCTTCATGTCACGATAGCGGGCTGGCGTAATCACATATCCCTCTGAACTGCATTCTGTTATGGACGACACGGCTTTGTTCCCTTGTGTTGCGCAATACAAAACGCAAGGAACATTGCAATTTCCTGTTTATAAATTAGCTAAGTAGCGTTAAAAGAGTCTCAATAGCGATTTGCTTGCGGTTGGGGTCCGCTCGTGAGTGATATGAGGCAATTTGTCTGGCTTCGTTTTGCGATGTGCTCAGGGCGGCGACAGCCGCCCGGAACACTCATCAAGAGCCCCAATCGCCAGCGGCTACGAAAGGATTTAGGGGTTGTATGAGGATTCGTAGACTTGCCGACGTATTCGTCTGGAGCATGCTGGCAATGCTTCCGCTCGGCCTCGCCCAGGAGTATCGCGCAACCGTGAGAGGAACGCTGACCGATCCTACCGGCGCTAAGATTCCCGGCGCAAAAGTGGAAGTGAAGAATCTCGGTACCGGCGCAACCACCGCGGCCATTACCAATGAAAATGGCACTTATCAGACGCCGTTTCTCGAACCCGGCAACTACTCCATTACGGCGTCGGACTCCGGGTTTACAACCGAGGTGAGGAACAACATTGAATTGAGGGTGGGAGACCGGTACGTGGCCGATTTCACCATGAAGGTGGGCGGCACGACCGAGCAGGTGACCGTCTCGGCATCATCTCAGCAACTCGAAACAACCACCGCGGATCTCGGGCAAGTGATCGGAGCGAAAAGCACAGCGCAGCTTCCTCTCCTCGGACGCAATCCGTTTCAATTGATCACAGTGGCAAGCGGGGTCCAACACACGCCGGCCCTTGCAAGCCGGTCGGACCGTCCGTTCGACAACGGCGGCATGGATTCGTACAACATCAACGGCAGCCGCACGTTTACCAACGAGTTCCTGCTGGACGGCACGCCGGACGACTCGAGTGAAGGAATCGGCACACCGAACAATCTGACGGTTGCTCCGCCGCCGGACGCCACCAGCGAGTTCAGAGTGCAGACGAGTTCTTACGATGCGCAGTACGGGCGAACGGGCGGCGGCACGGTCAACGTGGGACTTAAGAGCGGCACGAACAGCTTTCATGGCTCTCTCTACGACTACTGGCGGAACACGGTCCTGAACGCGAACACGTTCGATGGAAATCTTTCGGGACAGGGCAAAGTGCCGTTTCATTGGAATCAACCCGGTGTCGAGGTGGATGGTCCGGTGATTCTTCCTAAGCTTTACAACGGGCGCAACCGGACATTCTTCATGTACAACTGGGAAGACGTGCGCGACAGCGTGCCGTATCCCCAGACCTACACTGTGCCGACAGCGGCCGAGCGGACAGGCGATTTTTCCGGATTGGTGAACGCCAGCGGGCAGCCGGTCACCATCTACAATCCAACGACAACAGTACAGAACGGGGGGACGTATTCGAGAACTGCATTTCCAGGGAACATTATCCGCGCCGACCAGATCGATCCGGTGTCGGCGAATATGCTGAAATATCTTCCGCTCCCCAACACAATCGGCAATGGATTCGGACAAAACAACTTTACAGATCCATCAAACACACGGAGCGACAAATACGACATTCACACCTTCCGCCTGGATCAATACCTCAGCGATAAAAACAAACTTTTCGTGGACGTGATTCGCAGCAATCGTCACGAAGTGAACGGAACCGCCGGGTATGTCGGGGCCGCCTCGCCGTTGTATTTGCACTGGCGCACGAACACAGCCGTTGCGGCCGACTTGACCACGGTGCTGTCTCCAACGACGGTTCTCGATTCCCGCGTGGGATTCAATCGCCATGACTTCGCGATTCAGCGGCACGCCAATGGCTTCGATCCCACTCAACTCGGTTTCCCAAGTTCATTTGTCGATCAACTTGGCGCTTTATCGTTTCCCCAGATCGTGATGGGTTCCTATTTCAATTCGCCGGCCTGCGGGTGCTTCGGCTACACAGGCAGCACTTACACCTACACGAACACCTATTCGTGGTCCGAAACACTGAGCAAGATTTTCGGCAGTCATTCGGTGAAAGCTGGACTGAATTTCCGCGTAATTCAAAACAACGATAATAACCCTACCTCATCGACGGGAACCTTTTCGTTCACGCGGGCGTTCACGCAGCAGAATCCGCAGCAGGCGGACGCCCAGTCCGGTGATGAGTTTGCGTCGTTCCTGCTCGGCACGCCGGCGAGCGGTAGTGTCCCGGTCTACGAAGCCTTCGCCTATCAAAGCCGCTACTACGCAGTATTTGTGCAGGACGATTGGCGGATTAACGACAGGCTTACGCTGAACATCGGGGGCCGCTGGGACTATGAATCTCCGAACAGCGAACGCTACAACCGGCAGAATCTGGGCTTCGACACGAGCGCGCTGAGCCCTCTGCAAGTGGCCGGGTTCCGCACGCTTTATGGTGGCCTGTTATTTACCGGATCCAATAATCACCAGCCATTCGAGCCCGATTACAATAACTTTCAGCCGCGCGTGGGTCTGGCGTATAAGATCACACCCACGACGGTTTTCCGCGCGGGCTACGGTCTGACTTATCTGCCCACATTCGATACCGGCTACAACAACGGTTACAGCGTCTCCACCAGCTTTATTTCCTCGACGGACGGCGGGTTAACGCCCGCGAATTACCTCAGCAATCCGTTTCCTGGCGGAATTCTGCAGCCCGGAGGCAGCAGCTTGGGACTGGCTACACTGCTCGGCCAAAGCTTCTCCTTCAGCGATCCCAACCGCGTGATTCCGCTCGTACACCAGTTCTCGGCGCAAGTTCAACGGCAATTGCCCTGGCAAATGCTGCTGGGCATCGGTTATGCGGGTAGCCGCACCCGCGAGATTCAGGTGGCGAAAGGAATAAACGAGATCCCGGCATCCGATTTTGCTCTGGGCAACGGGCTGTTAACGAAAGTTCCGAACCCCTTCGACGGCCTGCTGCCCGGCTCCAACATCAATACGGCCACCGTCCCCTTGCAGCAGCTTCTTCGGCCATATCCGCAATATCTCGGGCTCACGGAAGCGAACCATTCCGCGGGGTACTCATCTTACGATTCGCTCCAGGTGGATCTCGACAAGCGGTTTTCGAATGGGCTGAACTTCATCGTTAGCTACACCTATTCGAAGGCCATGGAAGCAAGCAGTTACCTTAACCCACAGGATTCATTGGACGACCCCGCGCGCACGTTGAGCGGCTTCGACGCACCGCATCGGTTGACCATCGCCGGAGGATACGCTTTGCCGTTCTTCAGCTCGGGACGCGGCTGGAAAAACATGCTTCTGGGAGGCTGGCAAATCAATTCGATTACATACATACAATCGGGATTGCCCGTAGCCGCGCCGACTACGTCCGGCAGCAGTCCATCGTCATCGCCCAACAATATTCCGAGCGCGGGCGGCGCCGTGTCCACCGGCATTAGCCCGTTGATTTCAGGAACGACCACACTCGGCCAGCAATTCAATACCTGCACCATCACGCTGGCGGGCAGCCGCCAGAATTGCAGCAGCGCGACCGAGTCGGCGGCATGGCAGATTCAAAGCCCATACGAATTAAGAACGCTTAGCCTCTATATGCCGGGCCTGCGTTCGCGGCGTCCGCCGCAGGTGAACATGTCGGTGTTCAAAACATTCAACCTCACCGAACTCATTCATCTTCAGTTCCGCGCGGAAGCGTTTAACTTGACCAATACTCCCTGGTTCAACGCGCCGAATGTCGCAGTCAATTCAGGCCAATTCGGCCAGGTTACGAAGCTTCAGATAAACGATCCGAGGAGTTTGCAGTTAGCCCTGCGTCTGAACTTTTGAACGGCGCCGTATTCTGCTCAACAAAGCGACCAGCTTACTCTTCCCGCAGTGCAACGATCGGATCGATGCGCGTTGCGCGATACGCCGGAATCCAACACGCTGCCAAAGCGACGGCCGCGAGAATGGCGGTTACGGACGGGTCAAGGCATGCCTCGACGCCGGGGCTCCATTATCCGGTCTCAGTGGCTCAAGATGGAGATATCACCGTTGTTGTTCGTCAGACGCAGTTCGCACTGCCCACGGCCGATAGTTCCCGAGATGGAATCGGACGACAGGCTACCCGCTACGTTCATCGGCAACTCGGAGGAGATTTTGCCGAAAGACGTTTTGGCGGACAGCCGGTAGCTCGCGTTGCTGGGCAAGTGCAGCCGGATCGCTGAGAAGGAAGTATGGATCGCGATCGGACGGCAAGCACCCTTTGCCGTTGAGGTCACTTCCACCGCGCCATTCTGGTTGCCGACCGCAATCGCTCCGGTGACGCCGTCCAGCAGCACGGCGCCAAAACTCGTATTGACGACCGCGTCTCCTCGCACATCCGACGCTTTCACACCGGCGTTGGAATTGTGCACCGTAAGCGGGCCGGTGCTCTCGGCCCGAACCAGGCCGAAGCTGTTGTGGATGTTCGTTTGGCCGCTGATATTGGCTACGGTGACGGCTCCATTGCTTCCTTTAATATCGGCGGTTCCGCGGATCTCTCCTACAGTGACGGCGCCGAAGGAAGTGTCCAGATTCAATGGTCCTCCGGCGTTATGACCTTCCACGGAGGAATTCGTTGCCGTGACGCTCACGGCTCCTCCTATATTTGAAAAATGTACGCTGCTGAAGCTCGTGTTGAGGGTGGCGGAACCCTTCACGTTGTTGGCGTCCACCTTGCCGTTCGAATTATTGACAGACAGGTTTCCTTGCAGTCCCGTGGCAGTCACTTCGCCAAACGAATTATTTACTAAGGAACTGCCGCTCACATCCGTCAGATGGACCGCGCCATTGCTGTTTGTTACAGTAGCGCCGCGGCCCACGCGCGACACACTCACGGCGCCAAAGCGGTTGCGCAAATTCAGCAGACCCGAAACATCCGACACGTTTACAGCTCCGTTGCTGTCTTCGAGCGTCACGTCGCCCTCATTATTGCTGACGTCCACGTTCGCGAAGGAATCCTGCAACCGCTGTGTTCCACGCCCGTTTCGGAACGTGAGAGAGCCATGCGAGGTTCGGATATCGGAGCCCGCCTTCAGTCCTGTCGCCTCAACCGCGCCGAAGGAATTCTGTATTTCGACAGGCGCCGTTTCCGGCGCCGTAATCGAATAGTGAACCGTATAGGACACATTGCCGGAGCCGAAGAAAGAATTGGTTCGCTCCGGATATTTGGTGTGCACGGCGAGGACACCCGGCGAGTTTTCCACCAACACAGCGATCTTATCGGCGAACGACTTCGCTTCGGTTGCATTGGATGCCGACGCTTTGATATCGGCATGGATCACGACGTCCCTACCCTGATGCGTGTGAATCTCGATATCTCCCAGACTGTGCTCCACCCGGAATTTCTGGCCGGATTGGAGTGTCACGGTCTTGTCGAACGTGCGCGTGTATTCCTCGCGCGCCAAGGCGCAAACAGGAAGCGCCAGCAAGAGGACCGCTACCTTAGTTTTTCCGATCATTGGTCACCAACTCCTGCAGCGTTCTCTCCTTTTCGCGGTAGAGAGCTGCGAGTTCCATCTGTAAAGAGGCGTTAAACCGGTTCTGCTGAACGTTCGTCCGAACGTCCGAAATCGCGGAGTCGAGCAGGATTAATTTCTCACGCGAATTCACTGCGAGCGGCGAACGGGCGTTCTGGAGCCTCGGCTGGGCAAGCTGATAGAGCCTATCGATCGCCTGCGTGTAAGCCGCCTCGTTCTTCTCCACATCCTGCAAAGCCCGCTCAGTCAAAAAATCGCGATTCGCCGCTTGCTCGGGGCCGAAGGTTCCTGGCGCACGGTTCAACCAGAACAACAGCCCGGCGGCGACGATGATGGAGGCCGCCAGTGCCCACACTTTCCAGTCCGACCACCAGACCGGGCGCGGCCTCGGCTCGGCTGCGATAGCGGATTTGATCCTGGGCCACAGCTCGGGGCTGGCCCAGTCCTCGTGCAGGGCGCCGGCAGCCGAAGAAATTTCGTTCCAAAGACGCAGCTCGCTCCGGCAAGCCGGGCAGTTCTTCAGATGGTCGCGCGCCTCCTGCATCAATTCCGGGACTGCCAGCGCGCGCTCCAGGTCGCCACATTCGAACTTCATGATCGCGACTCCATCAGCATCCGTTTCAACTCGCGTTTCGCCTCAAACAGCCAACTGCGGCACGTGCCCTCCGGGGCTTCCAGAATCGTCGCAATCTCGGAGTGCTTCAGCCCTTCCACTTCAAACAAAAGAAATACCGTGCGCTGCCGCTCGTTCAGACGCGACAAGGCCCGGTCCAACGCGATCTTTAGCGGGACATTGGACCGGCTTGGGATATCGGCGGATACCGGACCTTCCGCCAGCCGCTGCTTCTTCCGGCCTTGGTCGTAACACGTGTTGAGCAGAATTCGATACATCCATGTCCCCAATGAAGACTGTCCGCCAAACCCGGCGACGGACCGGTACACCTTTAAAAATGTTTCCTGAACCGCATCCTCGGCATCGGAGCGATCTCCGAGCATGTGAAATGCGATGCTCTTCATCCGCGCCGCATGGATTTCATACAGGCGCTCGTAGGCCCGTATATTGCCGCGTTTACAATCCTCGATAAGCTGGTCTTCCGAGGGCTGGTCCGGCACGCTGGCAGCGAAAGTCTGCGGCAACCCGATCTCCCACACCATGTTCTTCTACTTCGCGCTTTAGACGAAGCAAAAAGCTCGAATGTTGGAAAACCAAATGAATAGTAAGCCATCCGAAAGACAGAAGCCACGAATGCCCTGTATGATCGGGTAAACCCTTCATCGGAGGCAGCATGCGATTTGAACGCGATACGTTCTTCGCCCAGTTTCGCCAGAACTTCGGGCCGCTGGTTCAGACACAGGTGGACGGCCTGAACTTTATACTGGGCCGTGCCGAGGACGATGCCGACGATTGGACGAATCTGTGCCAGCTCTCGTATGGCTTAGCTACATTCATGTGGGAAACGGCCCATCACTTTACTCCGATTACGGAATTTGGCCAGCCATCCTACTTCGATAAATATGACGCGGGCACGCCTATTGGCAAAATGCTGGGCAATACGCAGCCGGGTGACGGTTTTCGCTTTCGCGGGCGCGGATATGTGCAAATTACCGGAAGGGCAAATTACCAGAGAATCGGCAGCCTGCTCGCCGTGGATCTAATCGGTAATCCCGAACAGGCGCTCGATCCGGCGATCGCGTACCGTATCGCGGCAGGGGGAATGCAGCACGGTTGGTTCACCGGCCGGAAGCTCGCGCAATATATTCCGTCCGACAGCGGTCCGCAGTTCCAACCAGCCCGGCAGATCATCAACGGTATGGATCACGCCTCCGATATTGCGGCGCTTGCGGTGAAAATGGAGGCCACACTGAGGGCTGCGGAGACAGATGCCGCTGACGGAGCATCGGCATAGATTCTCGATCGAGAGAAGCGGCCAGCGGGCGCTCCCCCGCCAATTCTTCAATGAACAGAACCACGGCTGCATTTGTCCACCCGAAGCCGGCTTCGTTTGAGGTGTATCCAAATTTCAGCCCCGCCGCGAGATCGGATTTTCCGATCACCACATCGTATTTTTCTTTGATGGTTCCATGTTCTTCGAAATCGCGGACCACCATATTGATGAATTTGCGGCTGATGCGGTCGGCATCCTCGTTGAATCCGTAGCGGCGTAATCCCTCCACGGCCATGATTTGCAATGGAGCCCATCCGAATGGCGCGTCCCACTGGCTACCGCTGATGTAATCACTGGTTTGCAAGCCGCCGGCCCGTTCGAAAATCGAAAGGTTTTTACGGACTCTGTCAGCCTGCTGGCGTGACGCGATCCCAGCCCATAGCGGATAGAACGTGGTCACAAAGTGGTAGTTCGATTGGCGGCGCGTGATGAAATCGTAATCGAAATAAAGTCCCTTCTCCTCGTTCCACATCAACCGGTTCACGAGTTCGGCGCGCTGAGTGGCGCGTTTTTCCCAAACCTGCGCCTCGCTCGTTCGGTTCAACTGCTTCAGAATCGTAGCCGTATCCGACTCCATGCGGTAAAGCAGCGAATTCAAGCAGACCGGGTCGTAGTGGATAATATCGGCGCTAAACGGGCCATAGCGCGACGATGGATCGAACCCGGACTCACGCATGGCGCGATCAGCAATATAGAATAGCGGCTTCAACCGATCTGTAGCTTTGTCATAGTATTGGCTCACGTCGTAGGCCGTTACGTTATGCGTCCTGTAGTACTCGCGGACGCGGTCATATTGATTGTGGCCGGCGGCGTCCTTTTCACCGTGTACTACCTCCGGCGCCGGCGTGTCGGCGCCTCCCCAGTAGCGGGACAGTCCGGTTTCCGGAGTTAGGTGCGGCTCCCGCATCCAGTATGCGTAGTACTTTTCGATTGCCGGCAAGGTGGATGCGAGCCACTTGCCATCTCCCGTGCGCCGGTAGACTTCCAAAATCATCTGCGTGAGAAACGGCGGCTGCGAACGCGTCAGATAATAGGTTCGATTGGCGTTGAGAATCATGCCGTAGTGCTCAATTTCGTAGATGAAGTTGTCGGTCATGTTCTTGGCGAGGGCCAACTCATCGTCGTGCACCAGCCCGAGCAGAATGAAATAGCTGTCCCATCCATACATCTCGTTAAAGCGGCCCCCCGGAACGACGTAAGGATACGGAAGATAGAGCAGACCCGCGGGCTCGACCGCCTCCGGATGCTCGGGCAATTGACGGACTACGATGCGCTTCTTATCGGCCGGCGGCAATTCACGGCGGAGGCTGGCGTTCACGGCTTGGGGTTTTACGTCTTGGGACACATAGAGCGTCAGTGTTCCGGCCTGTCCGACCTTCACGTCATCGGCGGATTTTAGAAGCGTTTTGTTCGATCGCTCGAGCGTGTGCCAAGTGCGCTTAATATAGGCGAGCGTATCGTGCAGCCCCGCGGAGGTGGTGGTGGTTTGTGCAACAGCAGCGCAGCAAAAGGCGCACAGCACGGCGCCGCATAGACGGGAGCGGTGGAGGGGAGCGAAATCCATAAAGCTCGACATGCCGAGGATATCCGATTCCGGACGATGCTGGAGCCGATGGCGCCGGCCGGCCCGGCGGTGTCACCGTTAAGCGGCTTTGCGGCAGCGCGCCCTCGACAAAACATTCGCCCCTTAGAAATTTTGACAGCTAGTATTCTCGTATCTCTACATTCACCCTAAAAAGAGTGTCCGCGAATTGCGCTCAACGCTGCGCGGTTGAAATCTTCGTATTTCTGTGTTGGGATGTCGCGAGTATCCAATGCGCTTTTAGGCCAGAGTTGTCAGTTTTGAAGTGCGGGAAGGAAAGGTTTTTTGGTGCAGGGCGATCGAGAGGGTACTGGCGGGCCTTCCGCGCTTCAAAAGCGAGTGATAGAGTTAGAAGCGCATTTAGAGCGTCTCCAAGACTCGGACCGGCAGTTGCGACTATTTATCGATAGCGTTCGCGACTATGCCCTTATCGCTCTCGATACGAATAATTGCGTCACCGGCTGGAATGCCGGCGCGGAACGCATTCTCGGCTACCAGGAACACGAAATTCTGGGAAAGCCAGGCAGTGTGATCTTCACTCCCGAGGACATTGAAGGCGGCAATATGCAACTCGAGTTCGATACGGCCCGCCAGACCGGCCGCGCGGAAGACGAGCGATGGCATGTCCGGAAAGATGGGAGCCGGTTCTGGGGCAGCGGCGTACTTGCCAGGATTGACGATGAAGAAGGCAATCTCGTTGGATACGGCAAAGTGATGCGCGATCTTACGGAGCGCAATGCCCGTCAGCAAAGAAATCTGCTGACCGTTCAGGAAAATGAGCGCCGGCGCATTGCACGCGAGTTGCACGACGACCTTGTCCAGCGATTGGCGGTGCTGGAGATCGGTCTTGCTCGAATCCGGCGGGGTTTACCGCCGGAAGCCGCGGATATTGGTTTGGAATTACTTCGCCTCGAACAGCAGACAGGAATGCTTTCAAACGACGTGCGGCGGTTATCGCACCAGCTTCATCCTTCCGTTGTAGACGATTTAGGACTTTGTACGGCTCTCGAAAGCATAGTTGAGGAATTCCAGCGCGATCAAGGCCAGGAATTTACTTTTCTATGCGAGGGAGTGCCGGAGAAAATTCCCACGAATATCGCCACGGCCATCTACAGAATCGCACAAGAAGCTTTGCGAAACATAGCAAAGCATGCTTCCGGTCCTGGAGGATTAAGGGTGATCGGAGAAGGCCGCATGCTGCATCTCACGGTTTCGGATGCAGGCCCGGGATTCGACGTCCCGGCGGCATATCGAGGCGGCTTAGGGATTCTCAGCATGAAAGAACGCACTCAGCTTTTAGGCGGACAATTCTCGGTAACCAGCAACGCCGGCGGGAGCACAACCGTCGATGTGCTGGTGCCCCTGCAGGAGGATTATTGAATCGTCCTCGCGTTGTGATCGCGGAAGATCATCCTTCTACACAGGAGGTTCTGCGCCAGATGCTCACGCCCGGCTACGAAGTGGTGGCTGTGGTTGGAGACGGCGAATCTGCGGTCGAGGCGGCCGAAACGCAGCAGCCCGATATCCTGCTGCTGGACATATCGTTGCCGTTCCTCAGCGGGATTGCCGTCGCCCGCAAGGTGAAGAAGACCTATCCCGAGATGAGGATCGTATTTGTGACCGCCCATGCGGAACGCGCTTATCTAAGAGAAGCATTTCGAGCCGGAGCAAACGGTTACGTAGTGAAACGGGCACTAGTGGCCGAACTGGCTCCTTCGCTCGATGCGGCGCTACACGGGCAGACGTATCGATCTCCCTCCGTGGCCAGTTGAGCGGTTCCCCAGGAAATTCAGCGTTTAGTACAGCGTTTCGTAAATACAATGGCGAATCAAAAAGCCGCTCAAAACCACTTGCTGGCGCGCGCCGAGTCAGTCCGCAACACTAGCCTCTTCGCGTCGGCGACAATAAAGGTGAGGTTCGATATTGCTGAAGATCTTACTAGCCCTGGCAATTTTCCAGTCGGTTCTCTGGGCGGGTGCTCACAATCCAGCGAATAGGATAGTTGAGGGAGTCGTGTTTTATCGGGGAGGAGAACCGGCGGCCGACGCGGCAGTTCAGCTTGAAGACCAGGTCTCCTTACAGGTGGTGTCTAGTATCACGGATCGGGACGGACGCTTCCACTTCACCGGTTTGAGCCCGGACCGCGACTACCAGATTCGCGCCATGAAAAAGGGTTACTGGAGCAGCCCGCATAACATCAGCAGATTCAGCTCGCGGGCGGTTGAGACTGTGCATTTGGAACTGAGGCCAAGCAAGCGGAAGTAGCCTTGTCGCATACGCGCCGTCGTTGAGTGCTACCAGCCTGAAACAACCGGGGCCGAATCACAGTCCTAAGATCGGCATGCCCGATCACAACGAATCTGCTCTCTCCCGCTGGCCAGTCCTTCGGCAGGTAAAAAATCTTGACCCGCTAGGCTTGAGCAATTCGGCCGTATCTCCCAGAACAGAATCCCTCGCGGCACGAACAAAGAAGGTGGACAAAGTGGCTGCGTCCGTCTGCCCTTATTGCGCCGTGGGCTGTGGGCAACTCGTGTATGTGAAGGACGAGAAGATCATCGACATTGAGGGTGATCCGGCCTCTCCGATCTCCCATGGCACGCTATGTCCGAAAGGCGCAGCCACCTTCCAGTTGGTGACAGGCTCGAACCGGGTGACAAACGTCTTGTATCGCCGGCCTTATGGAACGAAGTGGGAAACCATTCCACTCGATAAAGCGATGGATATGGTGGCGGAGCGAGTGAAGAAGACTCGCGACGCGAACTGGGAAGGCAAGAGCGAGAATGGTGAGCCGCTGCGGCGGACCATGGCGATCGCGCACCTGGGTGGGGCGACACTCGACAACGAAGAGAACTATTTGATCAAGAAACTCTTCACCGGGCTCGGCATTATCCAGGTTGAAAATCAAGCCCGTATTTGACACTCCTCCACGGTCCCCAGTTTGGGGACCTCGTTTGGACGGGGCGGCGCGACAACATTTCCGCAGGATCTGCAGAATTCGGACGTCATCGTCATTGAAGGTTCGAATATGGCGGAATGTCACCCTGTTGCGTTCCGATGGGTAATGAAGGCCCGCGAGCGTGGAGCGACGATCATTCATGTCGATCCTCGCTTTACGAGAACGAGCGCAGTTGCGAACATGCACGTGCCGATCCGCGCTGGCTCGGATATCGCGTTTCTCGGCGGGATTATCCACTACATCGTCGAAAACGAGCGCTATTTCAAAGAGTATGTGGTGAACTACACCAATGCTCCCGCGATTATCAACGACGAGTTCCGCGACACCGAGGATTTGGACGGCTTGTTTGGAGGATGGGAAAAAGATAAAGGCCAATACAAGACGTCGACGTGGATGTACAAGGGAGTTGATCCGGAAGCGGCGGCGGGCGCGAGGGAGTCCGAATCGGGGAACAAAGGGGAGCCCGTTCAAAAGAATCCTATCCAGGCAGAGCATACTGACCCGACACTACAGGACCCGAGATGCGTGTTCCAGATCTTGAAGCGGCACTTCTCCCGCTACACGCCGGAGATGGTCGAAGAGGCTTGTGGAGTTCCGAAGGATCTGCTTCTTAAAGTCGCCGAAACACTTTGCAAGAATTCGGGGCCGGAGAGAACCGGCGCCTTCTGCTACGCGGTTGGTTGGACGCAGCACAGCGCCGGCGTACAATACATCCGGACGGCGGCGATCATCCAATTGCTTCTGGGAAATATCGGCCGGCCGGGCGGCGGAATTATGGCGCTTCGCGGCCACGCCTCCATCCAGGGTTCTACCGACATACCGACACTCTACAATCTGCTGCCAGGCTATCTGCCGATGCCGAAAGCAAAGCACGATAAGGATCTGGAGACGTATTTGAAATTAAACGAGTCTCCTTCCGGCTGGTGGGGGGAGTTCCCGAAATACTTCGTCTCCCTGATGAAGGCATGGTTCGGCGATGCCGCAACGAAAGAGCACGATTGGTGTTACGACTATCTGCCAACTCTGACGGGCGACCACTCGCACATGAATACTGTTGTCGACATGGCGGACGGTGCTGTGAAGGGTTACTTTGTGATGGGCGAGAACCCGGTGGTTGGCTCGATGAACGGGCCGCTGCAACGCAAAGGATTGCGCGCCCTCGATTGGCTGGTGGTGCGCGATTTTCAGTTGATTGAGACGGCTGAATTCTGGCGAGAGGCTCCCGAAATTGAACGAGGCGAAGTGCGTTCGGAGGACATCGGAACGGAAGTCTTCTTCTTCCCAGCCGCGGCGCACACGGAGAAAGACGGAAGCTTTACGAATACGCAGCGGCTGCTGCAATGGCATCACAAAGCGATTGAGCCGGCTGGCGATTCGCGCAGCGAGCTGGATTTCGTGTTCAAACTGGGCCAGCGGATGAAGGCTCTGTATCGGGATGAGTACGATCAGCCGCGCAACTGGCCGATCCGGGATCTGACCTGGGACTACCCGACCAAAGGACCGGCGCAGGAGCCCGATGCCGAAGCAGTTCTATTTGAGATTAACGGTTATACTGTCAGTGATCGTAAAGCAGTTGAAGGTTACACTTCTCTGAAAGACGATGGATCGACGGCGTCGGGCTGCTGGATTTATTCCGGCTGTTATCGCGACGGTACGAATCAGACGGCGCGCCGGAAACCACAGGGGGAGCAGAGTTGGGTAGCTCCGGAATGGGCTTGGGCGTGGCCGCACAACCGGCGAATTCTTTACAACCGGGCTTCGGCCGATCCGGAAGGAAAGCCTTGGTCGGAACGGAAGCGGCTGGTCTGGTGGGATGAGCAGAAGGGCGAGTGGGTTGGCGAGGACGAGCCGGATTTCATCCTCAAGCGGCCGCCCTCGTACCGTGCCGTGGAAAATGCGCGTGGCAAGGAGACGATCTCCGGCGTGGATCCGTTTATTATGCAGGCGGATGGGAAGGGTTGGATTTATGTCGCTTCCGGTTTGCAGGACGGGCCTTTGCCGACGCACTACGAGCCGCAGGAATCCGTTATTCCGAATCCACTTTACGGGCAAAGCTGCAATCCGTTGCGCATGGAATGGAAGCGCGAAGACAATCCTTATCACCGGCCCTATAGCGATCCCCGCTTTCCGTTTGCGCTGACCACCTATCGATTGACGGAGCATCACACCGCGGGCGGGATGAGCCGGTGGCTCTCGTGGCTTTCAGAACTGCAACCGGAAATGTTCTGCGAGATTTCACCCGAACTTGCAGTGGAGCGGGGGCTCAGAAATGGCGGATGGGCCACCATTCGCACAAGCCGGGCGGAAATCGAAGCGCGGGTGCTTGTCACGAACAGGCTGCGGCCTCTGCGTATTCGCGGGCGCATCGTGCATCAGATCGGCGTGCCCTATCACTGGTCGAGCAAAGGCTTGGTGCGGGGAGACGCGGCCAATGATCTGATCTCGTTTGTTGGCGACCCGAATGTTTCGATACAGGAATCGAAGGCCCTGACCGCGGATATCCGGGCGGGCCGGAGAAGCAAAGGACGACGGCACGTGACGAGCGGCCCAATTGTTCCCGAAATCGATCTCAAAGCGGAAGAACGCGATCTTCCGCAGGTCCGGCATAAACCCGAAACCCGGCATGGATATAAAGCAGAGGAAACAAAAGAAGGGAACATCTGACCGTGGCCGCCGGAAAAGGATTTTTCACCGACACGACTATCTGCATCGGCTGCAAGGCATGCGAGGTCGCCTGCAAGCAGTGGAATCAATTGCCTGACGACGGCTTCACGTTCACGGGAATGTCCTACGACAACACCGTGCATCTGGGAGCCTCGACTTGGCGGCATGTGGCGTTCATCGAGCGCCCGGTTGCGCTGAGCAATCAAGACGCAGGCGATTTCTCGTGGCTATTCTCATCCGACGTTTGCAAGCATTGTGCGCGCGCTGGCTGCCTGGAGAGTTGCCCGACGGGCGCGATCATCCGAACGGAGTTCGACACGGTATACGTGCAGCCGGACATCTGCAATGGCTGCGGCTATTGCGTGGTGAACTGTCCCTTCGGTGTGATCGATCGCCGCGAAGACGACGGCCGCGCCTGGAAATGCACGCTTTGCTACGACCGGTTGAAAGAGGACATGACGCCCGCTTGCGCGAAGGCGTGTCCCACGGAATCGATTCAGTTCGGCGACCTGGACGATTTGCGCCAGCGCGCGCGGAACCGGATCGATCAATTGCATGAGCAGGGCATGAGCGAAGCGTACTTGTATGGCGCGTCGAAAGAAGATCAGCCTGGCACAGAGGGCCTGAATGCGTTCTTCCTGTTGCTGGATAAACCGGAAGCCTATAATCTGCCGCCCGATCCGATAGTACCGACGAAAACCGTAAAGGACGCCTGGAAATCGATGGGTCTGGCTGTAGTGGGAATGGCTGTTACGGCGATCGGTTCGGTTCTATTGGCTGGAAATGGAGCACGGCGTTGAGCGGCAATCTCTTTCCGAAAGAAGACGCGGGGATCGATGATGGCCGTAACATCGACCTCGCCATTGGGACACTCTCCGGCGAAGGCGCCTCGCAGTTAGCGCATCCGAAGACCCAGCCTCGACAAGGGAGTAAGGCGCTCTGGTCGCGGCTGCCCGAATCCTCGAAAGCGGATCCGACCTATTACGACTGGCCCATGCTGAAAGAGCCAGTATGGAAATGGGAAATTCCGCTCTATTACTATCTCGGTGGGCTCGCGGGCACATCACTGGCATTGGCGGCAGCGGCGCAATTGAACAGGTCGGGCGGACTGGAAGACTTGATCGGCCAATGCCGGTGGATTGGCATCGCAGGCGTTACTGCCGGAGGTATGTGCCTGATCCGCGATCTCGGACGTCCTTCGCTCTTTCTAAATATGCTGCGCGTGTTCAGGCCGACCTCTCCGATGAACATGGGCGCCTGGATTCTATCGGGAGCGGGCGCAACAACATTCACGGCGCTGGCCTTGTCGCGCGCTCGCGGAGCGCTCGGATCGGCCGGGGAGTGCTCGGGCTATCTGGCGGGCATCTTTGGAATGGGATTGGCTTCTTATACCGGAGTTCTGGTCGGCAACAGCGTGATTCCCGTATGGCAGGAATCGCGGAAGGTGCTGCCGATCTTGTTCGCCGCTTCGGGCGTCACGAGCACTGCTTCTATGCTCGAGATCTTGCGCGAAGACCGTCCATCACGGCGTGTGACGTACATTTTCGGACTCGGCGGCCGTATCGCCGAGCTTGCCGCGATCAAAGCAATGGAGCGGCAGGCTGGCGCTGTGTCTCGCGTTGCGCGACCGTTAAAGAAAGGTAAAAGCGGCCTGATCTGGAGGGCCGCGACGATTGTGACAGGCGCCAGTCTTGCGATGATGCTGCTGCCGAAACAAACGCGGCGGAAGCGCGTCGTCTCCGGAATTCTCGGCACGGCAGGCTCGTTGATGATGCGGTATGCAATCAACGAAGCAGGAACTCCTTCAGCGCAAGACCCGCGCGCGTCGTTTTATCAACAACGAGGGAGACTCGCGGCAAAAGAGACGGGCACGACGGAGTAGGAAATTGACGCGGCTATCGCTGTCCGAGCAGCAGATTCTACTTGCGACTAGCCAAGTTCTAACCACTCGGTTGAAGACGCCAGTAAAACGTCCGCTCCCTTGCAGTGGCGGCTCGGCTCAGTAACCGGACGTCTTCATCCGATTCCGCGGCCCACCGGGCCATGGGCACTTCTTTGCGGTCGTGGCTCAGACAGCTATCTCGTTTTCAACACCTTTACCTGCCGAGCCGCGACATCAAGGGAAGCCGTTTCAACACTCAAGGTAGCGAACTTCGGTTGGTAAATACCAGCGTTTCCCGCTTGCCACGCACCGTGATGTTTTTCAACGTCAGTTTGGAAACGCCAGGCGGCAAGACGGGAGGGAACTGCCGTTCCAGCCCGTTGTTTGTCAACCGGAGGCCCGTGTAGCCGAACACAAACTGCTGCAGGAACGCGCCAGCGCCGGTTATGAAATTGATGTTTTGGTTATCCGGAGTTTCGGCGATCACCTGAAACGGCGGCCGGAGATATGCTGCGGAGAGGGGGCGGAGCATTTCTCCGATGGACTTGCGATCCCCAAGTTGGGCCGCGAGGATCGGATAAAATTCACCGCCCATCATCGCGCCCGTTTCGCCTCGGTGAATCCATTGCTGCATCCATTCGATTGCGTGTCGTGTCTGCTCCCCGGAGAATCGCATTCCCAAGGGAAACCACAAAAGCGACGAATCGCTTTCCGGAATATACATTGCATTCGCGATTTCCTGCCATTTGGGATTGGGCTTCTGATTGACGGCGCGCGCCGCAATTGTCGCCAGTTCGAGATTCTTCTTGGCGATAGCATTTGTCCAGGCATCGTTATTCACGCCGATCAGCGATTCATTCACAGCGACTACTTTGCCGATTTCATACCGCCGCGCGCGCGAGTTGCAAGAAACGCGACTCACCCAGAAATCGGCAGTATCGCGCAAGATCGGCCAGCAATTGTGTTCAAGCCATTGACGGTTGCCAGTTGCGAGCCAGTATTGCCAGGCAGCCAGAGCCACATCGCCGTTAATATGGTTTTCATACTTGGCATTTTGGCCCGCAAAGCGCGGAGTGGCTTCCGCGCCGTCCGGCCCCGCTTCCCATGGGTACATTGCTCCCGCGAATCCATTCAGTTTCGCGTTCCTTCTCGCCGCTTCGCGAGTCCGGGAACGGAACGCGACCATGGGCCGCGCCAGATCGGGATGAAGGATCAGTAGTGGAGGGAACAGAAACGTATCCGCGTCCCAGAAGATGTGGCCGTAATAACCCGCGGAACTGAGTCCCATTGGAGCAGTGCTCGTGTCCAGATCTTTGCGAACACTCCCGAGCAGGTAAAAGAGCATGGAATGAATCGTCCGCTGCAACGCGGGGTTGCCTTCCACGAGAATGTCCGATGTCCAGAGCCGGCGCCACGCGGCTGTGTGCCTTGAGAGCAGGGCATCCCATCCTTGCCGGCGAAGTTCGGCTGCAATCCGGCGAGCGGCTTCTTCACGATGGGCCCTCGCGCCGGACGTCAAGAGCGCCGCATAAAGAGTGATCGTGTAGCTGCGGCCGGGTTTCGCCGCAAGCGTCAGCTCGGCGGTTTCGCCGGCGGGTTCCTTGTGCGCGATTACGGCGGCAGTTGCGTTCCATTGGGCTGCAATGGCTTCTCCCACTTGGACATGCGTTCCGGGGGCGCGGCCAAGCAGCCAGAGGAGGGCGCTGCCGTTGGTGGTCCGTTCGCCCGTATTGCCGATTTGAAGGATGCCGGGATACCAGATAAGCCGTTGATCGTTTTGAGCTGCGGGATCGAGTTGCTTTATCGTTGCGAGCGCATACCGCCGGGGCGCAGGCCAGTTGAGAAGACCTATCCGTAGCTTGATCTCGCCGGAAAACTCCGGCGTGATTGTGACTCGGACAGCGGCGGAATCGCTCCTGTCGCGCGAGACGAACTCCTCCGCACGGACGCCGATCTTTCGGTTGTCTTGCGTCCAGATATAGCGCGTGTGCAAAACCCCGTCGTACATATCGAGCGTTTGCCGATAACTCTCCACCGGAGGAGAATCGGCCTCGGTGTTCAGCCAGTGCGCGCCGTTGTAGATCCCGATCTGATTCCATGCGGGTGCGGACACGATTCGCGGCACGTCCCCCGGCGTTTCGTCATAGACGCCTGCCAGGAAGCAACGGCTCGCGGCGACCGCCAGCGGAGATGTCACTAAACCGATTGCGCCATTGCCAAGGTAGGCCGGCGTATAGGCCTTCCGAGTGACAGCCTCGAACTGGAACAAAGAGTTCTCGGCTCTTGCTGCGACCGCAACCGCCAGCCCCGCGCACAGAAGCAAGCTAAACCCGAGTTTATTCCGCATCAAAAGGTGATGTGCGCGCCGAACTGCATGTTGCGCATTCCGTTGTCGCCATGTCGAACAGATCTGGATGCCCTGGATGAGCCCTCCGGCGCTAGAGTCCGTAGCCCGATTCTGCTCCACTGCCACGGAAAATTCAACCGCAAAAAATGCCGGCTCCGCTGTGCTGGGGGTGCTTGCGGAGCCAAGTTGCGGACTCGATCGGATAAGCTCTGATGTAGGCGTAAGCATGATCAGAGATCTTTCCGAAATTCACGAGCCTGTCGGCCGTCTGTTCGAATGGCCGAAAAATCGCGGAGAGTGGGAACAGTACGAACTCTCCGATGAGCAGGTCGCTTTCTATCATGAGCACGGTTACTTGAAGGGCGTGCGCGTACTCAATGACGAGCAGATCGAAGCATTGCAGACAGATCTGGCGGCTTTGACAGACCGTTCAAATCCGGGGAACGAGCTTTTCTACGAATATCATTCGAACGAGTCGGCGCAAGCGGATACCGTTTTGTTTCACGCATTGGGCGCCTGGAGAATCACCCCGGCTTTTCACGATATCCTCTGGAATCCCGCGTTTCTGATGCCCGCGTCACAACTCCTCGGCGGGCCGGTGCGCTTCTGGCACGATCAGCTCTTCTGCAAACCGGCTCAACACGGGGGCGTGGTCGCCTGGCATCAGGATTATTCCTATTGGACGCGGACCGAGCCCATGGCCCATATCACCTGCTGGATCGGTTTGGACGACAGCACGCGGGATAATGGTTGCCTCCATTACGTGCCGGGAAGCCACCGGTGGAATCTGCTGCCGATTACGGGTCTGACAGGAAAAATGGATGAAATCCTGACGGTACTATCGCCGGAGCAACGGGAGGCGTTCAACCCGGTTCCCGTCGAGTTGAAACGAGGCGAGTGCAGCTTCCATCATCCGCTGATGGTGCATGGCTCCTATGAAAACAGGACCGACCGGCCACGGCGCGCCACAATTGTCAACGCGTTCCGAGACGGCGTACGTTCCGCGTCCGACTCGGAATTGCTGAGGGGCGTGCCTCCAATTGCGAATGGCCAGCAAATGCAAGGCCAATTTTTTCCTCTTTTGTTCGCGCCCGAACCAGTAGCGCGCGGCTGACAGTTGTCGAGTCCGGCGCTCATCAGCGTTATGTGATGAACGTTTAGAAGCAAGCTGTTCCGTTGCCCCAATCCTGATATATACTGGACCAACTTATTGCTTCTGGAGGGCTTGTGATTAGAAAGATTTTAGTTTCCGCCTGCCTCTTTCTCATATGTTGCGCGGCCGCATTCGCGCAGCTCGCGACAACCACCGCGCTAGTCGGCAACGTCACGGATGCCTCCGGCGCCGCTGTCGCGGGCGCCACGATTACGGCAGTTAACCTTGCCACGAAAGATACTTACAAAGCCGTGACGAATAACGAAGGCTTCTATAACATTCAGTTCGTCCGGATTGGAACATATTCCGTTACCGCTGCCCACTCCGGCTTTCAGTCGTTCACGAGGTCTAATGTTGTGGTCGAAACCAACCAGATTGTCCGCAACGACTTCAGCATGCATATTGGCGAAGTGTCTCAAACGATGACCGTTACCTCCGAGGCTCCGCCGATCACCACCGATGACGCCAGCATCAGTCAGACCGTGGGTCGCCGTCAGACCGTGGACCTGCCGCTCAACGGCCGTGATTCACTTAAGCTTGCCGTCATTACGCCGGGTGTTCTGCCGGGATTGAAGGCTCCGTCCGGCAATCCGGGGCAAGGGGAAGATTTCATCGCTGCCGGCACACGCGAGATTCAGAATAGCGTTTCGCTCGACGGAGTCAGCATCATGAACAACCTGATTACGACGACGACCTTCCGTCCGTCCGTCGACGCGATTCAGGAAACTCAGATTCAAACCGGCACCTATCAGGCCCAATACGGCGGGTACCTCGGGCTACAGATGAATTTGGTTACCAGGAGTGGGACAAACGATCTTCATGGCACAGTATTCGAATTCGTCCGCAACAACTATTTCGATGCGCGCGGATTTTTCGAAAAGCCCACGGCTCCGCAGGCGCCATTCCGTCAGAATCAGTTCGGGTTTGAGCTCTCTGGTCCCATCGTCATCCCGAAGCTCTACGACGGCCGCAACAAAACATTTTTCATGGTGAATTATGAAGGGCTGCGGCAGGCACAGTCTCTCGCACAACTGGATTCGGTGCTCACGCCGAAGATGCGCCAGGGTGATTTTTCGGAATATACGGCGAAGCAATTGGTGAATCCGCTTGCCGGTAATGCCCCGTTCCCGGGCAACATTATTCAGCCCCAATACCTTTCGCCGCAAGCGTTGAATGCGCTGAAGTATATGCCGCTGCCGAACCTGCCGGGCATTACGAACAACTATCTCATCAATGTCCCTAGCTCTAACAACACGAACCAGACAATCGACCGTATCGACCAGAATTTCGGTCAGAACGTACGGCTCTTCTTCCGCTATGCCTGGGAGAACACGACGCTGGTGAATGGCAACACCAATCCAAACAACGGCTACAACCAGCCGGTTACCGACCGCAACTTCGTCGTTGGATATACGCAGGTGATTACGCCGACGCTTGTCAATGACGCGAGGTTCGGGCGGCAGCACACCACCATCGATTCCGTGAATTTTTTCCATACGGCCGATTTGGCTAATGCCGGAACGGAAATCGGCATTCCGGGTTTTACGACGGACCTCGCCAATTCAGGTCTTCCTAATTTCGGAATTGCCGGATACATGTCTATCGGCGGACAGAACATGGCGAGCAGCAATTGGTATCAGACGGACACAACCTGGCAGGGAACAGATCTGCTTAGTTGGACGCACGGCGCGCACACCATTTCGGCCGGCCTGGAAATTCGAAAGTTGATCACGCTGCGAACCGCGAACAATAATCCTCGCGGCGGCTTTACCTTTGCCAATTCATTCACGCCATTCGCTCCAGCGGATTTTATGATGGGGTTGATTCAGAGCGATACGACGCCTGGACCATTGACGCCCGGCGGCGGTGAACAATGGCGTGACGGATTCTTCTTTGTCGACAAATGGCAGGCCACCTCGAAGCTGACTTTGAACCTGGGACTGCGCTACGAACTTCCCACCGTGCCGCACTCCACAAACGGAAACGGGACGATTCTCGATCCAACCCAGACGCATTTCATCCCGACGACCGTTCCGAAAATCATTCCGTATACGAATCCGACACATAAGGATTTCGCTCCCCGGTTCGGATTTGCCTATCGCGTCACCCCGGAATGGGTGGTGCGGGGCGGTTTCGGAATCTACTACAACGCAAACCAGCTGAACACGTATACGCTGGCGACCACGAATCCGCCGTTCAGCACGATCTATACGTATACGTCCGATCTATCAAAAGGCAACCTGATCACTCTCGCCGATCCGACGCCGGCGAGCGCGCAAGGGGGAACTAACAAATACCCCAGCGCTTTTGCCATTAATCCGAATCTGCCTACTGCCCGCATGAACCAGTGGAGCTTCGATGTCGAACGGGCTCTCTGGAAAAATGCGGCTCTCGATGTGCAGTATCTGGGGTCGCACTCTTATCATCTCGATCGCAGCTATTTCAACAACACGCCGCTGTCGCCCGGCCCCGGAACTGTCAATTCACGCCGTCCGAATCAGCTATTCGGGAGTATCCGGACCATCCAAACCGACGAAATTTCAAACTATCAAGGCCTCAATGTCGTTCTGAAACAGAATCTCTCGCATGGACTTAGCATGCTCCTTTCGTATACGTGGTCGCACAATCTGGACGTTTCCACCGATTCGAACGGAGGCGGCGCTCCCATGGACCCATACAACTGGGCGCGCGATTACGGCAATAGCAATTGGGATGTGCGTCACCGGTTTGTGGGAAGCTTCCTGTACGATCTGCCGTTTCTCCAAAGCGCGACTGGCCTGAAGCGCACGCTTCTCGGCGGATGGCAAACGAACGGCATCGTCACAGTGCAAGGCGGATTCCCCTTCAACGTAACGGTATCGGGAGACCCAGCGAATACGGGATCGAGCAATGAACGGCCGAACCTGATCGGCACGCCAGCGGCTGATTGCGGCAACGGTCACCTGACCGCGTGTATCCCGACGTCCGCCTTCGCATTACCGCAGGCGTTTACCTACGGTAATGCCGGCAGAAACATCCTCTATGGTCCCGGTTTGGTCGATGTTGACTTCTCGCTGTTCAAGAACTTCGCGATGACTGAACGGTTCAGGGTGCAATTGCGCGGCGAGGCATTTAATGTGTTCAATCACCCGTCGTTTTCAAACCCCTCTGCGGTATTTGGGACGCCTTCGTTCGGGACCATCAGCTCGACCTCGAATAATAATCGCGAGTTGCAGTTGGCGGCGAAGATCATATTCTAGCGAGATCGCTTTGTTGTTCGAGCGCCGGGAGGGTTTTACCGCGCAAGCGCCTTTTGATACAACTCCGCCATGTGCTGGTGAAGACTTGTCAAGCATGTCTTTTTCGTGTAGAGCATGTGGCCGGCTTCGCAGTACATCATGCTCACGTTGCCATCGAGCTTCGGGTCGAGCCCGAGGTGATGAAACGTGTATTCCGTGGCGAAGAAGGGCGTCGCCAGGTCGAAATAGCCGTTGGCGACCAGAACGTGCAGATGCTGGTTCTGCGACATGGCGTCGCGTAGCCGGCTAGCGACATCGACGTATCGGTTCTCGAATTCCTTATAGCTCCACGGCCGTACTTTTCCGGTGAGAATTTCGTAGGGCGTTGGGCTGTCCCATTTAAGCTGCGATCGAATGTATTCATTAAACGCCGCCGTATAGGCGCCGAGGACCGAGGCGTAGCTCGGATCGTATTCGAACCTGTCGCCAGTCACATCAGCGTCGATGCCTTCTAACCGGTCGTCGTAGCGGCCGATCGTCCGGCGTTGATCGCGCAGCAGTTGCTTCACAAAATGGAAGATCGGCACGCGCAAGTTCGATTCCTCGATATATTGCTCGGATAGTCCGGTCAATCGCGCCATTTGCTTTGCAACGGACGTTCGCTCGGCAGGCGTGAGTTGATTGCCTTTCATCAGCGCGAGCGTGTACTCGTTGGCCGCGAAACGTCGGGACTCAGCAACAGCTTTCTGAAGATCTCCAAGGTCGGCCGGCAGTTTCTTGTGATACCAGGCGGCCGCGGTGTACGAAGGCAAATAGAGGATGTAGGGCAGATCGTTGCCAGGCTGGAAATCGAGCGTCTGAAAATTCAGAACGGAGGAAATAAGAGTGATGCCGTTCAGATAAATACCATCGTTCTTAAGAAGATAATCGGACAGTCCCGCCGAACGTGTCGTCCCATAACTCTCTCCCGCGAGGAATTTAGGCGAACTCCAGCGGTTATACTTCGAGAGATATTCTTGAATGAACGCGGCAACCGACGACAGATCGCCTTCGAGTCCATGAAACTGCTGCGGATTTTCCCCCGGCGCGTTGCGGCTGTATCCGGTCGTCACCGGATCGATGAACACCAAGTCCGTAAAGTCGAGAACCGAGTCTTCGTTATCGACGATCGGGTAAGGAGGAGGGACCGGAAATCCTTCGTCGGTCAACGGAACTCGCTTGGGCCCGAGCGCGCCCATGTGCAGCCATACCGACGAAGAGCCTGGCCCTCCGTTGTAAGCAAATGTGATGGGACGTTTTGAAACGTCCGGGATTCCGTCACGAGAATAAGCGATAAAAAACATGCTGGCCTTGGGCTTTCCGTCCTCCTTTTTCAAAAGGAGGGTTCCCGCTGTCGCCGTATAGTGAATTTCCTGACCGCCAATATGTGTCGTCTGTTGAGTCACCGATGTTTTCTCCACTGCGGGAGGAGCGGGGAATCTGGTAGAGTCGCCAGTATTTGCCTGGGCTGAATTGGCAGGCTGTTCGTGTGGCTTCTGGGCCTGGGCGTTGCCTACTGTGACGAACGTGCAGGCCGCGATGACTCCGGACAGCAGGAAACGGAATGGTGTACCCGGTGGGCGCATAATGTTGAAACTTGCATCATATCGGGTTCCGCAGCGGCGCCCGCCCTGGGGTCCGGCACTATTGGATCGCCCGGAAGGCAATGCCGATTTCTACAGAAAAGCGTTGGCTTTCTGTCTCTAATTGGATAGTATTTCCGATGGAACGTGAATACGAGGTCGATGCCACGAAAGATTCAAAGCAAAAGCGATCACGCCTGTTTCCCGAATCCGTTGCTGCGCGGCTGACTCCGAAGCGGCGGGCATTCATCCTGCTAGTGCTCGGAATGTGTGCTTTGGCTGCAGTGACAGCCTTTCGTTTACAGGATTATTATCAGCTCACCCGGTCACGCAGGGCGGTGACGCGCGCGGATTTCGCGTTTAGAGCCACAGAAGCTCTGCGCGGAGCGCTTCTGGACGCCGAAACGGGACAGCGGGGCTATCTGGTTACCGGTTTACCCAAATATCTTGTGCCCTACGATTTAGCTGTGGCTCGAATGCCGGAAATATTGTCCAACTTCCGAGCGAATCTGGAGCCTTATACGAAAGAGCGCCCGCACGTTCGCCGGGTTGAAGAATTAGTATCGGACAAATTGCGGGAACTGTCGGGCGTCCTCATGGTTTTTCGCGAACAGGGGCCTGCCGCCGCGTTCGAAGTTGTCCGCGGCGGCAAAGGCCAGGTTCTGATGGATCAGTTGCGAAGCGAGTCCGACAACATGCTCAAACGCGTATTCGCAACAGCGGCGCGGCATACGTCTGAGATTGAAACTCGGAGCCGGTTGGGCGTGCTGGTGACGCTGATCGGTACGGCCGTCGCTTTTTTTGTGTTGTTGTCGGGCACCCTTCAGTTGAACGAAGCGTTTTCGCGCGATGCGGAACGTCTCTCGCAGATCGCGCGGAGTGAAGAAGAATTTCGTCTGCTTGCCAATGCCTGCAATCCGTCCGGGAAGAGGAACGGGCAAGCCTCGCGCGAGAGATCCACGATGCCTTGGGCGGGGCGCTGACTGGAATCAAACTGGACATGTCGGCGACCATCAGCCGGCTGAGACTCGGTGAACAGGATGCCGCAATAACCCGGCTACAGGAGAGTTCCGCCGCTGTCGATGAGACCATTCGTTCTCTGCGCCGAATTGCAAGCGAGCTACGTCCGCCGCTCATCGATCATCTGGGACTCGCGGCCGCCGCTGGCGCCTTTGCGCGAGAATTCGCGCAACGTCTGGGTGTTTCTTTGTCGGTGGACATACAAGCTCCGGACCTGCTGCTACCGCCGGATGCGCGCATTGCGCTATTCAGAATTGTGCAGGAGAGTTTTACCAACATTGCACGGCACGCGAATGCATCGGCAATAGCCCTGTCGCTGATCCATCGTGACGGCGAGGTTACGATCGAGATCAAAGACGATGGCCAGGGTTTCTCGACAGAGGGGATAGAAAACCGGCGATCGTTTGGATTGCTGGGAATGCGGGAACGGGCGCGATTGCTGGGCGCCAGCATGTCCATCGATAGCGCTCCAGGGCAGGGAACCACTGTTCGCGTGTGTTATCCGCTTCCTGTCGCGAGCGCCGGCGAGGTGCATGGATGAAACGGATGCTGCTTATTGACGACCATGTTGCCGTGCGGCGCGGATTGAGCGACATGCTCAGCGGGGAAATACCGGACTTGCAAATAGGCTTCGCGGACAGCGAGACAGAGGCGCTGCGCCAGGTCTCGGAATCGATATGGGATGGCGCGATACTCGACCTCAGCTTGAAATCGAGGGGCGGTCTCGACATGATTCCCCTACTAAAGGACCGGCAGCCGCAGATACGAATCCTGATCTATACGATGTACCCGGAAAGCCAGTTCGGCGTTCGGGCCTTGCGGGCGGGAGCCGATGGGTATCTGACCAAGGATGCCGAGCCCGAGGAACTGATCCGCGCCGTGAGAAGGATTCTTTCTGGAAGCAGATATATCGGGCCTGGACTTGCCGAGCACTTAGCCGAGACGGTTGCCTCGAACGAGAACGGTCCGCCTCATTTGTTTCTGTCGGATCGGGAGGATCAGGTGCTGCGCGGGCTTGCCGCCGGCAAGAGTCTCACGCAAATCGGCGAGGAGTTGAACTTAAGCGTGAAGACAATCAGCACCTACCGTGCGCGGATTCTCGAGAAACTGCATATTGGCAATAACTCGGAACTGGTCCGCTACACCATAGAGCACAAGCTTCTTTAGTACTCTCGCGTGTCTTCCGATTCGCTTGTCAGAATGTTCTGAGCGCACGCTTGCCGTTTCTGACATCGGAATCAGAGGCGCCCGACTGTTTTCTGGACAACTTTAATCCCAGAATGAATCATGTCACCACAGGGAAAGGCCGTCTGCGTCGCCGTCGTCGAGGATTCTGCCGTTTTCCTGAGGCGCGTGGAATCTCTTCTGGAGGAGTTTCCTGGCGTCCTGCTGGTCGGGACAGCCGAGGACGTAGCGGGCGCGAAGCTGCTCTTGGATGGAACGCAGGCCGATGTCCTGCTGCTCGATCTTTATCTGAAAGAAGGCAGCGGGCTGGACGTTTTGCGGTATATCCGTGAGGCTCGGCTACCCATATCGGTGTTGGTGATGACTTCTGAACCATCCGACGAAATGCGCGCCGCTTGCCTCTCGCTCGGCGCCCTGGACTGCATTGATAAGGCGTTCCTACCGGATGCCGTCTACAGCACAATTCAGATGGTCGCCGCCAGAGGCTAAGCGCCAGGGCCTCTCAGTTCGGAGGAGTGGCGGGTGAGAAGGGGGAAGGCGTCGGCAAACCTGACGCCTTGCCCGCCATCTGCTTTCTTTAGGAACCACGACAAATTCTCTTCACGATTTTTCGAAATTGCTGCATGATTTAAAGAAGACAAACCTGACCGGGCCATGGGTGAAATCGGAGGAATCATGTGGCTGCGACCGCAACATTTGCTCTTTCTCGCTCTCAGTCCCGCACCGTTTTTCGGCGCGAGCGTTAGCCCCGTCAAGCTGGCCGCCGAAATCAACCCCCAGTCCATCGAATCCGGCGAGAAGATTGTAATTCAGGTTGCCTTGTTGGATGCCGCGAACCGGCCAGCGCCGGCGCCAAAATCACTGCCGGTGCTGCTGCAGGCACGGCAAGCTTCCGGCGAGGTCAAGCAACTGGGAACTGTCACCATCGGCGCCGGACAGTTGTCGAAGCGTACGGCGGTTTCGGTTCCGGGGAGTGGCCTCGTCTACATCTGGGCCAAAAATCCGGAGCTTCTCCCGGGCGGCCAGTTTGTTCAGGTGCGAAGGGCGAACCCAAAGCCCCCGCCGCCGTCTCCGACAAGCGTGGTGCGGCCCCGGCCGGAACTGGGGACGCCTGCTGCGCAAAGTGTCCGTGCGCTTCCACGAATTACGCTTCGCTTCAGTCCAGACCGGCCATTTCTTGCGGACGGGCGCGACGCCGCGACCGTTCAAGCGTTTCTGGTTGGGCCGGACGAGTCGATTCCGGCGAACATTCTGCTGAATGTGTATGACAGCAGCCATAGCATGAACCCGGCGCCGCTGAGTATCCCGGCAGGGGAGCCGAACGGCCAATCGGTGCTGACTTCCACGGCGCCGGGCGACGTCACGGTTGAGTTTCTCGGAAGCGTGCCTCCGACGGATTTCGACGGCGATAAGAATTTGAAGATACACTTCATGCCGCCGATCACTCGCCTGGCGCTCCGAGCGAGTCCGCCTAACATCTCGCTGGTTGATGGGGCGGAACTCATCGCCACGCTCACGAACGATCAGGGAATGCCGATTGCTGCCGCTGCGCCGCGGGTTGTGGCATTTTCGATCGATTCGGGCCATGCCCAACTAGGCGCTCAGCAGATGCAAATCGCCGCCGGCCAATTCTTTCCAGCACATTGGGATCCTAAGCTTAGAATTCCACGTGGACAAGTTGTCGCGG
>JADMIO012981173.1_pt1 | contig 87729 bp, 61 predicted proteins | sample 8958161 | NCBI WGS metagenome assembly JADMIO01 (sample SAMN16585339, study PRJNA669376) | soil metagenome | isolation source: Crop rotation soil | place: USA: Cullars Rotation, Alabama | collected 2011 | reverse complement strand
CGTGGTCCCAGACTAATAATCAGACCGACGATACGAGTGGGACCGTGGTCCCAGACTAATAATCAGACCGACGATACGAGTGGGACCGTGGTCCCAGTCTGATTATCAGACCGACGATACAAGTGGAACAGTTATGCCCGGGAATTCCTGCAGGATCGATCCGCTCGAGAAGCTTTCTAGTGGTACCAACCCAGGCAGGTAGCACAGTGCGCGCCCACTGCCTTACGGATAGCACGACGCATCTTCGCCGCAGCGTTGTTCCCACGGGCGATAGCAGCACGCCGCTTCGCATGGCTCTTCACACTGCGCTGTGCCTGATAGGTGGCGTGGTGCTGAGCACAGCGCCCACCATGAGTAGCCCAGTCCCTACAGTCGAGACACCGGGTACGCATAGGGCACCCCCCCCCCCCTTCCGGGGACACCCCCCTATCCGTCGACACCCCCCTACCTACTCACGTGAGTAGGCTGGGCGCGGCAGCGCTAGAAGCGACCGCCCGTCATGAAGTGGGCAGTGAGCCAACCCATGAAGGCCAGTAGCGCAAAGCGTCGAGCACGCACCCAACCCGAAGGCTTGCCTGTACTGCCGCTTTGCGTGGCGAACCATGACCAGACGTGTTCGCTCAGCGTGTCGCCCGGCTTCTTATTGAAGAGCGCTCGACCCTCAATGACGCCGAACGCGGCAAGCCATGCGAGCCAAGCGATTGTGTATCCGCTCATTGAGCCCCCCGACGGATTCGAACCGCCGACCCCCTGATTACGAAACAGGCGCTCTAACCGAACTGAGCTAGGGAGGCAACGCCGGTCGCTCAACCCTGGGAGAGATCAGGGGAGTGACCGGCCTGAGTGGGTAGCGCTCGACGCCGTTCCTTAGCGGTGCTTGATGCGTGGCGCGTAAACCCCTCTACCTATATGAAGGTTGTCGGCAACCTGATTCGGGGTCACAGCGAAGGGCGCCCGGGTGACGCTGTGATGAAGTGGCGTGAAGTCTGGATTACCCAATGAGAAGTCATTAGGAATGTGTGTTTCGAGTCATTCCGTCACAGCATCACTTCCCCCAGGTCAACGGCTCGCCCCGCTGTGCTGTGGTGACGGAGTCACTGTTACTTAGGCTAACTAACTAAACCGAGACAAGAGAAATGGGCCGACCGGGGGACCGGCCGACCCTTCCCGCTGCCCCAGGAAGCCCGCTGTGCGCCCGTCTCAGCGCCTAACAGGCTTCCCGGGTGTCTCGCTACGCCGCTACGTCTTCCGTGCCGTCCTGGGCGTCGTCTTCGTCGTCGTCGGTCGGCGGCTTCGCCCACGTGATCGAAGCGCGCTTCTCGATGGGCGTTCCCTGCCCCCTGCCCGTAGTCGACTTCGTGACAACGATCTTGTCTACGAAGAGCCCGACGAACACGCGCTTGTCGTCTACTGACGCGCGCCCCCACCACGACTTAGGGCCGGTCGGGTCAGCGTCGGCGTCTTCGGGGAACCATTGGTCAAGGGGAAGCTTCGGGGCTTCGGCGGCTTCAAGTTCGGCAAGCCGCTCTTCCGCCCCTTGCTGCCGGAGCGTCAGCGCTGCCTGTTGCTTCCGGAAGTGCTTCCTGCCAACGGGTCCGTCGTACGCGCCTGCCGCGCGGTCTTCGTACAGCTCTTCAAGGGCGTTCAGGGCGTCGGCGCGCTCCGCAACAAGGTTCGCCCGTTCGCCGCTCTTCTCAGGCGCCTCAGTGAGCTTGCCGAAGCGTCGGGCGGCTTCCCACAGAAGCGCCAACGTCTCTTCGTCGCCTTCGGCGTGCCTGATCTTGTTGAAGATGCGTTCCGCAACGAACTTGTCGAGTGCCGCCATGCTGACGTTGCACGTGCCTTCGTGCTGCCCAGGTGCGGACGGGTCGACCACCTTCCGGCGACGGCAGCGGTAAGAGTCCTTGATCGATTCTTCCCCGCGCTTCGAAGTCATGACGGCGCCACACTCGCAGTACAGCTTGTCCATGGCGGACAGAATGGCTTGCCCCCGGGAAAGCCCCTTGCCGCGCCCCCTGCCGTCCAACCACGCCTGAAGCTCATACCACTCAGCGGGCTCGATGATCGGTCCGCAATCAAGCTCGACCGGCCGGAGCGTGATCGGGTCGCGCTGAATGCGGTAACCCTCAATCTTCGTGGTCGGCGTGCCGTCCGGCTTCTTCTTGTAGATCACCTCAGCGGCGAAGCCCGCAATACGCGGGTCCCGAAGGATTCGCATAACGGTTGCCGGGTCCCAGGCGCTTGAAGCGGTCTTCTTCCCAATCGTCTCGCCCCGGGTCGGCACGGCGTCAGCGTCCATGCGCTTACAAAGCCCCGTGATGCTGCCCGGGTGAATGGCGGCTTGACTGCCCGGCTTGAAGGGAAGGTGTTTGTGCGTCTTGATCTCACGCCACCACCACCGGATTACGTCGGGCTCGAACTCGAAGGGTCCGGTAAGGGGAGTGGTCGAGTGCGCAAGCTTGTTGATGACGACATTGACCATTCGGCCGTTGCGCGTGATCTCCTTCGTCTCCGAAACAAGCTCGAAGCCGTAAGGCGCCTTCCCGCCGACGTACCCGCCCAATTCGCGCTGAAGGTTCTTCGTGTCGAGAATCTTCGCCGACTTCAGCGAAGATTCTTTGTGCGACGCGTCGAGCCGCATAATCAGGTGAATCAGGTCCATGACGTTTCCCTGCCGGAAGACGCCTTCCTGAGTGGAAACAATCGTCACGCCCAGGGCGAGCAATTCCGAGACAATCGGAATCGCGTCCATGACCTTCAGGCGCGAGAAGCGCGACACGTCATAGACAATGATCATGTTGAGCCGCCCGGCGCGGCATTCGTTCAGGATGCGTTCGAACTCCGGGCGCTCCGCCGTCCCGAACGCCGACGTGCCCGGCGCTTCGCTGAAATGCCCGACGAACCTGAACCGGCCCCCGTCGCGCTCGACTTCGCGCTGAAGGTCGGCCGCCTTGTCTTCGTTGGCGCTACGCTGTGTCGCTGGGCTTGCTGCGCTCGAATTCTCGCGCTCGCGCGACTGACGGTCGTAAGCACCCGCGTACGTGTCCACCCCGGTCACAACCCCTTGTGTCATGTCGGCGACCCTACGCCCCCAACTGAGAGAACTCAAAGGTTACCCCAGTTGGGGCACTACTCCCGAAAACCGCTTCTGACCTGGGAAAACGTGAAGCCCCGGGGCATCCGCTGAGGGTTGCCGCCGGGGCTTCGGTGTGTCCGTCAGTACGGGCCATAGAGGGGCGTCGTGTAACCCACCCAGGGCGATTGCTCCGGCACGGGGAAGCCGCGCCACGCCTTCGGGACGTCGCGGTGAGTTCAGGCTTTTTCATATCTCATTGCCCCCGGACGAGCGTCTGCTCCGCCATTCGCCGTCCGCCGTGCCAATCGGATCAGCCGTCCAAATGCGGGATTTTCGTTAGTCGGAGGCCAAACGGCATTGAGCGTCAGCATATCATCAGCGAGCTGAAGAAAGACAATCCCCGATCCGCTCCACGTGTTGCCCCAGCAATCAGCGCGACCTTGCCCCTCCAACGTCATCTCGTTCTCCGCTCATGAGCTCAGCCACTGGCGAGCGGCATCGCATTCTTCGCATCCCGCCTCTGGCGGATGCAGGAAGATCAACGGATCTCGGCCCAGTTGACCCAGGGCTGTCGCCACAATGTCGCGGGAGCGGATCAACCGAGCAAAGGCATGACCGACTGGACCTTCCTTCTGAAGGCTCTTCTCCTTGAGCCACCTGTCCGCCAAGGCAAAGCGCTCACAGCAGTGGTCATTCTCGAGATAATCGACGCGTACCAACTTGCCATCCTGAAGAATGGTGCAGTGTCTCGGCACCCCATAGGGAACCTTTGCCATCAACTCGGCAAGATGCAGCGTCGTGTTGGCATCGTGTCCCACGCCGAGGAGAAGTACCTGCCCATCGAGTTCATGGACACGGGCGACCGGGCTTGCAGGCGAGTGAGGTGGCAGGGGCAATGGATCAGAGATGATCTGCTCTGCCTGTGGCCCCGCTGCCGCAAAGGCAAATGGATGGGCGCTGCGCTTTACATTTGGCAGGCGCCAGAATGTGTCAGAGACAACTCCAAGGTCCGGTGTAACGGGCGACGTGGCAGGATCGAACGGCTCGTCGTCCAGACCTGACCACGAGGGCATGACGAGCGTCCCTCCCGGACCCAGCGCAGCACGCAGGGCCTCGATCAGTCCAAGTGGCCCATCTTCGAGGGGCCGGACGCTACGGAAGGAGCTGTGGACCAGCAGCACACCGCCGGGGGTAACCCCAAGGTTGAGAAGCTGACCGATGAGCTCGGCTTTTCGCCATTCGTATTGCACGACATTGCACTCCACCGCTGATGACATCAGTCGATCATAGCACGATCAACGGCACTGTTGCAAATAGTCGGTGGTGATAAACTTATCATCCCCTTTTGCTGATGGAGCTGCACATGAACCCATTCAAAGGCCGGCATTTTCAGCGTGACATCATTCTGTGGGCCGTACGCTGGTACTGCAAATACGGCATCAGTTACCGTGAGCTGCAGGTCGACGGATCTTTTCCGCTGCATAACCCTGCTTCGGGGTCATTATAGCGATTTTTTCGGTATATCCATCCTTTTTCGCACGATATACAGGATTTTGCCAAAGGGTTCGTGTAGACTTTCCTTGGTGTATCCAACGGCGTCAGCCGGGCAGGATAGGTGAAGTAGGCCCACCCGCGAGCGGGTGTTCCTTCTTCACTGTCCCTTATTCGCACCTGGCGGTGCTCAACGGGAATCCTGCTCTGCGAGGCTGGCCGGCTACCGCCGGCGTAACAGATGAGGGCAAGCGGATGGCTGATGAAACCAAGCCAACCAGGAAGGGCAGCCCACCTATCAAGGTGTACTGCCTTCCAGACGAACGAAGAGCGATTGAGGAAAAGGCGGCGGCGGCCGAGAGAGAATATTCAGGCCAGTTATGCTTTCTGGCCTGTAACAAAGGACATTAAGTAAAGACAGATAAACGTAGACTAAAACGTGGTCGCATCAGGGTGCTGGCTTTTCAAGTTCCTTAAGAATGGCCTCAATTTTCTCTATACACTCAGTTGGAACACGAGACCTGTCCAGGTTAAGCACCATTTTATCGCCCTTATACAATACTGTCGCTCCAGGAGCAAACTGATGTCGTGAGCTTAAACTAGTTCTTGATGCAGATGACGTTTTAAGCACAGAAGTTAAAAGAGTGATAACTTCTTCAGCTTCAAATATCACCCCAGCTTTTTTCTGCTCATGAAGGTTAGATGCCTGCTGCTTAAGTAATTCCTCTTTATCTGTAAAGGCTTTTTGAAGTGCATCACCTGACCGGGCAGATAGTTCACCGGGGTGAGAAAAAAGAGCAACAACTGATTTAGGCAATTTGGCGGTGTTGATACAGCGGGTAATAATCTTACGTGAAATATTTTCCGCATCAGCCAGCGCAGAAATATTTCCAGCAAATTCATTCTGCAATCGGCTTGCATAACGCTGACCACGTTCATAAGCACTTGTTGGGCGATAATCGTTACCCAATCTGGATAATGCAGCCATCTGCTCATCATCCAGCTCGCCAACCAGAACACGATAATCACTTTCGGTAAGTGCAGCAGCTTTACGACGGCGACTCCCATCGGCAATTTCTATGACACCAGATACTCTTCGACCGAACGCCGGTGTCTGTTGACCAGTCAGTAGAAAAGAAGGGATGAGATCATCCAGTGCGTCCTCAGTAAGCAGCTCCTGGTCACGTTCATTACCTGACCATACCCGAGAGGTCTTCTCAACACTATCACCCCGGAGCACTTCAAGAGTAAACTTCACATCCCGACCACATACAGGCAAAGTAATGGCATTACCGCGAGCCATTACTCCTACGCGCGCAATTAACGAATCCACCATCGGGGCAGCTGGTGTCGATAACGAAGTATCTTCAACCGGTTGAGTATTGAGCGTATGTTTTGGAATAACAGGCGCACGCTTCATTATCTAATCTCCCAGCGTGGTTTAATCAGACGATCGAAAATTTCATTGCAGACAGGTTCCCAAATAGAAAGAGCATTTCTCCAGGCACCAGTTGAAGAGCGTTGATCAATGGCCTGTTCAAAAACAGTTCTCATCCGGATCTGACCTTTACCAACTTCATCCGTTTCACGTACAACATTTTTTAGAACCATGCTTCCCCAGGCATCCCGAATTTGCTCCTCCATCCACGGGGACTGAGAGCCATTACTATTGCTGTATTTGGTAAGCAAAATACGTACATCAGGCTCGAACCCTTTAAGATCAACGTTCTTGAGCAGATCACGAAGCATATCGAAAAACTGCAGTGCGGAGGTGTAGTCAAACAACTCAGCAGGCGTGGGAACAATCAGCACATCAGCAGCACATACGACATTAATCGTGCCGATACCCAGGTTAGGCGCGCTGTCAATAACTATGACATCATAGTCATGAGCAACAGTTTCAATGGCCAGTCGGAGCATCAGGTGTGGATCGGTGGGCAGTTTACCTTCATCAAATTTGCCCATTAACTCAGTTTCAATACGGTGCAGAGCCAGACAGGAAGGAATAATGTCAAGCCCCGGCCAGCAAGTGGGCTTTATTGCATAAGTGACATCGTCCTTTTCCCCAAGATAGAAAGGCAGGAGAGTGTCTTCTGCATGAATATGAAGATCTGGTACCCATCCGTGATACATTGAGGCTGTTCCCTGGGGGTCGTTACCTTCCACGAGCAAAACACGTAGCCCCTTCAGAGCCAGATCCTGAGCAAGATGAACAGAAACTGAGGTTTTGTAAACGCCTCCTTTATGGGCAGCAACCCCGATCACCGGTGGAAATACGTCTTCAGCACGTCGCAATCGCGTACCAAACACATCACGCATATGATTAATTTGTTCAATTGTATAACCAACACGTTGCTCAACCCGTCCTCGAATTTCCATATCCGGGTGCGGTAGTCGCCCTGCTTTCTCGGCATCTCTGATAGCCTGAGAAGAAACCCCAACTAAATCCGCTGCTTCACCTATTCTCCAGCGCCGGGTTATTTTCCTCGCTTCCGGGCTGTCATCATTAAACTGTGCAATGGCGATAGCCTTCGTCATTTCATGACCAGCGTTTATGCACTGGTTAAGTGTTTCCATGAGTTTCATTCTGAACATCCTTTAATCATTGCTTTGCGTTTTTTTATTAAATCTTGCAATTTACTGCAAAGCAACAACAAAATCGCAAAGTCATCAAAAAACCGCAAAGTTGTTTAAAATAAGAGCAACACTACAAAAGGAGATAAGAAGAGCACATACCTCAGTCACTTATTATCACTAGCGCTCGCCGCAGCCGTGTAACCGAGCATAGCGAGCGAACTGGCGAGGAAGCAAAGAAGAACTGTTCTGTCAGATAGCTCTTACGCTCAGCGCAAGAAGAAATATCCACCGTGGGAAAAACTCCAGGTAGAGGTACACACGCGGATAGCCAATTCAGAGTAATAAACTGTGATAATCAACCCTCATCAATGATGACGAACTAACCCCCGATATCAAGTCACATGACGAAGGGAAAGAGAAGGAAATCAACTGTGACAAACTGCCCTCAAATTTGGCTTCCTTAAAAATTACAGTTCAAAAAGTATGAGAAAATCCATGCAGGCTGAAGGAAACAGCAAAACTGTGACAAATTACCCTCAGTAGGTCAGAACAAATGTGACGAACCACCCTCAAATCTGTGACAGATAACCCTCAGACTATCCTGTCGTCATGGAAGTGATATCGCGGAAGGAAAATACGATATGAGTCGTCTGGCGGCCTTTCTTTTTCTCAATGTATGAGAGGCGCATTGGAGTTCTGCTGTTGATCTCATTAACACAGACCTGCAGGAAGCGGCGGCGGAAGTCAGGCATACGCTGGTAACTTTGAGGCAGCTGGTAACGCTCTATGATCCAGTCGATTTTCAGAGAGACGATGCCTGAGCCATCCGGCTTACGATACTGACACAGGGATTCGTATAAACGCATGGCATACGGATTGGTGATTTCTTTTGTTTCACTAAGCCGAAACTGCGTAAACCGGTTCTGTAACCCGATAAAGAAGGGAATGAGATATGGGTTGATATGTACACTGTAAAGCCCTCTGGATGGACTGTGCGCACGTTTGATAAACCAAGGAAAAGATTCATAGCCTTTTTCATCGCCGGCATCCTCTTCAGGGCGATAAAAAACCACTTCCTTCCCCGCGAAACTCTTCAATGCCTGCCGTATATCCTTACTGGCTTCCGCAGAGGTCAATCCGAATATTTCAGCATATTTAGCAACATGGATCTCGCAGATACCGTCATGTTCCTGTAGGGTGCCATCAGATTTTCTGATCTGGTCAACGAACAGATACAGCATACGTTTTTGATCCCGGGAGAGACTATATGCCGCCTCAGTGAGGTCGTTTGACTGGACGATTCGCGGGCTATTTTTACGTTTCTTGTGATTGATAACCGCTGTTTCCGCCATGACAGATCCATGTGAAGTGTGACAAGTTTTTAGATTGTCACACTAAATAAAAAAGAGTCAATAAGCAGGGATAACTTTGTGAAAAAACAGCTTCTTCTGAGGGCAATTTGTCACAGGGTTAAGGGCAATTTGTCACAGACAGGACTGTCATTTGAGGGTGATTTGTCACACTGAAAGGGCAATTTGTCACAACACCTTCTCTAGAACCAGCATGGATAAAGGCCTACAAGGCGCTCTAAAAAAGAAGATCTAAAAACTATAAAAAAAATAATTATAAAAATATCCCCGTGGATAAGTGGATAACCCCAAGGGAAGTTTTTTCAGGCATCGTGTGTAAGCAGAATATATAAGTGCTGTTCCCTGGTGCTTCCTCGCTCACTCGACCGGGAGGGTTCGAGAAGGGGGGGCACCCCCCTTCGGCGTGCGCGGTCACGCGCACAGGGCGCAGCCCTGGTTAAAAACAAGGTTTATAAATATTGGTTTAAAAGCAGGTTAAAAGACAGGTTAGCGGTGGCCGAAAAACGGGCGGAAACCCTTGCAAATGCTGGATTTTCTGCCTGTGGACAGCCCCTCAAATGTCAATAGGTGCGCCCCTCATCTGTCAGCACTCTGCCCCTCAAGTGTCAAGGATCGCGCCCCTCATCTGTCAGTAGTCGCGCCCCTCAAGTGTCAATACCGCAGGGCACTTATCCCCAGGCTTGTCCACATCATCTGTGGGAAACTCGCGTAAAATCAGGCGTTTTCGCCGATTTGCGAGGCTGGCCAGCTCCACGTCGCCGGCCGAAATCGAGCCTGCCCCTCATCTGTCAACGCCGCGCCGGGTGAGTCGGCCCCTCAAGTGTCAACGTCCGCCCCTCATCTGTCAGTGAGGGCCAAGTTTTCCGCGAGGTATCCACAACGCCGGCGGCCGGCCGCGGTGTCTCGCACACGGCTTCGACGGCGTTTCTGGCGCGTTTGCAGGGCCATAGACGGCCGCCAGCCCAGCGGCGAGGGCAACCAGCCGAGGGCTTCGCCCTGTCGCTCGACTGCGGCGAGCACTACTGGCTGTAAAAGGACAGACCACATCATGGTTCTGTGTTCATTAGGTTGTTCTGTCCATTGCTGACATAATCCGCTCCACTTCAACGTAACACCGCACGAAGATTTCTATTGTTCCTGAAGGCATATTCAAATCGTTTTCGTTACCGCTTGCAGGCATCATGACAGAACACTACTTCCTATAAACGCTACACAGGCTCCTGAGATTAATAATGCGGATCTCTACGATAATGGGAGATTTTCCCGACTGTTTCGTTCGCTTCTCAGTGGATAACAGCCAGCTTCTCTGTTTAACAGACAAAAACAGCATATCCACTCAGTTCCACATTTCCATATAAAGGCCAAGGCATTTATTCTCAGGATAATTGTTTCAGCATCGCAACCGCATCAGACTCCGGCATCGCAAACTGCACCCGGTGCCGGGCAGCCACATCCAGCGCAAAAACCTTCGTGTAGACTTCCGTTGAACTGATGGACTTATGTCCCATCAGGCTTTGCAGAACTTTCAGCGGTATACCGGCATACAGCATGTGCATCGCATAGGAATGGCGGAACGTATGTGGTGTGACCGGAACAGAGAACGTCACACCGTCAGCAGCAGCGGCGGCAACCGCCTCCCCAATCCAGGTCCTGACCGTTCTGTCCGTCACTTCCCAGATCCGCGCTTTCTCTGTCCTTCCTGTGCGACGGTTACGCCGCTCCATGAGCTTATCGGGTCCACTCGCGAACGCAGAAAGGCCCACCCGAAGGTGAGCCAGTGTGATTACATTTGCGGCCTAACTGTGGCCAGTCCAGTTACGCTGGAGTCACTAGTATTTAGGTGACACTATAGAAGCGGCCGCGACAACTTGTCCACGTGGAATTCTAAGCTTAGGATCCCAATGTGCTGGAAACTCGAGATGAAAAGCACAATGAGGCATTGGTTCTGAAACAGTTCCTGAAGAAACCAATAGCATCGCGATTCTTTCTTCTAAAGTTTCCCTCTTGAGGAACCAGCTTACGCAACGGCATCGCTGACAATTTTTTGTGCTTCATCCAAAATGCGCCTAAGGTGATCCGTTCCCCGAAAGCTTTCCACATAAATCTTGTAGATGTCCTCAGTACCGGAGGGACGCGCCGCGAACCATCCGCTCTCCGCCACCACCTTCAGCCCGCCGAGGGGCGCCCCATTACCTGGCGCATGCGTCAGGATGGTCTGAATTTGTTCACCTGCAAGCTCTTTCAAGCGAACCTGCTGCGGAGAAAGTTTCTTTAGAATCTCTTTTTCCTGCGCTGTGGCTGGGGCCTCGGTACGCGTATATACCGACTCTCCGAACTCGCTTGTTAGCTCCTGATAAATCTGACCGGGATCGCGATCCATGCGAGCAGTGATCTCCGCCGCCAGCAAGGCCGGAACAATTCCATCTTTATCCGTAGTCCAGACAGTGCCATCGAGACGCAGGAAAGATGCACCCGCACTCTCTTCTCCACCAAAACCGAGCGTGCCGTCGAGCAAGCCACCCACGAACCACTTGAAGCCGACCGGAACTTCGTAGAGCTTGCGGCCCAGTTTCGCTGCGACACGATCGATGATCTGACTGCTGACCATCGTCTTACCAACAGCCGCCGTGTTGTTCCATTTAGATCGGTGTTGGAAAAGATAATAGATAGCGGCCGCGAGGTAGTGGTTGGGCTGAAGTAAACCTGTATCCCGCGTGACGATTCCATGCCGGTCATGATCCGTATCACAAGCAAAGGCGATGTCGAAGCGATCCTTTAGTCCGATCAGATTTGTCATGGCGTAAGAAGAGGATGGGTCCATGCGGATCTGGCCGTCCCAATCCACAGTTATGAAACGGAAAGTGGGATCGACGACTTCGTTTACGACAGTGAGATCCAACTTGTACTGGTCAGCAATTCGCGCCCAGTAGTGGACGCCCGCACCGCCGAGCGGATCCACGCCCATGTTTACCCCCGCGCCGCGAATTAAATCCATATCGATAACATTTGCCAGATCACTTATGTACGAATTGAGAAAGTCGTGTCGGTGTGTAGTGGAGCTGCGGAGCGCCTGCTCGAAGGGAATCCTTTTAATACCTTGAAGAGCACTCTCGAGAAACTGATTCGCCGTTGCCTGTATCCAGTCGGTGACGTCAGTTTCCGCCGGCCCACCATTAGGCGGGTTGTACTTGAAGCCGCCGTCATCAGGAGGATTATGCGATGGCGTGATTACGATTCCGTCGGCGAGTCCAGTCTTTCGGCCGCGGTTGTAGGTGAGAATCGCGTGCGATATCACGGGTGTCGGAGTGTATTCGTCGTTTTCGGCGATCATTACTTCTACGCCCTTAGCTGCCAGTACCTCGAGCGCACTCGCAAATGCCGGCATCGAAAGCGCGTGAGTATCCATCCCGAGAAATAGTGGTCCATCTGTGTGCTGTAGTTTTCGATACAGACAAATTGCCTGCGTGATCGCGAGGATATGCCATTCATTAAAAGCCTTTTGTAGTGCCGAACCCCGATGCCCTGAAGTGCCGAATGCAACTCGTTGAGCGGGGATCGAAGGGTCAGGCACATCGGTGTAATACGCCGTGATCAGCTTTGGGACGTTAACCAGCATCCCTGGTTCGGGCAGCTTTCCTGCCAATGGACTTACTTTCATGCGCTTTCCTCTTACGATTTACTGCCGGCCTTACCAGGCATTACGTAGTGCCGGGCTGGATAATGCTGTTCATTACTCGTCTTGGTGGAATCCATGATCTTTTGTTTCACTGCTGGTCCTCACGGGATAGCTTATCAGCTTTGACCTGAGTAGGCTGCAAGTAGCTCTTCGTCCGGAATGGTCACACGACGATTATCCACCTGGATTAGTCCGTCTTGTTGTAATCGAGCCAGCGCACGCGACACTACTTCGCGCACACTGCCAACGCGCGCAGCAATCTGCCCGTTTGTCATCACAAGGTCGAAGGTGATGCCGCTTTCTAATCTCTTTCCGCGCCGTTCGCTTCTGTCAGAAGTAAACGCGCGAGTCGCTGCTCAGATGGCTCAACCGGCAGAGACGGAGCAGATGACGAGACCGGATTAGCATTACAGTAACAGAAATTCCCGGATGTATTTGTCCTCTGATATGAAGAGTTCTTCATCGGAGCCGTTAAAGATTATCCGGCCCTCGCGCAGCATCATGATTTTTGTATTTATCAGGCATAGCCGATCTTTCTCCTCTATAAATATCACCTCCTCGTTCGGCCCATAACCCGCATATGTTGAAGCCATAAAACGGACATACTCTATTCCATGAGTGACCAGAATTGCTGAGACGTCGCGCAGATCGCGAAGTCTGATGCCGAGTTCACACACGGACCATGCAGTTGGCGGATCGAGTCCGCCAGTTGGTTCATCCATCAGTAGAGTTCGAGGTTTGCCCGCGAGAGCACGCGCAATGCCGACGCGAACGCGCATACCTCCCGAAAGTTGTGCAGGCATCATATCGATCGCATCCTCGAGATTAACGAACCGCAGTAACCGGCGTACTTCCTGCTCAACAATCTCTTCAGGCACACCGCGTTCATGGCATTTGAAAGCCACGTTGTCGTAAACGGAGAGAGAATCAAAGAGTGCTCCCTCCTGAAATCCCACTCCGATTCGCTGTCGTACGCGATTAAGTGCCTGCTCGTCATAATCCGTGATGTCCTCGCCGTCAATCAGGATACGTCCCTCGTCCGGCTTCATGAGGCCGAGCGCCAATTTTAGTATGGTTGATTTGCCGCCGCCGGAAGCGCTTAAGACGACTAACAACTCGCCTCGCATTACTCTAAAGCTAATGTCGTTAAGTACAATTTGATTGCCATAAGCAAATTTGACATTTTGAAATTCGACCGCAGGAATGACACGAGTCTCATCATCGATCGTAGAAAAAATTCTGGTGTTGTTTTCACCGTAATCAGTCCGATCGCCTGGTATTCCTTCGGGAGTTAAATGATCATCCGTGTTTCTTGAGCCCATGTCGAAATAATCCTCCGAACCTGAGGAGCCAGAAGCAATAAAGTAAACTAAACTTGTCAAATTAAAGCGTTTGAAAGATGAACATTCCATGCCGGATCCAAACGGATCTGGTGTTCTGGCCCTGACAATCTCTCGCCGCCAAGTCAGGATTCAGAAAACAAAAACCAAGGAATAGGGAATACATTGAACGGGGGCTTCGGTTAAACTGTTGCATCCCTTTCAGGCGACAGAACCTGCGCGAGCGTACATCATTAGCCACCACAGCTTCGGCGTTGCTGGTGGGAAACTGCAAGGAGGAGATCTATGGAAGGCACACCAAGTGAGAGCGGGGCAAATTCCACCTTCACCTTCGACCCAACGAACAAGGTTATTGGAGTCATTGATAATGTCGACGACACCAGAGACGCGCTGCGGGATTTGATTGCGGCGGGTTTCTCGGAGAAAGAGATAGTTCTCCTTACGGACGAAGAAGCGGCGCGGCAGATCGGTGCGAACGACGAGGCGCGAGAAGTATCAGTTCATGTCGTTCGCTCAGCGCAAAAATTGCCGGCTTTCTATGACGCACCCGTAATCGTGAGGCGGCTCGAGCAAGAGTTGCACGCCGGTCATCACTTGATTGGAGTTATTGCTAAGGATGGGGAAACGCGCGACCGAGCATCCGGTATTCTGAAATCTCACAGGGGACATTTCATTAACTTCTACGGGCGCTGGGCGGCGGAGGCGTTGGAGCCGTAATCCTTATCGGCTGCCGGAGATTGGCGGGCTGAGGCACGAGCCTGTTTCCGATGCGGCCACATCTTTGAGGATATACAGCTAATGAGCCGGTCGCGATGTTGATTCTTCCCGCAATCAGCAAAATGATCGACATTTCGACCGAGCGAACCATAGCGTTACAGCTGCATCCGCCAACGATTATTTTCGTCATGAACGCACAATGTTGGCTGCGATCACGTTGGGACTGGTGGTGGAAAAATCCAACGGCACCCAGGCACTCGTGGTTGCCTTGCTGACTAATGACTGAAACTTGACTGAGCTTTATCAGAAGAAGGAGTGAACAATGAGCGCAAATGCACCACAACCGAAAACGACAACCTGGAACATCGATCCAGCCCATACGACGGTCGAATTCAAGGTCAGGCATATGATGATTACTAACGTTAAGGGACACTTTAAACTCGCAAGCGGGGTCATCACCGTTGACGAGACTGATATCACCAAATCGCACGTCGAAGCATCGATCGATGCTGCCTCGATCAATACGCGCGAACCGGACCGCGATACGCATTTGAGGAGCGCAGAATTTCTTGAGGTTGAGAAGTTCCCCACGTTGACGTTCACCTCGACGCGCGTAACGCGTGGCGGGCAAGCGGACTTGGAAGTGGAGGGCGATCTTACGATTCACGGTGTAACGCGGAAGGCGACGTTCTCAGTGGAAGGCCCAACGCCGTCGGGAAAAGATCCGTGGGGCAATATTCGGATAGGTTTATCGGCGTCCACGAAATCAATCGCAAGGACTTTGGTCTAACCTGGAATGCCGCTTTGGAAACCGGTGGCATTCTCGTGGGTGACGAAGTGACGATTACTCTGGACGTCTCGGCGATAAAGGCGTGATTCCATCTTAACGTGGCTAGCTAGAGAGGTGTCGCAAAAGACATCAAAGCAGGCATCCGATTGCTTCAGCCCTCGGTAATCAAGACGCCTTGAATGCGCTCGCGGCGTTCCAGGCTTATGCGGCGCGCACGCGCACAACCACTACGGAGCAATGCGCGTTCATTGCGACGGCTTCGGAGACGCTCCCCAACAGGAATCGCCTGAAACCGCGGCGTCCGTGTGAGCCGACAACGATCAGGTCGGCGGCCCATTCCCGGGCGTCCTGTAAAATTGCCTGTTTCGTATTACCGGAGAGCACCGCCCCAGTCGCTTTCAATCCTGCGGAGGCCAGCACCTGTTCGGCGCTGCTGACTGCCTCCTGAGCCTCATTCTCGTGTCTCACCCTGGATAACTTGATCGCCCACGGCTCTTCAACGCTTATGATTCGGAACTCGCTTCCTTCGGGCCAGGGTCGGTTTGCGACCGCGCGTGCTGCCTCTTCCGACGTCTCTGATCCATCAGTGGCGAGCAGCACCTTCCTCGGGCTATCCAGCGTATGTGGCCGATCTTCTTTTGGGTCACGCACAATCTGAACGGTGCAAGGGGCGGACGTGACGACTGCTCTGGCGACGCTGCCAAGCATCCAATGCTCAAGGTCCTTCCGAACATGCGCGCGTACGAATATCAGGTCCGATGCCCACTTCCGCGCGTAAAACGGGATTAGAAAGCGGGCGTCGCCCCTAGCCACGACCACCTCTGCGGTGATGCCGAGTTTTCTCAGACGCTCGACCGCTAAGGCCGTTATTTGTTCACCCTTCCTATCCATCTCTCGCTGCACGGCGCGCTTTCCATAGCCCTCTTCGCGCCATACTTCCTCCGGGACCTCGGCATCCGCGACAACCGAAAGTACATGCGCGGTCGTACTGTCAGGCCAGGGGCGTACACCTACAGCATCCAGAAGCACCTCAGTTGAAATCGACGAATCAACCGCAATCAGTAGTTTCATAGTTCAATACCTCATAGGACCACTAACTTTGCTTAGTCCGCCTCATTGCCGCTCACAAAAACCTAATGAGCTCTTGCTGGACGTCGTGACCGCTTCCACAAAGGACTGTACTTCATTTCGCGATTATCCTCTTGCGCGACGCACAATGCACAAAGGTAGTGAGTCTCGCCGTTTGGTCTCGTGAATTTGATCAAACGGCGTCCTTCTGAGTCGCATCTCCCGCAGTGCGGTTTTTCTTCTACACTGAGACGTGGTCTTATTTCTACTACTGACATATCAGACTCCCATTTCTGGTTGCCTTGAGTCGCTTCAGCGTACGGTAAATTGTTTTTGCACTTACTGTGAACCCGACGTCAGTGTTCGGACGTAGCGCCGCCTCTATTTGAGAGTCTCGAAATTGATCCAGAGGATATCCGGCCCTCGCAAACTCGCGACGGATTTTCTTAACCTCACGTCGTCGTCTCATGGACTCCAGCATTTGATAGAACTTCTTAAGCAACTTCATCACCTCTTCTTTATCTTTCAGCTTCTGACTGCACTGGTCGCGTTACCAGAACGGGACAAGGTGCTTGCCGCAGTACGCGGTCTGTATTTGTTCCAACAGCGTACCTAAAGTGAACCCTGCGCCGTGTGCCCCTATACAAATGAGATCAATGTCCTGCTCTACTGCATAGGCAACGATTTCCCGGTAGGCTTTGCCTTCACGTACGACGTGTGTCACGTCGGACCAGAGGTGGACCTCCGCTGGAACTGAGTCATGCAGTCGTCTCGCCGCGGCATGATAGGCACCTTCAGTGTCTTGCGACGTCCAGGATATTTCAGCGTCAGTACTCCTGGGGCCGGTGATAACGTTGACCAGGTGCAGTTCTGATTGATATTCCTGAGCGAGCGACAATCCGTATTGAAGTGCCAAGCCCGAGTGACTCGAGAAATCAGTTGCCACCAGCAGTTTCTTCAATTCGAGATTGCCATTGGTTTTCGCACCGTCATGACGCGTGACAAGGACTGAGCAGGGAGCCGTCCGGCAGACAGCTTCGGCAGTCGATCCCAGCACTACAATGCTGGCAACTGGTCGACTACGCGAACCCATGACGATCAAATCCGCCTTCTGAGAAACAGCCTCACGATTTATTGCCTCCTCCGGCCGGCTGCTCTTTACGACGGTTAAGTCCCACTCGAGGCGATCGGCATCCGCCGATCCGGGAAACGAAACGAATGAATGTTCAATCGCTCGCTTTATCCCAGTCCGGATCAAATCAACTGTTTCGTCGCCCGCTGAGGATCCGTCGTTGCACGTTAAGACGGAGAGCCTCGCGCCATATGAGCGGGCTATCAATATTGCGTAGCGAAGTCCTTCGTCAGACTCGTGAGCCTGAGCCACGGGGCAGAGAATTCGTTCAAAGTTCAGTATTTTGTTCATCAGTTTTCCCGTGTACTCACCTGCTTATAATGATAGTCACCGGGGCCGGGAGTGATGCGAGTTGTTATGCTCGCGGGCTTAACACTTTTACTCGCCATTTGCCTTGCGGCACGAAGGGCCCTTTTTCTCGCCCATAATTGTTTTGCTGACAAACCTCGACGGCGTCGACTTCTTAGTTGATTGCGTAGTCGGTTGTGTTCGTCGTAGACGACTCCTTCGCCCTGACGCCCACGACCCTTTGTTTTGTAATGGTCTACATTAATGTTGTTTTTGCTACTCAAGTATATTCTCCTTCCTTGTTCAAATTGCCAATTTCAAATCCGGTAACGAAGCATTGCGTCCACGCCACCCACGCTACTGAGCAGTGCCGTATCGTCGATGAAGGTGACACGGGTATCCAGTCGGCTCGAAATGTGCCAGCTCATCCAGGTGGTTCATAAGCATTAATCTGACGTTTCTTTATTCGTCACGATAGTCCTTTCATTCGTTTAACTGTTACCTCTTAACCTAAGCCGAACAGTGAGGTTTAGCGAGCGTAATAACACTTGTAGCGAACGAGTGTTTACACGCGACTTACTGCAAGAGGATGTTTCACGCGTTCACGCGGAAACTTCGCGCTATGAAATCTGTTTGTTCCGAAAGGCTTCTCAGCAGCTTTGGCGGGCCCGCGAATTCGAGCCGGTAGATAGTGCGGTTGCCGGCTTCCAGGTAATAAATAACTCTGGCCGTTGTTTTACCCTCTGTGACGTACTCATAAGCATACTTGGCGCCACTCAAGTATGTCCTTCTACCCAGAAAGAAATTGATGCTGATCGTTTCAACGAGGGAGTACACACCGGTGCACTCTTTTCCCCCCTTTAACCGTCGTTAGCAACGATCAGCATAGGGTGAGCTTAGACTGACAATTGGAACCTCGGTAGGGTATTAACACCTGAGTGAGGCAGGTATTAACACTTGCTGGTTTCTGGACGATGTTGAAGTGCAGCGTCGGCTATTGAACACTTTCCCAGTCGAGCCTCGTCAATAGCAACACACCAAGATGAGCTTACATCTTATTCATCGTCACAGAGACGACGGGTGCCTCGCCAGCGGTACGGTTATACGCGATCCAGTAACCCAGGTCCGGATAACGAGTGAGTTTATAGATGCGACCCTCTGCATCGGCAGCAACGTCCTCACCTAACACGGCGAGCGCCGTAGGCGGGTTTGGATGTTCGGCGGAATATGTAATAGAGACAGCGCTTACTCCATTCGCTTGATCATAGGAAACCTGGGCCATCTCGAAATCAGAAACGAGGAAGATCTCTTCATTCTCGTCCTTTACTGCCGGCTTGCCCAGTCTTTCAGCAACTTCATCGGGGCTCATCCCGATGCGCACGCCTTTGTAATCCTTAAACGTTGGGTCGATAGCGGGATCATTTCCCGCGACATTTTCTTGCCTGCTCTGTGTATTGGTATTGCTCGTCAATGCGCCGGCTTGTGTACGCGTAGAGGCGCCCAACACAAGCGACACTGCCGTAACAATGGCTAAGAACAATGTGAATTGTGGTTTAGTAATCTCAATCATATTCTTACCTCTTTGAACTTCTTCGTATTAGACCGCCATATTTCGATAACACTCAAACCGAGCGCGATAATGATCCACCCGATCATCAACGGACGTGACCAGTCAATTTCTGACGCACTGTTTGCTAAAAGACTTAATGTAAACGTCATATTCAATATTCACCCCCGCAACCGGATAACTCGTTTACTTCAGCACGGCAACACGCGCGGGGCGAAGAAGTTTGCCATTCATCAAATAACCTCGGCGGTGCTCGCTGTATACGGTGCCGGATTGTTCTCCCTCACCATCGATCATAGTCATCGCCTCGTGAATTTCCGGGTCAAATACTTCGCCTTCACTTTCAAATGCTGTGACTCCGTGCGCTTCAAGAAGATTGTTGAATCGCTGTTGGATCAGGCGGAGTCCGTCGGCGACCGCATCTGATGTTTCGCGGATATGCAAAAGCGCCCGGTCGACATCGTCCTTTAGGTCAAGCAGCGCGAGCAGCACTTCGCGTTTGCCGTTGTCTTCCGCAAGTGCACGTTCCTCTTTTGTCCGCCGGCGGTAGTTATTAAATTCAGCCAGCAACCTAAGGCGCTGTTCGCGCTCGGTAGTCAGGTCTTCCTGGAGTCGTGCGATATCGGGATCGACTGACGCCGGCCTCTCTGCTTCGCTAACTTCATAGATGCCGTTATCTGATAGTGTTGTGTCTTCTGCGAACTTTAAGCTTTCCATATTACTTCCTCACAATATCGACCGCGGACGTTGCGCTAACTTCTTTTTGTCGCAGTCGAAAGATTCAATTTTTCTCACACTCAAGTCTTGTGAATCTTATTCGTCACGCAGCTTGAGAGCGAGAGTGTTTTCACGCGTGGATTGCAGGAGTTATCTCCTGTTTTGATGAGAAGGCGGACCTGGTCGAAAATGACCAGCAAAGCGGAATCGTGAGAGAATCATGACGATCTGTCGAGAAAGTGAGGAATACGACTATGCCGGATAACATCGAGAGGAGACGGCTGAAGAAGAAGATGCTTGATCGATGGGAAAATGAGGGTGGCAGAGTTGCGGCTGACTCGGTGATAGCGAATCAAAGCAACCCGGTAAGCCCGCGCGAGGGTGAAGGCAGTCAAGCCATTGCTTCGCACAATAGCTCGAAAACTGACAGTATTCCGTCTCGCAAGAAAAGGCGGCGCGCGCTTACTCAGAAATGAGCCGCAGGGTAAATACCCTGTTATAGCGACGTGCCTCGCAGAATGACGATAGCGGCGCTGAAATAGATAACGAGCCCCGTAACGTCCACCAGTGTCGCGACGAATGGAGCGGATGACGTGGCCGGATCAAGACCGATGCGTTGCAGAACGAAGGGCAGCATCGAGCCGACGAGCGTTCCCCAGAGTACTACGCCGACCAGCGCCATCCCGACCGTTAGCCCCACCTCGAACCAATGCTCGCCGTAGGCTTTGAAGAAGACCGACCAGAGCGCAATGCGTAAGAAACCGATTGCGCCGAGAAGCAACCCTAACGCGAATCCGGAAAGGATCTCGCGCCACATGACCCGCGACCAATCCCTGAGGGTCAACTCGCCGAGCGCCAGCGCGCGGATCACAGCAACTGTGTGCGATCGTCGGGCGCCATGTTATTCAAGAGCGCGGCGATCAGAGATCAGATTTTGTCTATCTCGAGGATGTTGGAGCAAGGCGAAACAAGGTTGACGACCACCGTGACAACACTCGCGAAGAACGAGTGTTTCCACGCTATCTGGAAGCGACCCTTTTATTTACCCTGAGGTCTTTGCAGGTTGATTTTAAAAATGAGATCAAATTCATCATCGTTACCAACCTCAGTTAAACGCTGGGGAAAGTTACTCATCGGATTCGCATGTTTCGGTTTCAGCATTGCCTTCATGAAACAGGCTAATTTAGGTCTGGGTCCCTGGGATGTTCTGAGCGATGGCCTGGCGGGATTAACCGGAATGCAATTTGGAACTGTGTCCATCATTATAGGAATACTGCTGTTAATCCTTTGGATTCCGATTAGGGAAAAACCCGGCCTGGCGACGGTTCTCAACGTTCTACTAGTCGGTGCGTTCGCGAATGTGACCCTGGCCATTGTCCAGAGTCCGAGCGGCGCGTTTCTGCGAAGCCTTTGGTTTGTGACCGGGTTAATTCTTGCGGGACTCGGTACGGTTTTATACCTCGGTAGTCAACTCGGTGCAGGCCCGCGTGACGGTCTAATGCTGGGCTTGAGCAGGATAAAGGGTTGGAGTGTTTCTCGCACTCGCACAGGTTTAGAAGTTCTTGTACTCATGGTCGGTTGGATACTAGGTGGCGCCGTCGGAATTGGAACGGTCATCTTTGCGCTGACTATTGGGCCAACTATTCAATTCATTGCGAGCAAGGCTGGCCAGGATTTGGCAAGGTAGGCTGTTGGGTCATGATCTGAATGCTCCGAACGGTTGTTATACTTGGCATTTAGCATCACCGCACTCATTCCGACCTTGCGCGGACGCTACGTTCTCTACCTTCATTCCTTCCTACGTGTAAATACGGCCCGCAGTCAGGTGTTAACACGCTATTTCCAACTGGCATTTCCCTCTAGTCTATGACTGTAAGAAGCGAGATTACATGACAAAGGGGGCGCATTAGGAATGGCTGTACCGGAGAACGAATACATCGTTCTGCCAGAAACAACGGTTGGTAAAAAACGAGGAGAAAGATGGTTGGAAACTCTCAAGCGATGGCTCGTGAAATGCCCGCAGTGTTCCGAAGTGCGGTTAGTCGTAGGAGCACACGAAAACGATCAATACGTCTGTAAGGCTTGTGGGCACAGTTTCACCATCACGTTTTCGGTCAAGGCAAAAGAGCTGGGTTAACAGAACCTCGCGGGATCACTAAATGAAGGAAACACTACCAATGATTGCTTATCGCGGTCCAATATTAATTGCAGAACCTGAACTACGCTGGCCCATCGTCCTCTTAGCCGCCGCAATTACTGCGCTACTCGCAATACTGACGGCGAGTTTGTACTACGTGGCGATGACACCGTCCGCCGTCAAATCTGATATGGAGCCGCGGCTGGAACGGTCGCTGCAACCTGGCGAACCAGAGTTTGAAGAATTTCGAAGGCAGATCGCAATCGAGCAATTAGTGGGTGTTGAGAAAGTACACCCATTCAACACTCTGGCCGTCGCCATGACGGCAACGGTACGAAACAACACCGGCCGTGCCATCAGTGGACTGGAATTGCGGGGTGCGATTCTGGACAGCAATAGTTCGAGTGTGCGCGAACGGACAGTAGTGGTGATTCCACTACGACAAAAGGTACTTGAGTCGGGTGAGGCCATCAACACACGCATTCTGCTCGAGAGCATTGATAAGGATTCGGATCGAGCGCACTTAGTCCTGGAAGTTACGGCAATGCGCTTTGATGAGTCATAAAGGGTGGGAAGGAAGGGAATCAACATGGAGGCAATAGTTGAACGATCCAGTTTAGAACCCTGGCCCCATCAATCTGGCCGGTTGGCGCCGGTAAGGAACATCGCGAAACGGATCTTTGGCTGCTGGCACCGGAAGGTGAGCCTGCCATTTACTCGGGGCGATGAGACATATCAGACGTGTATCTCTTGCGGTGCTCGGCGCCGGTTCGATCTGGATCGGTGGACCTCAGTAGGCGGTTTTTACTACCCGAAGAAATAGCCTTCTTATATGGCAGTCGTCGCGAACACCAAGAAGTCGATCGTTGAATGGAGAAAAATGATAGCGCAATTAGCGAAAAGTGAACGCAGGAAGGCAACGGTGCCAACCACTTCGGCGCAGCAAACGAAGCTTCGGGTGTTGATCCCGTATGACGGATCGGAAACTGCGGAAGCGGCTTTGAAAGATTTAAGCAGCGCGGGTCTGCCACGTGAGCTTGATGCGCTTATCGCGGTGACCCAGGTTTGGTTACCTTCATCGCCATACGAGATCGCCAGTGCCGTTAGCGCCCGCCGGCTGAAGCTGTTGACTTCAGGGCTGTCGTCTTATGCGCCGGCGCTACAGGAGCACGAAGAACTTCGGGTCTTATCCCTTGAGGCTGAGCGGAGGCTACGGTCCATATTTCCTGAAGGACGTGTGAAAACTGAAGCGATTCAGGAGACGGCTGCAATGGTTCAAGCGATATTAGAAAGGGCGAAGCGCTGGGGTGCTGAACTTATTGTTTTAGGCTCGAAGACCGCACCTTCATCACATATAAGTGATTATGCGGAACCTGCTCTTCGAGTAGCACAGGATGCGCACTGTTCCGTTCGGATTGCGCGACCGTCTGCTCGAAAGACTGATTCGGCGAAACAGGTATTGATTTTTGTAGACGAAAGTTCTGCGTCGCAAGATGTGGTTAATGCAGTCGGCGAGCGGATTTGGCCGACAGGAACATTTGCAAAGATCGTTATGACGCGAAAACCTGGCCCGCGTCATGTCACAAGGGATGAGGAGGCCGAGCAAGTTCTAAACATCTTGGCTGATACGTTGCGAGCGAAAGGTCTAAGAGTTTCAGTTGAAATCGTGGATGGTCAGTCTAAAGAGGTGCTTTTGCAGAAGAGTAAGGGGTCCGCGGTGGGTTGCGTATTCGTTGATCCACATCATGGCGACGTTGACGCAAACGGCTTAAGCGCCGGCGCGAAGGCGCTCATCGTGGGAGCGCAGTGCTCAGTAGAAGTCGTACGTTCGAACAGTTCGAATGATCAATATTTAAAACCGGTGGCATGATTGAAGCCGATGGCAATGAATTAAGCCGGTAAGGTTGGAGGAAAGAAGATGAAAGTTTTACTTGCGGTAGATTCGATTAACACTTTGGATATTCTTATCGATGAAATGAGTGCTCGCTCGTGGCCCTCAGGAACAGAAGCTCGTGCGCTTTCGATCATTGACGATGCTGACGTCCCATTGAAAGTCTGGGGTGATGACGGTCACGGACTTTCCGCGTTGCGACGAGAGATGCATAGACGAGGCGCACAGATTTCTGCTTTAGCAGTCAAGCGTTGAGTGACGCACCCGTGAGAATCTCAGGTGAAGTCATCGCCGGCAACGCCGCCCGGCAAATTGTTGCTCGGGCCAAGCATTGGGGAGCCGATCTGATTGTCCTGGGAGCGGACGAACGGCGGGGTCTAAGTCGCTGGCTCTTCGGCAGCACGTCTGCCGCTGTTGCAAACCGGGCGCACTGTTCAGTCAGGGTTATTCGTGAAAAGGACTTTTCACTGGCCGGCAACTCGTTGCAAGAACGCTTCTCTCCAGGCACTGCAGAGATCGCGAGCGAATTGCAATCATCGAGGAAAGCTGCGTAACGGACAGGCCTGAGGAAAAGTAAATCATCTGGGAATTGGAGTAGTAAAATGAAACGAAGATCAAAAAAGACAACAACAACCATCTATATAACAGAACTCGACTATAACCGTCTTAATGGCTTGATCGAGCGTACGCGCGAGCGCAACGGCACCGATCGAGAATACTTGAAGAAGTTGGAGGCAGAGTTCGATCGAGCAGAGATCGTTGATCCAAAAGAGATTCCGGCGGACGTAATCACCATGCGTTCGAAGGTGCGTTTGAAGGACTTAGTGAGCGGGGAAAGTAATACTTACTCACTGGTCTTTCCTACAGAGGCGGATTTTGCTGAAGGAAAGATCTCTGTGCTGGCGCCAATTGGTACCGCGATACTTGGTTTCAAAAAGGACGACACCATCGAGTGGCAGGTGCCATCAGGCTTGCGCAAGCTCAAAGTTGAGGAGGTACTCTATCAGCCGGAGTCGGCCGGTGATCTCAACTTATAGAGACCCACCGAGGAAGCCCGTCAAGCCTGGATCTCAGCACTGGGCGGGCGCAAACATTTCTAGAAAGGATCCGTCGAAGTAGTGCGTAGCGCAGCGGATTGATCTAACTCATCTATTCGGAATCAACGTGAGGTGGTCGTTTTCGGCGATTTCGAAATAAGAACTGCCCAAGCGACCGCCGCTCGGCTTCAAACCCGTACGTGAGAGTTTCCCCTCATACGGCTCCTCGAACTATCAAGAGTTGGACCAGTTTGTCGCGCTTGAAGTGCAACTGATCGCGTCGTATGATCCCTGCCACCTCGCGAAGCCCGACTCAGCCACTTGAATGTAGTACGAGTTATGACCAGCATGTTCCAGGATCTGCGCTATAGCCTGCGCATGCTGCTAAAGCATAAAGGCTTTACGGTCGTGTCCGCGCTCACGCTCGCACTCGGCATTGGTATCAACACCGCAATGTTCAGTGTGCTGAATACGTTTGTATTTGGCTCGCTGCCATACCCGCAGCCCGAACGCTTGGTACGAATATGGCGCACGTCTCTCTACTCTCAAAGCTGGCCCCATTCAGCCGCAGACTTCTTCGACCAGCATGACCAGAATTCGGTTTTTGAGAAGATGGCCGCCTACCAATTTGTCAGCCGTAATCTCACCGCACAGGGACAAACCGCGGAACGTCTGCTCAGCCTTGCCGCAACCGCCGATTTCTTTCCACTACTGGGCGTTACACCGGCGCTCGGCCGCGTATTCAAACCCGAAGAGTTTGAGCCGGGCGCTGACAACGTCATCGTCTTGAGCAATCGTCTTTGGACGCGCCGTTTCGGAAGCGATCCAAACGTCGTAGGTCAGAGAATTCAGCTCGACGGAAAAACAGTGGAGATCGTCGGCGTGATGCCCGCCGGATTCGAACACCCAATCCTCTGGGGACCAATCGACATCTGGCAGCCACTCACATTTACTCCAGAAAGGAAAACGAATCGCGGCAACAACTATCTCTCTTCATTCGGCCGGCTGAAGCCCGGCGTCCCAATCCGGCAGGCAGAGCAAAGCATGATTGCTCTGGCCGCCAACATCGGCAAGCAAAACCCTTCATACGAAGGCGACAGCCTGCGGCTCGAGCCGCTGCAACGATCTATGTCTGACAGTATCGGCAGAACTGTCATGTGGTTCACATTCGGACTCGCAGGTTTCGTGTTGCTGATCGCGTGCGCAAACCTGGCGAATCTTCAGCTCGTCCGCACGGTGGCCCGATCGCGGGAACTGGCTGTGCGTGCCGCGCTCGGTGCAGGTCGCTGGCGACTGCTGCGGCATTCGTTTACCGAGAGCATCCTTGTCGCACTGATTGGAGGCATAATCAGTCTGCTCATTGCTCTCGGCGCCGTTCGCTTCATCAGTGTTCGCCTATTCACTGACTTGCCCGGCGCAACTGTGCAACTCGATTACAAAGTGTTTGGCTTTGCACTGCTGTGCTCACTGCTGACGGGAGTGTTATTTGGGACCGTTCCTGCATGGTTAGCATCGCGAGCGGATGTGAACCTTGCGCTGCGGGAGAACTCGCGTGGATCCACCGCAGGCCGATCTCAGCACCGTTTGCTACATATGCTCATCATCGGCGAAGTAGCGTTTGCCATGGTATTGCTCGCGGGAGCGGGATTGTTTCTGCGTGGCTTGCAACGCTTCATCAATTCAGATCCGGGTTGGCGAGTCGATGGGCTGGTGACGGCGCAGATGAGTCTTCAGGGAGAGAAATACGCGAATGAGAAGCAGCGTGTTGTTTTCCTCGCCGAGCTGGAAAATCGTCTCGGCACATTGCCTGGCGTGCAGCACGTTGCAATTGGCAGTTCGCCTCCGGTGTTTGGTTTCAACAGCAGTGGTGCATTTCTGGTTGAGGGTCGACCCGAGCCTCCGCCGGATCAGTATCCGGTAACATATGTCGAACCGGTAAGCAGCGATTATTTTGAAACCCTGGGTGCGCACTTGCGACAGGGCCGTACCTTCAACGCCGCGGACACGGCCGATCACCCTAAGATCGTTATCATCAACGAAGCGACCGCGCGTACCTTTTGGCCTAACGAAAGTCCGATCGGAAAGCGCATTAGCAGTATCGGCCCACCGAACGATCTTTACGAAATCGTGGGGGTAGTTAACGACATTGCCTTTCCCGGAACTCTTGGACAACCAGACACGCGGTTTGAAGCGTTTGTGCCTGTGACACAAGCTGCTCCAGTCTATCTGACGATTGTTCTGCGCACTTCTTTGACTTCAGAAGCGATCGCTAACAGCCTGCGCAGCTTGATTGCCGGCTTAGATCCCGATTTACCGGTTTACCAAATTCACACGGCAAGAGCTGCGGTCGATCAAGGCCTCGGGAATATCTCACTGCTGGGGAGTCTGCTCGGCGCGTTTGCAACGATTGGTGTAATGCTCGCGGCAATCGGAATCTACGGAGTTGTGTCTTACACGGTGGTCCAACGTACTGGCGAGCTCGGAATTCGAATGGCGCTCGGAGCACAGTCTCGCGACGTTCTATGGTTGGTGCTGGGTAAAGGCGCCGCGCTGGTCGTGATCGGAGCCTTCCTGGGCGCCATAGGTGCGTATGGTGTATCGAGACTATTGAGTGCGCTCATTCCATTATTGCCCACACGCGATCCGCTGATTATGCCGGTAGCGGCTCTTGCTCTCGTTGCAGTGGCGCTGGTGGCTTGCTACATCCCGGCGCGGCGAGCAACGCGAGTCGATCCGCTGGTGGCGCTGAGCTCGGAGTGAAAGTGATGCTTTCTACATCACGTAATCCTCGCCTGGTCCTCATACTTGCTGCGATCACAATTCTGGTTAGCTGCTGGAGTGCTGGAGCTCAGGGGTCGGATTGGCCCGCCTATGGTCGCGATGACGGCGGGTCGCGTTACTCGCCGCTTAGTCAAATCAATCGTCGTAATGTGAAAGAACTCAGGGCCGTGTGGACGTATCGCACGGGACACCTCGCCGCAGCCAATCAAGCGGCGGAAACGCTCCAGTTCGAGGCGACGCCGATCATGGTCGACGGTACGCTCTACCTGAGCACACCTTTCAATCGCGTCATCGCACTCAACCCGCAGACGGGAACGGAACGCTGGACCTTCGATCCGAAACTCGATCTCTCGATTCCGTACGCCGATGGTTTCACGTCGCGTGGTGTCTCGACCTGGCTTGATCGAACGCGCGCCGCGGGCGCACCGTGCCGCCGCCGAATTTTCATCGCGACAAACGACGGACGTCTCATCGCCCTCGACAGCGTAACCGGAAGAACTTGCGGCGACTTCGGAAAAGACGGCCAGATCGAACTAACTCGAGGCGTGGGCTCATTCCGACCTGGCGAGTTTCACTTCACCTCGCCTCCAGCCGTCGCCGATGATCTTGTCGTCGTTGGTTCTGCGATAGATGACGCCCTTCGCACCGACGCACCGAGCGGCGTTGTCCGCGCTTTCGACGCGCGCACCGGAACACTGCGCTGGAGTTGGAACCCGATCCCGCGCGAGCGAACAGACCCCGCCTGGAAAACGTGGAAAGGCGAGAGCGCTACGCGTACCGGCGCAGCCAACGTGTGGTCCGTGATGTCTGTTGACGCCGGGCGCAATCTAATCTTTCTCCCTACCAGTTGTCCGAGTCCGGATTTTTATGGCGGCGAGCGGCGTGGAGATAATCTTTATTCCAACTCGGTGGTTGCACTGCACGCCTCGACCGGAAAGATAGCCTGGTACTTTCAGGTAGTGCATCACGACGTTTGGGATTACGACGTACCGGCGCAGCCAGTGTTGGTAAATGTTCGGCGTGGTCGTCGTGAGATTCCTGCCGTGATCGTGGCGACGAAGATGGGCCATCTCTTTGTGCTCAATCGCGAAACAGGAAAGCCGCTATTTCCAGTTGAGGAGAGGCGTGTACCGCAGGGTGCTGCTCCCGGTGAAGAGCTTTCACCAACGCAACCTTTCCCGGTTCTTCCGCTTCCGCTTGATCCGGCGACGCTTACAGCCGAAGACGCGTGGGGCATTACAGAAGAAGATCGTCGCTGGTGTCGTGAGCGCATCGCATCGCTGCGTTCAGAAGGGATTTTCACGCCGCCTGGTTTGCAAGGCTCGGTCATTTATCCCGGAAATATCGGTGGTGTTGCGTGGGGCGGCGTCTCCGTGGATCCGCTGCACTCGATCGCAATCGCAAACACCAACCGGTTTCCGTTCATCATCACGCTCATTCCGCGCGACCGCTACGACGCGGAGAAGAAGGCGCATCCGAATGCCGACCTCACGCCTCAAACAGGCACGCCCTACGCCATGCGTCGAGAAATTTTGCGAACGCGGGCTGGTGTCTTATGTAATCCGCCGCCGTGGGGCATGCTTAGCGCTGTTGACCTGTCGAGTGGAAAACTACGATGGCAAGTGCCGTTAGGCACGATTCCGAGATTAGCCAAAGTGCCTGGCTCATCGGCGTGGGGTTCGCCAAATCTTGGGGGCTCAATCGTCACAGCCGGTGGTCTCGTCTTTATCGCCGCGTCGATGGACCAATACCTCCGTGCCTTCGATATAGAAAGCGGTGCGGAGTTGTGGAAAGGGGAGTTGCCGGCTGGAGGACAGGCCACGCCGATGACTTACCAGGGAAGTGACGGCAAGCAGTATGTCGTGATCACGGCTGGAGGTCACGGCCGGCTCGGCACGCCGCTTGGCGATTACGTCATCGCATTCGCTCTTCCTTAGTCACCTTATTGAAGACTTGGTTTATTGAGAGTATATTTCAGCACCCAGCCCAGCGGCATACTCGACTGCCGGAATACAAACCTCCTGTCTTCCAAGTGCGATTTTGGAGGCAAGCCGATGGTGAAGATAGTTTTTATGCCGTTTCACTGGGCATCGGATTTGAATCCGACTTTCGCCCTCGCACGCAAGCTGCGCGACCGCAGTCATTCCGTGCATTACCTCGCCATCCCTGACACAGCCGAGCGCATTCGTGCTCAAGGCTTCGATTTCACTCCTATCTTCAGTCGCGCCTTTCCCGAAGGCACACTCGCACAGCAGTATGAGAGTGAGGCACAGGGCAAACAATACGGCATCAATGAATTCAGAGATAGATTTCAAACGACATGCGATCTGTTGCGCGAGGGCGAACTGGACCGCGCCATAAGCGAGCTGCAGCCAGATCTTTTACTCACTTCGAGCGGCACGCCGTGGGTCGGAATTGCAGCTTGCAAAACCGGCGTCCCAGTCATGTCTTTTTCCAGCACGTTGATTTCTGTCGAAGATGCCGCGGTCCCTCCGTTCATTACGGATTTGATTCCGATGGATAGCGGGCTCTCACGGGTGCGGACATGGCTCGAATGGAAAAAATATTTTTTGCGTCGTCGTCTTTATTCGAAAGACTGGGACATCTCCAAAGACCTGAAATCGCTTGCCCGTGATTGCGGGTACCCACTCGATAAAATCGACTTCCGGGTCGAGACGTGGCCTCGGCTGCTGCTACGAGAACTCGTGTTCTTTCCAAAAGACCTGGACTTTCCTCGATCGCGAAAACCCGAAGGAGCTTCTTTCATCGAAGCATCTGTCGACATCGACAGAAACGACGGCGACTTCCCATGGGATCGGATCGAACACGACAAACCGCTCGTCTACTGTACTCTCGGGAGCTTGGTACCATTCAAGTATCCCGCGCGAGCTTCACAGTTCTTTCAGATGTTTATGGACGCGATGGCGCAAAGGCCGGCGTTACAAGGAGCAGTCGCTATTGGCAACTACTTGAAAGCGGAGGAATTTAACTGTCCCGGCAATGTGCTCATCGTGCACCATGCGCCACAAGTTGAAGTGTTAAGTAGAGCGTCACTAATGATCTCTCACGCAGGAGTTACTGGAGTGAAAGAGAGTGCCTTCATGGGTGTGCCGATGCTGCTCATTCCAATCTATTACGATCAACCTGGAAATGCCGCGCGAGTTGTCTATCACGGGTTGGGTGCGCGTTTGCGTCTCAAGGAACTATCTCCGTTTGAGATCGGTCGTTTGATCGACGGAGTGCTCAACGATTCTTCTTACTCAGCGCGAGCGAAACTCATGTCAGAGAAGCTTCGCAACCTTGAGCATCAGTCTCCGGGAGTAGCAATCATCGAGGACTCAATCAGCCACAAAAACTTTGAACCTTTTGTGCATTCAAAATTTTAACTTGCAGTCTGAATATTCGGTCAATATAATCCCCCCTGCCCAAAGTCAAACTTGCCCGACGAAATCTGAATCTTCGCGATTCGGAAGCAGCCTCCCTTCAAATTAATCGCCCGCGGTTTATTCATCGATTGATGAAGACTGACGTGCGGTAGCCCAGCCACTCACCCTCAGTAAGCCCAGTTATCCGTCTCCCAATGTGCTTGCAGTTTGCAGTTCGGCACGGCAATGCAGTACCAAACCGCTCGGGAATTAGAGTCTTTTGTTGAAGTGCAGAGGCCCTCAACTTTAATCGAGTTGTTGGACCAGAGGGTACTTTACCTACCTGACCAACTCGCCTATACATTTCTGCTCGACGGAGAAACAAGCGAGCTTCATTTAACCTACCGGCAATTGCAGCGGCGCGCTCGTGCAATCGCTGCGGCGCTTCAATTCGCGAAAGCAAAAGGCGAGCGCGCACTCCTGCTCTATCCGCCCGGGCTCGATTTCATTGAAGGTTTTTTCGGCTGCTTGTATGCCGGAGTGGTGGCTGTTCCCGCCTATCCGCCACACTTCGCGAAGCTGAATCGCAGTCTGCCCAGGTTGCGCGCCATCATCGCCGATGCCCAGGCGACTCTCGTGTTAACCACTTCACCCGTACTCGAGAGAGCAAAACTGATCTTCACGGAAGCTCCGGATCTGAAAACTCTCCGCTGGCTTGCGACTGACAAGGTTGTGAGCGACGTCGACGAAGACTGGCAAATCGAGCAGACGATGCCGAACGATCTTGCTTTTCTTCAGTACACGTCGGGCTCGACCGGTCAGCCTCACGGCGTGATGCTCACACACGCGAACCTGCTGCACAACGCGAGCCTAATCTTTCACGTATTTGAGCACACGGAGACAGACAGCTATGTGTCGTGGCTGCCGATGTTTCATGACATGGGCTTCATGGTTGGAGTCCTGCAACCTCTCTACGCCGCAATCAGAGCTGTCGTGATGTCGCCCGCCTCTTTTCTGCAGCGTCCGGCGCGCTGGCTTGAAGCTATCTCTCGTTACAGGGCGACAACGAGCGGTGGGCCAAACTTTGCTTACGACCTTTGCGCGCGCAAGATCACACAGCAGGACGCGGCGGAACTCGACTTGAGCAGTTGGAGCGTGGCCTTTAACGGTGCGGAGCCTGTTCGCGCTGAGACGCTCGATAGATTCGCCTCGCGCTTCGAATCGTGCGGCTTTCGACGTGCCGCTCTCTATCCGTGTTACGGACTCGCCGAGGCGACTTTGATCGTAACCGGCGGGCGCAAGAAAAGTCTCCCCGTAATCAAGCAGGTGGAAGCGAAGTCGATGGTCGGGTGTGGCCGCGCGTTGCTGGGCCAGCGTGTGATCATCGTCGACCCTGCATCGTTGACTGAGCTAAAAGATGGTGAAGTCGGAGAAATCTGGGTGTATGGCCCAAGCGTAGCCAGGGGATATTGGAACCGACCGGAAGAGACATATCAGACGTTCAACGCTTATCTGTCAGATACAGGCGAAGGGCCTTTTCTGCGCACGGAAGACTTAGGTTTCATCGAAGATGGAGAGCTCTACATCACCGGCCGCATCAAGGACCTCATCATCATCCGCGGCCTGAACCACTATCCCCAGGACATCGAGTGGACCGTAGAGCGTTGTCACGCGGCACTCAGGCCAGGCTGTGGCGCAGCCTTCACCGTCGACGCGGAGGGCGAGGAACGGTTAGCAATCGTCCAAGAGATAGACACGCGCGTAGAAGCAAACCTGGACCATGTGATTGAGACAATATGTGAAGCGGTCGCCTCCGAACACGAACTGCAAGTCTACGCCGTCGCACTTATCAAGCCGGGCCGTATTTCCAAGACTTCGAGCGGCAAAATTCAGCGACGTGCTTCCCGCCAAAAGTTTCTCGAAGGCGCGCTCGATACGGTTGCCGAATGGCGCGCAACTGTTTCGGAAGAAGGCGACGTGCCGGAGCTAGTGCCGTCGGTTTTGAGTGCGGAAGCTATCGATTCATGGTTGCGAGCACTGGTCGCCGCGAAGCTCGGGGTTGCCCCCAGCAGTGTGAATACAAATCAGCCGCTCGTTCGCTACGGTCTCGACTCACTAACGGCTGTAGAGCTTGCACACTCGATCGAGACAAACTTGGGCATCACCTTGCCGATGGTTAGCTTCCTGGCAGGGACAAGTATCGCGGAAATCATTGCCCACATTCTCTCGCACTCGATTGAACGCCCTAAAGCCTCTTCTGCAGCGGCGCGCGAAAGCGAGGAGCAGTATCCGCTCTCGTACGGCCAGCAGGGCTTATGGTTCCTGCACAACCTTGCACCGGAAAGTACGGCGTACAATATTGCACGCGCAGTCGAAATCAGCTCGGCACTCGACGTCGCTGCTCTACGTCGCGCCTTTGCCGCACTCGTCGAACGTCATCCAGCTTTACGAACAACCTTCGCGACTTCCGGCGGGCGTCCGATTCAACGAGTTGACGATCGCTTTAACCTCGACTTCCACGAAGAAGACGCACGGCACTGGAGCGAAACGCAACTAGACGAGCGTTTGACCGGGGAGAGCGAGCGCCCTTTCGATCTCGAACACGGTCCTCTCCTGCGCATCAATCTCTTCACTCGCTCGACAGGCAAGCACATCCTCCTGCTTGCCGCCCATCACATCATCGTCGACTTCTGGTCGCTCGCACTCCTGATGCAGGAGCTCGGTCTGTTGTACGAGGCCGAACGCTCCGGCGTGCGCGCAGGGCTCCCGGCACTTGCTTCCAATTACTCTGACTTCATTCGCTGGCAAAGCGAGCTGTTGTCGAGTGAAGAAGGTGAGACAGACTGGACATACTGGCGCAATCAACTCTCCCGCGAGTTTCCGATCTTAAACTTGCCGGCTACACGACCTCGCCCGCCTGTGCAAACGTTTCGCGGGGCTTCCGTGCCTTTGAAGTTGAGTGCCGCGAATACGCGACGGCTCAAAGACCTAAGTCGTGAGCACGACGCCACGCTTTACGTCACATTACTCGCCGCGTTTCAAGCATTGCTCCATCGCTACACGGGCCAGGAAGAAATATCGGTCGGCTCTGTCACTGCGGGACGAACCAGGGCCGAGTTTGCGTCGCTCATCGGATACTTCGTGAACCCACTCGTGTTGCGAGCGACGGTCTCTCGCGATGACACGTTTCGATCCTTGCTCGAGCAGGTGCGCCGAAACGTGCTCGATGCCTTCGCGCACCAGGATTATCCGTTCTCGATTTTGGTGGAGCGCCTTCAGGCGGCGCGCGATCCTTCACGCTCACCTTTCTTCCAGGTCATGTTTTCGATGCACAAGTCGCATGCGCCTGCTGAAGAAGCGTTGTCGTTATTCGCGTTGGGTGAAGCGGGGGCGCGAATGAACTTGGGCGAGCTTGAGTTGATATCCGTGCCGCTTAAACGTCGCGTGGCACAGTTTGATCTAACTCTCATGATGGCCGAGGGCGGGGAAGAGCTTTACGCGACTTTCGAATACAACACAGACTTATTCGACGCGGCGACTATCGAACAGATGGCGCAAAGCTTCGAGATCTTGCTCGGCGCCGTTGTCGCAAACCCGGGTGAAGCAATCTCACGCCTGGCGCTGCTCCCCAGCGAAGATCTCTCGCGCAAAGTCGCAAAGGCGCAAAGAAAGCCATTTGGAAACGCGGCAGCGCTTTGCGAATTTGCGTCTTTGCGCGAGAAAACTATTGATCAGTTGTTCGAAACTCAGGCTGCCGCAACCCCGGGAGCCACAGCGATCGTATTTGGCGAACAACGTCTCTCTTACCGGGAACTCAACCAACGCGCAAACAGGCTGGCGCGACATCTGCAACGACTCGGCGTTGGACCAGAGTCGCTCGTCGGGATCTGCGTAGAACGTAGTGCGGAAATGCTTGTCGGCCTGCTGGCAATTCTCAAAGCGGGCGGCGCGTATGTTCCGTTCGACACCTCTTATCCGCCAGAGCGAGTAGCGTTACTACTCAAGGACGCAGGAATAGAAGTAATTGTTTCGCAGACGGGCCTTTTAGCGCACAAGGGGAAAGTGGTTTGTATCGACAGCGACTGGAGCGACATTGAACGTGAGAGTGACGACAACCTGCACGTTAATACCGCGCCCGATAACGCTGCTTACGTGATCTACACCTCCGGTTCGACGGGTCAACCTAAAGGCGTGGTGGTTTCTCATCACAACGTGTTACGGCTGTTTGCTGCGACAAAAAATTGGTTTCACTTTTCGCAGCATGATGTGTGGACGCTCTTTCACTCGTACGCCTTCGATTTTTCCGTGTGGGAATTGTGGGGTGCGCTTCTTCACGGCGGTCGTGTCGTCGTCGTCCCATACTTTGTTAGCCGCACGCCGGAGGCTTTCCGCGAGTTGCTCCGGAAGGAGCATGTCACCGTTCTCAATCAGACACCTTCTGCATTTCGCCAACTCATGTTTGCGGAAGAGAGTGCTCGTGAAGAAGACCAACTGTCCCTGCGTCTCGTGATCTTCGGCGGTGAGGCGCTTGAGGTTCAGACACTGCGACCCTGGCTCGAACGATACGGAGATGAGCGACCGCAACTGGTCAACATGTATGGCATCACGGAGACGACCGTTCACGTCACCTATCGCCGGATCAGGATGACGGATCTCGAGTCAGGGCGGAGAAGCGTTATTGGCGCCGCCATTCCCGACCTGCAGGTCTACGTCCTGGACCAGTACCAGCAACCCGTGCCGGCGGGAGTGGCGGGTGAGTTGTGCGTCGCCGGAGACGGATTGGCGCGTGGGTATTTGCATCAACCGCAACTCACGGCCGAGCGGTTCCTGCCTGACCCCTTCGCCGCTACGCCGGGAGCGAGGTTGTACAGGTCAGGAGATCTCGGACGCTATTTAACGCATGAGCTTGAGTATCTCGGGCGAATAGATCAACAGGTAAAGGTGCGAGGTTTTCGTATCGAGCCGGGCGAGATCGAAGCTGCGCTCGATGAGCATCCTGCGGTGCGTGAAAGCCTCGTCGTTGCACGTGAGGAAACCGCGGGTGATAAGCGCCTGGAGGCGTACGTTGTCGCTGTAGAAGGTGCGCCGTTTTCGGCGGAAGACTTACGCAACCACCTGCGACAGAGATTGCCTGAGTACATGCTGCCCGCTGCGATCGTGCAGATCGAAAGACTGCCCCTCACGTTGAACGGGAAGATCGATCGCCGCGCACTGCCTCCGCTGGATGGAATCGCAGTCAGACCAAAAAAGACTTTTGAAGCGCCGCGCACAGACACTGAACAGATGCTGGCAACCATCTGGTCTGAAGTGCTTGGGATTAAATCGGTCGGTGTTAATGACAACTTCTTTGAGCTGGGCGGCGACTCGATCCTCAGTATTCAGATCGTCGCACGCGCCAAAGAAGCGGGCATATATCTGACGCCCAAGCAATTGTTTCAGCACCAAAGTATCGCAGAGTTGGCTCAGCTAACCGGCTCGCCGCCTGAGGAGTTTAAGCCAGTCAGGTTGGACCATGGGCAGATTGATACCTACCCGCTCACGCCAATGCAGCAGGGCATCCTTTTTCACAGTCTCTCAGAGCCTGACAGCGGCGTTTACACGACACAGTTCGTCTGCGAGTTGAAAGGGGATGTTGACGAAGAAGCGTTTCAGGTCGCATGGGAAACTGTCGTGGGACGTCATCAGTCTTTGCGTGCTGACTTCGCCTGGGATGTCTTCGCGGAGCCGGTTCAAGTAGTCAGACGAAGTGTTGACGTGACATTGAATCGCGAGGATTTGACGCAGCTCAGCCGCGAACGACAAGAGGAATTTTTAGAAGATTATTTGCAACGCGATCGCGAGCGAGGGTTTGACTTCAAACGCGCGCCGCTCCTGCGCCTCGCGTTGTTCAGGAGATCACACGATCAATACGTCTTCGTCTTCAGCCACCATCACCTGCTGATCGACGGTTGGTCGCTGTCGATCATTCTGCAGGAAGTCTTCGCTATTTACGACGCCGGCCGCGCCGCTTCCGATTTACATCGAGAGTTGTGTTTGAAAGAGCCGCGCTCATTTAGTGACTACGTTGCCTGGCTGGGCCAACAGGATCAGACCGGAGCGGAGAGTTTCTGGCGCGGGACGCTTAAGGGATTTTCTGAGCCGACTTCGCTCGGGATCGAAGGCACGCACACCGTCGTAGCCGAACATGAGCAAGGTTACAGTGAAGAGTCGCTTCATCTCTCTGAAGCTTCGACTGAGTCGCTGCAAGCCTTCGCACGTCAGAACCAACTCACCTTGAGCACCCTTCTGTATGGAGCGTGGGCAATACTGCTCAGCCGCTACAGTGGAGAGCGCGACATCGTCTTCGGCGTTACGTCTTCCGGCCGGCCGCCTAATTTAAGCGGCTCGGAAACGATGGTCGGACTCTTTATCAACACGCTGCCTCTACGAATCAGCGTTCCGTCAGGTCAGTTGCTCATTCCCTGGTTGAAGGAGCTGCAGGAGCATCTGGTCGAAGTGCGCCAGTACGAATACAGCTCGCTCGCGCAGGTGCAGGAATGGAGTGACGTGCGCGGCCGCGCGCTCTTCGAAAGCATCTTTGTATTCGAGAACTATCCTGTCGACTCGTCACTTGCCGCCAGGTCTGGCGGCCCTGAGGTCAGCGATGTTCGGTCGATCGAACAGACGAATTATCCGTTGACGATTGCAGCCGAGCCGGGTTCGGAGTTGGGGCTGTACGCGGGCTACAAGACGGATCGCTACGATGACGTGACCGTCTACCGAATGCTTTGCCATCTTGAAAGTCTCCTCGAAGGGTTCATCGCTCGTCCGCAGCAGCGGGTTTCGGATCTGTCGCTCCTCACTGCGGTAGAAAGTGACGTGATTTTACGCGAATGGAACGAAACTCGAGCAGACTTTCCCAGTCTCAGTCTTCACGAACTATTCGAACAGCAAGCTGCGGCGACGCCCGATGCCGTCGCCCTGATCTTTGAAAGCGAGCGACTGAGTTATCAGGAATTGAACGACCGCGCCAACCAGCTAGCACACTATCTTCGCGGTTTGGGTGTGACGCGCGGAGCGCGAATAGGAATTTGTTTGGAACGCGGAATAGACATGATCGTTTGCCTGCTCGGAATCTTAAAAGCAGGCGCCGCATACCTGCCGCTCGATCCCGAATACCCAAAGGAACGTCTCGCCTTCATGCTCGCTGACGCGCAGCCCGAGCTGGTACTTACTGTTTATCCACAGATTACATCTTCGCTATCTGCGTCATCGGTGGAATCCGGGGACGACCTTGCCTATGTCATTTACACGTCAGGCTCCACAGGGCAACCGAAGGGCGTGATGGTGCCTTATCGCGCAGTGAGCAATCACATGCAATGGATCGCGCGCGTGTTTCCGTTGGACCAATCAGATCGAATGTTGTTCAAGTACTCGATCAGCTTTGATGCAGCGATCGAGGAAATATTTCATCCGCTCATTTCGGGCGCCAGTCTGGTCATAGTTCCTCCAGGTCGCCAATACGACGCCGGCTACCTGGTGGAATTGATACGCGAGCAGCAAGTGACAGTGATAGACGTCGTGCCGGCGATGCTCAACGCACTCATTGAAGACGAGCGGATTAAGGAATGCCGCAGCCTGCGACGCGTGATGAGCGGTGGTGAGGCGCTCTCAGCGGAATTGAGTAATCGCGTCCAACGGGTGTTAGACCAAGTAGAACTGGTGAATGTGTATGGTCCAACGGAGGCGGCGATCACGACCACCTATCACCGGTGCGGAGAAGATGAGCGAACGGTCCCGATCGGCAAGCCGGTAGCGAATGCGAGAGTCTACGTACTCGATCAAAACCTCGAGCCCGTGCCGGTGGGTGTCGCGGGAGAATTACACATCGGCGGGGCCGGATTGGCCTGGGGCTATCTGAATCAACCGTCACTCACGGCAGAGAAATTCATTCCAGATCCGTTCTCCGCGGAAGTCGGTGCGCGCCTTTATAAGAGCGGCGATTGGGCGCGGTACTCGGCGAACGGAGACCTGGAGTACCTGGGGCGATTTGATGGCCAGGTGAAGCTCAGAGGTTTTCGCATTGAGCTACGTGAGATCGAAGCGCGCTTAAAGGATCACGGAGCGGTCAGGGACGCCGTGGTCATTCTGCGAGAGGACGGCAAAGATGATAAGCGGTTGATAGCTTATGTCGTCACCGATTCGGAAGCAGCGATCTCACAGGACGAGCTGCGCACATATTTAAAGAATGAGTTGCCGGAGTACATGCTGCCGGCTGCCGTAGTCTTCCTGGATGCACTCCCGCTTAGCGTAAGCGGGAAAGTCGACGTCCGCGCACTGCCGGCGCCCGAGCAGATCAAGACGGAAGAAGATTACGTTGCACCGCGCACGCCCATCGAGAAGGAACTGACAAAGATTTGGCAGGCAGTGCTCGGAGTTGAGCGAGTCGGAATAACGGACAATTTTTTCGAGCTGGGCGGAGATTCGATCGTCAGCATTCAGATCGTGGCTCGCGCCAGGGACGCGGGTTTTTCAATCACGCCGAAACAAGTCCTCGAGCATGCCTCGATTGTAGCGCTCGCCCCGGTGATAGGCCGCAGATTTCCGCAGATCGATGCAGATCAGATCGGCGTTGATCTGCGAAAACCTGCGGCTGAATTCACCATCCCTTTGACGCCGATTCAACACTGGTTCTTCGAACAGCAGTTGCCGGATCCTCACCACTACAACCAGGCCGTGATGCTGGAGCTGAAGAAGCCTGTTAGAGCTGACCTGCTCGAGAAGACTCTTCAACGATTGATCGAACACCACGAAGCGCTGCGACTGCGTTTCGAGCATGAGTCTGAAGAGTGGAAACAGAGGATCGTTGCCCACGAAAGTCACCCAACGTTCACACGCGTAGACCTTCCGGACGCGCAGGAATCTGAAATCCAAAAGGTCGCAGATGAAGCCCACGCAAGTCTGAATTTGAGCGATGGGCCAATCATCCGCGCCGTCTATTTCAATCTCGGAAGTAAATCGTGTCTGCTAATCGTGATTCATCATCTGGCAGTGGACGGCGTGTCGTGGCGAATACTGCTTGACGACATGCAACGCACTTACGAGCAGTTGCAACGCGGCGAGGAGACACGGTTCCCCGCGAAGACGCTCTCCTTCAAGCGCTGGTCTGAATTGCTCGTTGCGCACGCACAGTCCGCTGCCGTGCAAGAGGAATTGGAGTATTGGACCGCGGAATCTCGCGGCAATGCCAGGAAGTTGCCGATTGATCGTGCAGGAGACAACAGTGGGGATTCGGCGCGTAGTGTTTCGGTCTTTTTAACAGCGGAGGAGACTCGTCTCCTGCTACAGGAAGTACCGCGCGCCTATCAAACCCAGATCAACGACGTCCTACTCACAGCGTTGGCCCAGGCGCTCTCGGAGTGGACCGGGGACAAAGAAGTGCTCATCGATCTTGAAGGTCATGGGCGAGAAGAGATCGTCGAAGGCTGTGACCTGTCGAGGACAGTCGGCTGGTTTACAACGATATTCCCCGTGCTGCTCGACCTGAGCAACTCTTCCGGGCCAGGCGAGGCGTTGAAGTCTGTAAAAGAGCAACTGCGGAGCGTGCCGAACAGAGGCATCGGCTACGGCTTGCTTCGATATCTGCGCGGCGACGAAACGATCTCCACGCAGTTGGAAAAACTTCCGCAGGCCCAAGTGAGCTTTAACTACCTGGGCCAACTCGATCAGGTCCTGAGTGATGCGACTACGCCTTTCATCCTCACAAATGATCCGGTAGGTCAGTCACGCGGCAGGCTCGGCAAACGCAGGTATGTGGTCGAAATAGACGGAGCTGTAGTAGATGGCCGGCTGCAGATGGAATGGGTTTACAGCAACGAACTACACGCGCAACGGACTATCGAAGCAGTGGCCGAGAACTTCATCAGAAGGCTACGAAAACTGATCGAGCATTGCGTGTTACGTGAAGTCCGGGAATACACGCCTTCAGATTTCCCATTAGTCAACCTAAACGAGCGGCAACTAACACAGCTTCAAAGAACAGCCGGACCGATAGAAGATCTTTATCCTCTCTCGCCAATGCAGGAAGGCATGCTCTTCCACAGTCTCTACGGATCAGACGGCCGAATCTATACGACCCAATTAGTTTGCGAGTTGAATGGACCTCTCAACGAAGACAGCTTCGAAAGAGCCTGGCAAGCAGCGGTAGATGCACACGCGGTGCTCAGAACCGGCTTTGCATGGGAGGCCGTGCAGGAACCTGTGCAAGTGGTCAGGCGATCCGTAAAGGTGCGCCTCAAGCGCGAGAATTGGAAAAGCATTGGCCGCCGGGAACAGGAAGAAAAGTTAGAGCGGTACCTGCGGCAGGAGCGCGAGCAGGAATTCGATCTGAAGCAGTCGCCGCTGATGCGCCTGGCCCTCGTTAGAACGTCTGACGATGAGAGCTTGTTTATTTGGACCAGCCATCACTTGTTACTGGACGGATGGTCGCTCCCGATTGTTTTGCGAGAGGTGCTCACGGCCTACAACAGACTACGCCGGGGAGAGCAGCCATCAGTGAAGCCCGAACGTAGTTACCGCGACTACATCACCTGGATCAAAAAGCAGGACTTGCGAGATGCAGAGAGCTTCTGGCGTCAGTTGCTCAAGGAATTCAAGTCGCCGGCTCCGCTGCCCAACCACGACATTCCAGCTTCTGGCGATTCGCAGTATGCAGAACAGCAAATTCACCTGCCGCAATCTGTAACCGCAATGTTACAGCGATTCGCACAACGACATGAGTTGACGCTGAACACCCTCGTTCAGGGAGCGTGGGCTTTGTTGTTGAGCTCGCTGAGTGGAAGGGAAGACGTCGTCTTCGGTGTCGTGGTGTCGGGACGCTCGGCGCCGGTGGCAGAGGTCGAATCAATCGTCGGGCTCTTCATTAATACGCTGCCGGCGCGCGCAACGATCACACCGGATGCGGAGCTGACTGTCTGGCTCAAACAGTTGCAGGCACAACAGGCGGAGATCAGCCAGTACGAATATAGCCCGCTGGCTCGCGTGCAGGCGTGGAGCGAGGTTGAACCAGGACAACCGCTCTTCGAGAGCATCTTCGTTTTCGAGAACTACCCGCTTGGTAGTACGGCCGACTGGTATGGCGATCTACGTGTTGGAAGTGCCCGCTCAATCGAGAGATCAAATTACCCGCTCACCGTCTGGGCCATACCGGATCGCGAGTTAGTGCTGCGGATTGGCTACGACAGGCGACGCTTTCACAAGGAATGGATCGGTCAACTCTTGCAAGATTACCAAAATTTGCTGGAACAGATTTCGGAGGCACATTGGGTCAAGGATCTTCTGCCCACAAAGAAGCACAAAACGCACAAGTCGCATTACTGAAACCTCTTGAGCTTTTTGTGCCTCTTCGCGGGCATCAAACAATCCACGAGCGGTTCGAGCAACAGGCTTTGGCGAGGCCTGACGCGATCGCGGTTAGCTTTGCAGGCGAGCGGTTGACTTATCGTGAGCTCAACGAGCGGGCAAACAGGTTGGCCCATCATCTGCGCAGCTTCGGAGTTGGACCAGAGATCTGCGTCGGCATTCTCGTCGAGCGTTCCCTTGAAATGGTTGTGACCATACTCGGTGTTCTCAAGGCTGGTGGTTGTTATCTGCCTTTAGACTCAGCCCACCCGGTGGAGCGTCTTTCTTTCATGCTCGACGACGCGCGGGCAGCACTGTTGGTAACCAGTCACGCATCAACTGCTGCGATGTTTGAGCGCCATATACCGGTCGTGTGCCTCGATTGCGACGGGGAAGAGATCGCAGCTAAGAGCACAGAGAATCTGCCGGCCGTCGCTTCTGCCGAGAACCTGGCCTATGTCATTTACACCTCGGGTTCGACGGGTCAACCAAAAGGCGTCGCAGTCAGTCACGCAAACGTCACCCGCCTTTTCGACACTACCCATGCATCGTTCGGCTTCGACGAGCGCGACGTGTGGACGCTCTTTCATTCCTACGCGTTTGATTTCTCGGTTTGGGAATTGTGGGGTGCGCTCCTTTATGGCGGACGATTGGTGGTAGTGCCTTTCGCGGTAAGTCGCGATCCCGCGGCGTTCTATGAACTGCTGTGGCAAGAGCGCGTGACAATACTCAATCAAACGCCGTCTGCATTCTGGCAACTAAGTCAGGCCGAAGAAGATTTGCCGGAAAGGGACCTTGCCCTCCGATTAGTCATCTTCGGTGGCGAAGCGCTCGAACCACAAAAACTCAGGCCGTGGTTTGAGCGGCACGGAGATGAGCATCCGCAACTCGTCAACATGTATGGGATCACGGAGACGACCGTCCACGTCACTTATCGCCCGATCTCGCGCGATGATCTAAATGCAGGAAGCGTGATCGGCAAAGCGATTCCCGATCTGCAAGTCTATGTGCTCGATGAAGACTTGCGTCATGAAGGCGAGATTTACGTCGCTGGGGCTGGAGTCGCGCGCGGCTACTTAAACCATCCCGATCTAACAGCAGAGCGCTTTGTCCCCGATCCTTTTAGCGACGAGCCTGGCGCGCGTCTCTATCGCACCGGTGACCTGGCGCGTCGTATGTCTGACGGCGATCTGGAGTATCGCGGTCGCATCGACGATCAGATGAAGATTCGTGGGTTCCGCATCGAGCCGGCAGAAGTTAGTGCCGCCCTCGCGCACCACTCCGCGATTCGAGAGAGTGTCGTCCTGGCGCGGGAAGACGCGCCGGGAGAAAAGCGGCTGGTGGCTTATTGCGTCTGTAACGGATTTGCGCGTCCTGCCAGTGGCGACCTGCACGAGTTCTTAAGAGACAAGCTGCCGAGCCACATGATCCCGTCCGCGTTCGTCTTTCTTGACGCTATTCCTCTAACTCCAAATGGCAAGATCGATCGCAAACTTCTGCCCGTGCCCGCGTCGATCGAACCGGGAACAGCTTTCGTTGCGCCGCGCACACACATCGAGCAGGCGCTCGCGGAGGTTTGGGCAGAAACTCTCAGCGTCCGGCGCGTCGGTATCGATGACAACTACTTCACATTAGGCGGAGACTCGATTCTCAGCATTCGTGTGCGTGCCGGCATGTTGGACCGAGGGTTCGACTTTTCCATCGAGCAGCTCTTCGGGTACCCGACGATTCGCGGACTCGCCGAACACGTCAGCGTAAACCAATTGCCCGAAGAATCTCAGCAGCCGTTCAGTCTGCTCTCGGAAGAAGACCGTTCCAAACTGCCCCCAGCGGTGGACGATGCGTATCCAGTCTCGCGGTTACAAGCCGGCATGGTCTTTCACAGCGAATATAGTCCCGACTATCTGATCTACATCACCAGCCTGCAGTTGCGTCTCCCGGTCGACATCGAGAAGTTTCAATCCACGCTTGACCAGATGGCGAATCGTCACGAGATGCTGCGCACTTCGTTCGCGCTCAACGGCTTCAGCGAGCCCTTGCAGCTCGTTCACCAAACAACTGATCTTCGCCTGAGTCTTGAAGATCTGCGCCACCTCTCGACAGCCGAGCAGAAAAGTCAGATAGCTGAATGGATCACGAATGAAATGCGCCGCGGGTTTGACTGGACGAAGGCCCCGCTGCTTCGTTTCAACCTGCACCTGCTAACCGGCGACTCGGTTCAGTTTACGATGAGTGAGCCCTTCTTCGATGGCTGGAGCGTGGCCTCCTTCTTCACCGAATTCTTCGAGCGCTATGTCGCTTTGCTGAACGGAGAGCCCCTTCCCACCGTGCCACTTCTGTCGGCTTCTTACAAAGACTTCGTGTTGCTCGAACGCGAGGCGCTAATGTCCGAGCAATGTCGCGGCTATTGGACCACGACCCTTGCCGGTGCCACCGCCAGTCATCTCCCTCGCCGGCCATTCACGCAATCGGACGCTGAGGCTCGCGAAGTCATGCGTGTTGAGGTCCAGGTTTCGGCTGAAGTTTCAAATGGTCTCAAGCGGTTGGCCCAATCGATCGAAGTCCCACTGAAGAGTGTTCTACTGGCCGCACACATGAAGGTGTTGAGCCTGCTCACGGCGCACTCGGACGTGATTACGGGGCTTCTTATTAATGGGCGACCCGAGAAGGCTGACGGTGAGCGAATCCTGGGAGCGTTTCTTAACACGGTGCCGCTCCGCATGGAGTTGAGCGGCGCTACTTGGACCGATCTTGCGTACCGCGCTTTTGCAGCGGAAAACGACCTCCTGCCTTTCAGGCGATACCCGATTCAGGAGTTACAAAGAGTCCATGGCGCTGAGCAGTTGTTCGACACAGTCTTCAATTACACACACTTTCACGTTACGGATCGCCTGCGTGGAGTCGAGGGCCTGGAGGTCCTGGACGTTGATGGCACCGAGCAGACTTATTACCCGCTCACCGCGCAGTTCAACATGGACCACCTTTCCTCACGCATCGAGCTGGTCCTGGATTATCGAACCATAGAGTTGGGCGAAGAACAGGCGAACGAAATAGCGGGCTACTACAGCCGTGTGCTTGCGGCGGTGAGCGCGGAACCTTCGGCGCGTCACGAAGCGGTGTGCCTGCTTTCGGATGAGGAACAGCGTCGTTTGGTCGTGGAGCTGAATGAAACCGCAGCGCCGTTCTCCGCAGAGAAATGCGTGCACCAGTTGTTTGAAGAACAAGTGGAGCGCGCGCCGGAGGCAATCGCCGTGAGTTTTGGCGAGGAGGAGTTGAGTTATCGCGAATTGAATGTGAAGGCAAACAAGCTCGCCCGGCGCTTGCGGGTGATGGGAGCCGGTCCGGAAGTATTCGTGGGAATCTTTATGGATCGTTCGATCGAGATGTTGGTTGGGTTGCTGGCGATATTGAAATCAGGCGCCGCGTATGTCCCACTCGATCCGCAATACCCGCTCGAGCGCGTTCGTTTCATGATTGAAGATTCGCAAGCACGAGTGCTGCTTACCAACGACTCTCTTCTCGATCGACTTCCTGACTCGGCGGCGCAGACGATTTGCCTCGACGCAAGCTGCTCCGCGTTCTCTGACGAGAGTGGTGAAAACCTTCCGGCCCTCGCGACGCCGGATAACCTCGCTTACGTCATCTATACCTCCGGATCGACGGGTCAGCCTAAGGGAGTGCTCGTTGCTCATCGCGGAGTGACGAACATGATCGAAGCCTCGTGCAAGCTGTTTGAAATCAACAGCCATAGCCGAATACTGCAGGGCGCGTCACTCAATTTCGACGCTTCGGTTCTCGAGATTTTTATGGCGCTGGCGGGCGGGGCGAGGCTTTGCTTGATGGGCCAGGGCGCGTCGGGAACTGAGCTGGCCGCGACGCTGAGCGATAATGCCATCACCACCATCGCCATAACGCCTTCTCAATTGGACACGCTCCCTGAGGGGGAATATCCGGCGTTGCAAACACTCATCGTTGGAGGCGAGGCTTGCAGCGCTGCAACTGCCGCACGCTGGTCACGCGGGCGGCGACTGTTCAATGCCTACGCGCCCACGGAAGCGACAGTCTACGCAATGGCAATGCGGTACCTCGGAAACGATGGTCGTATGCCGCGTCTCGGCGGGCCCATCGCCAACATTCAAATCTATTTGCTGGACCCGCACCTTCAGCCTGTTCCAATCGGCATTCCCGGCGAGATTCATGTCGGGGGCGCGGGCCTCGCGCGAGGTTATTTGAACCAGCAGGCGTTGACTGCGGAGCAATTCGTCCCCGATCCGTTCAGCCGCGTTCCGGGTGCTCGTCTCTACAAAACAGGCGACTTGGCGCGCTTCCTCGGCGACGGTGAAATTGAATTCGTTGGTCGAGTGGACCAGCAGGTGAAGGTACGAGGCTTCCGGATCGAGCTCGGCGAGATTGAGACTGTTTTGGGCCAGCATCCCGGTTTGCGAGAGGCTGTCGTGGTTGCGCGCGAGGACACATCTGGCGGGAAGCGGTTGATCGCCTACGTAGTGGCGTGTGAAGAGCCACTGCCGGCGACAAGTGAGATGCGGGACTATTTAAAGAGGACACTGCCGGAGTACATGGTGCCTTCCGCTTTCGTTGTGCTCGACGCGCTGCCGCTCACCACGACTGGGAAAGTTGATCGCAATGCGCTGCCCGAGCCTGAGCAGGCGAGGCCGGAACTGGCTCAGGTCTACGTCGCGCCGCGTACGGCAGTGGAGGAAGTGATCTGCGGAGTTTTTTCGGAGGTGCTTCAGGTCGAGCCGGTCGGCGTGCGCGACAACTTCTTCGAACTGGGCGGTCACTCGCTCTTAGCGACACGAGTCTCATCGTGGCTCCGAGAGACTTTTCAAGTTGAGTTACCACTGCGAAAGGTGTTTGAGGCGGCGACCGTAGAGCGATTGGCCCAAGCCATCTTGAACGATCCAATCGAGCGAGAGCGAGTGGAACACACCGCCGAGTTGGTGCTGAAGCTCTCCACGCTCTCTGATGAAGACGCTGTGAAGTTAGTCGCAGAACGAACTAACGCCAAAGGCATTAGCTAAGTTCGGCGTTATGAGCTGGAATTATTGAACGGCCTGAAATTTTAGCGAACGCCCTTCGGCGTAGTAAGCGGAGTCAAGAGCGATGAGTAGCGCTTCCAAAGTGTCGTTAGAACTCTCCGGAAAGAAACGTGCGGTCCTGGAAGCTTTGCTGCATGAGCAGGGAATTAGAGAAGCGAAGGTCGAACGAATTCCGCGCCGCACGGAGCCAGAGCCGGCACCGCTGTCCTTCGCCCAGGAGCGGATGTGGTTCCTCGATCAACTCGAGCCTGACAGCCCACTCTACAACATACACATGGGCGTAGAGCTCCTTGGCCCGCTCAACGTGCCTGTGTTGCAGCGAAGCATCGCTGAAATCTTCCGGCGACACGAGATCCTGCGCACTACGTTTACCGTCATCGAAAATCGCCCGGTCCAGATCAGCCATAAAGACGTCATCTTCAAACTACCGGTGCACGATCTGCGAGAACTCGACGAGAGCCAACGCCGGTTAAGAGTGAACGCATGGGCCGAAGAAGATGCGCGCCTCCGTTTCGATCTGACGAAAGGACCACTGCTACGCGCGAACCTTTTACGGCTCGCCGAAACCGAGCACGTGCTTCTCATAACAATCCATCACATCATTTCGGATGGATGGTCAGTCGGTGTGTTCGTGCGAGAACTGGCGGTGCTCTACGAAGCATACGCTGGTGGACGCCATTCGCCGCTTCAAGAGCTGTCGATCCAATACGCCGACTTTGCCGGCTGGCAGAGAAGCTGGCTGCAAGGTGAACGGCTCGAAGCGCAACTCTCTTACTGGAGAGCACAACTCGCCGGGGCCCCGCCACTTCTCAAACTGCCAACCGATAGACCACGGCCCCCAGTGCAATCGTACAAAGGTGCTCACGAAACCCTGCTCGTATCAGAGTCTCTGAGCCGGTCATTAAAGGAGTTGAGCCGTCGCGAAGGTGCGACGCTCTTCATGGCCCTCCTCGCGGCCTTCTCAACGCTGCTCTACCGTTATGCGGGCCAGCGCGACATCCTGGTCGGTACACCGATAGCCAATCGCAACCGTGCCGAAACAGAAAGCCTGATCGGTTTCTTTGTTAACACACTGATCTTCCGCACTCGAATCTCAGACCAGATGACATTTCGCGAGTTATTGGTCCAGGTGCGGGAGATGGCACTGGAGGCATACGCGCATCAGGATTTGCCTTTCGAGAAGCTCGTCCAGGAGTTGCAGCCGGAAAGAAGCCTCAGTCATTCACCTGTCTTCCAGGTGATGCTCGATCTGCAAAACGAACCGATGCACGACCTCGAGCTACAGGGAATGCGTCTTTCGCCACTGCCCTTCGACAGTCTCATGGCGAAGTTTGACCTCGTTCTGACGGTTGGTGAAACGGATGGGCGACTCAGTGGACAACTCGAATACAACACGGACTTGTTCGACGCCGCGACCATAAGGCGGATGACCCGACATCTGGAGCAGTTGTTGGAGGCTGCGGTTTCAAACCCGGACGAGCAAGTTTCTCGTCTGCGACTGCTGACCAGCGACGAGCGGCAGCAGATCCTGTTTGAATGGAACGACACCCGAACAGAGATCGACTCGTCTTACTGCATACATGAACTATTCGAACAGCAGGCCGCAGCGAAGCCCGAAGCTGTCGCCGTAGTCCTTAACGATGAGCGGGTCACGTATCAGGAACTCAACGAGCGCGCCAACAAGCTAGCTCATCACTTGCGCAAGCTCGGAACGAGACCTGGGAGTTTCGTCGGTGTTTGTCTTAAGCGCTCGGTTGATGCGGTCGTGGCGATTCTCGCGGTCCTCAAAGCCGGCGGCGCTTATCTGCCACTCGATCCATCCTATCCGCGTGAACGTTTGTCTCGAATGTTAGCCGACGCGGGTGCGCACATCGTGATCACAGAGGAATACCTGGAGTGCAACGCGGACGAGATTGAAACGCAGATTGACGCGGATCTTAAAACGACGATTGATGCCGAGAATCTCGCTTACGTGATCTATACCTCAGGTTCGACGGGCAAACCGAAAGGCGTTCTGGTTTCGCACCGCAACCTCGTCCATTCGACACTCGCGCGGTTCCGTTATTACGAGGAGCCTTTAAGCAGTTTTCTCTTAGTCTCACCTTTCGTCTTCGACAGTTCCGTGGCTGGTTTTTTCTGGACGCTCTGCCGGGGAGGAATGCTCGTCATCCCGGAGGAAGACTCGTATCAGGATCCCGCGTATCTCGCGAAGTTGATCTCACGCTATTCCGTCTCACATCTTCTGTGCCTTCCCAGTCTCTACGAGCTCATTTTGCGGCAAGGACATTTGAGCTCACTGCGGACAGTAATCGTCGCGGGAGAATCCTGTCCTCCGGAAATAGTTAAACGTCACACCGAGACTCTGCCTCACGCGGCGCTCTTTAACGAGTACGGGCCAACTGAGGCCACCGTCTGGAGCACCGTGCACCGTTGCGATTGGTCCACTGACCAACACTCAGTGCCGATCGGCCGGCCCGTCGCGAACACACAGATCTATGTGCTTGATTCACAACTCGAACCTGCTCCAGTCGGGGTTACAGGCGAAGTCTACATCGGCGGCGACGGAGTAGCGCGCGGCTATCTTAATCACCCCGATCAAACGGCGGAGCGTTTTGTTCCTAACCCGTTCAGCGCGACGCCGGGTGCGCGTCTCTACAAGTCCGGCGATCTGGCGCGCTTTCGCAACGGTGGAAATATCGACTACGCCGGTCGCAACGATTTCCAGGTGAAGATTCGCGGTTACCGCATTGAATTGAGCGAAGTGGAATTTGCGCTCGCGCAGCATCCGGACATTCGCGAAGCAGTTGTCATAGCGAACAACCAGCGGCTGAAGGCTTACGTAGTTCTCAACGAGACGGGCACCGCGACTGCGAAGCAACTGAAGGAGTTTCTGCACGAGCGGTTGCCGGAGTACATGCTGCCCTCTTCGTTTTTCCTGCTCGACGCACTGCCGCTTACAACCACCGGCAAAGTCGATCGCAACGCGCTCCCCGTTGATCAAGTCGGAGTCGAGAGTGAAGAAAACTATCTTGCGCCGCGGACCGCACTGGAACAGGTGCTGGCCGGAATCTTCTCGGAAATACTTAGGCTGGAACGAGTCAGCATTAACGACAGCTTCTTCGATCTCGGTGGGCACTCGCTTTTAGCAACGCAAGTCTTGTCGCGAGTGCGAGAGACATTCCACCTCGAGCTGCCCCTACGGAAGCTCTTCAAGGCGCCGAGCGTGGCGGGATTGGCTGCGGCGATCTTAGAGGACGAGACGGAGCGCGAGAGAGTGGAACGCACCGCCGAGTTGTTGTTAACACTCGCCAACCTGTCTGACGAAGAAGTTGACGACATGCTAGCCGCAAAAGAAGGCAAACAAAATGAGTAGCACATCGAGAGGAGCATTCGAGCTCTCGGCTAAAAGGCGAGCTTTGCTGGAAGCACTGTTGAGCGAGCAGGGAATCAACGCACCCAGCGCGAAGGGAATTTCTCGTCGCGAAGAAGGTGGACCGGCGCCCTTGTCTTTCGCGCAACAGCGACTTTGGTTCTTCGATCAGTTTGAGCCGGGCAATCCTGCTTACAACCTTGTGAGCACGGTCCAGCTTGAAGGAAAACTCGATACGGCCGCATTGGAGAGAGCTTTCAGCGAGGTCATTCGACGTCACGAGGCTTTGCGGACCACGTTCGACTTCAAAGACGGTGACCCCGTTCAGATGATCGCACCTCCGAAGCCGTTTCACCTGAATCTCATAAGCATCACGCATCTCCCCGAAGCAGAACGCGATCGCCTCGTTCAAAACTTAATTCACGAACAGACACAGGCGCCGTTCGACTTGAAGCGAGGACCACTCCTGCGAATCACTCTGGCCCAGCTAAGAGACGAGGAGCACGTCCTACTGCTTGCGATGCATCACATCGTGAGCGATGCGTGGTCCATGGGTGTGTTTATCAGCGAGGTCGTCGAGCTCTACGAAGGCTACGCGGCGGGAAGAGAAGTCGAGCTTTCAGCGTTGCCGATTCAATATGCCGACTTCGCCGTCTGGCAACGTGAGTGGCTACAAGGCGACGTGCTCGAAGAACAGTTCGCATACTGGCGGCAACAACTCGGCGGAACTCTACCGATTCTTGAGCTGCCCACCGATCGCCCACGCCCGGCGCTTCAAACCTACAACGGCTCGAGTCTCTCATTCCCGTTAACGCCCGCGCTCTCGCAGTCACTGCAATCGCTCTGCAAAGCGGAGGGTGTGACGCTCTTTATGACACTGCTTGCGGCCTTCAAGGTTTTTCTCTATCGCTACACTGGACAGGAAGATCTGATTGTCGGTTCGCCGATTGCTAATCGCCACCGCCATGAGTTGGAAAGACTAATAGGATTTTTCATCAACACGCTGGCGATGCGCACGAACCTCTGCGGCAATCCCACTTTTAGAGAACTACTGAAGCTCGTTCGCGAGACGGCTCTTGGTGCGTACGCGCATCAGGACTTGCCGTTTGAATATCTCGTGGAGCAGTTGCAGTCCAATCGAGATCTGAGCCACAGCCCGCTCGTGCAGGTTGTCTTCGTGCTGCAAAACACGCCCGAGCGCAAGGCGCAGCTTCCGGGGCTTGTGGTGACACCGCTCAAGTACCAGGCCGAGACGGCGAAGTTTGATCTCACGCTTTACTTCGATGACCTGGGCTCCAATCTTCAGGGCACGTTCGAATACAACACCGATCTCTTTGACCGAGAGACGATCGCACGGATGGGCCGACATCTACGGACGCTGCTCGAAAGCATCGTGGCCGATCCTTCTGCGCGCATCTCGGATCTGCCGCTCCTGACCGAGGCTGAAAGACGTCAACTGCTGTTTGAGTGGAACGACACGCGTGCTGAATACCAGCAGGACGTTTGCGCGCATCAACTTTTTGAAGCGCAGGTCGAGGCGAAGCCGGATGCAGTGGCCGTGATCTTTGAAGATGAGCGGCTGAGCTACCGTGAGTTGAACGCGCGCGCCAACAAGTTGGCCCATCATCTGCGCGGTCTCGGAGCTGGTGCTGTGGTTGGCATCTTCATGGAGCGGTCTTTGGAGATGATCGTCGGCGTCCTGGGTGCTCTCAAGGCGGGCGCGGCCTGCTTGCCTCTCGATCCTTCATATCCGCGCGAACGTCTGGCTTTCATGCTGAGTGACGCGGGTGGCCCGGTCGTGCTGACGCAGCAACGTATGACTGCGAACTTGCCGGAAACCGGAGTGCGCGTCGTTTGCGTTGATGCCGATTGGGACGACATCGCGCGGAGTAATGACGAGAATCCTCAAACCTCCGTAACGCCCGAGAGTTGGGCTTATGTGATTTACACTTCGGGTTCAACCGGGGCGCCAAAGGCCGTCTGCATGCCGCATCGTGCACTCGTGAATCTCGTCGAGTGGCACCTCGCGTCGCCTGTGAAAAGCGCGCGCACGATGCAATTCGCGTCGCTCAATTTCGACATCAGTTTTGAAGAGATATTCTCCACGTTCGCCGAGGGAGCATGCTTGTTCCTTGTTCGCGAACCGGTGCGGCTGGACGTGCCGGCCCTCGGCCGCTTCATCGAGGAAAACAGGATCGAGAGATTCCATCTGCCCGTGGTGGTCCTGCAGAAGCTCTCGGAAACGTTTTGCCATAAGCCGCAAGCGCTTTCGAGTCTGCGCGAGCTGATGGTCGGCGGCGAACAGTTACAAATTACCGGCGACATCGTCAAGCTATTCGCGCGGCTGAAAGATTGCACGCTCTACAATCATTATGGTCCATCGGAAACTCACGTCGTGACCTCCTTCACGTTGCCGAGTGATCCGGAGAGCTGGCCGGTGTTTCCACCGCTCGGCCGACCTCTGCCTAACACTGAAATGTACTTGCTCGATTCGCGTCTTCACCCCGTTCCCGTAGGTGTGCCGGGCGAGCTTTATATCGGCGGCACGTGTCTGGCGCATGGGTATCTAAATCGCCCGGTGTTGACGGCTGAGAGATTCATACCGCATCCGTTCAGCGACGAGCCCGGCGCGAGGCTCTACAAGACGGGCGATCTTGCGCGATATCTCAAGGACGGCAATATCGAGTTCATTGGTCGTAACGACTTTCAGGTGAAGATTCGTGGCATGCGAATCGAGTTGGGCGAGATAGAAGCCACACTCAGACAGCATGAGACCGTGAATGAGGCGGTCGTCGTACTTGGACCGGGTCAGTACCATAACGCGGTAGCGTCGGGTCAGGAAAGAAAACTCGTCGCGTACGTCATTGCTAATCCGGGATGCAAAATCGAGACGAAGCAACTGCGTGATTATCTCCGCGGAAAATTGCCGGAGTACATGTTGCCTTCTGCGTTCGTGACGCTAACAGCCTTCCCGCTGACAGTCTCGGGAAAGATAGATCGCCTCGCGCTTCCCGAGCCCGAAAGAAATCTCGAAACCGAAGAAGGTTACGTTGCCCCGCGCAACGCCCTGGAGGAAGTGCTTTCCACAATCTTCGCCGAGGTGTTGAAACTCGAACGAGTCGGTGTTGGCGATAACTTCTTCGAACTCGGAGGCCACTCGCTTTCGGCGACTCAGATAGTCTCGCGCATACGTGAAGCTTTCCGGCTGGAGCTGGCGGTGCGCGGGATTTTTGAGCAGCCAACGGTGGAAGGTCTGGCCCGGGCGCTGCTCGAAGATCACGGCGAGTGGATCGAGCGCACTGCCGAGTTGTTGCTGCAAGTGTCTTCGATCTCCGATGAACAGGAGAAGCGCGAAAACGAGAACACGATCATTCGCAAGCGCGAGGAGACCACCAGCGAGCAGCGTTCGGACGAGAAAGTAAACGCGCGGCGGATCAGAACTGCTCCGCTTTCTTTTGCGCAGCAGCGTCTATGGTTTTTGGATCAGTACGAACCTGACAACATTCTTTACAACATTCCCGCCGCGATTCGTTTGCACGGAACGCTCGACGTGAAAGCGTTGGAGCGAAGTCTCAACGAAATTCTGAGGCGCCATGAAGCTCTGCGCACGACCTTCGCGGTGGTTGGCGAGAGCCCGGTTCAAGTCGTCAACGAGGCGCCGGATTTTCAATTAACAGTTGTCGAGCTTAGTGAGAAGTCTGCGGAAAAGACAGCCGCTCGTCTTGCCGCGGAAGAAGCGCGCAAGCCCTTTAACCTCTCCGAAGGTCCGCTGTTACGGGTCAAGCTGCTTCGACTTGCCGAAGACGATCAGGTGTTGTTGATAACGATACATCATATCGTTTCCGACGGCTGGTCCATAAAGGTCTTGATAGGCGAGATCGGTGAACTTTACGACGCGTATACCAACGGGCGTGACGCCGCGCTTCCCGAATTGCCGATCCAATACGCGGATTTCGCTGCCTGGCAGAGAGATTGGCTGCAGGGCGAGAGACTCGAAGAGCAACTCTCTTACTGGAGAGACCAGTTGGCTGATGCTCCGCCGCTTCTCGAACTCCCAACTGATAGACCACGTCCCACATTCAAGACATTTCACGGCGCCGACGTGCTCCTCAGAGTCCCAAAGAAACTCAGCGAAGACGTTGCTCGATTGGGCCGGCACGAGGGTGCGACGCTGTTTATGACTCTATTCTCGGCGTTCGCCACACTGCTCTACCGCTATTCGGGGCAGCGCGAGATCCTCATCGGAACGCCGATAGCCAACCGCAATCGTGCTGAGACGGAGAGCCTGATCGGTTTCTTTATCAACACGCTGATCTTGCCCACGCGCTTCTCTGAGCAGATGACGTTTCGCGAGTTGCTGGGCCAGGTGAGAGAAACGGCGTTGGAGGCATATGCGCATCAGGACTTGCCTTTCGAGAAACTGGTCGAAGAGCTTCAGCCTGAAAGAACTCTGAGTCACTCACCTCTTTTCCAGGTCCAGTTTCATTTACAAAACGCTTTGACGGAGAGCTTCAGTCTCTCCGGTTTGAGCATGAGTCAAGTGGAAGTCGAGACTCAAACGGCGAAATTTGATCTGTTGTTGACGATGGTGGAGTCAACAGCAGGTCTTGCCGGCAGGTTGAATTACAACACTGACTTGTTCGATGCAGCGACCATTCACCGCATGGCCCAACACTTCGAGCGATTGCTGGAGGCCGCGGTTGCGAATCCCGATGAGCAGATCTCGCGGCTGCGTTTCCTGCTCGACAGCGAAAGAGATCGCGTCTTGTTCGAGTGGAACGATACCCGCACAGAGTACGGAAAAGATGCGCCGCTCCACCTCGCGCTCGCCGCACAGGCCGAGCTGACGCCGGACGCCGCGGCAGTGAGATTCGAGCAGGATGAGCTCACGTACCGGGAGTTAAACCAAAGAGCAAACCAGATCGGGCGCTTTTTGCAAAAGCTTGGAGTGGGGCCTGAGATCTCGGTCGGCATCTTTTTGGAACGCTCGACTGAGATGCTGATCGGATTACTCGGCGTCCTCAAGGCTGGTGGAGCATACGTACCACTCGACCCGACGTCTCCGGCAGAACGTCTCTCATTCATCATCAGAGATGCCGGGCTGTCATTTGTGTTGACGCGCGAGAGATTAAGAGAATTTCTTTCAGCCTCGGATGCCCGGTTGATCTGTTTGGATTCTGACTGGAAAGACATCTCTCAAGAGGACGACGCGGATTTTGACAGCGGCGTCACGGCAGAAAACCTGGCTTACATCGTCTACACGTCCGGCTCGACAGGACGTCCTAAAGGCGTGCTGGTCGAGCACCGCCAGCTCAGCAGCTACATCAACGGAGTGCGCGAGCGTCTTGCCCTCGACGCTTGCAAGAGCTTCGCGCTGGTCCAGCCTTTAACCGTGGATTCGAGCGTTACGACGATTTACTCACCGCTGTTGACCGGCGGCTGCCTCCACTTGATAAGTGAAGAGCGTGCAGCGGATGCACAGGCGTTGGCAGCTTACTTGCGCCAACACCGGATCGATTATCTCAAGATCGCGCCATCGCATCTGGCTGCCCTGCAACAGACCATAGATCCTTCGATGCTTATGCCGCGCAAGCTTCTCATCCTCGGCGGCGAGGCTTCGCGTGTCAGCTTTGCCAAACAACTGCGGACACTCGCGCAGTGCTCGATCTTCAATCACTACGGTCCGACAGAAACAACGGTTGGGGTAACGACTTATCAAGTGAACGAAACGGTGGCGGGCGTTACGCTTCCGATCGGAAAGCCGCTTCCGAACGTGCAGGCGTACGTGCTTGATCGGCACATGGAGCCGGTTCCGGTTGGTGTCGCGGGAGAACTGTACATCGGTGGGAAGTATGTGGCCCGTGGTTATCTCAATAGGCCGGAACTCACGGCGGAGAGATTTATTCCCGATCGATTTAGCGCGGCTACCGGCGCACGTTTGTATTCGACAGGCGATGTTGTTCGTTATCACGCGGACGGGCAGATCGAGTTTCTCGGTCGTCAGGATCAGCAAGTGAAGGTGCGCGGCTTCCGTATTGAGCTGGGTGAGATCGAAACGGTGCTGCGCCAACACGAGGGCGTGCATGAAGCGGTGGTCACCGCATATGCCGGCAACGACGGTGACACACACCTTGCGGCCTACGTCGTCGCTAATGGACCAGCACCGGCACGCAGTGACTTGCGCGCATTCCTGAAAGAGAAGCTGCCGGACTACATGCTGCCGCAGCTCTACGACTTCCTCGATAAGTTGCCACTTACAGCGCACGGCAAAGTTGATCGCCGCGCACTGCCGCAGCCTGAAGGAGTGGAGCGCGAGTTGGAGTCGCCGTTCGTTGCGCCGGGTAACGCCGTCGAAGAAGTGCTCTGCGAAATCTTTGCTGAAGTGCTGAGCGTGGCGCGAGTGGGTGTGCATGACAATTTCTTTGAGCTGGGTGGTCATTCACTGTTAGCCACGCAACTGGTGTCGCGGGTACGAAAAACTTTTCAAGCGGAGTTGGCGCTGCGAAAAATCTTCGAAGCCCCGACAGTGGCGACGCTGGGCGCATTGCTGGTAGCGGGCGAGCCGAGTCCCGGTGAGTTTGAGAGAAGAGCAGCGACACTGCGAACGATCGAGACTCTCTCAACCGATGACCTGGAAGAGTTGCTGAGAAGAAAAAAGGCGAAAGCAGTCGGTATCACACATCGGGCGTGAAGCCGAACGTTGCGCCAAGAAGTTTTCGTACTTAGGAGGTCAACTGCAGTGAAGCTGAGCGGGATGCAAATGGTGCGCGCGACGCAAACGGCTCCACTTTCTTTTGCGCAGCAGCGCCTGTGGTTTCTCGATCAGTACGAACCCGAAAATATTCTTTACAACATTCCAGCCGCGATTCGCTTGAAAGGAGATCTCAACGTCACTGCGTTAGAGCAGAGCCTGAGCGAAATCCTGCGGCGGCATGAGACGTTGCGCACGACGTTCGCCATCGTCGATGACCGTCCTGTCCAGGTCATTCACGAGGCGCGAGATTTCCGATTACCCGTTATCGAACTTCGGGAAAACCAGCAGGCAGCCGCACAGTTCGCCGCCGAAGAAGCGCGCAAGCCGTTCGACCTCTCCGCAGGCCCGTTGCTGCGCGTCAAACTGCTGCGACTCACCGATGACGATCACGTGTTGCTAATAACGATGCATCACATCATTTCCGACGGCTGGTCCATCAAAGTCCTCATACGTGAGCTCAGCGCGCTCTACGAAGCTTACACAAACGGGCAACCAGCAGCGCTTCCCGAATTGCCGATACAGTACGCCGACTTCGCCACCTGGCAAAGAGAGTGGCTGCAAGGTGAAAGACTCGAAGAACAACTCTTCTACTGGCGAGAGCAACTCGCCGGCAGCCTGCCGCTCCTCGAACTTCCCACCGACAGGCCGCGCCCAAATTTCAAAACAATTCACGGCGCTGACGTACGCCTGAATCTCTCCAGCAGTTTGAGCAAAGAGATTACGCAGTTGGGCCGTCGAGAGGGAACCACGCTGTTCATGACTCTGCTCTCGGTCTTCTACGTCCTGCTCTACCGCTACACCAATCAGGAAGACATCCTCTTCGGCACGCCGATAGCCAACCGCAACCGCGCCGAGACCGAGAGCTTGATCGGGTTCTTCGTCAACACGTTGATCTTGCGCGCGCACCTCTCAGACACGATGACATTTCGGGAGCTGTTGCGGCAGATACGAGAGACGTCGTTAGAAGCATATGCGCACCAGGACTTGCCGTTCGAGAAACTGGTCGAAGAGTTGCAGCCCGAAAGAGCTTTGAGCCACTCGCCTCTCGTTCAGGTCATGTTCCATCTACAAAACGCTGTGACTGAAAGGCTGAGTCTCTCTGGTTTGAGCACGAGCGAGCTCGCGTTCGAGAGTGAAACGGCGAAGTTCGATCTGTCGTTGTCAATGGCCGAGTCGGAAGAATGCATTACCGGCACGTTGAACTACAACACTGATTTGTTTGACGCAGCGAGCGTCGAGCGAATGGCGAGGCACTTCGAGCGACTGCTTAATGCTGTGGTCTCGAATCCGGATGAGCAGGTTTGCCGGCTGCAAATGCTGTCGCCGGCCGAAAGATACAAGGTGTTGTTTGAGTGGAACGAGCCACACAGAGACTTCCGTAAAAACTCTAAAGATCGCCCGGTTCATTTAGCGTTCGCTGCACAGGCTCGTCGCACGCCGGAAGCGATCGCAGTTAGATTTGAGCACGACGAACTTACCTATAGAGAACTGAACCGCAGAGCGAACCGGCTTGCACACCGCCTGCGCCGTCTCGGCGTCGGACCGGAAGTGCGTGTTGGCCTGCTCGTGCGACGCTCGGTGGAACTGATCGTCGCCATGCTCGCCACGCTCAAAGCGGGCGGCGCGTATGTCCCCCTCGATCCGGACTACCCACGCGAGCGGCTTGCCTTCATGCTCGATACCGCGCAGTGCGGCGTGCTTGTGACCAAGGGCGTGACGGCAGAGGGTCTCGCAGGCGAAGAACACGGTCGCGTTCTCGTCGACACTGCCGATCCCACCATCGAGTCAGAGAGTGACGCCGACCCGACAAATTACACTGATGCTGAGAACGCCGCCTACGTCATGTTCACTTCGGGCTCGACTGGCACGCCGAAGGGTATTGTCATCCCACACCGCGCTATCAATCACCTCGTCGGCGCCGGTTATGTGGAGCTCGGGCCTTCGAATTGTATGGCCCAGGCATCGAACACTGCTTTCGACGCCACGACGTTTGAGGTGTGGGGTGCGCTGTTGAGTGGGGCGCAGCTCGTCGGACTGCCGCTCGACGTAATCCTGTCGCCAAATGATTTCGCCGAGGAGATTCGCCGGCAGCACATCGGTACGATTTTCCTGACGGCGGCACTCTTCAACCAGATCGCGCGTGAATTGCCCGAAGCATTCGCCCCGCTCGATCTTTTGCTCTTCGGCGGCGAGGCGGCAGACCCTTCGGCTGTCAGGCAAGTGCTCGACAAAGGTCGACCGCGGCGTTTGCTAAACGCCTATGGTCCAACCGAGTGCACCACCTTCGCCGCATGGCAACTGGTGGAGGAAGTTTCACGCGCCACGATACCCATCGGGCGAGGCATCGCCAACACGCGACTCTATATCCTCGACCGCCACATGCGGCCCGTGCCGATCGGCGTCACGGGCGAGCTCCACATCGGAGGCGACGGCCTCGCGCGCGGCTATCTCGACCGCCCGGGGTTGACTGCCGAGCGGTTCGTTCCGGATCCATTTGGTAGCGAACCGGGTAGGCGACTCTACAAGACCGGCGACTTAGCGCGCTGGTTGGCGAATGGACAGGTCGAGTTCATCGGTCGCAACGACTTTCAGGTCAAGGTGCGTGGCTTCCGTATTGAGCTGGGCGAGATCGAAACGGTACTGCGTGGGCATGATGATGTGCGCGAAGCAGTCGTCACGGCATATGCCGGCAACGAAGGCGACACACATCTTGCGGCTTACGTTGTCGCTAATGGACCAGCACCGGCACGCAGTGACTTGCGCGCATTCCTGAAAGAGAAGCTGCCGGACTACATGCTGCCGCAGCTCTACCACTTCCTCGATAAGTTGCCACTTACAGCGCACGGCAAAGTTGATCGCCGTGCACTGCCGCGGCCTGAGGGAGTGGAGCGCGAGTTGGAGTCGCCGTTCGTTGCGCCGGGTAACGCCGTCGAAGAAGTGCTCTGCGAAATCTTTGCTGAAGTGCTGAGCGTGGCGCGAGTGGGTGTGCATGACAATTTCTTTGATCTGGGTGGTCACTCACTATTAGCCACGCAACTGGTGTCGCGGGTACGGAAAACTTTTCAAGCGGAGTTGGCACTACGAAAAATCTTCGAAGCCCCGACAGTGGCGTCACTGGGCGCATTGCTGGTAGCAGGCGAGCCGAGTCCCGGTGAGTTTGAAAGAAGGGCAGCGACACTGCGAACGATCGAGACTCTCTCAACCGATGACCTGGAAGAGTTGCTGAGAAGAAAAAAGACGAAAGCGGCTAGCTGAGTCACAAGAGGACCAAACTAGAAACGTTAGGAGGTTTACTGCCGTGAAGAATGCGCTTATGCAGTTGCTGCGGGAGATCACAAGCCAGTCTGCTCTGGAAAATGACTTCTATCGCAGGTGGATGTCGGGGAGCTTCAGTATCGAGGAGCTGGAGATCTTCGCGCGAAATTACGAGGCCTGGGTGAAGTCGTTCCCCGATGCACTCGCGACTCTCGTCGGTGCTACAGATGATCTCGACGCCAAAGGCGAGTACGTGAAGACGCTCTACTCGGAGATGGGTTACGGAAACCCCACCAAGGCCCACTCGGTGCTACTCGAGCAATTCTTCTCCGAGCTGGCCGGCAAACTCGGAGAAGGCGGAAGACTCGATCGCGATCGACTCGAACGCGAGATCGAGATGCTGCCGTCTACACGCGAGCTGATCGAAGGCGAGCGACGGCTTTACGGCGACGCTCACATGTCGTTCGGCGCGCAGCTCGCACTGGAGTGGCAGGCCTACACGATGCTGCGCAAACTCTACGACGGTGCGCGCAACTACCTGCCGCTGTGGTCCAATCCGGACGAGTTTCATGAAGCTTGCGAATATTTCTACACGCACATCGGTGCTGCCGAAAAGGATCACAAGGAAGAGTCCTTAAACGCGGTCGAGCGCTACGCAACAGATGAGGAGAGTCTTGCGTGGATCGTTGAGGGCTATCACCGCCACCTAAAACTAATCTCTGATTTCTGGTCAGGTCTATACAACGCGGTGACACAAACGCCCGTGAAATCCAGCGCTGCGACCGGAGAGACTTAATCATGAGTCACATCGAACTAAGAACCGGAACGCCCTACGCGAACCTGATAACGAATCAGCAACTGTTTGCCGCCGCTGTTAGCGATTACTTTAACGTCTCACAAGACGATTGCATTCCCACCGCGGGCGCCACTGGGGCCATTGAGGCAATCAGAAATCATGTCTTCAGAACAAAGCTGAAGGCGTGTCCGACTGTCCTGACTGTTTGCCCTGGCTACTGGCGGGCACGAGAGTCGTTCGAAGGCTTGGGCTTCAGAACGATTGACGTCCACACAGAACCATTCGGTTTTGCGATCACTGAAGCTTTGCTCGTCACGAAAGCCGAAGAAACAAACCCCGATCTTCTTTACCTGAGTCTGCCTAATAATCCAACGGGCGCGATCTTCGATCCGGAAGTCGTTATTGCCGGTGTACCGGAAGAAACGGCGGTCGTCATAGACCTCACTCTGCCTTGTCGTGCCATCGACGCGAGGCTCTTGACGCACGATCTCTATCGAAAGTTTCGCGGAAGAAACTTGTTTCTGATTGGCTCGACTTCGAAGTCGCATGGCACGGCGGAGTATCGAATCGGGTGGGCCGTGTGCGCCAACTCCAGCGACGCTGCCGAGTTGAAAAAAGAGAATCGCAACGTGGTCGCCTCTGCCTCTGCTAAGGAAGCGATGAAACAACTCAAGCGCGGCGCGACCGCAATTGAACTAATCGAAAGCTCCTTCACCTTGTTAAGGAACGGTGAAAAGGAAGGACTGTTTGACCTCGTCACACCTGAAGCAAGAGCGGAGACCGGATACGTGCTGATACGAGTGCACATGAATGAACTCCGAAGCGTTTTGGACCGGCGCGGCATCCGCGTGATGTGGGGTTCGGAGTTTGGACTGAGCGATCAGTACATCAGATTGGAAACACTGGAGCCGCAAAACGTCGATGTATTCGTCGCAACCGTAAACGGCGCGGTCCACGAAAAGACATCGAAAATGGCGGGGCGTTAGCGTTGAAGAAAGGAAGACGCCATGCAAATGAAATATGCCTTGTGCTGTGTTTGCTTGATAATGGTTTTAACGACGGGTGTGAATGCTGCGCTCTCGAGTGAGGTGCGCGGCGTCGTGCTCGATCCTAATGGCAGTCCGATTGCGGCGGCGCAAGTAACTCTCAAACCAAAAACCTCCGGCTATTCACAAGTTGATAAGACGAACGATAACGGCGAATTCCTCTTCATCGGGATTGCGAGCGGAGAATATGTGTTGACGGTCGAGGCCGCAGGGTTCGTCAAGGCCGAAAAGGCTGTAAGACTTGTCTCTGGCAGTTCGCCGGAGATCCGGTTTCAGCTTGAGATCGTGGCCTTGAAGGAGAACGTCCAGGTCACACCGAGTGCGGAACAAGTTGGCGCGGTGACGCCGGCCCCGACCACGCTTATAAGCAAAGAACAGATCAGGACAACGCCAGGGGCAGCGCGCTCCGGCAGTGCCAGGGTGATCACGAGTTTTGTGCCCGGCTCTTACCTAACCCATAACATTCTGCACGTTCACGGTGGCCATCAGGTGACGTGGATTGTAGATGGTGTGCCGGTTCCACAGACAAACACCGGCGTCGACGTCGGCACGCCTTTCTACATCAACGATATTGATTACCTCGAAGCACAACGCGGGAGTTACTCCGTAGAGTATGGCGACAGGACTTACGGGCTCTTCAGCATCGTCCCACACACTGGACTCGGCAGTACCGGCGAAGGCGAGCTGGGTGTGATCTATGGAAACTTCAATCTCACGGACAACTTCATCAGCTTCGCCGATCATACGGAGCGGTTCGCTTACTACACGAGCGTGCATGGGTTTCGCACCGACTACGGTCTTGCCACGCCGGGACCGGAAGTGCTGCACGATAAGGCGCATGGCATCGGCGGATTTGCCAACTTGATCTTCACTCCCAGCCGGTCCAACCAGTTTCGCTTCAATACTTCGTTCGAAAGAGACAACTATCAAGTCCCAAACGATCCGGAGACTCACGCCGCAGGCATCGACGATCGCGCGAAACAGAGAGACGCGTTTATGTTTCTGACGTGGGTTCACACTGGCGGGCCACACTTCGTCATAACCGTCTCTCCTTTTTATCACTTCACCGCGGGGCAATTCCTGGGAGGCCCGGAAGACGAGCCGATCATCCCGCGTCACGACAGGAGCTCGCATTACGCGGGATTGCACGCCGTCGCTACCGCAGCAACGAGCCGGCATAGTTTGAAAGTCGGGTTTTATGGATTCTTCGAACGTGACAACAACTTCTTCGGCGTGCGCTCTGCAGACGACCCCGAGTTCAACCTGGATCAGCGCGTTAGGACCAACGGAAACATGGAAGCTGTTTTCGTCGGCGATCAGTACAGGCCGAATGAATGGCTGAGCATAACGGGAGGCGTGAGGTACACGCATTTCAAAGGTGGTCTCAGCGAGAACGCTTTAGATCCGCGCGTTGGCGCGACCATCCGTCTGCCGCGGCTGAACTGGGTGCTGCACGGATTTTATGGTCGCTACTATCAGGAGCCGCCGCTCTCGACCGTCACGGGTTCGCTGTTGGAGTTTGTAGAAAGCAGTGGTTTCGGCATCTTGCCGTTGCACGGGGAGCGCGACGAGGAACTGCAATTCGGCGTCACTGTTCCGTATAAGGGTTGGTGGTTTGATGCTGCATATTACAACACCAAGGCGCGAAACTTTTTGGACCACGAAGCGCTTGGCGCGTCAAACATTTTCTTTCCGGTGACTATCGGGAACGCGCGCATACGTGGTGTTGACGTGAGCCTGACCTCGCCCCGCATTGCTAAACGTCTGCTCTTCTCACTCATTTACGCGCGGATGCGTGCTGAAGGCTGGGGCGGGATTAGCGGCGGCCTCACCGAGGAGGCAGAGACCGACGAAGACGTCGCTTTTCTCAGGTCGGGTCTTACAACTCTTCATCACGCTGACCCCGTCGTCGCAACCGATCGCTTCTTTCTCGATCACGATCAGCGACACACAATGACCCTGGGTAGTTTCTTATCGCTGCCGTGGAATAGCTACCTCTTCGGAGAGCTCCACTATGGCTCCGGTTTCCCGAACCTCGGAGATGAAGATCACGCTCATGCAGAGGCCCCGGCGAGTGGGACTCACTTACCCGGCCACGTACGGCTGGACGTGGGCGGTGGAAAACGGTTCGGCAAAAAGTGGGCAGTAACGGTCAACGTTCTGAATGTGACGAACGGTAGTTATCTGCTCGACAACAGTCCGCTGTTGGGAGGTGTTCATTGGGTCGAGCCGCGCCAGATTTGGGCCGAAGTTCGTTACAAGTTTCATTATTGATCGTGACCATGAGAACGCCCTGGCTTGTTAACTGGAAGGCGAATCGAAGAGCCAGTGTTCGTCTTTTCTGCTTCCCTTACGCCGGCGGCGGTGATTTTATTTTCCATTCGTGGCGGCGGATCCTTCCGGATACGATCGAAGTCTGTCCGGTTCAATTACCCGGAAGAGGCGCGCGCATCACGGAGCCTCCCTACACAAAAATAGATGAGCTGGTGCAGAGCGCAGGCGAGGCTCTCGCTCCGTACCTGGACAAACCTTACGCGCTCTTCGGTCACAGCATGGGCGCACTCATCGCGTTCGAGCTCGCACATCACCTGATAAGAGAGTACAGCGCGCAGCCCATTCACCTTTTCGTCTCCGGCCATTCCAGTCCGCAAAACAGGAACGGGCCTATCGATCCGAAGTTCTTTGATTCCGCACTTCCGGGTATGCTCCGGCGCTACAACGGCACACCCGAAGAGGCGCTTGAAAATCCTGAGTTGATGGAATTGGTGTTGCCCGTCCTTCGCGCGGATTTCGCCCTTTGCAAATCATATATCTACACTCCGCAGCCGCCGTTCAGTTTCCCCATCACCGCTTTTGGTGGCCTCGACGATCACGGTGTACCGCGCCGTTTTATTGAAGGCTGGCGCGAACACACGACCGGTCCTTTCGCCTTGCGTATGTTGCCGGGCGATCATTTTTTTCTTAACAAGTCCAGACTGCTTCTGCTCGAAGCGATATCGAAAGAGCTGGAGCAAGACATGAGAGGGAAGGGAGTTAGCAATGCTTCCTGGTTATAAACGTTTTCTTTGCGCCCTTGCGCCTTTGCGGGAGAACACCTTCAGAGCGATAAGTATCACCGCGCTTGTCCTCGTAAGCCTGGTAACTACAGTCCAGGCAGCCGACGCTCGTATCGAGAGACTTGCGCGTTCAGTCACGATCTATCGCGACAGCTATGGTGTGCCTCACATCTACGGACCGACCGATGCGAGTTGCGTCTTCGGCTACGCTTATGCGCAAGCCGAAGATAACTTCTGGCAAGTTGAGGACAATTACATCCAGGCAATCGGGCGCTCAGCAGAAGTGAACGGCGAAGAAGCCGTGCCGGCGGATCTGCTGAATCGCACGCTCGAGACAACAAGGCTCTCCACCGCGGAATACAAAAGCGCGAGCCCGCGTACACGCGAGCTTTGCGACGCTTTCGCTGACGGGCTTAACTACTTTCTCGAGCACAATCCGCACGTGAAACCGAGGCTTATCGCCCACTTCGAAGCATGGCAGACCATCGCATTGATGAGATTTGAGGTTTATCAATTATTTGTTTATGAGACTCAGGATCTGCATCTCGAAGACGCCCGAACGGCGGTGCGGCAGGTTGATAACGACGCCGCCCCAGGCTCAAATTCGTGGGCCATTAGCCCGCAAAAAAGCGCAAGCGCGCATGCCATGCTCTTTATCAACCCACACATTTTTTTCTTTGGCCCGACTCAATTCTACGAAGGACATTTGCACAGCGATGAGGGATGGAACATTTCAGGTGCCTCGTTTGTAGGTATGCCTTTTCCCGTAATCGGTCACAACGAATACCTGGGTTGGACCCACACGGTTAACTATCCGGGTATTTCCGATCTGTACCTCGAGAAGTTTGATAAGCCGCAAGACCCGCTGGCCTATGCTTATGCGAGTGGCTACCGCCGGGCGACGGAGTGGACCGAGATTATCAAGGTCAGGAAGGATAGCGGATTTGAATCCAGGAACGTCACGCTGCGCAAGACTCATCATGGCCCGGTGGTCTCGATTAAGGGTAGTCAAGTCCTGGCCCTGAGGCTCGCGAAACTCGAGGAAGGTGGACTCATTGAGGAATGGTACGCGATGGGCAAAGCGCATTCGCTGGCAGAATTCAAGACCGCCATGTCGCGTCTGTCCATTCCGATGTTCAATACTATGTACGCCGATCGTGAAGGAAAGATTTTCTACGTCTATAACGGTGCTGTGCCACGCCGTTCCGCGAAGGTTGATACGACGAAACCACTGGACGGCAGCAGCCCTGAATCCGAGTGGCAGGGCTACCATAAATTCGAAGAACTGCCGCAACTCACTAATCCTTCGACTGGCTTTCTTCAGAGTTGCAACTCGACTCCTTTCCTGACAACGACCAGCGGTAATCCAGATAAAAGCGCTTATCCCTCGTACATGGTACGCGAGCCGGATACACCGCGCGCGCGCCTCTCGCGGCGGATACTATCTGCCAAAGATAAATTCACTTTTGACGAATGGGCGCGGGCCGCGTTCGACACCACGGTAATTCAGGCGGAAACGTTCGTGCCCGCGCTCGTCGATGAGTGGGAGAAGCTGAAACAGGTTGATGCCGCGCGTGCGGAGAAAATCAGTGCAGCCGTGGCGGAGCTCAGATCGTGGAATCGCGTGAGCGCTATAGATTCCAGGGCGATGACGCTCTTCGCGTTTTCAATTGAGCGTGCGAGCAGGACACGCGACACAGCGCCATGGCCGAGAATTCGCGCGCTCGAAGCCGTCATCGCCAGTTTGGAAAAGGATTGGGGCACATGGCAGGTGGCCTGGGGTGAGATAAACAGGCTGCAGCGAGTACACACGAGTGGGAATGAACTCTTCAGCGATGCTCGCCCGAGTCTGCCTGTGCCGGGCGCTGCCGGTCCGCTCGGCATCATCTTCAACTTCTACAGTCGCCCGGAAAAAGATCAGAAGCGACGCTATGGTTATCTCGGCAACAGCTACGTCAGCGTCGTCGAGTTTGGGCCAGAGCCGCGAGCCCGATCGTTACTTGTCTTCGGAGAGAGCGCGGATTCCACCTCGCCTCATTATCTCGACCAGGCGCGACTTTACGCGGCGGGTGAAATGAAGGCGTCATGGTTTACGTTAGCGGAGATTAAAAAGCACTCCGAGCGCTCGTACCATCCGGGTGAGCAGCAGCAACGTCGCGCTCGATAGTTCTTGCGCTCAACTGCCGGCGACGCAGTAAATCAGTCGCATCCAGGCGTCGACGTTTTCCAGCAAATTCTCACCGGTCAACGGGCAGATATCACCGCAATCGATGAAATCATCGGCGCGGCAATACTTCTCGTTACCAGGCTGCCAGTGAACGTCGATGTTGGCCATGTGTCCCGCTTCGTGAATGAACGTGGTGGCGCTTGTTGTGCCTGGCTGCATGAAGTAGAACGGGCAGAGGAGAATGTAGTTCAAGTCGTCTGTGGTTACCGCGACAAAATTGTGATCGCCGTCGTTACATTCCTTCACGTCACACGTCGCTCCAAGCACGTTTTGACCAACCACGAGACCTTCGAGTTTCGACTTGATTCGAAGGAAGTGGCTATCGAGCGTCTCAAAAGACACCGGCTGTTTGAAGGTTTTTTCCGCTCTACGCAAGTCAAAGGGATCTCGACGGGCCAGGTTTGAGTAAGCCTTGGATGTGATAGCCCTCGCAGTTTGGATCCCGAGTGTAGCTCTGGCTACTTCGCGTGAGTTGAATGGCTTTCTTTGAGGTTTTGCCGGGTCCGGTTGGCCCGCGCACTGGTGCGCCTGGTGCCACTCGTAGTCGCGCTTTTTCTCTTCAGGGGTACGATCGTCCTTAGCAGATTCGTCGGCGCGCATCGCCAACGCTCGCCAGACAGGGTTTTGCCGCGCGCTGTTTTTGCTGACGGGTGGACCGCTACATCCGCAATCTCCCGACTTCCGATCCCCGCGGTAATCACTCGATGCGAACATTTGAATTCTCCCGGACCAAAGAAGCTATCTTCTATCCAAAGAAACTGAGTTAGTCAATGTTACAATCCCCGCGATGCCACGCTACATTGATCTGGATACCTGGCCGCGACGCGCGGTGTTTGAGTTTTATCTCCCGTTTGATAAGCCATACTTCAACATCTGCACGCGTCTGGACGTCACCAACCTGCTCGGCGAAATGAAGAAACGAAAAGGCACGAGCATTTGGTTGACGTATCACTACTTCGCACTCAGAGCCGCAAACGAGATCGAGCCGTTTCGCTATCGACTGCGCCAGGGTAAGGTGCTGGTCCATGACGTGATCAACGGCGGCAGCACTTTTCTCCTCCCCGACGAAACCTTCACGCTCATCTACTTTGACTACAACGAGAGCTTTTCAAAATTCATGGAAGGCGCCACGCGCGCGGCCGAGGAGATACGAAACGGCGACGGCGCTTTCAGGCCGCAGCACGAAGACGACGCACGCATCCATTGCACCACGTTGCCGTGGATCTCTTTCACGAGCTTCTCTCACGCGCGGCGTTGGGGACGCGAAGATTCAGTTCCTAAGATCTCATTCGGTAAGTTTGCAAACGAGAACGGGCGCACGCTCATGCCGTTTTCAGTCGAGGTACACCATTCGCTCATGGATGGTCTGCACGTCGGACGTTACATCGCGCGCATTGAAGAGATGCTCGCGCAGCCCGAAGCCTTCCTCGACTAGCAAACTATGCGCAAACTCGTTCTCGTCGTCATACTGCTGCTCCTGCTAGGCGGCTCGGCTGCTTTCCTCGTCTACCGTTATACACGCCGCAAGCCTCTGCCGACACCGATCGGTTGGAAAGCTACCGTGACGACTGTCGCGGGCGACAGTTCGCCTCTTGTGCTGTCAGATCCGTTTGGCGTCGCGGTAGCTGCTGACGGATCGGTCTATTTCAGTGATGCGGGTGATTACAATCGTATTCAAAAGATCACGGCCGAAGGTAACGTTAGCACTGTCGCGGGCGGCGCGAGGGAAGGGTTTGGAGACGGCGTCGGAAACAATGCTTTATTCAACAGCCCATCAGCCATCGCGATCGCACCGGATGGCAACCTCATCATTGCCGACACCGGAAACAACCGCATACGACGAATGACGCCCACGGGTCAGGTCTCGACTGTGGCCGGCGACGGCACAGCCGGACAATTCAGTGGACCGATCGGTGTAGCTGTCGATGCGCGTGGCAACATTTACGCCGCCGATAGTTATAACGACCGGATTCAACTGATCACACCGGATGGGCAGGTCAGCACCATCGCGGGCAAGGGAATTCCCGGCTATGCAGACGGCGATCGCAACACTGCTCTCTTCGATACGCCCAGCGGAATCATCGTCGCCAACGATAACTCACTCATCGTGGCTGACACCGGTAACGACCGTCTTCGTCGAATAACTCCGGATGGAAATGTCACGACATTGCCCGTAACCGATCTTTCCTCGCCAATCGGCCTGGCTCTCACGCACGATAACTTTCTTTACGTAACCGAGCTCGATCGATCGCGTGTGGTTCAGATCGCGCCCGACGGCGCCACGCACCAGATCGCCGGCGGCTTCAACCAACCTACCGGAATAGCCCTCGCGCCGAGCGATGATGGGCCACCAAAGTTGTACGTTGCTGATAGCGGCAACTATCTGGTACGCAAACTCGATCCGGCGCCGGCTTCGGGCGATGCAGCGCAGATCGAGCCACGTCCGAATCTCACAAACGAAACGCTACGCCAGCAAGCACTGTTGTGGCCGGTCGATCCGCAACAAAGCCCGCACGAAGTCGTTGCCACGATGGGCGAAGTCCGTGGCAGCTTCGACTCTACTGACAGCCGTCATCATCTTCATAGCGGGCTCGACGTCTTCGGCGCTTACGGCGACGTCGTGCGCGCCGTGCGTTCGGAAAAGGTTACGACTCCACTCGCCAACTGGGGCTTCGACTCGCTTAACGAAGGCTTCCGTGTTGGCGTGGTCTCCTACATTCACATCCACGTCGGACGCGACAAGGATGAAAAAATGTTTGCCGACCCGCGCTTCGTGCCCGTCAATGACGCGCAAGGCAAACTCGCGCGCGTGCGCATCAGGCGCGGTACGCGCTTTCAACCCGGTGAAGCTGTCGGCACGATTAACAAGATGTACCACGTCCATATGAACATCGGCCCACCGGGCGGTGAGATCAATCCGCTGTCGTTGTCACCGATTGGATTTCAGGACAATATCGCGCCGGTCATCGAGAAGGATGGTCTTCAACTATTTGACTCGTCAGGCGCACGCCTCACTGCGAAGCAGGACCAGCGCCTTTTGGTAAGCGGCCCGGTGCGCATCGTTGTTGACGCGTTTGATCGGAACAACATGAGTCCCGATCGTCGCCGGATCGGTCTTTACAAACTCGGTTACCAGGTTCTGAACGCGGATGGCACGCCCGCGCCGGGTTTCAACGAGCCGCGCATCAATATTCTCTTCAACCGTTTGCCGCGCGACAGAGAGGCGACGAAAGTCGCGTATGCGTCCGAGAGTGGAATCACAGTCTACGGCAGCAAGACCACGCGTTTTCTGTACGAGGTGACGAACACCGTTAAAGACGGCCATGCGGCTCCTGGCATTTGGGACACGTCACAATTGCCAAAAGGCGACTACGTGCTGCGGATCATCGCTGCCGATTATTCCGGCAACGAGGTTACCGAGGGCCGCGACGTTTTAATCAGGCTCGGTGTTAATCCGTGAAAATATGTGGCAAGATATGACTTGACCAACACGACTCCAAACTTCATCACACAAGCGCTTGAAGAAGACATCGGATCAGGCGATGTCACTACCAACACAATTGTGCCCGCGGACGCTTCGTTGCGTGGCCGTATCGTTGCCAAACAGGATGGTGTTGTCGCGGGCCTGGAGATCGCGAAGCAGGTCATGCTGGCGCTGGACCAGCGCGTTTCGTTTGACACGCAAGTCGAAGACGGAGCGAGGGTTACTTATGGAACCGTGCTGGCAAACCTCGAAGGACCAGCGCGTGCGTTGCTCACCGGTGAACGCACCGCGCTGAACTTCCTGGGCCGCATGTCTGGCATCGCCACGTTGACGAGAAAGTTCGTCGACGCTGTCTCAGGCACGCGAGCAGTGATTCTCGACACGCGCAAGACCGCGCCCGGTCTGCGGGCCACCGACAAACTTGCCGTCCGACTCGGCGGCGGGCAAAACCACCGCACCGGCCTTTTTGACATGGTATTAATAAAGGACAACCACATCGACTTTGCCGGCTCAATAACCGCAGCCGTAGAACGCGTCCGCGCCTCCGGAACGAAGCTCGAAATTGAAGTTGAAACACGTACGCTGGACAATGTACGCGAGGCGCTGGCGCTCGGCGTCGAACGCATCCTGCTCGACAACATGTCAACCGCGACGATGCGCGAGGCGGTTGCGATCTGTGTAGGCAGGGTAAAACTCGAGGCGTCTGGCAACGTTACGCTCGATAACGTTCTCGAAGTTGCCGGCACTGGCGTCGACTACATTTCCGTCGGCGCTTTGACGCATTCGTCGGTTGTTTTTGATGTCAGTCTGAAGTACGTGGCATGACGAAGGTTTGAAAAGATGATTACTGATACAACCACTGAAGAGATGTATGAGAAGTTGAGCCGGATGCTCGCGGACACTGTGCCGGATTTTGAGCTGCGTCTGAAGACAGAGCTGGCAGTTGAGATCAACCGGCTGAAAGTCGAGAAGAACGCCGTCATCCTGGGCCATAACTACATGGAGCCGGCGCTCTTTCACTCGATTCCCGATTTTGTTGGCGACTCGCTCGAGCTCAGTCGTAAAGCCGCGGAGACTGACAAAGACATCATTGTTTTCTGCGGCGTGAAGTTTATGGCGGAGACGGCGAAGATTCTCAATCCGAGCAAGAAGGTGCTCATCCCGTCTGAGAAAGCCGGATGTTCGCTCGCGGCAAGCATCACTGCTGAAGACGTGCGCGAGCTTAAGCGACAATTTCCGGGCGTGCCTGTGGTGACTTACATCAACACTTACGCGGACGTGAAAGCTGAGTCAGACATCTGCTGCACGTCGTCCAATGCTGTCGCGGTGGTCAAGTCGCTAAAAACGGACAAGGTAATTTTTATTCCTGATGAATATCTGGCCGGTAACGTCGCGCGCGAAACCGGAAAACAGATCATCTTCCCGACGCGCGATCCGAAGATGCATTTTCCGAACGAGCTCGATTACCAGATGATTGGCTGGCCCGGGCGTTGCGAAGTCCACGACAAGTTTAGTGTTGAAGATATTCAGAACGTTAGGAAGCAGTTCCCGGATGTGGTGATACTGGCTCATCCGGAGTGCAGTCCTGAAGTGGTTGCGGCTTCAGACTATTCCGGCAGTACGACGGCGATGATTCGATACGTCGAGAAAACGAACGCGCCGCGTTATTTGCTGCTGACTGAGTGTTCGATGGGCGATAACGTGGCGGCGGCGAACCCGGAGAAAGAGATGTTGCGACTGTGCAGTGTACGTTGTCCGCACATGAATCAGATCACGCTCGAAGATACACTCGAGTCGCTGCGGAAAGAGCAGTTTGAGATCTTCATCGATGAGGACATTCGCAAACGCGCCTTGCGTTCGGTTGAGCGGATGCTCGAGATCGGACGAGAAGACTGATTAATGGAGACTGAAGTCTTAATCATCGGTTGCGGCATCGCCGGTGCAACCGCGGCTTTACGTCTGGCTCGAAATCCCGAGCGCCAAATCACCATCATCACGCGCGCGCGTGAGGTGCATGAGTCAAACACGCGCTACGCGCAGGGTGGCATCATCGGGCGCGGCCCTGACGATACTTCGTCGTTGCTCTTTGCGGACATTATGGCTGCGGGCGCGGGCGTTACGTCGCCGACAGCCGCGCGCATTCTTGCCGACGAAGGCCCGCCGTTACTGAATGAAGTGCTTGAACGGACGGCACACGTTGTTTTCGACCACACTGAAAATGGTGAGCCTGTTTGGGGACAGGAAGCCGCGCACTCGCGGCGGCGAATTCTTCACGTCGGCGACTCAACCGGACTCGCGATAATCAACGGTTTGGTTGCCGCACTGGCAAACTATCCAAACATCAAGATCAAATCAGAAGCCACCGCCGTCGATCTGATCACGTTTCCTCATCATTCGCGCAACCCGCTGGATAATTACCGCGAAATCTCGTGTCACGGTTGTTATGTCTTCGATCGCAGTGAAAAGACTGTCCATCGTTATCTCGCCAATGCGACCGTCCTCGCCACAGGCGGACTGGGCAGAATTTATCGAAACACGACGAATCCGGTTGGCGCGCGCGGTGACGGATTGGCGATGGCACATCGTGCCGGGGCAAGGATCGCGAACGCCGAATACGTTCAGTTTCATCCGACCGCGTTGGCTGCGCCGGGCGCTGAGGGCCTGCTGATCAGCGAAGCTGTTCGTGGTGAAGGTGGCGTGTTGTTGACGCCGGAGCTGCGTCCTTTCATGGAGCACTATTCACCCGAGTGGAAAGACCTTGCGCCGCGCGACGTGGTGGCACGCGCGATTCATCACGAGATGGAGGCGAAGGGGTACTCGTTCGTTTTGCTCGACATCGCTTCACACATGCCTGCTGAGAAGATTCGCGAGAGGTTTCCGTTTATTTATGACGAGTGCTTGAAGGTTGGACTCGATATCTCGCGCGAGCCTGTGCCAGTTGTGCCGGCGGCGCATTACTTTTGCGGCGGCGTGCTTGTTGACGAGTGGGCGCGTTCGACGATTCAGAATTTATACGCTGTTGGTGAAATCAGTTGCACGGGTGTGCATGGCGCGAATCGTCTGGCGTCGACGTCACTTTTGGAAGGACTGGTTTGGGGAAATCGCGCCGCGCAGGAGCTCGAGCGTGCGCTTTCCGAGACTGGCGGACAGAGAGCGGATTTTGAAGACATTCCACCGTGGGACGAGAGTGGTTTAAGAGACGAACCCGACCCGGCGCTGATCCAGGGTGACATGCAGACGATTCAAAACATCATGTGGCACTACGTCGGGTTGGTGCGCAGTGCCGATCGTTTGTCGCGTGCGATTCGCGAGTTGCGGCACTTGTGGAACGAGATTGAGACGTTCTATCGCACCACGAAATTGTCTGATGGGTTGATTGGCTTGCGCAATGCGGTTGAAGTGGCGCTCATCGTGGCCCAGGCGGCGCAGCACAACCGTCAAAGCCGCGGCTGTCACTACCGCCAAGACTCCGTTTCCGTTACTGGCGACCGATTGATCTAATCACCAGCCCGCTTCGCGGACTGAGTTAGGAAGGCCACCATCTCGGGGTGATTGCGCTCCTCTGCGTACGCAATTGGCAGCTTGCCGTCTTTAGTCGTGGCGTTGATATCTGCGCCGTGCTCCAACAACAATTTTGCCGATTCAAGATTGCCTCGCGCTGCTGCGGTGTGAAGTGGAGTTAGATCGTTTTCGGCTTTTGCATTAACGTCCGCGCCGTGGTCGATCAATGCGCGAGCGATGTCATTACGTTGCGAGGCCAGGGCGGAGGCGAGTGGGGTTAGTTTCATCGTTTCTCGCGAGGCAGCGTTGACCGGGGCTCCGGCGGCCAGGAGTGCGTTCACCGTTTCTGCGTGACTGAAAAATGCCGCGAGGCTGAGTGCCGTGAAACCATCGGGCGAATAAGCGCTAACAAGAGTAGGATCTTCCTTGATGAGTTCCTCAACTCTCTTTGTCTGCCCCATAGCGGCGGCCTCAAATATATTGAGCTCAACGCCCGAAGCTAACAGCACGTCAACCACGTCTCGCCTGCCGTAGTAAGAGGCTTTCATAATCACTGAAAGCCCGCTTTGATCCTTCGCCTTAGCCAGCGACGGATCCGCGTCCAACATTTCCTTCACTTTCGCAACGTCGCCTTGCGTTGCGGCGTCAATAAATTCCTGATTCATTAGAGATTCACCCATGTGCCGAGATTTTCTGAGTTCGCTTTTTGATACAAATAGTCTGCGCAAGCGACGTCTTCGATTGCAAGACCGAGAGACTTGAAGAGCGTGATCTCAGTCGGAGAAGTCCGCCCCTGTTTCGAACCAATCAGGAGCTCTCCGATTTCACCGATAATACTTTCCGGTGTGACAAGGCCTTCCCTTGCCGCCAATAGATAATCACCCGATTCATTCAACGCAGACTCACGACGATCCACAAAGATCCGTGCAGCGCCCATCGTGCCGCTGTCGATCTCGCGCGAGTTGGGAGAATGCGTGCCGATCGCGTTCACGTGCGCGCCGGCAGAGACCCATTCCTTATTAATCACCGGCTCGAGGGAAGAAGTCGCCGTAACGATCAAATCCGCTCCGCGCACAGCTTCCTCATTTGTGCGCACGGCCTCGATCGGAAACGAAAACTTCGGCTGCATCTCGCGCACGAGCTCAACGGCGTGCTCATAGTTCCTCGCAACCACTCGCACTTCTTTGATCGAACGCACTAACGGGAGCGCCGCAAGATGCGTACGGGCCTGAACACCCGCGCCGATAATCGCCAAACGTCCTGCGTCTTCACGCGCCAGCAACCTAGTCGCCACCGCTGACACTGCGGCAGTGCGAATCGCGGTGATCTCCGAAGCGTTCATCAGCGCGAGCAATTCCCCGGTCTCACGGCTGAACAACATCACCGCACCCTGATGCGCATCCTTCCCCTGTGCAGGATTACCCGGAAAGACGCAGATCGCTTTGAGACCAAACGCGCCCTGCTCACCGGTGCGATACGCTGACATCAATCCAAGTAACCCGCGTGCCTGCGGCGGACGAATTATCGTGCGCAGTGGTTGAAAAATTTCGTCGCGCGCGAGTGCTGCCAACGCATCGGTCATCAACTCGATGCAATCCTGCATTGGGAGAAGCTCTCGAATCTGCGCGCTGTCGAGAATAAGTATTTTCATTGTTGATCTATCGAAGTGCCGCGCGAAAGATTACCCCAAAAGGTGACTCACCTCACGCACCGCGCACGTAATGGTTAACGTCGAGCGAGCATATTTAGCCTGAGTATCGATAAAACTGCAAAAAATCGCCGTTAACGAAGCGGGCACGTATTGGCACACACATTGCCAAAAGAGGGCCACGGAGGCAGTAAGGATGAAAAAGGGGTTAGTTAGTATTTTCTGTTTGTTGGTTTTGACATTAACGGCGCTCCCGGTGGGAGCACAAACACGCTACCGGCGTTATGAAGGATCCAGATACGAACAGCGTGCTCGAGATTACCGGTACGGAGATCGAGTCTACAACGGACAACGATCTCGACGGTGGGATCGAGACCGAGATAGGTGGGATCAAAACGATTCAGTTTGGGATAGGCATCGCGACAAGATCACCACAGGTATCGGAATCGGCGCGGGCACCGTACTAGGCAGTGCGGTTGGTGGCAAGAAGGGCGCAATCATTGGCGCTATCGTAGGTGGAGCGGGATCGGCCCTATACACTTACAAATTGAGAGATAAGCGACGCTACTAAGCGGTTGCACTAAAGATCGGTCACACATTGCAAGATGAGTGGCCTTGTAAGGGCCCGGATGTGAAGGGGAGAGCACGTCCGGGTCCTAACATTTTAAAGCAAAGTTTCACGCAAAGGCGCAAAGTCAGCAAAGTTAAGGAACTATTTCTTTGCTGACTTTACGCCTTTGCGTGAAAATCTTCCGCCGCTCAATTAGCCCGCTCACCTTGGTTTCTGTTATATAGATACTTACCGCACATATCAGGCTTGTCGGAGACTTTGATGGAATTCCAGGAAAACATTCTCGGTCTGATCGGAAATACGCCTTTGGTACGGCTCAACCGGTTGGCCCGCAACGTGAAAGCGCAAGTGTACGCAAAGATGGAGAACCTGAATCCGGGCTACTCAGTTAAAGACCGGATCGGCGTCGCCATGATCGAGGCCGCTGAACGCGAGGGCATACTAAAACCCGGCGGCACCGTTATCGAAGCGACTTCGGGAAACACCGGCATCGGTCTAGCGATCGCCGCCGCCGTTAAAGGTTACAAATGCATCTTCGTGATGACCGACAAAGCATCGGTCGAGAAGTCGCGTTACTTGAAAGCGCTCGGCGCCGACGTCGTCATCACTCCCGTCTCTGCTAAACCGGGAACTCCCGATCACTACGTTTCCACCGCCAAGCGCATCGCTTCGGAAACTCCAAACTCGTTTTATCCCGATCAATATTCCAATGCCGCAAATCCGGAAGCGCATTACCGCACTACCGGTCCGGAGTTGTGGCGCCAGACTGAAGGTAAGATCACTCATTTCGTGGCCGGGCTCGGAACGGGCGGCACGATATCGGGCACCGGTCGCTTCTTGAAAGAAAAAAATCCGGCGATCAGGATCATCGGCGCTGACCCGTACGGATCGATTTTTAAGACTTACAAAGAGACGGGAAAGATCATTGAGACAACTCCGTACCTCGTCGAGGGAATCGGTCAGGAGATCGTGCCGGCCAATGTACACATCAAGTACGTTGACGAAGTGATCAATGTTACCGATCGTGAATCGTTTGAGATGTCGCGGTTGTTAGGCCGGATGGAGGGAATCTTCTGCGGTGGATCTACCGGTACTAATCTCGCCGCCGCGCTGCGTGTAGCAAGCACGCTGGATGAGAACGCGATCGTAGTTTTTATTGTTTGCGATACGGGCGAACATTATTTGTCGAAGCATCACTCAGACGAGTGGCTCAAAGAGAAGCGTCTGCTCGAGCCGCAAAAGATCACCGCAGGTTTGATCAGCGGCACCAAGAAACCACAGGCGCCGAAGTCTTTGATTTTTGCATCGCCGGTTGACACTGTCGCATCGGCACTCGAAAAGATGGACGACCTCGGCCTGACGCAGATACCCGTGCTTGAAGAAGGACGAGCGGTAGGCTCATTGCGTGAGAATCGAGTGCTGGCAAAAGTGGTGCGCAACAAGGAACTGCTGAACTCCGCGGTGAGTGAAGTGATGGAGGCGAGTTTTCCGACAGTCGACGTCGATGCAAGTTCTTCGGAAGTAACGCGACGCTTGCAAACGAGTCCGGCAGTGCTGGTCGAAGAGTATGGCCGGATTGTCGGCATCATTACCCGTCACGATGTGCTCGAACTGAAGAACATAGCGCCTTGAAAGAAGAAAAAGTTTTAGCGGCCAATCGTGCGGCCTTCCACAATTATCATATTTCGGATAAGTACGAAGCCGGCCTTGTCCTGACAGGCACCGAAGTAAAGAGTGCTATGGATGGTCGTGTGCAGTTGAAGGAAGCTTACATTTCTGTGCGCGAGGGTGAGGCGTGGTTGTTTAATGCCCACATTTCGCCGTATTCTCATGGCAACCGCGAGAACCATGATCCAATGAGGACTCGCAAGCTGCTGCTTCACAAACGTGAAATATCCCGACTGGACGAAGCCACAGCCAAACAGGGTATGACCCTGGTTCCTACGCAGCTCTACTTAAAAAACGGCCGAATCAAAATCGAAGTGGGCGTCGCGCGCGGTAAGAAGATGTATGACAAGAGAGAGGCCGAACTGAAGCGAACAGTAGAGCGCGAGACGCGCGCCCAGTTGAAAGAGCGCAATAAATAAGAACTACATCCACATTTCCAGGAGAACTAACTCACCATGCAAGTTGAAGCCAGCCGGGCATCTATCGAAGAGCTTGACGTCCAAGCTCTGGCGGTTACTGTTTTCAAAAGTGAGAAAGCCAACGAGGGCTTTTTGAAGGACCTTGACGATCTATCGGGCGGTCTCGTCCGTTCCGCACTCGACGCAGAGGAGTTTAGTGGCAAAGAAGGTGAGACTGCTTACTTCCACCTTGTCGGGAACAACAAACTGAAGGCGCGCCGGCTGCTTCTCGTCGGCGTGGGTGAAGCTAGCGATTACAAGCCGGCAAATGTTTCTCAAATGGCAGGAACCGCAGTTCGTTCCCTGCGCAGCAAGAACGTTAAGTCAATCGCAGTACTCCCGAGAGCTTCCGGCGATGCACGTGAAACTGCCGCCGCCGCCGTCCAGGGTGCATTCATCGCGCTATTCGATCCTGATAAATATCGTACCGTTGAAAAAGAAGAAAAGAAGATCGATCGTTTGGTTGTTGTGATCGAAGGCGCTGAGGAAGACGCACTGCAGCAAGGCGTAAACACTGGAAGGATAGTGGGCGAGTCAGTGAACTTCACGCGCGATCTCGCCAACGAGCCCGGCGCTTACATGACGCCGACAGACATGGCGGAACGAGCTCGCGAGATTGCCGGCGAGTTTGGATTGAGTGTTGACATCCTCGACGAAGCGCGCATGGAACAGGAAGGCATGGGATCGTTGTTGAGTGTCGCGCGCGGCTCAGAGCAACCCGCCAAACTGATAATCTTGAAGTACACGCCAACAACTCCGCCATCCGACAACAAGGAGCTGCTGGCTTTCGTCGGTAAAGGCGTGACGTTTGATTCCGGCGGTATCTCGCTCAAACCCGGCGAGAACATGGAATTGATGAAGTACGACATGACGGGCGGCGCGACAGTGCTCGGAGCGATGCGTGCGATCGCGCAGTTGAAGCCGCCGATTCCGATTCTCGGAGTTGCGCCTTGCACGGAAAACTTGCCTTCGGGTAAGGCGACCAAGCCGGGAGACGTTGTGAAGGCGATGACGGGCAAGACGATCGAGATCATTAACACTGACGCTGAAGGCCGGCTCATCCTCGCTGACGCGATTGCTTATGCGAAGAAACTCGGCGCTACGAAAGTGATCGACATGGCGACGCTCACGGGCGCTGTATCAGTCGCACTGGGCGATGTGAATACGGCAGTGCTGGGAACGGATCAGGCGCTGATTGACGAGATCATTGCGGCGGGCAGGGAAGTGGGCGAGAAGTACTGGCAGTTACCCCTCGATAAGGAATACTCGAAACAGATCAAGTCGGACATCGCGGATATTAAAAATGTTGGTGGGCGCAAGGCTGGGACGATCACTGCGGCAGCATTTCTCAAGGAGTTTGCGGATGGGATCGCCTGGGCGCATCTCGACATTGCCGGGACCGCCTGGGGCGACGACGCTAAACCGTATCGCTCGAAAGGTCCAACGGGAATCGCAGTTAGAACGCTGCTCCGCATCGTTGATCGAGCGAGTCAGAAAAGCTGAGCCACAGATTACACGGATTAAAACAAGTGTCGTAAGTGGTAGACAGTAGGTGTCCTCGACTGTTCACACTTGTAGACACTGATAAAAGACATTACGGATTTTTGCTGGCATTTTTGAGGATCGGTCAATGGCATGGCGGTTGTACTAGCCGAGGATAACTAGCCAAAGGGTGCGAGTCGCCTTATTCATACGTCCTCGCCCCCTCGAATGCCGCTCGAGGTTATTTCCCCGGCTCCCCTTTGGCACCCCCCATTGCCAAACCGCCATCTCAGTAGCATTAAAGCAGGCTGTAATACTTGCGCGCGGTGTTATACTTTCAGAGCGAGTGACGCGGTGTCCTCAGGCAGCCCTTGGCATCCATCGCTGGCTTTCGGAGTTTAGAGAAGCACAGTGATTGACTACTATAGAATTTTGGGCGTTAAGACCAATGCGTCTCAGACCGAAATCAAATCGGCCTACCGGAAACTTGCGCGAAAAAGTCATCCTGATCTGAATCCCAACTCCGAAGCGGGCCGCCAGTTTGCCCTGCTCTCAAAGGCCTATCACACGCTCATCGATCCGCAGGAGCGTGCTTACTACGACGAACAATTGAAGGCGCAAAAGAATCGCAGCTACTCCATTCTCGATTCGAACAATCCCCATGCGAAACGGGCTCGCAATCTTGCGGTCCAGGCAAAGTGGGATCGTTTAGTCGATGAAGTGTTGGAGCGCGACCGTCAGGAAAACCGCGAACGACAACGAGCAGTGTTCACGACTGTCTCTCTGTTTGTCTCGACGTTCTTTCTGGCGATGATGCGGCCGCAGTTGTGGCACGTTTTTTCGACGATGGGTCGCGTGATTGTGTTGACGTTGTTCGTGATTGGCGTTTGGCATCTCGCGAATCGGCTCCGCGAATACATGCTGCATTACACTTACAAGCCAAAGCCAATTCAGGGCTCCATCATTCAGCAGGAGGCGTTACCGGAACAACCGTTTACGCGCTTCTCCGCTTACACGTTTCTTCTCGTGGGTTACGCTCTGAGCCTTGGTATCGGTTTATATATCGGTTCACACATGCAGGATTTCTTCGGCGACGTGACGCTGCTGTTTCGCGATCGCGTTATTGCCGTGCATTCAAGCATCGTTCTCGATGTGATTTTCTATCCTCCGATTGCGGTATTGATCGTAGATACCGTCCACAGTCTGGCCTCGCGCATCGACTAGTTACGGGATAAATCCTGTAAATTCTGGCAAATTCTCCGGACAGTGTTGTATAGTGTCCTTCCCGCTTACCGCCCCAATCTAACGACAAAGGAGCACGAAAATGGCCAACAACGTGAACCAACGCCAGTTTCTTGCCGTGAAGCTCGAGGCATTGAGTGAATCCGAGGTGGGCGAGGTTTTGGATTACATCTCGACGATGGAATCCAAGAAACGAGCCAGGACTGCGCCTTTAGTTTTGGAAGACGAGCTTTTGGCCACGTTGGTTGATGCTCGCGAGAATCGTCGTGCTCGTCAGGCTTTTGAATGGGAAGCAGCGCGCCGCAAAGCCGAAAAGCGAGCTGCGGCGAGAGTAGGCGCTCACAGTTGAATGCAGCTACAAAAAGGCACAAAAGTTAAATCCATTTACGCTATTTGTGCCTTTTTGTGGTTGTCTTCCTTTGTCACTTTTGCGCAGGATCCTCGCAGCCTCACTCCAGTTCAACTAGAAATCCAAAAACAGCAGCAACGCTTGGGCTCGAGCGATGTTGAGGAACGTCGCGATGCGGTGATGAAACTTGGCGCCATGCGTCTCGCAGCGGCGTCGCGCGTAACTCTTCCGGCACTGCAAGACGAAGCTGCCATCATTCGTGCGACGGCGGCGAAGTCTATTCTCTCGATCGGTGGTGAAGAGAGCGTTCCACACTTGCTGCCATTACTGAACGACAAAGACGAGTTTGTGCGACGGGAAGCGGCTTACGCGCTTGGTCTGACACGCAGCCGTAGTGCGACTGCTGCGCTAAGCGATCGGTTATTGAATGATAAGGAAGACGGGGTGCGAGGTGCAGCGGCAGTTGCGTTGGGCCACATCGCTGACGAAGCAGCGGTCATTGCGCTCGTCGGGACTCTTGCGCCGGAGTTGTCGGCGCCCGCAAAGAAGAAACAAAAGCGAGGACAGAACGTCTTTGTTCTTCGCGCTGCCGCAGTCGCGCTCGGACAGATCAAGAGTCGCGCCGGTACAGCGGCATTAGTCTCTGCATTGAATAACGAGAAGCTTCCTTCGGACGTGCGGCGTGAGGCGGCCCGATCGTTGGGCCTCATTGGCGACCCTGCCGCTGAGCCGGCTTTGCGCGCGGCGTCAACGGCAGCAGATCCTTATTTATCAAGATTAGCTCACGAAGCTTTGAGAAAACTAAGCCGCGGATAACGCGGATTAGGGCTCAACTTTCTCACCGCGGCCGTGGCCCTTCTTCGCGGCTTTTGAAGCTCCCGGTATCGGTAACCCAACTCCACCCGACAGCGATTCACTCGAACTATCAGTCGACCCCGCGCCTTGCGCCATTTCGTGAATCAAAGCGCCGCCCGAGCTCTTCGAGAAGACGAGCCGGTTCTTGATTCCGTCAACGTCGACGTGTACCAGGTCTCCCAAACCGATCTGACCCGTGGCCACCAGATTGGAAAGCGGATAGACCAGGAATCTCTCAACCGCTCTCTTGAGGTGACGCGCGCCGTATTTGTAATCCAAGCCTTCCTTCATCAGCATGTCTTTCGCTGTTTCAGAACACTGGAAAACGAACTTGGTTCCGGCTGACTGCATGATGCGATCCTGAACCGCCTGCAGTTCGAGATCGAGAATCTGTCGCAGATGATGCTCTTTCAACGAACGGAAGACCACCACCTTGTCGATGCGGTTCATGAACTCTGGCGAGAACTTGCGTCGCGCAGCCTCGACCGCCGTGCGATAGATCTTCTGGTCCACTTCAGTGTCGTTCGGCGTCTTCGAACCTTTGCCGGGCGCGAAACCAATACCGCCTGAGATCAACTCAGACATCTCGCGAGCGCCGAGGTTCGACGTCATGATCACCATCGACTTCGAGAAGTCGACGCGACGATTGTCACCCAGAGTCAACGTCGCCTTATCGAGAATACCGAGCAGCAACTGCCACAAGCTGTCCGAGGCTTTCTCGATTTCGTCGAATAGCACGAGCGACACTTTCATGTCGTCAGTGTGCATTCGATCGAGGTTCTCCTGGGTAAGCATCGGCGAGGTTTCGCGATGACCGAGGTATCCCGGAGGCGAGCCAATAAGCTTTGCAATCTCGTGTGAGTGCTGAAACTCCGCGCAGTCGATTTTAACCACCGCGTTCGGATCGCCGTAAAGCACTTCGGCGGCGGCTTCGATCACGCGCGTCTTTCCGGAGCCGGTCGGTCCCAGAAAAAGCATCGTGCCGATCGGCCGATTCGGAGGATTCATGCCTGCCAGAAAAATCTGATACAGGCCACTCATACGTCTAACTGCGCGCTCTTGTCCCACGATCCGCGCGGTCAATCGCTCCTCAAAGTCCTGAGCACGCGGGCTCTTTTGGTCGGGATCGAGGAAAACTGTACCTGTATTATTCATGTCCGTTGTTCTAGTCACTTCGCATTCAGCTAACATCGGCTCGCTCCTTCGGGCTTTTGGCCCAGTGCCTTACTAGCAAGGAACGATCCGCACATTAAATTGATGCACTGGCAACATCTTAAGGTTCGCCAAATTGACCCTGAGGGGGTTCGTGGAGGCGACCGGCTGCTAATCTTAACTACTGCCTGACATTTCCTGTCAAGATTTAACTGACAATAATTGCACGTTTTCAGCCGCGGATACACTGATAGAAGCAGATCTAGTCGTAATATTCGAGTCCGAGGTGAGTGATCAGATCTTCACCACGCAGATGTCGCAGCGTGTTTTTTAGTTTCATCAACTGAATGAAGATGTCGTGCTCGGGATACAAACCGGGGGCGGTTTGCGGAGATTTGAAGTAGAACGACAGCCACTCCTGCACTCCCTTCATGCCCGCTCGTTGTGCTAGATCAAGGAAGAGCGCCAGATCGAGGACGATCGGCGCCGCGAGAATCGAGTCGCGACAAAGAAAGTCGATCTTGATCTGCATCGGGTAACCGAGCCATCCGAAGATGTCGATGTTGTCCCAACCTTCTTTGTTGTCGCCGCGTGGCGGATAGTAGTTGATCCTGACGACGTGTGAGAAGTCTTTGTAGAGATTCGGATAGACCTCGGGCTGGAGGATGTACTCGAGGACCGACAGCTTCGACTCTTCTTTAGTCTTGAAGGAGTCGGGATCGTCGAGCACTTCGCCGTCGCGATTGCCGAGGATGTTGGTCGAGTACCAGCCGTGCAGGCCGAGCATGCGCGACTTCAGTCCGGGCGCGATGATCGTCTTCATCAGCGTCTGGCCGGTCTTGAAGTCCTTGCCGCAGATCGCGAGTTTGTTCTTGTCGGCAAGCGACATCAGGGCCGGAATGTCGACGGTCAAGTTCGGCGCGCCGTTCGCGAAGGGAATACCCGACTTGAGCGCGGCGTAAGCGTAGATCATCGAAGGCGCGATCGCTTTGTGGTTGTCGCGCATCGCCTGCTCGAATGATTCGATGGTTTTGTGAACTGCGTGTGGCTTTAAGAAGATCTCGGTCGATGCGGCCCAGATCATCACGAGGCGCGAGCATTTGTTTTTGCGCTTCCATTCCGCGATCTCGTCGATGAGTTGTTGCGCGAGCTCAAACTTATTCTTACCGGTTTTGACGTTTGTGCCGCTGAGACGCTTCACGTACGACTGATCGAAGACGGCTTTCATCGGGCGAATCTTGCGCAGCGGTTCCTTGAGTTGGCCTAACAGTTCTTTCTCGAGCACGCCGGCGTTGAGTGCCGCGTCGTAAGCTGAATCGGGAAAGATGTCCCACGCGCCGAAGACGAGATCTTTGAGCTGGGCCAGTGGCACGAAGTCTTTGATCAGTGGGACGCGGTTGTCGGTTCTTTTACCGAGACTTTCCAGCACAGTGGGATCCGAAGCTTGGAATTCACGTGACTTGAAGTCGCGGCCGCACTGACCCTATAGTGAGTCGTATTAATTTAAATCATACCAACATGGTCAAATAAAACGAAAGGCTCAGTCGAAAGACTGGGCCTTTCGTTTTAATCTGATCGGCACGTAAGAGGTTCCAACTTTCACCATAATGAAATAAGATCACTACCGGGCGTATTTTTTGAGTTATCGAGATTTTCAGGAGCTAAGGAAGCTAAAATGGAGAAAAAAATCACTGGATATACCACCGTTGATATATCCCAATGGCATCGTAAAGAACATTTTGAGGCATTTCAGTCAGTTGCTCAATGTACCTATAACCAGACCGTTCAGCTGGATATTACGGCCTTTTTAAAGACCGTAAAGAAAAATAAGCACAAGTTTTATCCGGCCTTTATTCACATTCTTGCCCGCCTGATGAATGCTCATCCGGAATTTCGTATGGCAATGAAAGACGGTGAGCTGGTGATATGGGATAGTGTTCACCCTTGTTACACCGTTTTCCATGAGCAAACTGAAACGTTTTCATCGCTCTGGAGTGAATACCACGACGATTTCCGGCAGTTTCTACACATATATTCGCAAGATGTGGCGTGTTACGGTGAAAACCTGGCCTATTTCCCTAAAGGGTTTATTGAGAATATGTTTTTCGTCTCAGCCAATCCCTGGGTGAGTTTCACCAGTTTTGATTTAAACGTGGCCAATATGGACAACTTCTTCGCCCCCGTTTTCACCATGGGCAAATATTATACGCAAGGCGACAAGGTGCTGATGCCGCTGGCGATTCAGGTTCATCATGCCGTTTGTGATGGCTTCCATGTCGGCAGAATGCTTAATGAATTACAACAGTACTGCGATGAGTGGCAGGGCGGGGCGTAACCTAGGTGACAGAAGTTAAAAGCCTCCGGTCGGAGGCTTTTGACTTTCTGCTAGATCGGCCGCATCGAATATAACTTCGTATAATGTATGCTATACGAAGTTATTAGCGATGAGCTCGGACTTCCATTGTTCATTCCACGGACAAAAACAGAGAAAGGAAACGACAGAGGCCAAAAAGCTCGCTTTCAGCACCTGTCGTTTCCTTTCTTTTCAGAGGGTATTTTAAATAAAAACATTAAGTTATGACGAAGAAGAACGGAAACGCCTTAAACCGGAAAATTTTCATAAATAGCGAAAACCCGCGAGGTCGCCGCCCCGTAACCTGTCGGATCACCGGAAAGGACCCGTAAAGTGATAATGATTATCATCTACATATCACAACGTGCGTGGAGGCCATCAAACCACGTCAAATAATCAATTATGACGCAGGTATCGTATTAATTGATCTGCATCAACTTAACGTAAAAGCAACTTCAGACAATACAAATCAGCGACACTGAATACGGGGCAACCTCATGTCCGAGCTCGCGAGCTCGTCGACAGCGACACACTTGCATCGGATGCAGCCCGGTTAACGTGCCGGCACGGCCTGGGTAACCAGGTATTTTGTCCACATAACCGTGCGCAAAATGTTGTGGATAAGCAGGACACAGCAGCAATCCACAGCAGGCATACAACCGCACACCGAGGTTACTCCGTTCTACAGGTTACGACGAATGTCAATACTTGCCCTTGACAGGCATTGATGGAATCGTAGTCTCACGCTGATAGTCTGATCGACAATACAAGTGGGACCGTGGTCCCAGACCGATAATCAGACCGACAACACGAGTGGGATCGTGGTCCCAGACTAATAATCAGACCGACGATACGAGTGGGACCGTGGTCCCAGACTAATAATCAGACCGACGATACGAGTGGGACCGTGGTTCCAGACTAATAATCAGACCGACGATACGAGTGGGACCGTGGTCCCAGACTAATAATCAGACCGACGATACGAGTGGGACCGTGGTCCCAG
>JADMIO011283379.1_pt1 | contig 87738 bp, 85 predicted proteins | sample 8958161 | NCBI WGS metagenome assembly JADMIO01 (sample SAMN16585339, study PRJNA669376) | soil metagenome | isolation source: Crop rotation soil | place: USA: Cullars Rotation, Alabama | collected 2011 | reverse complement strand
GGCGAGGTCGGTTTCGTTCGCCGAGGACTGCACGAGCCCCTGGCGGTCGATGGCGTAGAGCGGCGTTGAGCGCACGCCTCCTGCGGCATAGCTGTTCTGGGTCTGGCCGGTCACCAGATCGGAGAAGTAGGCCTTGGAGGTTTTGTACCCGACCGTGTTCACGTTCGAGATGTTGTCGGAGACCATCGCGAGCGATTGGCTCTGAGCGTTCAGCCCCGACACCCCTGAAAACATCGCACCGTAAATGCTCATAGAAATTCTCCTACCGGTTTCACGCCGGGACTACAGAGTTGCATCCAAAATGGCGGTCACGTTGTCGAGCGGCACCTTGGTGCCGTGCAGCGACAGCAGCGGGCCGTCCGCGCCCTGCTCGACGCCGGTGACCTTGCCGATCGCACTGGTCGTCGCCGTGATCGGATTGCCGTTCGTATCCGTCGCCGAAACGCGCAGCTTGTATTCGCCGTCGGCCAGTGTGGTGCCCGCGCCATCCTTGCCGTTCCATGTGAACGTGTGCGCACCGGCAGAGGTCTGGCCGGCGGTGGAGTAGACGACGCGGCCGAGCTGGTCCACCACGCCGAGCGTGACCGTCGCCGCGTTGGACGGCAGCGAGTAGCCGAATTGAGCCTGGCCGCCGGTAAGCTGGTTCGAATCGCTCGTCGCCTGCACCGTTTTTCCGATGTAACCGAGCGAGCCGGAGGTGATGCCGCTCTGCTGCAGCTTGATCATCTTTTCGAGATTGGAATTCTGCGCGATCTGCTGCTCGACCCCCGCGAACGCAACCAGCTGCGAGACGAACTGGTTCGAATCCATCGGCGACAACGGATCCTGGTGCTGGAGCTGCGTCGTCAGCAGCTTGAGGAAGCTGTCGTAGGTGTCCGCGAGCTTGCCCGACGCGCTCGCCGCCGCCGATGCCGTCGTGGCCGGCGAGGAGGTCGCACCTTGGAGCGAGGAAAGGGGGCTGGTTGTCATCGTCGGATTTCCTTAGACGTGAATGTCGACGCCGCCGGGACGCGAGAAGCTCGCATAGGCGGCAACGGGGAGGGGCGCCGCATCGCGCACAGCGGAAGCGGCGGGAAGGACAGAGCCGTCGGCGGAGCTGTCCGGCTTGAATCCGGATTGACCGCTGCCGTTTTCGAAGCGGAACGAGAGGCTGCCGGCGTCGGCGCGCAGCCCCGCATCTTGTAAGGCGCGCTCGAGCGCGCGGGAGTCGCTGCGCAGCGCGTCGAGTGTCGCAGGGCGGTCGGCGCTCAGCACGACATGAACGCGATGATCGTCGTGAAACTCGATTTCGGCCGAGACGCGGCCAAGCGCCGCCGGCTTGAGCTCGACGGTCACCTTGTCGACGCCGTCCCCGACCGCGCGGTGGATCTGCATGGCCACTTGCTCGGAGGCGGGCAGGATGGGAGTCGCGGCGCGCGCCGTTTCGTAGGCCGCGGTGGCGCTCTTCACGTGGGCCGACGCACCGGGATCCGTGCCGAAGGATACCGCAGGGGCGTTCGCCGTATCCGCCGCCGCCGCGGGGCGGGCCGGCGCGATCGCGTCAACCTCGGTTTTGCGATCGACCGCGAGAGGTTTCGCCTCGGCCTCGGCGGAGACGACGGGTGAGGCCTGCGTTGAAGGCGGCGCTTGCGTTGTTCCGGGCTGCGTCGTACCCGTCTGCGTCGCAGGGGATGGGGTTTGCGTCGGTGACGCAGAGCTTGGTGCCGTCGTTGGCTTCGCGCCGTCGAGCGGCGCGTCGGATGCCTTGACCTTCGTGTCCGAAGTCGCTGCGAGCGGTTCAACGCCCGCTTGTGCCTGCGGCGCACCGGCGGTGGGTGCCGGCGTGGCTGTGGCTTGGGGCGCGGAAGCGTCGGGCTGCGCCGGGGCCGTTGCTGCGGGATTCCCCGGGGACGCGTTTGCCGGTGTCGCCGTTGTTGCAGCGGCGGTGGAGGTCGCGGGCGTCGTCGATGTCGTCGCAGGCTTGCTCGCCTTGCCGCCGACAATCGTGATCGCCGCCGCCGCATCGGTTTGTTGGGCGACGGTCGTATTTTCCTGTGGCGCCGCGGCTACTACCGGTGCGATCACCGGCATCGCGGTCGGGGTGTTTGGGGTCGGGGGCGCGATTTGCTGCGTGATCAGTAGCGCGTCGCTCGTGGCAACGGCGGTCGCAACCTGGTCCGCAACCGCGTCTTGATCTTGCGCCGCAGCGGTGTCCTCAGGCTTGGTTCCGTCGGAAGCTTCGGCCGGTTTGGCCTCGTCCTTTCCCAGGGTCGGCTTGGCGTCCTTCGTCGCGGCGGGCTTGTCGGTCGTTGGCGGCTGCGACGACTCCTGATCCGCCGGCGCGAACGCCGGTGCGTCATCCGGCTTGCCGGACGCCGTGGACGGCTTTGTCGTCGGCGCTGTCCCCGGGGAGGCGGGTGGCGTCGACGGCATCGGCCGTGCGATCAGGGAGATGGCGTCCATGGCAGGGATCGACCTTTGATGCCCGTCGCGGCCTCAGGCGCCCATCGCGGCCGGGGCCGCCATGGAGGAGACCATCGTGACTTCGGAAGCGCCGACGCTCGCCTCGATGCGCTCGTCGAGTTCATGCCACGATGCCCGCATCGGCGTGAGCAGACGGATCGCTTCGCGCGCCGGCTCCGCGTCGTTCGCGACGTTCGCGCGCGGCAACCGCGCCAGGACGAAGCGATAGACGGCGCTCAACTTTTGCGCGATCTCGCCGCCCTGTTCGAGGTCGAGGGTGAGGTAGAGGTGGTAGACAATCTCGATCGTGCGATTGACCGCGTGACAGCGCGTCTCGATGTCGCCGCGCTCGATCGCCGCGATGGCGGTCTCGAGGTTCTTCAACGCCTCGTCGTAGAGCATGACGACGAGGCGGCTGGGTGAGGCCTCGAGAATGCGCTCGATCGTGGCGATGGACAGGGTCTGGTTCATGTTCGGGAGCCTTTACTGGAAGAGCTTGAGCAGGGTCTGCGGCAGCTGGTTCGCCTGCGCGAGCATGGCGACGCCGGCCTGCAACAGGATCTGCCGACTGGTGAGGGTGGACATCTCCGCCGCGACGTCGAGGTCCATGAGGTCCGACCGGGCGGCTTCGGTGTTTTCGGCCGTCGTCGAGATGTTGGCGGCGGCGAATTCGAGGCGGTTCTGACTCGCGCCGAGATTGGCGCGGGCGTTGTTGAGCGTGTCGACCGCGGTTGTGATCGCATCAGATGCCATATCGGCCGTGGTCTTGGTCGTGACGTCGGTGCCCGCCAAGGTGAGCGCGTTGGTGCCGATGCCGTCGATGGTGACCGCGATCTCGTCTTCCGCCGCCACCGTGCCGGAGCCGACCTTGAAGATGAAGCTCGTGGTCGCGTTGCCCTGCATCGTGATCGCGGCCGCGCTGACGGAGGAGTTGGTCGCGAAGCCCGCGGAGACGCCGAGCGTCATCCGGGCATCCGATCCCGCGGCTGCCAGCGTGACGGTGACGCCCTGGGTCGTCACGTTGCCGGAAATGACCGTGCTGCTGAGCGTGCCGACCCAGTTGGTCGAGCCGTTCGTCAGCGTGAACTGGCCAGTCGTTGCGTAACCGAGCGAGTAGGCGGCGGAGCTCGTCGCGCCGCCGAGATTGAACCCGCTGATGTTGACGCTGGAGATGCCGTCGGCGACGCGCAGGCCGCTCGGCATGGTCTGCACCGTCTGCGAGCCGTTGACCATCTTGACGCCGTTGAACTCGGTGTCGGCCGCGATGCGGTCGACTTCCTGGATCAGGTTCTGATACTCGGTGTCGAGCATGCCGCGTTCGACCGAGGAGAGCTGACCCGAACCGGCCTGCACCGCGAGAGTCTTCATGCGCATCAGGATGTCGCTGACCCGCGCCATCGCGCCGTCGGCAATCTGCAGCATCGAGATGCCCTGGCCGGCGTTGACGCTGGCCTGGCGCAGCGCGTGGCCCTCGGCGCTGAGCCGGGAGCCGATCGCAAGCGATGCGGCATCGTCTTTTGCGGACAGCACGCGCGTGCCGGCAGACAACTTGGCCAGCGAATCCGTCGCTTCCATGTCCGATTGCACGAGGTGGCGGTGCGCGACGTTCGCCGCGAAGTTCGAAATGACATTAAGCGCCATGTGCGTCGTCTCCTACAGCCCCACGGGGGGCACAATTATTCATGGCAACGACGTTGCAAGTTCCGGGCCAGCGGCGTGGATCTGCGTAATTCGTTGAAAATGCGAGGAAATGAAAAGGCCCGCCGAAGCGGGCCTGGGGCAATTCTTGGTACCCTGTCCCGGCAATCCATGCCGGGTGGTACGTATTTGCCGGTTAGGCGGAGACGGAGAAGCCGCCGGCCACGGCGGCCTCGGCGGCGGAGGGTGCGGCCGACTTCTCGCCGCGCGCGAGCTGGGTCCAGGAGTCGCGCAGCGGCTCGAGCAGCCCAATCACTTCGCGCGCCGGCTCCGGATCATTGCGCACGTCCACGAAGGCGAGCCGGCCGAGCATGAAGCTGTAGAGCCGAGACAGGTTCGCGGCGATCTCGCCGCCACGTTGGGTGTCCAGCGTGGTCCAAAGGTGCGTGATGATGTCGCCGGCGCGCTTGTTCGCGTTGAACCGGGTCTGGATATCGCCCTTCTCGATTTATTTTTCGTTCTTGCATAGGGCGGCAGTCAACTCAACGTTCGCGGGTCGGCGGCATCGCGCAATCCGTCGCCTAAAAAATTCCACGCCATCACCGCGATGAAAATAAAGACGCCCGGAATCAACATCCACGGGAAATCATAAAGGTAGCGATTCGTCTGAGCCGCGCTCAACATATTACCCCAACTCGCTTCAGGCTCCTGTATGCCTACGCCGAGAAACGAAAGCGCCACTTCGCCGAGGATGTAAAACGGAACCGTGAGCGTCGCCGTGACGATCACAAACGAAAACGTGTTCGGCAGTATGTGGCGGAGTATGATCCGCGCGTTGGTGTACCCGAGCGCGCGCGCCGCTATCACATACTCCTGCTCTTTCAAAGAGAGAACCATCCCGCGAATGACCCGCGCTTCCGTAGCCCAGCCGATGAAGGCGAGAATGATTACGATGATGCAATAAATCTCGATTGAACTCAGCCCCGTGCCGAACATCTGGCGCATTATCAGGATGAAATAAAGGCTCGGGACGGCGAGCACCGCTTCAACCATTCGCATCAGTGTGAAATCGGTCGCGCCGCCGAAGTAACCCGCCGCTGCACCGACTATCATGCCGATTACGGTCGAGATAATAATTCCCACTATGCCGATTGACAAAGAGACCTGCGCGCCGTAGAGAATGCGCGAGAAAATGTCCTGCCCCACCACGTCCGAGCCGAAGAGGAAAATGCGCCCCGGCTCGTCTACGCCGAACAGATGAACGTCGGAACGGATTATCCAGAGTATGTGATAGCTTTCGCCGCGAACGAAGAAGCGCAGCGGATATTTCTTCTCCACATCGTCGTGATAAGTCGCAAGCGTGGGGTCGTCGGGAATGATGCCGTAGACGAAAGGGCGTGTGAGATTGCCCCGCTCGTCGAACAGGTGAATGCGCGTTATCATCGGGGGATAAAAAGGAAAGTCGTGCGCGGCATTGTCGTATTTGTAGGGCGCGAGAAAGCCGGCAAGTATCGCCGACGCGTACAACACTACGAGTATATAAAGCCCAAACATAGCAGTGCGGTTGCGGCGCAGCTTCCGCCAGATCATTCTGGAAGGCGACAACCCGCGAGCGCGCACTGATTCAACCTTGTCTTCATCTTCAACTTCAACCGGCGGCGCGGCTGCCGCATGGCTTCTGCTGTAATCAGGCGCGCCGCTGTTTTCTTCGAGGCGTTCGGACATAAGGGGTCATCCCATCCTTATTCGCGGGTCAATGATTGCGAGCAGCAAATCTGCGATCAGGTTTCCGATTATCAGCATCAACGCGAGCATCGTCACGGCAGCCATCACCAGAGGCTCGTCTTTGTCTCTAAGAGATTCGTAAATTAGAGTGCCCAGTCCCGGCCACGAGAAGACGTGTTCTACAAGCAGCGCGCCGCCGAGCAGGAAGGCCAGCGAAAAACCGAAAAGGGTGATTAGCGGATTGATCGCGTTTGGAAGCGCGTGACTGTAGACCACGCGCCAGCGGCTCAACCCTTTTGCCCGCGCGGTGCGGATGTAGTCTTGCGAAAGCGTCTCGATCATCTCGCTGCGCATCTGTCGCATGTATTGCGCAAGCCCGATTGTGCCGAGCACGATGGTCGGCAGCACGAGATGATGCAATGTATCGATTATCTTTTCCCCGGCGCCCATTACATGCCATCTCACCTGGTTATGAACATTGTCTACGGGAAACAGCTTTGTCTTTGCTGCGAACAGCACCATCAACAGCGAAAAGAAGACGCTTGGGATTGAAAGGCCGAAAAACGAAATGAACCCGCACAACTTGTCTATCCAGCGATTGCGATAGACGGCCGCAAGCACGCCGAGCGGAATCGCAAATGCCCACGAGAAAACAAGCGCCGCGCCCGTCAGCAACACCGTGTTGAATACCCGCTCGCCTATGAGCGAGGTGACGGGCGCCGATTTCATATACGAATCGCCGAAATCGCCGCGCACCGCGGGCAAGACCCAGTACCAGTATCGCTCGAATACGTTCTTGCTATCGAGGTGATACTTCTGCTCCATTTTAGCTATGTAATCAACCGGGACTCTTTGACTGGCCCTGAGTTCGTCGAGGTAGTTGCCGGGCGAAAGCACGAGCATGGCTTTCGTGATGAATGTGACGAAGATGATGAGCGGTATCGCCGCCAGCATCCGTCTTATCAGAAAAGTTCTCATAGCTGAGGGGTCGGGAGTCGGAATGAAAACGGCGCAACAGCCATCTACCTTCTGACTCCCGACTCCCGACTCCCGGCTTCACTTCTTAATATAAATCTCTTCCACGTTCCAGGTCACACGCGGAGGCATAGGCGATGGAAGCAGGTTGCCGAAGATGTTTTTGTAAGCGATGGCTTCTTTCTGAGCGACTAAATTGATCTCAGGCAATTGCTCGGACCAGATGCGCTGAATCTCCGCGTACTTTTGCTTGCGAACCGCCACGTCAAGCGACGCGTCAAGCTCGTGCACCAGCTCATCTATTCGGGCTTCCCACTCGGTAGATGGTTTCGTCTGGCCCGCGAAACAAGCGTGGTTCAGGCCGGACGATAACATTATGTTCTTTGTGTTGGTGGGGCCGGGCGGCACGGCTGTTCCCCAGCCGAGCACCAGACCATCGAAGTTGAATGTTGATTGCTGCATTTGAACCAACGTGTTGAGCGAGATTGGAGACGAGTTGATTTTGATGCCGACGTCTTGCAGGTTTCTGGTTATAAAAGCCACTGTGCGGATGCGCTGCGAGTTTTCGGAATTCGTATTAACGGTGAATTCTAAAGCGTGGCCTTCCGCATCTTCGAGTACGCCGTCGCCGTTTGTGTCTTTTAATCCCATCTCGGCAAGCATCTGGCGCGCGCGCTCAGGCTCGTGCGGATACTTCATAACGTCATCCGAGTGCCAGAATTTGTCGGCCGGGGTGACGAATGAATACAGCGGCACGGCGCGCCCCACATAGACAGTGTTTACCAGACCTTCGCGATCAATCGCATAAGAGACGGCCTGCCGGAATTTCTGATCCCGGAACAACCGCTGCTTCCACGGCTCGACGTAAGGTTTGCCGGTCGCGCGATTGATTGAATTATTCTGGTTGAGCACAAACCATTGAGTGTCGAGCACTGTGCCGAGGTCTTGGACTACGATTTCGGGACTCTCCATCTTCTTGACCTGGGCGTAATCTTCGGCTCGCACGCGGGACATGATATCAAGCTCACCGGCCTGAAACTTCGCCTGGACTGTGTTGAAGTCTTTTGCCGTGACGAAGACTACGCGGTCTAGATAGGGGAGCCGTTGCCCATTTTTGTCCACCTTCCAAAAATACGGGTTGCGTTCGAGCACGACACGCTGGCCCGAGACGTACTCCACGATGCGAAACGGCCCGAGCGAAACGACGTCTTCGAGGTTATCGCCCAGTTGCATAGCCTGATTGAATTTGCCCGCGCGCCAGACCTGTTCCCATTTGTGCTTGGGGATTGGAAAGAAGTTGACGATTTGATCCAAAAACATCGCGCTGCCGTTATTCAAAGTGAAGCGCACAGTGTAATCATCTATCTTTTCGAGCTTGGGGTAGAGAGGCTTTCCGGCGGCGTCCGTGCCTTCTTTAAACACGTCGCGCGATGCGGTTTCTACTTTTTCATCGAGCATGACATCGTATGTGAACATGAGATCATCGGCGGTGAAAGGTTCGCCGTCAGACCATCTGACGCCGCGCCGCAAGTAAAAAGTCCACTGTTTCGCGTCGGAAGATGTTTCCCATTTAGTGCACAGACCGGAATCATAATCGGGCGGATCGTCGCCGTTGCGATAATCAATCAACCAACGATTGACGTGATATTGAAGTAGAAAAGCCGTGTTCTCATCGGAGGCAAGAATTATGTTGAAAGTCCTCGGATCATTCTTGAGTTCGAGAACTATTTGACCGCCGTATACGCCGGGCTCACCTTGAAAGACATAAACGTCCTGCGGCAGTTCGCCCTTGAAGGGCGGGTTCGGCCCTCCCGTAGTTACGCTCTGTGCGCCTGGCTTGCAAGCGGCAAGCGTAACAAAGGCAATCATCACCGCGACAACGACGATTCTTTTCATTCTAATTCCTCCGGTGGGGCCCTTGATGTCCTCTCCTGCTCGCTACGGATGCTATATTCTACAACAAACCGGCGACAAATCCAGAGAATAGAGAATAGAGATTTGAGTTTATAGGCCGGCATACGGCGGGGCTGGTGTAATGTATCGCTCATCACCGGTCATTTATTGCTGTTTTTATGTTCGACTCTGACGACGAGAACGGGGCAGGGCGATTTCCTGATTACCGATTCGGTCACTGATCCAAGCACCGCGCTGATAATGTCTGCGCCGCGCCTGCCTATCACTATCATACCGGCTTCGATTTCGCGCGCGTAAGCGACTATCTCTCTATCGGAATCGCCGCGCCGCGACGTGTGTTCGATTGCGATTTTCGATATATCTATGCTTGAAAATATTTTAGAGAATCGTTCTTCCGTCAACCGCTCGACGGCCGCCTGCAACTCTTCATCAGTGGAGCACTGGCTGAGCAGGCCTTCTTTGATGGCTATCCTCAGCGCGCTCTCGTCCTGAACATGCAATACGTAGAGCTTTGCTCCAATCTGGAGCGCGAGGCCGTAGGCTGTTTCAAAAGCGACCTGAGAATTTTCGCTGAAGTCTACAGGCACGAGAATGGTTTGAATACTCATGGCTTACATCTCCCAATAGAGGTCGGGTGTTGGATGTCGGCATAAGAACGGATCATTAGAAGATTGCTTCATTCGTTACCGGCCTCCGGCCCCTAATTTACCAATGTTCTCGCATCAGCTTGGGGAAGATTGCGAATACTTCAAAGACGCTGCGGCGTTTTATTGCCGACGCGAAAATGCCGGCAGTCCAGACGAAGTATAAAGCTGTTATGAATTCTTTTCCGCGCCGCGCGAATGACTCTACGAAATCAACGCTGATCGAAAGCGCTCCGGCCAGCCACTGGGCGAGACTATTATGAATCGCCGCGCCTTCGGTCGCTATCAGCGGTTTCTCGAAACCGGAAAGCGCGAACTGAGCGGCCCATAACACAAACAACAGCGCGGCTTCCCACCACGCGAATCTCATGTTTGCAAGCAGCATCGCGCCCAGCAGCGATTGCCCGATGGTCATCAGTATTTCCAATTCCTGATGCTCATCAAAATCAATCGTGCCCAGATGCCCAAGCGCCAGCGCGTAAGCAATCGGCAGCATCGCCACAAGCATCGTCCACTGGTTTATGTTCGAACTGACCATGTTCATCAGGGCGAGCGGGGCCGTCGTCACGCGGCGCGCCCAGTTGAACGCCGAGACTTTTTCGGGAAACTCCGACAGAAAAGGCGCGACCCATTGCACGAAGACGAACGTTGAGATTCCCAGACCTACGGCAATCGCTTTCAGGCTTTCAAGAAAGGGGTGCGCCGTGAAGTAGAGGATCATTCCGCCGCTGACAAACAGGCCGGCAATCATCGCGTTGCGCAGCGGGCGGCGCTGGCGCAGTATGAAACGCGGTATGCGGTCGAGGTCTTCCATCTTCTCTTCACTCTGCGGCGGAATCTTGTTGAGGAAAAAAAGATAGACGAAATAGATGACCGAAAGCAGCAGGGTGTCCACCCAGTTGAGCGTGCCCTTGAACCACACGATGAAGAAATAAGCGATTGAGATCAGCAGAAAGACTACCTCGACTGCGTGCTCGTCTTCGAGCTTGATCTCTTTGAGCCGCTTCTTGCTTTGCCTGCGATAAAATATTGCCGCGGTAACGTAGATCATCGGCCACCCAAGCCCGACAAGCAGGCGCAAGCTTCCGGTGAAATTTGCCGTCATCAGCGCCGTCGCGTGCTTCACCTGGTACGGGTCCGTGCTGTAGCGCATCGTCTGACCGGCTTGCCATGCGATGACTGCTTCGACCGCGAACTCAGGCAACGTCTGAAGCCACGCAAGTATTGCGAGCGCGAGTCCTTGCGAGAACAGAAACTGCGCCGCTTCGGCTGCCCACGCTATTATCATGGCCGAACCGAGCACGCTCGGAAACGTCCACGCGGCAGACGCCGCTCCTTGAATGAACGCAAGAGAGGCAGTTACTGGTTTTGTGATTTGTTTGAGAAGAGCAAACTTTAGCATTTAACTTTACAAGAAGATTCGTTCAGGCTGATTGATGACCCCCGCCGCGCCCCGTTGCTGCCGATCGAGCGCGATAAATAAGCAATAGCTTATAACATAGCGCTCAATGCGCTAACAAGCCGGCGCGAGATCAAAACGCTTGCGCTATTTGGCCTTTCGGGTCAATATAAAACTGCATTCCGCCAGGGCGATTCATACATTCGATTATTTGCACGGGGAAGGGTAGCCGAGATGAGAAGATTAATATTGATAATAGTTTTTTCTATCGTAGCGGCAGCGCCGATTGCCGGACCCGGCGCTCGCGCCGACAATTATTCTGAAAAGATTATTTCAAAGACCTCTGCCGCCGAGCCGCAGAGTCCATGCCCTATCATCTTGAGTGAGCCTGTTGTCACAGTTGCTCCGAATCAGCCGGGGGTTGAATTTCACTCGACTGTCGGAATAATAAACGCGCTGTGCGATGTGACGCTTGATTTCGTCGGCTGCGGGTTCACGCCCACAAAGATAGAGATAGTTTGTGACGGGAACGCCGACGGCGTGCCTGAGTTGATCATCCCGCTCAAGAACATCACCATCGTAAACAGACTGTTGTTGCAAGCCACGATCCCCGCTCTTTCGCCGCAACTGCCCGGCACGGCTTTCCCGCTCGCCTGCTGCGGAGGGGTCGCGAACATAATCTTGAGCCGCACCGTTACAGACGGCGATGATAATTCATTCGGCACCTTCACACAGACGCAGACCTGCCAGATTGATCTGGGCATAAGAGCACCGGTCGTCGTATCCGCTTCACCTTCGGACGGCGATTGCGCTGTGGCGCAGAACCTGGTTATACCGGGCTCGTGTTTCTTACTGGCGGACGGCAAGCCCAACGTGACCTCTGTTTTTGCCGTCGAGCGAGGCAATCCGAGCCACGTCATTCAGGCTAAGAACTTTGTCATATTGAACACTAATTTGATTGACGCGCTATTCGATTTCGGCGCGGCCAATGCGGGAAGGACATTCTTGATCTTTGTGAGCGGGCCTAATGGAACGAGCCGGAACCTGAGCGCGCTGCCGCAGGGCGCTCAAGTCGGTTGTCCGCTCGGAAACGAGCAGGGGATAATGGTTACCTTTACTTGCAAGGCGCCAACCGGCAGCGGCCCTGATCCGGGAGATGCTCCGTCTACGGCGAAGACCGAAGTAACGAGTTGCGCTGTCGAGCGCGACGCGTCAGGCGTATTCACCTTAACCATAAGAGGCAGGTTTTTCAAAGAGGGAGCAGTCGTAGCAGTGGGCGGTGTCGCGCTGAAGAAGACAAAACTCAAAGACTTTGATACGGCCGGCGACGCCTTCACGAGAATTACCGGAAAGAAAAAAGTGTGCAAAAATTTGCCCGGCCTCGTAACGGTCACCAATCCGGGTGAAGCGCCCAGCCCGGCGTTTACATGCAGCAGCAGTTGTAAATGAAAAGGTCGCGCCTGATTTTTAAGAACGGATGTTTATCGCTACGGCGGCTTCGGCGGCGTTGACTTCATCGGCTGCGCGATTGCCCGACTCCAACGCGCCGTTCATCCATCCGTGCCATGCGGAAGTATGCTCGCCTGCGAAATGTATGCGGCCTTCGGGTCGTTGGGCCAGGGGGAGAAGTTGGGACATCTGTCCCGGCTCGAAGTAAGTGAATGCGCCCAGCGCTCGCGAATCTTCGTGCCAGACGTAACTGGTTCCCGATTCGTACTGAGGATTCAGATTGCTGAAAAGATTTCCCATCTTTTGGAGCACGAAGCTCTGACGATCTTTTTCGCTCATCGCGCTCATGTCGAGCGCGCGCTGCCCGCCCGTGTAAGAGACGAGAATGCCGCGCCGCCCCGTCTGGGTCGTTGTGGGCGAATAGGTGTTTTGAATTTCAAGGTCTGTGATGCCGTAACCGCTCAAGCGGTCGATTTCCCAGACGCGCGTGCGGAATTGCTGAAACGTGCGCGTAACCGGCGTGAGCTTCAGTTCATTTATCGCTCGCTGTTTGTCTTCGGAGAAGGCCGGAGCGACTTCGATGTTTTTCAAAACGGGGAAGGGCAGCGCGCAGATGCAGCGATCAGCCGTGATGGTTTCGACGCCTTCTTTGGTTTGATAAGTGACGGTCACGCTCGTTTCGTTCTGCTCGATGCGCAGCACCGTAGATTGTTTCTTGAACAGCTTCTTAACTTTCTTTTTAAACGCTGACGCAAGCAGGTCGTTGCCGCCCGCAATCTCGTAATTGATCGTGCTGGGCGCAATGGCTTCCGTTACCACTCCGTCCATCGCTGAAATGGAATCAAGCCCGAATCCGAGTATGCCGAGTTGCGAAGCCGCGATGATGTCTATTGCGCCGTCCGACGCGCCGAGATTTTCGAGCAACTGTTTCAGAGAAAGGTTATCAATCTCTTTCAACTCATCAGACGGCCAATCGGCGTGTCTGGGATCGCCGACCTTTCTTATATAGTCTTCGAGGTAAAAAGGAATCAGACCGAAGATGCCTGCCGAGCGCTCGTCCGATTTCAAAGAGAAAGGCACATTGGCGTTGCCTGCAAGGTTTATGCGGAAACGGCTGCCGCGAATGTGGGCCATCGTTTCAAGCCCGAACCCGTTGGCCGGGCGAAGCGGCAGATTGAAATCATCGGCGTAACCGAATGTGAATTCATGCTCGCGGGGGAAACTGAGCGGGCCTGCTTCGGCGTACTGGCCGTCTTTGAAGTCGCGCAAAGTTTGCAAACGGCCTCCAGCAAATTTGCGCGATTCGAGAATCGTGACTTTGTGACCGGCGCGTTTGAGTTCATATCCGGCGGCAAGCCCGGCAAGCCCCGCGCCGAGAATGACTATATTTTTCGGCTCGCCCATCAATCTTATTCCGCCGCGCTTTTCTGCTCTGGCGATGTGCGGCATCAAAGCGAGCGCTGCTGCGCTCAGGCTGATCTCTTTGAGGAACCGGCGGCGATTGATAGATTGCGACATTTGCTCCCCCACGCTCGGATTATGACAGCTATGCTACTAGCTTGCGCGGAGCTTTGCAACAATATTGTCTTTCGGCGTGGCGATGGTTGTGGAATGGTATTTGTAACCACTTACCGTTGAGCAATATAATTAAGATCGGAGGAACGAAAATGATACAGACTGTTAAAAAGAAGAACGTCATTGCGATGTTTTTAATGCTTGTGTTTATGGTGTTGCTGATTGCGCCGGACGGATTCGGCCAGCGACGCCGCTACAGGTATCATAAAAGGCCAAGCAAGACCAAGAACATCGCAGTCGGCACAGCTGTCGGGGCAGTAGGCGGCGCTTTGATAGGCGGAAAGAAAGGCGCTTTAATCGGCGCGGGCGCAGGGGCAGGAACAGGATACCTGGTCTATCGCCACAAGAAAAAGAAGCACTACCGCAGGTACCGCTAGAGAATTACCAAGTCGCTAATCCGTGTTCCGCAGTCATCAAACTTCTTCGACGCGTAAAGAGTGGTTTGGGAGCGAGCCTGTGTCACTGCGCGCAGGTTCGCTTCTGATGACCGGCGTTTGAACGCCTATCTTTGCCAGCAGCTTCTTCTTAATCAATTCGTCATAAAGCCGCCACTTCATTCGCACAAGCTCGTCGTCTTTTATCGCCGCAAGGAAACCAATCGGTATCTCGAACCCGCCCGCGCCGCGACGGCCTCCGCCGTAATATCTTCCCGCTTCCGTAGCGCCGAGCGCTTCTTTCAAAAACTCGTCGGGGTTGAGCGTGACTTTAGTAGTTCGCATCGAACCGACGACCATCTCGCGGTCGCCTTTGACGATAATGCCGTAGACGATGGCCGTGTGAATGTTCTCTTCGGTCAGCAGAAAATCGGCCGCTTGCGGAATGGAATCGCGGTCTTCCATGCGCAGGAACCCGACGCCTGAAATCGAATAGCTTTCGCGTATCTCGCGGTTTTCGAGCGCCTGGCGAATCACGTCCATCACCTGCTTGGAACGTTTGACCGACAGTATGTCTTCGAGCATCGAAAAGTCCGTGAAGCGCGTCAGGAAAGTCGCCGCTTCCATCTCTTCCTCGCGCCCTCGAATCAACCCCGAAGTCTCGCTGCGTATGCCGTGCATCAGCGCCGTTGCCAGCCGGACATGTTGTATATCGCTCTTGTTCAATTCGAGCAGACCTTCGCGTATGTACTGAGTGTAGATGGTGGCGGTCGCGCCGATCTTGCGTATATCCGTTAATTCGGCTTCTATTCGGTCTTGCCGTTCGTGATGATCTACGATGAGCAGAGGTTTGACGCCCGCGGCTTCAAACCTGTCCGTGAGAGCGGAAGTCGTGCCTTGATTATCAACGAAGATCGTTCCTTTGTACTGTGACAGGTCGTCGCCTTCGTTGTAGCGCACAAGGTCAATGTCCGTTAATTGAACGAGCGCGAGATTTTCCTGATGGCTGATGCGGCCTTCGTAAATTATGTCCGATTCGATGCCGTATCTTGCAGCGATCATCTTGTGCGCCCACGCCGAAGAGATGGCGTCAGGGTCCGGGTAATCCTGCATGACTATGGCGTGTCGTTCGCCGCGATGTTTTTCAAGCAGCGCGGCTATCTCCGCCGATTTGCTCATTCGGCGCACGTCGTTCGCCTTCCCACTTACATCCGTGAATGGTTTACGTTCTCTGGACATCCTTAAATCTCCTCTTCTCGTTGCTCGCCGGAGAATTGATTGAGCAATAATGCGCTACCGGCGCATCTCATGCAAGCACAACGGGCGTTTCCGGCCCTTGATTGTAGTCTTGAGCCGATCTTGACACAGTAACTATACTGTCTCATTATGTACCTACTTTGAAAGAGCAAATGCTGTGAACTCCTTCATGGTCGTGGGACTTGTGGAAAAAGCGGACGAAGGATTGTTGGTTTAATGCTACAGCAAGATGAGTTCGACCGATTCGTTGAAAATTATAACGCGGATTACTTGTACCTTTTAAACCGAGCAAGCCAAGGGGAATACAATTGTCTGATCTCCTCTTTCACGGTGCTGAAAGACCTGTACGATGTTGTACTGAAGCTGCACGACACGCTCAAGCTGGAGTTTCGAATCGTGCCGTATCCGCTCACATTTCGCGGCAACGACGATCTGCTCAAGAGCTTCGGATTCGGAGACGAGCAGATAAAGAGCATCTACGGATTTCTCGGCTTTGTGCGACAGACTCTGGGCAAAGAGTTTGAACAAGTTTTAGAAGAAGGCGTGCCTATGAAGTGCGTCAAAATGGGCAGCGTCTGAGTGACTTATGATTTATGGCCCACGCCGATTTAGCTGATTATATCGAAACACGCAAAGAAGAGATTACATCAGTCTGGGTAGAAGCGGTGCGCCGGGAGCCTCGCATTCAATCGGACACGGAGCTTTCGGAAACCGGATTGCGCGATCACATCCCGTCCGTCATTGCGGAGATTTGCTGCCTCCTTCGCTCAAATGAATCCCCAACGGTCACCAACACGCGGGAAGCCCGCGTCCACGCTTACGTTCGATACAGGCAAGGGTATCGCGGGCGAGAGATTGTGCGCGAATTGTCCCTGCTCAGACAGGCGTTGCTCGACCGCATAGCCGAAAGACTACAGCTTGAACTGGCGGGTGAAGATTACCTGTCTGCTGCGCGTTTGATTAACCTCTACATAGACGAAGAGATGAGCTACGCCATCTCTGTTTACGCGGCGGCAATCAAACCCGCCCAGTAACGCCTCTGTCAAACGACTGCCGCAAGGATGTATTCGGTCAGTAAGCGATAAGTTAAGTCGTGTGCCCCGCGAACGTTGTAGTTTGTCGTCGTGATGACGACCACCATGTTTAATTCGGGGAAGACCGCGACCTTGTTGCCCCCGTTGCCCTGCATCATGTAGGCGGCATATTTTTTGTCGCCGGATTTGACCGCCGTCAGCCACCACAAATACCCATACTCATAATCGTCATCAACTTTAGCGTGAGGCTGAACGGATGCCTTCACCCAGCGTTCAGACACGACGCGTTCGTTATTCCATGTCCCGCCGTTCGCATACAACTGCCCGAGCTTTAACAAATCTCGACTCTGCAACCCCAACCCGCCGCCCGTCATTGCCAGCCCCGACGGAGTAATTTGCCACTCCGCCTTCTGAATCTTCAGCGGCGCAAACAGGTTCTTCATAGCAAAGTCGGGCACCGTACTTTTCGTCGCTCGTTCCAGCAGCCCGCCGAGCGCGGCTACGCCGGCCGTGCAGTAACTGAAACTCCGCCCGTAAGGCGAGTCCTTAGGCTTTGACTCCCAGGCCGGGAACCCTTTGATCGGCAAATCCAGAACAAACTTTAAGTAATCTTCGGTCAGATACATTCGCTCTTCGTTGCCGGATGAAAACTGATTATTGTCGTCACATTCCAGAAGCGAACTCATGGTGAGAAAATCCTCCACCGTGATCTTTTCTTTACGCGGGTCCGGATTCTGCACGGGCTTTTTGTCCGCGAAGAATTGCATCACCGGAGCGTTTACGCCCGCAATCATTCCTTTATCAACGGCAATGCCTATCAACATGCCTGCAACCGTTTTGGTGGCGGAGCGAGTATTTCTGAACGCAGCATCCGCGCCGTCGAAATATTTTTCGTATACCAGTTTCCCGTTTCTGGCTATTAAGATGCTGGTAATTTTTTTGAACTGATCGGAACGAATAGCGCTTTCCATCGCCAGCAGCTTTGACGCGGAAAGTTTGGCCGATTCGAGGCTCGACGTAGCCCAGCCGTCCTGCTTGTCCGGCGGGGCGGAAAGCCCGTTTGAATCCTGCGCACCGCAAACGGGTATGATGGAAATAATTAAAATGTATACGAGAAACAACCGCATATTAAATCTCCTTATTTTTTCCGAAGTTCGGGCACGGATAAGTTAGAGACGCCCTTCAAAGATACCACTAACTGTAAGGTGAAAGTCGTCGAAATGTGATGGTTTAATGCGGGAATTATGCTATTTATATCATCGTCACAGTGAAAATCAGCGGGTAGGGAGCATATGGATTCATTCGACGTTAAGATCCTTAACATCATCCAGCAAGACAATCGCCTTTCGACGGAAAAAATTGCCGATCAGGTGGGACTGTCTTCTTCAGCCGTGCAACGCAGGCTCAGGCGGCTGCGTGAAGATGGAATCATCGAAGCCGAGGTGGCCATTCTGTCGCCGGAAGCGGTCGGGAGGAGTTTAACCGCAATCGTCGGAGTGATAATTGATAAAGACCGCCCGCTTTCGCAGGCGTTATCGGAGTTCAAGAAATTAATGCTCAACACACCCGAAGTAATGCAGTGTTATGACGTGATGGGAGAGTTCGATTTCATCGTTCTGATTTCGGCAAAGGATATGCCGGAATATGAAACACTGTCGCGCAGGCTCTTCATGGAAAACCCGAACATCAGGCGTTATAAATCGAGCCTCGTAGTCAGGCGAGTCAAGTCTGAGACCATGATTCCGCTTACGTCCGAATAAAGGAGAAATATGGTCGACCTGCAGCATTATGTGATTCGAGGCGGCATCAAAGGAAGAGAACGCCTGAAACTCGTCTCCAAGATAATGCACCCAAACACCGGTTCATTGTTTGAACGAGCCGGCGTTAGGGAAGGAATGATTTGCCTTGACGTCGGCTGCGGGAGCGGAGATGTAACTCTGGAATTGTCGCGACGAGTCGGCGCGAACGGAAAAGTAGTCGGCGCAGAACTAGATCAGACCAAGGTTGACCTCGCCCGTCAGGAAGCCGGAGATCTTGCGGTCGGCAATGTAGAATTCCGAGTCTTCGATATAAGAAATTGTCGGGCGGAGTGTGAGTTCGATCTCGTTTATGCGCGATTTCTTCTGACGCACTTGCAAAACCCCGCCTATATAATCGGCACTTTTTATCAACTGCTGAAGCCGGGCGGGTTGTTGATTACCGAAGACATAGACTTCAGCGGCCATTTCGTCTTTCCAGAATCGCGAGCTTTTAATCGTTATCACGAGCTTTACTGTAGGGCGGTGCGAAAGCGTGGAGGTGATCCGAATATCGGGTTGAGATTACCGTCGCTCCTTAAGGAAGGAGGGTTCGCAAATGTCGAAATGTCAATTGTGCAGCCCGTAGGGTTGGAAGGCGAAGTTAAGCTTCTGAACCCAATCACGATGGAGAATATTGCGGATACCGTGCTGGAAGATAATCTTGCGACGCGCGAGGAAGTCGCCCGCGTAGTGCAGGAGTTATATGATTTTGCCGCGGACGATAAAACGATTGCCGGAGCGCCGCGAATCGTTCAGGCGTGGGGGAGACGTTTAGCGTAATTACACGCGTTGCATCGGCATTCACAGCGGCGCGCGTTTGGGTTTCTTCTCCCGGTCTTTCCACTTCTCTTTGTCGCCCTTTAACCGGTCATAGTAGTGAAACAAAACGATAGTAGACATTTCTTCCGGGCCTTGTCCGCGAAATATTTTTCCAGTCGTGAACCGCCCCACAGCCCCCAATAATTTCTCACCCACATTCCGAGCCCGATATGATAACGAATCATATCGCTCCTGTCGGGCAAGGCCTGCATCTCTTTTTTATCAACCTCCGCCAACATCTTATCCAGCTCCGTCAAACACTCGCCTAAATTTTTCGGTATGTAGACGCCCTCTATTTCCAAGCTGCCGTCCTGGGAAATGTCTGCGGTCAGTTCAAAACTATATAGCTTATATTGCTCATCCTTGTCGTTAAGCATGCCGGCCGATTTCAGGCCGAGACATTCCGCGAGGGCTTTATTAGCGTCTTCGCCGTTTCTCAATTTCGGAAACTCTAAAAAAACCGGCAGATCGTATTCGGTTATTTGAATCTTATTGAATCTTGCTTTGCTTTTTATTTGGTTAAAAACATTCTCGAAAGAATCGGCCCCGATATATTTCCCTTCCTTCAAATCAAACAAGTGAACCTGCTTTTTGGGATCGGTCAAATAAACCGTGTCGTCAAAACTGAAGATCGCAAAGTCGCTTAAAAACCTCTCCTCTTCGCCGACCTCATTTTTTAAAACTTTCTTGTAATTTTTTTCTCCTCAGTTGCTTTTCCCCTTATCAACCACTTCATCATAATTTGAGTAAATAAGGCTGCACCGTTCCTTTTTACTATCGCAGCCTGTGACTCCCATTTCAGTGAAGCTCCTGAATATTTCCCCTTTCTTATAAATCGTGATGCTTTTCAAGCCTTCCTTTTTTTCATTTGCGCCCCAGGGAATTGCATAAAATATGACCTCGCCGTCGTTACTCAAAATCAAGTTGTTGCTTTCATTATCAACCGAATCAAATCCCCTCTCAAAAACATACAAAGGAGTCGCCGCACCTTTTCATAGACAAAAGTTTTCCCTATCAGAGTCGGGAATTTGTTGTCATAAGGTATGGACTTCAAATAAAACTTTTCGTTTTGCGAGTAGACCGTTACGACCGCTACAACCGAACCGCTCGCCTGCGCGTTTACGACGGATGCGCCAATCAAAATATAGGTTAATAGAAAAGCCGTTTTCACAATCAGCATGTCGTCACGCTCGACAGCGCCTTTACTGCTTTTGCCTTTTGCCTTGCAACGCCTGCTTTGCCACCAGATGAACGAATCGCGTATTGCCTATCAGGTAGCGGCGCCACAGGCGGCGAGGTTCGCTCAGTAAGCGATAAAACCATTCAAGGCCGGCGCGCTGCATCCATCGCGGCGCGCGGCGCGCATGCCCGCTCAGATGATCGAAGCTTCCCCCGACTCCGAGTGCAAAGCGAACGCCCGTGCGCGCGAGGTTCGACGAAATCCAATATTCCTGCGCGGGCGATCCCATTGCTACGAACAGCAGATCAGCCGCGCTCTTGCGAATATCTTCGATTATTTTTTCGGACTCTTCCGCGTTGAAATAGCCGTTGCGGTATCCTGCCACTCGCAGAGCGGGGTGCCGTGCAGTGAATCGCTCGACCACGCCGCGCACAGACTCGTCGCGCGCCCCAAGGAGGTAAACCGATAACCCGCGCCGCGCCGCGTGCTCGACCAGTCGCTCAAACAGATCGATGCCCGTTACGCGCTCGCGCAACGGCCGGCCGAGCAGCCGCGAAGCCCACACGACCGACATCCCGTCAGCCGTTATGATGTCTGCTTCCGCAATCACGCGACGCAGCTTTTCGTCGCGGCTCGCCGCTACGACCTTCGCCGCATTGACTACGCACATATAGTGCGGTCGGCCGTCGGCCAGAAGCTCATCAATCGCGGCGATGGTTTCGTCTTCGGTTAAATTGTCAACGGCTATTTTATCTATTCGAGACGCGGAGATGCGTCGCCGCGTCCCCGTGTTCCCGTTTCGACTCATAGCTCTTTCACTTCATCGTTGTTGTCTTCGAGGTTGATACGCTCGCGTATCAGGTAGGTGGGTTTGTTCTGCGATTCGTGATAAGTGCGGACGATCATCTCTGCCAGCAGTCCCATAAATATGAACTGCACGCCCATCGCAAACATTATCATCGCAAGCGTCGCAAGCGGCATGCGGTTCAAATGTATGTCGCGCACGAAACGATAATAGAGCGCAAAGGCGAGCGAGAAGAAAGATACCAGCAGGCACACTATCCCTGCCGAGCCGAAAAGGTAAAGCGGCTTGGTCAAATAGCTCGACATGAATTTTATCGTGATTAAATCGAACAGCACTTTGACCGTGCGCGAAAGTCCGTACTTGGATTTGCCCGCGCTGCGCGCGTGATGCGCGACAGGTATTTCGGTCACGCGCGCCCCCGACCAGTGCGCGTAAATCGGAATGAAGCGGTGCATCTCGCCGTAGAGCTTCACGTCCGCGAGCACGTCACGGCGATAGGCTTTCAGCGTGCAGCCGTAGTCGTGAAGCTCGACTCCGCTTATCGCGGAGATCAAGCGGTTGGCCAGGGTCGAAGGCAATCGCCTTGTGAGCCACTTATCTTTGCGATCTTTGCGCCAGCCCGACACGACGTCGTAACCTTCGTCGAGTTTTTCAAGCAACCGGCTGATGTCGGTCGGATCATTCTGCAGATCGGCGTCCATCGGAATCAGTATCTCGCCGCGCGCGTGATCTATGCCCGCGCTCATCGCAGCGGTCTGCCCGTAATTACGCCGCAGCGCGATGACGCGCACTCGCCCGTCTTGCACTGCTATCTCTCGCAGCTTTGCGAGGCTCTTGTCGGTCGAGCCGTCGTCCACGTATATGATTTCAAAGGTGCGATCAAGTCGCTCAAGCGAACTTGTAAGTCTCGTGTTGAGCGGCTCTATGTTTTGCTCTTCGTTGTAAACCGGCAGGAAGACGGAAACCTCAGGCCGCGAGGCCTGCCCTTCAATCTCGTTGACGGTCTTTAAGCGATATTCTTTCATGACCTGTTTGTCAAATAATCCCCAATCGAAAAATAGTAGACCGGCAAACGGATATAGGCAAGTTTCAACGTCGCTCGCCTGTAAACCACTCGGCAAATTTTTCTATGCCCGCCTCGATTTTTGTTCTGGGGTCGTAGCCCAACAGCCGTCGCGCCTTGTCAATGTCGGCATAAGTGACGGGCACGTCGCCCGGCTGCATCGGCTGGTGCTCTATGATCGCGCGTTTGCCGAGCGCCTGTTCGAGCAACCGGACAAGGCGGCGAAGCTCCGTGGTTTCGGACTCGCCGAGATTTATCACTTCAAACTCGCTTTGATCATAATTCATCGCGGCCACAACGCCCGAGATGATGTCGTCAATGTAGGTATAATCGCGCCGCGTCGAGCCGTCGCCATACATCGGAATCGCGCGGCCTTCGGTGATCAGCCGCGCGAATTTGTGAATTGCCAGGTCCGGCCTTTGCCGCGCGCCGTAAACGGTGAAGAATCGCAAACAGACAACGCGCATTTCGTAGAGATGGCTGTAGACGTGACAAGCTGCTTCGCCCGCGATCTTCGTCGCGGCATAAGGCGAGATAGGCCGGCTGATGGAATCGTCTTCGGAGAAGGGAACTCTGGAATTCACGCCGTAGACTGAACTCGATGAGCCGAAAATGAAGCGCGGCACACGCTCGCGGCGCGCGGCTTCCAACAGCGCGTATGTCCCGCTCACGTTCGTCTCTTCGTAAGCCATCGGATTCGCGAGCGACGGGCGCACGCCTGCGCGGGCCGCGAGATGAACGACGCAATCGAACTTCGAGCGGGCGAACAATTCATGCATCGCCGGCGAATCCGCGATGTTCGCCTCAACCATCTCGAATCCGTCGCGCTCAAGATGACGAGCGATGTTTGCGCGTTTGATTTTCGGGTCATAAAAATCGTTGAAGTCGTCAACGACCGTCACTCGAATCGAATCGCGCAAGTCAAATGCTTCCGTCGCGGCCTCGCTCATCAAATAATCAACAAGATGACTGCCTATGAATCCCGCTCCGCCTGTTATGAGAATGTTTTTCATAAGGAGTCGGAAGACAGGAGTCGGGAGTCGGAATGCGGGCCCCCACAAATCGGCTTGTCCTGAAATCAGGTCCGGCAAATCTTTCGGAGCGACGGCTATTCTGACCCCTGACTTCCGGCTCCTGTCTTCCGCCTTTCATTTTCTCGCAATGATCCAAAGGTGCCAGCCCATCAATCGCCCCAGTTTGCGGTCTACTGAGCGCGGCAACAGTCGGCCTACAATCGGAATCCATCGCTTGTTTAAGAAATGAACTTCGGTGCGAACCTCTCGAAATTGCGAGAACATCATTGCGGCTTCGCGACGTTTGTATGCGCGGGCGAGCGGATTGCCTGCGCCGTCCGTGTTCTGATTCAAAAACTCGTCGCGAGCGAGCAACCGCTTCGGGTCGTTACGATACATTTGTTGAAGCTTCTGCAATCGCTGCTCGTCTTCGCCCGTGAGCTTGTGAACCAGCCTCGGCCCCCAATCAAACCTCAGCATCTTCACCCCCAACCGCCTGAGCGTCATGATGTTCACATAGTAGTTGTAAGAGTTCTTATGATAAAGCATCACCATCGCCTCGCCGCCGGGTTTAAGCACGCGATGAGCTTCACGAATCGCGCGCTCTGTGTCCGGCGTGTGATGCAACACTCCGTGAGAGTAAAACAGATCGAAACTGTTATCGGCGAAAGGCAGCGCCTCGCCGTCCGCGACTCTGAGGTCTGCCGTCAAATGCTCGAACGCGAACCTTTTCCGCACAAGCTCGATTGATGCCTCGGTCAAATCAATGCCGGTGTAGCGCGCGCCCGCCCGCGCGAAATTGATCGCATCGGTTCCCAGCCCGCAGCCGACTTCCAGCACGTCGCGGTCGCGCCATCGGTCGAAGTCAATGACTCCGGGGATGTGCGATTCGGTACGGTAACGATGCCGCTCGACCGCATCGAAGAATTCGCGCGAGCCGATTTCCGCCCCGGCGAACTTCGTCCCGCACGGGTTCGCCTGCCAGAAATCGTGAACGCGAGTTTTCAGGTCTTGAGCCATGCGATCAATCAATAAATGTCCTGTGCCAGAGTTCGAGCGTCAGCAGTTGGAATATCTTCAAGTTGTTGTCTTCGCGTCCTGCAAGGTTATCATCAATCAAACGTCTCACGTTTTTGTAGTTGAAATAGCCCCTTCGATTGATATTCGACTCCGACAATAAATCCTCGACCGTGTCGCGCAGGTCGCGCACGAGCCATGCGCGAACAGGCGCGCTGAAGCCGGCCTTTTTGCGATGAATGATCTCGCGCGGCAGCCACGCTTCAGCCGCGCGCTTCAAAATATGTTTCCCCGTCAATCCTTTGAGCTTCAACCGCGCAGGCATTCGCGCCGCCAACTCGATAAGCTCGTGATCGAGCAGCGGCACGCGCACTTCCATCGAAGCCGCCATGCTTGTCTTGTCCGTGTAAGTCAGATTAAGACACGGCAGGAAGGTCTTCAAATCAACGTAGAGCATTTGATTGATAAAGTCTTCGCCGGCGACACGATCGAAATATTTCCGATGCTGCTCGTAAGCATCAAAGCCGCCGGCGGCCTCCAGCAACTCGCCCGTGTACATCCCGCGCTTTTCGTCTTCCGTGAAATAAGTCCCAAACCCTAGGTATCTTTCTCGCTCCGGGAGCGCGGCCGACCGCGCAAGCTTCTTCGTGTTTCTGAAAAGCGCTGTGAATTTGCCGGGCTTTGCGCCGGGCAGCGCCGCGACAACGGGCTTTGAAAGAAACGGCGGGATCAAATTATATGCTTCGGCAATCTTCACCGCTGCGTGTCGAGGATAACCCGCAAACACTTCGTCGCCGCCCATGCCCGAAAGCAGAACCGTCAGCCTCTCGCGCGCCGTGCGACAGATCAGGTAGCTCGTGATGACGGCAGGATCTGCCACAGGCTCGTCCATGTGATAGACGAGTTTGGGCAACAATTCCATTACGTGAGGTTCGAGGTACTCTTCGTGATAATCGGTTTGAAATTTGCGGCCGACGATGCGCGCGTACTTAAGGTCGTCTTCGAGTATGTCGTAGCGGAGGTCTTCTCGTTTGAATCCGAAAGTGTAAGTCGTGACCTGCTGCGTCGCGACGCCTGTCATCAACGCGATGATCGTTGATGAATCAAGCCCGCCCGAAAGGAACGCGCCGAGCGGAACGTCGGCGATCATCTGAGCGCGCACGCTGCGAGTAATTTGCTCGCGCAGTCGTTCAGCCCATTCCGCTTCCGAAATATCATCGTCTTCATCAAACGCGATGTCCCAATACTCGAAGACTTCGGCTTTGCCGTTGCGATAAACCAGATAGTGCGCGGGCGGAAGCTTCTCGACGCCGCGAAACGCAGTCTTCGGGTCGGGCGTCCACAAAAAAGTCATGAACTGATCGAGCGCCGAAAGATCAACGGCGCGATCAAATTCCGGAATCGCGAGCAGCGCTTTTATCTCGGAAGCGAACGCAAACCCGGCGGGGGTGTCGGCATAATAGAGCGGCTTGATGCCCAGCCTATCGCGCGCAAGCAGCAGCGATTCATCGCGCCCGTCCCAGATTGCAAACGCGAACATGCCGTTGAGGCGCGAGAGACACTCGCGCCCCCATTCGCAATAAGCGTAGATGATTACTTCCGCATCCGTATCCGATTCGAAGACGTGGCCGAGAGCTTCAAGCTCTCGGCGCAGTTCTTTGAAGTTGTAAATTTCGCCGTTGTAGGTCAGCCATATCTGATTGCTTCGATCGGGCATGGGTTCGTGACCGGCGGGTGAGAGGTCAATGATCGAAAGCCTTCGATGGCCCAGCCCTATGCGCTCGGTCGTTGACGTTTCGGCGATATAGATGCCTTCGTCGTCCGGCCCGCGATGAGCCATTCGCTCAAGCATGTTTTTAATCAATTGCTCATCGGCCTGGCCGACTACTCCGCAGATGCCGCACATACGTGTAATCTCAAATCTCGAATTTCAAATTTGAAATTATAGCACGGCGTTATCTGCCGACCAGCCGGCGAATGCGGGAATTGAAATGAACAGGCGAAGTTTTATTTGGGAGGCTCGATTATGCGGCTTCCGTGGAAGGATACGCACTGCCATCGCCCGTTGCGTTTCACGAACACATCCGTGCGCCTGTATTGAACGACAAATTCTTTACCGCCGGATTGAATCTTCTCCGTCGTTCGCCCGTTCACGACGGCCGTATCGCCATAGATGCGGACTTTCAGGTCGTCTATGGCTTCGGATAAGACTTTGCGGTTGGGGTTTTCAGAGCGGGCGTCTTCCAACTCCTGTTTCTTATCGGTCATTATTCCGCGACCGTCCGTGCCGATGAAATCGTCGGCCAGGATTCGGTCAACAACCGAAATATCGTGACTGAGGTAAGCCGCCGACCAGTCGTGTTCCATCTGCATCAACTCCTGCTCAAGCTTCGTAGTAGTTTGTCCCGAAGTAATGCCGAAAACAATTACTATTATCGCGACGACCGTCAGTGTGAGCTTCATCAACAGACCCCTTTCAAATCTTTTTCCACACGGCTTCGTAGATTCGTTTCTGCAAGTCGCGAGGCTTGTCTGCAAAATCGAGGAAGCTGAATTTTTTATCGCCCGGCAAAATCGAGTTGATGTCGATTCCGAGCGCGCCCTCTTTGCCCGCGCTGAATGTGTGTATGTTGTCGCGCGTTGTTGAAAGCGACGACATGCGTCCCGGCGTCAGCAGGTCGTTGCGGGTTTCACGTATCAGGAAAGTTTTTCCGGACGAATACTCCGGCGCATCACCCACTATGTCGAAGTGGCGGATCGCGCATTCGCCCTCGATGCACAGCGAGATGATGTCGGCAGGATTATGATTGTGCGCCGGAAGCGTCGCATTCGGAGCCAGCCGCCACTGGATGATCGCAAGCGGCATGGCCACGTGAAGCGGGCCGAATTCGACAGGCGGGTTAAGCCCCCCGAATTGTCCGAGCTTGCCTCTGGGCACCCCCTTCAACGCAAGGCGGCTCGCTGCCTGCGAGAGGCGAAAGATATGAGCTTCTTCGTTGAGGCTTGAATCGGCCATCGCCTGCTTCGCAAGCGCGGCGCACTCTTTGATGAATTCATCGAAATCTAAAGACGCGCCTTCGGTCAATCTCTCTCGGCCCTCGGCTGACGGAAGACCGAGAGCCAAAGCGGCTACGGCTATCGGCGCGGCGCGTACAAAAAAGCGACGTTCCGCGACGAAACCGGGCGCTTTGCTCTCCGCTGAATCTTCGCGCCGGCGATCCTGTGATTTCATTTCATTCATGACTACCCTCTTTCATTTTGCCGGCTCGACGCTCTTAAACAAGATGGCGCGCATGCCGTCGCGTTCAACTATCGTCCCCGTCAGCGCGACCTGCTGCCCGGCCAGCCCTGCTATCTTTTCTTTCACGGAGAACGGCTTCTCATCGAAAAGCATGTAGAGCTTTCCGTCGCTTGCGACGAAACCGGGAGTGACGCCCCTGTTTATGCAAGCGTTGGCGCAACCCGCGTGCCCTGCCCCTCTGCCTTCTCCGCCGTGACGTGTCACATAGCAGTGCATATCAACGATCTCGCCTTTAAGAGTGATCTCGGCAGTCGCGGGCGATTGTCCGAATGCCGAAAGAGTTAAGAACAGTCCGACAGCTAAAGCCGTTACGACAAACAAAATTTGCTGCTTCATAGTTTTTCCTTTCCGATAAGAACGATTCCAGAAGCGAGATTAGTTTCGTCTGCGGTTTTACACAATGAATCGAAGGTGAGTTTTTGGTGAGTTTCAGGTGAGCGGCAAGAGTTTTCAGCAGTTTACAACCGGAGCCGGATGAACCCGCATTGGGCATTGCGCGTTACTGATTTATAATTGCCGGCGTACGGGGTGGTCTAGAATGCAAGCATACATTGCCGAACAGTCTTCGATTCGCTTTGGAGAGTTTGAACTGGAACCGAGAAGCGGCGAACTGCGCAAGGATGGAACCCTCGTCAAACTTCAGCCGCAACCGCTAAAGGTTCTGGCGCTGCTCGTAGCGAACGCAGGCCGCCTTGTCACACGCGAAGAGATTCAACGGGCTGTGTGGGCCGGCGAGACGTTTGTGGACTTCGAGCACGGATTGAATTTTTGCATAAAGCAGATTCGCACGGCGCTCGGAGATAATGCGCAAGCCCCGCTCTATATCGAAACGCTGCCCCGTCGCGGCTATCGCTTCATCGCGCCCGTAGAAAAATCCGAGCAGTCAAAAGACGCGAATCACAGCACGGACGCTTCATCTGAAATCGCAAATGTCGAAGCCGCGCCTCCTGCGAAGCCCGAAGCCGTAATCAGCCCCGCGCCCGGCCGTCCGGTGATGAATTGGCGCGTGCCCGCGCTTGTTTTAATACCGCTGCTCATTATCGGCGCGTATCTCGTGTGGCAGCGGTTTGCGGCCGTTACTCGCCCCGCAAACACCAAAGTGATGCTGGCCGTAATGCCGTTCGAGAATCTAAGCTCGGACCCGGAACAGGATTATTTCAGCGACGGCATGACCGAAGAGATGATAGCGCAGCTCGGCAGCCTGCAACCTGCAAGGCTCGGCGTCATTGCGCGCACTTCGGCCATGACTTACAAACGAGGCGCTAAAGATATTCGGCAGATAGCCGGCGAATTGAACGTGGATTATATCCTCGAAGGCAGCGTTCGACGCGAAGGCGACCGCGTGCGAATCACAGCTCAACTCATACAGACGAGCGACCAGACTCACCTGTGGTCTGAAAGCTACGAGCGCAACGGGCAAAACGTGCTGGCCGTTCAAAGCGAAGTCGCGCGCAGCATCGCGCGTGCGCTCGCATTGGAACTGCTGCCGGCCGAACGCGCTGAAACGAATGCGGGCGTGTTTTCAATCGAAGCCCACGACGCTTATCTGAAAGGGCGCTATCTCTGGAACAAAGGCAGATCGGATTACATAGAGAAAAGCGTAAGCCAGTATGAGCAAGCCATCGAAATCGCGCCCGACTATGCGCCGGCTTATGCGGGGCTGTCGGACTCTTACATCATGCTCGGCATGTATTACAGGCTTTCACCGGCGGAAGCTTACGCAAAAGCGAAGTCGGCTGCGGCTCGCGCGCTTGAGCTTGACGAAGGGCTTTCCGAAGCTCACACATCTTTAGGAACGATTCGTTTCCGCTTCGATTGGGACTGGCCTGAAGCCGAGCGGGAGTTCAAACGCGCGCTCGAACTCAACCCCAGCTACAGCCGCGCTCATCACGATTATGCATGGTTTCTCGTTGCTATGGAGCGATTCGACGAAGCCATTGCCGAGATCAAACGCGCGCAAGAGCTTGACCCGCTCTCGCCTCTTGCAAACTCCGACGTAGGATGGGTCTATCTCCGCGCGCGAAGGTACGACGATGCGATAAAACAGATTCAAAGGACTCTTGAACTGGAGCCTGACTTCGGCTCGGCGCAAGCCTGTCTCGAACGCGCTTACAGAATGAAGGGAATGTATAAAGAGGCGCTCGATCTGGCGCGAAAGGAAATGATTCGCGCAGGAACAAGCAATGAAGAATTGGCCGCGCTCGACCGCACGGGTGTAATCGCCGGTCTGAGAAACGTCGAGCGGTTGAGGCTGAAGAAAAGAATCGAGGCGGCAAAGAGTCGAAACATTTCCCCTTACAGCATCGCCGCGCTCTATGCAGAGTTAGACGAAAATGATGCGGCGTTCGGGTGGCTTGAGCGGGCATTTCAAGAGCGCGATTCCGATATAGCGTCGCTTAAAGTTGATCCTGCTTTTGACAGTCTCCACTCGGACGCCCGCTTCTTCAACCTCTTGCGGCGGCTGGGGGTTGCCGATCAAGCGAGCGGAAAATAGATCAGCCCAGCAGAAATACGTCGCCGGCGAATGTGACGAACAGTATGACGCTGACAAAAGCGTTCGTGGTGAAGAATGCCGCGTTGAGCCGCGACAGGTCATTAGCTTTGACGATGCTGTGTTGATAGACGAGCAACGCGCCGGTCGCAATCACGCCCGCAAATCCAATCCATTTGAGATTCGCCATCCAGAAGAACACAACCAGCACGGCAAACATCAGCGCGTGAATGATACGCGCCGCCCACAGCGCGCGGTTTATGCCTAACGCTCGCGGAATCGAGTGAAGCCCTGAGCGGCGATCAAAGTCGTAATCCTGACAGGCGTACAGAATGTCGAATCCCGCAGTCCACAGCATCACCGCCAAAGACAGCAGCACGGGCAGAAGATTCAATTCGCCTTTGATCGCTATCCACGCGCCCGACGGCGCTATCGAAAGACACCAGCCCAGGACCAGATGCGAGAGCGCGGTGAATCGCTTTGTGTACGAGTAGAGAAAGACCGAGCCGAGCGCGACGGGCGATAAGACCAGAGTCAAACGATTGAGTTGTGATGCGGCGAGCACAAACAGCGCAGAAGCGGCGACGGTAAATATCCATGCGAAGCGCAGGTCGAGCAGTCCCGACGCAAGAGCGCGCGTTGCCGTGCGCGGGTTCGCGGCGTCAATCCTGCGGTCTGCGATTCGGTTGAAAGTCATCGCGGCAGACCGCGCGCCTACCATCGCCACGGTTATCCATATCAGCTTTGAAATCCAGAAGCCCGCCGGTTGCGACTGTATTTCGCGAGCGGCGAGCGTCGCGCCCAGAAAAGCAAACGGCAGCGCGAACAGCGTGTGCTCGATCTTTATCATTTCGAGCGTAACCCGCAGCCGTTCGGTTATCGTCATTCTTGCTCTTACTGTTGTGTCGGTCATATCGCGATCAACGAATAGTTACTTCGAGCGTGTAAGGCGCGGCTTTCGCGTCCGTAGCTACCTCGATTGTGTATTCGCCGCTTTCCGGCAGAGTGCCTGTCCAATCGTTCACACCGTCAGCCTCCTCAATCGCTTCTCCGCCGTTGGGCTTATACACTGTAAGCCCCGACTGCTTCGCCGCCAGATGCAGTATCATCGTCTGTCCTTCATTGGCGCGCAGCAGGTATTGATGATTTGTGCCTCTCCTGATCGTGTTTTTTAGAATCGCCGTCGTGCGACCTTTCTCGAAAAACACCTTCTTTCGCAAAGTGGTTTTGTCTTGCGCCGTTCGGCAGTCCGCCGTCGCCTGAAACGCGGTTACCGCGAGCGCGCAAATCAGCAAGCACTTGAAAGTTGTCTTCATATAGTTTGTCTCTGTTTCAATACCGGCTCAGGTCGCCGTGCCACACGGTTTCCTGCGAGTGCGAAAGTCCGAGATGATCCATCACGCGATAGATGAAATGATCCACCATCGAATTGATGTCGGCAGGCTTATGATAAAACGCGGGCATCGCGGGCACTATCATCGCTCCCGCCTGACGAAGCCTCAGCATGTTTTCCAGGTGAATGATCGAAAGCGGCGTCTCGCGCGGCACTAAGACAAGCCTGCGCCCTTCTTTCAAACATACATCTGCGGCGCGGTGAAGCAGGTTTCTCGAAGCGCCCGACGCCAACGCGCCCAGCGTCGAAGCAGAGCATGGAATAATCACCATCGCGTCAACGGGGTATGACCCGGATGCTATTGCCGCGCCGATGTCGCCCGAGTGAAAGACTGTGGTCTTGGCAGATGGCCGCCCGATCATCTCTGCGACCATCTGCTCTGCGTCGGAGGTTGGGGCTATGTCAAGCTCGTCGGCTATTACGCGCCGCGCGGGGCCGCTTGCGACCAGGTTTATCCGGCGCACTTCGCGGCTCTCTTCGAGCTGCATCAATAGCCGCTGCGCGTAGATCGCGCCGCTCGCGCCGCTGATTCCTACGGTTATCGTTTTCACCACTGATATTGTAGCCACGCCCCTGTACGTCAGCAAGAACGCTACCGCGTATCAATGGCCGTGCTTTTGGGCGCATCAAGCAGAAATTTCTGCGACCAGTTGATGCGCGCAGTCATCTGCATCACTACGAAAAGCGTGATGATGACGCCTATCGTTACGGCAAGGCCCGTGAAGCCCTCGAAGAAGAAAGCATAAGAGAAGCCTATCAGGTAGACGATCTGCGCCAGCGCCGTTTCGAGAAAAGCGAACCGATTGCCTACGACGATTCGCATATAAGAGACGACCAGTATGATCGAAACCATCGAACATATTACGAACGCCGAGTGTATCGAGACGTGGTCGACCAGATATGCGAGCAGCAAATGAAACGCGAAGAAAGAAGCCGCAAGAAAGAAGTAGTTCATCGGATGAATCTCTACGCCTTTGAGCAGCGAGATGACGAAGATCAGAAAAAAGAAGAAGCCTAACGACACGGGCGCAAAGTAAGATATGCGCGCGGCCATCGGGCCGGGGTTTATTTTTTGCGGCATCTCGATGCCTATGCCGCTGCCCGAAATCAAATCTTTGTAATCCCACTTCAACTGCCAGCCGTCGTCTACGCGCTCTTTGGGCAGCAGGGGCGAAAGCGTGTTGTCGGGGTGATCGTAACCGTCGAAGTCGGTTGTGGCGACGAGCGTGAAGTTGCGCACTTCGCTGATGCCGTCGCCGAAACGATAAACGAATCGGTCGAGACCCTGCGAGGCGTAATTGACGGCAAGTAGATGGCGGGATTTGGCTTCGCAGGGAACGCCGGCGACCAGCACGTCCGTGTTCTGGCGAGTGAAGGGAACCGGCTTCCCGTCCACTTCAAATTTGAAGTCGTCGTATTGCCCGTCGGCCGCCGGAAAAGCGAAGCTCAAGTTCAACTGCCCGCTCTTGTCCTGCGCGTTCTCGAAAATGTAGTTCGCGGAGAACCGAACGCGATACGTCGAATACCACAATAGACCTTTCTGACGCTGATCCAATTCCAAGCCGACTTGGATGTCGTTTTGAATTATCGGAACGTCGAACTTGTCGGACGCAGTCGTCTGCTCGAAGATTTTCTGTCTAGTTACGGGATCAAACCTTTCAATCGGAACCTTGCGCTCGACCGCGAGCGAACCTACGGGCGGGTGTTGTTGAAGCGGCGTGCCCCACATTTGCCCGACTTCACGTTTAAGAGTAGCGTCTTGATTGCCCGTGCGATAAGTGATAGTGCCGGCCAGAAAGATCCAGCCTAATACTGCAACAAAGTACACGAATCCAATAGCGGTAATTCTTTTTACCACGAGATGCCTCCTGAAAGAATTAAACGCGGACTCGGTGCACCGTTTGCGTTTCTAGGCTGCTCTGATGCGGGGATGTTCGGGTTGGATGCTTGAAAATATATGAGAGAACTGTGACCCTTTTATGAGCCGTCGCCGGCCGTCCACACTTTGCGATTCGTTATGTTTGCGACGTCGAATAATTCTATGCGCCAGGGCGTCAGTTTCAACACTCCGAATTCGGCAGCGTCCGGCCCGTCGAATAAAGTTCCGTAATCAAACCCCAAAGGCGGAGCGGTTGATCGAAACAGATCCCAGACATGCTTTTTGACGGCGGCATCATCCGCCCATTCTGCGATGCAGTCCACATAAACGGGTTTGGCCGGGTCTGAAATATAGGCGACGGAAACATACGGATTATGCGCGATGTGTTTTGATTTTAACGTGTGCCGACGGCTTCCGACCCAGCCCGTAGCCGATTCCCAGATGGGATGAAGTATCCGAGACCGCAAACGGTTTCTGGTGTCCTGAGTAGCCACGCTGCACCAGATCATCGAGTGAGCGCGTTCAATGAATTCTTTTTCTATCTCAGAGAATGACGATACTTTCATGACCTATGCTCCTTCGTATCATCTGCCGCTACGATTTTCTGAATACAAAGATGTACTCGTGTTTGAATATATAAAAACCTCCAACCAGCGCGCGATATTTCCAAAGTTCTTTTTGCCGGCGTTTCCCGGCAGTCTCTTCAAAATTCTTGACTACGATGCTCTTTAATTTGAAGCCGCGCTTTATGACTTCGTTCATGGTAAGGAATCCCAAAGGAATCCATTCTCCTTTCGCGTACTTATCGCCGATCACGACGATAAGATAGCGGCCCTTCTGCAGAATAGGGACGGCATTTTCAATAACTCTTCCCATCATTCGCAGAAATTCTTCTACCGACGCCGCATTCGAGAGATCGCGCCGGTCATCGCTGAATTTAATGATGTCGAAATATGGCGGATGCATAAGAACCAGTTGCACAGACTGCCGGTCATAACGATTAAGCAGCGACGGATAATCAACAACAGCACTGTCGCCGGTTATGACTTCGCTCACAACTTTGTCGGCATTTGGTTCTAGTGTAAGGACGCGGCGCGTTTTCTCGGCCACCTCTTCCTGCAGTTCAATTCCAATCGTATTTCGGCCCAACCGCTGTCCTTCGATCAGCGTCGTACCGGAACCGGCAAAGGTATCCAGCACCCAGTCTCCCTTTTTCGTATAACGCTTCATCATTTGATAAGGGATTTGAGGAATGAAGTTTCCCCAATACTCGGCGGAATGGACGCCTGAGTTTTCGCGCTTATCAATATTCCACAGGCTGTCAAAATAGATGTCGTTATACTCTTTCCATCGGTTCAGATTTATATCGTTAACTCCGTTCAGTCTGACTTCGTTTATACTTTTGATAAGGCGCTCAACATAATACAAGGCTCTTTCAAGCGTCTGGGAAGTTGCAATCTGGTCCATCTCTTCATTCAAATAATCGCTTGTGAACTCGATGACGTTTTTGTCGCTTACTCTTGAGCGACGAAATCTGCTTGAATTGTAGAGTTGTTCTCTTAGCTCCGATATGCTTCGGCGTAATGAAGTGATGGAATCGCTGGATTGAAGACGGCTGAGAGCTTTATTCAACGCCGATTTATTTAGCTGTAATACCTCCTTTGGGGACATATCGTACAAGTTCCTCATCAAAGTAGAGCGTCTAACACGGAGTTCGCTTTCTCTTTCAGCGCGGCTTCGTCAATCGGCTTCACTTCGATGCCGTCAAACAGCACGCGGCCTGCGACTATCGTGTAAATCACATCGCCGGACGTTGCGCTGAAGATAATAGCCGACGCGGGATCGTGAACCGGCGTGTTGTGAGTTCGCGAGAGATCAATCGCAATGATGTCGGCCTGCTTGCCCGCTTCAAGCGAACCGGTCTCGTGTTCAAGCTTCAATGCGCGCGCGCCGTCAATCGTTGCAAGTCTCAATAATTGATCCGCAGACGGGTGTCTGAAATCTTTGGACGATGCGCGATGGACTAACCCGCAGAATCGCGCTTCGGAAATCAAATCGCAACGGTTGTTTGACGCTACGCTGTCTGTGCCAAGCCCGACATCAACGCCCGCATCAATCATCGCTTTGCGCGGCGCGATGCCGTGGCCCAGCTTCGCATTGGACTTGGGACAATGCGCCACGCGCGAACGGCTTTCGGCCATTAACTGAATGTCTTCGCCATCGGCTCTGACGCAGTGGACGAGAAGCGGCGCGACTTCGAGCACGCCGAGCGAGGCAAAGTATTTTATTGTAGACACGCCCGGCGCGTTCCATTCGATGTTGCGGTCACGGAGTCTACGGGCGAATTCGCCCTCGCCTGCGATCATCATCTGTTGTTCGGATTCGGACTCAGCCGCGTGAATGCAGGTGTCCAGAGACTGGCGCGCGGCGTATTCGGCCACGCGCCGGAACAGATTTGCCGACACAGTGTAAGGCGCGTGCGGCGACACGCCGACTCGAACCATCGGGGTTTCGCGTTCGCGCATCTCTTCCACTTTTGATTTCAAGTCATCGAGACTGACCGACGCGACATTCGGGTCGGGGCCGAAGACTTCGCGGTAAGCGATGCCGCGAAGCCCGCTCGCAAGCAGGGCGTCGAAAGCCGAGCCCGTGTCTCCTGTGTCGGCCATTGTAGTGATGCCTGCGCGAATCGCTTCCGCCGTTCCAAGCAGCGCGGACGCGGCAAGGTCGTCGGGCGAGAGCACTTCATATTTCGTCACCGTCAGCTTCTGAATCCATTCGCGGAAGGCGAGGTCTTCGAGAAAGCCGCGCATCAGCGTCAGCTCAAGGTGACTGTGAGTGTTTATAAATCCCGGCAAGACCGCAGCGCGACCGAAATCAATTTTTTCGGCTTCGTCAAACTCCGGGTTTGAAGCGGCTGTGGTTCTCTCACCCACAAAAACTATGCGGTCGTCTTCGATCACAACTGCCGCATCGCGGATTGGCGGCGACGTGATGGGCAACGCCCATTCTGCCGTGTAGATTCGCTTCGTCATCGGCGATTGATTAGACAGGAAAGCAATAATCAAGTCAACAAGGATGGCTTTCGATGCAGGCCGTTATCTCGACACGCGAACGGCGAAAAAGCTATAATCGCGCCCGTGTATAGAATGATGATTTCCAGAGTCATGATTAGCGCGTTGATGCTTGTGATTGGCGCAGGCATCACTCGCGCCGAAGTCAAGACGGTTCAGATGAAGATCGCAGGTTACCTCTGCGGCAACTGAGTCTACAACATCAAGAAGGCCGTGAGCCGTCTGGATTTCGCACCTAAACTTGACGACATCAAAGTCACAGATATAAAACGCGGGCTTGCCGTATTCACTCCCAGGCCCGACAAAGCCGTTTCGTTTGCTGCGCTGAAAGCCGCGCTCAAAAAGGCAGGCTACGCGCTCGCCTCTGCCGACATCACCGTCGTCGGCATGCTCGCGCGCGACGACGCAGGGTTGTGGATTGAATCCGACCTGTCGAAACAACGTTTTGCTGTCGAAGGCGAGAACATCAAACAAGTGCTCGGAGAAGCGGACGCAGGCGCGCACGTCGAGATAACCGGCGACTGGCAGACGATTGACAAAGACTCGACCGTCCGCGAGCGTATTCAACCGCGCATCGCAAGAAAAATTGCCGCGTTAAAAAATGCCGACGCTTCGAGCAGTGAGTTGAAAGGGATTCAAGTCTCGCTCAATGGGGCAGGCAGCGAACCTTTCTCTTCCGTGCGAACGACAAACCCCGGCTTGACCGTCTACAAAGGCGGCGCGTTCATACCGCGTTACTATTACACTCGCCGGCATCTCGGCAATCTGAAAGCAGACGACAACACGCTGCGGCTGAGTGTTTCCTACACGCCGACTTCAACGCTTCAACTCGAAGCGGAGACCGCTTATCATAGAACTTCGTTTGATAACGGCTCGCGCTCAGGCTCGAACAACGGCTTTGACAACGTGATACTGCGCGGCAAGTACAGGTTTTATCGCTCGCTCGAAACGTGGGGCGACAAGCAGGCGGCGATCAGGTTCGGGCTTGAGTTGCCGACGGGAAATAAGAGTGCCCCCGGAGAAACGGAACTCGACGAGCCTGAATTTGTCCGCCAACAACTCAGTCCGATCAGCGGCGGGCCGGCGTTTCATGCGGATATGTCATTTTCGCAAGCTTATCGCCGCATCATCTATGGGGCGAACGTCGAAGCGATCGCGCGAGGCACACGCGACGGGTTTCACACGGGCCACGAGTTTCGTATCAATACGGATTTTGAATATGTGTTGTTGCCCTTCGAGTATCAAAATCCCGGCAAAGAATTGTTCGTGCTTTTGGAGACGAGTTATTCGCATCGCGGCAGAGGGCGCATCGGCGGGCGCGAAGTAGCAGGCAGCAGCACGTCAGGGTTTTATTTAGCGCCCGGCCTGCAATTCACCGCAACGCCGCGACTGGCGCTCGAAGCAAGCTATCAATTTCCTGTCGCGCGCAACGCGGGGCCGCTTGCTCTGCGCACCGACAAGAGTTTACTGGTCGGCGTTAAACTTCTCTACTGAGGAAATAATTAATGACGCGTTTGATTCTTCTCGCCGTGTTGTTGACCGTTCAACCTGTAATCAGTGTCGGTCAAACGCCGGCAAATCGGGCGACACCTGCGCCCGCGTTTGCGCTGAAAGACCTGCGAGGTCGCACCGTGCGGCTCGGCGATTACAAAGGCAAAGTGTTGCTCATCAATTTCTGGGCAACATGGTGCCCGCCGTGTCTCGTAGAGATGCCCGACCTGATGAAGCTGCAAAAAGAATATGAATCGCGCGGACTACAAATCATCGGCATCACTTGCCCTCCGATGACCCGAAAAGATGTGATGGATGTTGTGCGGAAATTAAAGATCAACTACCCGATACTGTTCGGCACGGACGAAGTTTCCGAAGCATATTACGCGACCTCCGTGCTGCCTACGACAATCGTAGTTGATCGAGACGGGAAAATTCGCGGTCGCATACTCGGCATACTCGCCCCCGAAGAGTTCGAACGAGCCATCAAGCCTATTCTCGACACTACAGCGAGCGGTAGCGAGCGGGTCGGCTTGCGATAACCCGCCCGCTACCGCTCGCTGTAGTGTCGAAACATCTTATAGCCGAAGTAAATCAACAATCCGACGGCTGCCGCTATTGCCGAATCGCGCGCGTCAAGCAATGGACTGTTCGACAACAACCACGCGGCTAATGCAAGAGCGATTACAGCCACGGCTACGCCCGCGGGCGCTTTGAACATTGCAGGCCGCATGTTTTTGTTGCGTCGAAATACGAGCAGCGCTGCGCAGGTCACGCCATAAGACAGCAGTCGCGCTATTACGCTCAGACTTACTTGCTTGGAAAACGTGCTCCAGAGCGTGAGCGCCAGCATAACAGCGGTCGTAATCAGTATCGCAATGTGCGGCGTGCGAAAGCGATTGTGCGTTGCAGAAAAAACGCGCGGAAGCTCGCCCCCTTCAGACATTGCAAAAGGCAGCCGCGAACCTGCAAGTATCAGAACATTCAGATTGCCTATGATCGAAACTATCACTCCGGCTGAAATGATTGCGCCGCCTGCTTTGCCGAGAAAAACGGTGCTTGCATCGGCGAGCGGTCTTTGCGACGTAGCGAGTCCGGGCAGCGTTCCTATGCACACAATCTGAATCGAAATGTAAAGCAGCGTGACTACACCGATGGCCGTCAGTATGGCAAGCGGCAGGTTGCGTTGTGGGTCTCGAATCTCGCCTGCGGGAATGACGGCCATCTCGAAACCGGTGAATGCGTAAATCAACATCAGCACAGACGACGAAAAAGCGCTGTAGGTCGGGCGGTCTGCAAAAGAATAAGTTTCGGGGTTGAGAAAGAAGAAACCTGTCGCGATGAAAAAAATCATCGGTATCAGTTTGCCTATGGTGAAGATGTTGCTTAGGCGCGCGGTATCTCGCACGCCGATTATGTTGACTGTGGTGAGCAAAGCGACGACGACGATGATGATTGCTTCGCGCCAGTATAGTGTAGAAGCTTGCGGCCAGAAATAACCCAGATAATCAATAAGCAGATTGCAATTGGCGGCGAATGCCGTCAGTCGCGCGAGCCACATCAGCCAGCCGACTTCAAACCCGACGGTTGAACCGAACGCCTCGCGCGCGTAGAGGTACGGCCCGCCGGTTTCGCTGAACCTGCTGCTCACTTCCGCAAAGCAGAGGGTTATCAAGATGACGACCAACGCGCAGACTATGAACGCAGTAATGCTGTAGGAGCCTGTCTTAGCGAAGACCCTCGACGGCAATCCAAAGATGCCCGCGCCTATGATGCCGTTGATGGCAATAGCCACCAGATCCCAGCGACGTATTCCGCGAATCAGCCCTTCAGGTTTTGCTTGAGTCATCCGTCCCCGCCTCGCATCAAAAAGAAGCGCGGCAATATTAAAGATAAACACGGATAATCTCAACAGCGACAGTTATCTTTCATTCGCTTTCTATGCAGCCTGCGCGTGCGATACAATGACTGGTCAAGAATTCATTCCGAGGAGAAGATTGATGAGCAATGAAAACGATACAACGATAAACTGCATCAATAACGGCCCGCTTCGCATAACCGGCGACAACATAGTGATTAAAGACGCGGCCGGAAACACTTTCGGCCTTGCAGGCCGAACGGTGATTTCGCTTTGTCGCTGCGGGTATTCCGCAAACAAGCCGTTCTGCGACGGCTCTCATGGCCGTAATGGATTTCAATCCGTAGTCGAAGCTAGAGACCTGCCGCCGCCTGTGCCGAAACCCTGAAGGGGTGAAGGGGTGAATGTTCCCGATCACCCCCTCACGCTTTCATCTCTCCCAAGTTAGGATGCGCAACTAATGAAGACTATCAGAATAGCAAACGGGCAGGGCTTCTGGGGTGACTCGCTCGAAGCTCCAATAGAACAGGTGCGTCGCGGGCCGATTGATTATCTGGGGCTTGATTACCTGGCCGAAATCACAATGTCCATCATGCAGAAGCAACGTGCGCGCGACCCGCGCCAAGGTTACGCGCGCGACTTCGTTGCGATGATCGAGCAGATACTGCCCGACCTCGTCGAGCGCAACATCAAAGTAGTCGCCAATGCCGGCGGCGTGAACCCGGAAGCCTGCCGCGATGCGGTCATCGAAGTCGCGCGGCGCGCGGGCTTCGGCGGCAAAATCAAGATAGGCATTGTCGGAGGCGACGACATACTTCATCGCCTCGATGATTTCATTTCGCGCGGCGTCGAGTTGAAGAATCTCGACACGGGCGAGCCGCTTTCAATCGTTCGCCCGCTCGTTCAAAGCGCGAACGTTTATTTCGGCGGTCGCCCCGTCGCAGAGTGCCTGAGCGAAGGCGGGCAGATAGTCATTTGTGGCCGCGTGACCGACACGGGCCTTTCGCTTGGGCCGATGATTCACGAATTCGGCTGGGCTACGGATGCCTGGGACTTGCTTTCGGCAGGAACCATAGCGGGCCACACAGTCGAGTGCGGCGCGCAATGCACGGGCGGCAACTGCCTGATTGACTGGCAACAGATTCCGAACCTCGCAGACATCGGCTACCCGATAATCGAAGCCCGCCCGGACGGCTCGTTCGTCATCACCAAGCACGAAGGAACAGGCGGGCGCATCACCGTCGCTTCGATCAAAGAACAACTCGTTTACGAGATGGGCGACCCGCGCGAATACATCACGCCGGATTGCGTCGCGGACTTCACGACCATTCGGCTTGAGCAGGAGGGCGAAAACCGCGTCCGTTTTTCCGGGATCAAAGGCCGCCCGGCTACCGATCTCTACAAAGTGAGCATCAGCTACAGCGCGGGATGGAAAGCCGTAGGCTCGCTCGTCTACGCGTGGCCCGACGCGTACAAAAAGGCTCAAGCCGCCGACCGCGTGTTGAGAGAGCGGCTTGATCGGCTCGGCTTGAAATTCGATTCCGTGTTGACGGAGTTCGTCGGCGTTAATGCGTGTCACGGCCCGCTTTCGGGAGAGCCGTCGCCGGATATTGCCGAAGTGACTTTCCGCATAGGCGTGCGGTCGAATGATAAACAGGCGGTCGAGCGATTCACGCGAGAGATCGCGCCGCTCGTGTTGAACGGCCCGCCGACCGTTACGGGATTTGCGGGCGGACGACCGAAGGTCGAAGAGATCATCGCTTACTGGCCTGCGCTCATCCCTAAGAGCGAAGTCCGTCCTGAGATTTCCGTGATCGAGGCTTAATCGAAATGGCAAAAGTTAAACTGGTAGAAATAGCCCACGCTCGCTCAGGCGATAAAGGCGATACGGCCAACGTCGGCTTGATCGCCTACAGACCCGAGCACTATCCCGTACTGGTCGAGCAGGTGACGGCAGAGCGTGTGAAAGAGCACTTCAAAGGAATCTGTTTCGGCGAGGTCGAGCGATTCGAGATACCGAACCTCGGCGCGCTGAATTTTCTTTTGCACCGGAGCCTTGACGGCGGCGGCACGCTCTCGCTTAAAACAGACGCGCAGGGCAAAACCTACAGCTCCGCGCTGCTCAGGATGGAAATCGAAATAAACGATGAGCGATGAGCGATGAACTGCTTTTCTCTTAATTCATCATTCTGAGTTCATCGTTTCTTCCGGAGGAATGCGAATGGACTGGCGTGTGATAGTGACGACGTTCGGCATGGTCTTTCTAGCTGAGATGGGAGACAAGACGCAGCTTGCCGCGATGACGATGGCCGCGCAGACAAAGAAGCCCTGGGCAGTCTTCATCGGCGCATCGGTTGCGCTGGCGTGCGTGTCGGCAATCGGAGTATTGGTTGGGGGAGTGCTAAGCCAATATGTGCCGCTCGAATGGATCAAACGCGCCGCCGCAGTCGCGTTCATCATCATCGGAGTTTTGATCCTGCTCGGAAAGTTTTAATGCAATCGGCCGGCTAATGACCTGGGGAGTCCAATAACTGATCTATGCATTCAAACAGCATATCCGGTTCGATAGGTTTGACCATAGCGCGGTCAGCGCCTGCCTCTATCGCGCGCGCTTCGGCCCAGTGGCCGTACGCAGTGATTGCCAGTATCGGAACGTTATTGAACTTCGACTGACTGCGCAGAGCCTTTATCATTCCAACGCCGTCGAGCCTCGGCATTTCGATATCGGTGATTATAAGGTCGGGAGACAGGTCTTCGCTTGCCTGGATGCCGGAGCGCCCATCTTCGGCTGTGACCACCTTGAAGTTCTGAAGTTCAAGCAGTCTACCCAACACATCACGGATATAAGCGTTGTCGTCTACAAGGAGAATCTTTTTCTTGTTTTGCAATGCTGCTGCTCTTTCTAATTTTCTACGGGCCTGGCTCAGTAACGATTCGATACTTTCTGTATTCTTTTCCTGCTCTCTAAAATCCTCTTGCCTTGCGGTTTCCGCCTTAGTCCTCATAAATTTACCCTGACCCAATGGCTGATTCGAATTTTATATGGCAATCATTGTTCCAATCCTCACGACAGGTTTGCTTGATAGCTTTCGCGGCAGTTTGATAATCTGGGTATGGCGCTTGTAGAGCAATTTTGAAAGATAATTCGAGGAATCATGAGTAATACAAGCGAAGCAACCACCAGAGCCAAACAACAGCAAGACGAAAACGAATCGCTGGAGGTAGGAGCGACAAAGGCGGATACGTATGCGGACGCTTTCGAGCCTAAGCCGGATGTTTCTGATCAAAGCGCGGAAGAGTTATTGCCCAAGCTGCTTGAGATTTTTAACAACAACAGGGTAGAGCTTGCAGTGGCGCTCGGCCTTCACCGCTCAAGTGTTGATCGCTGGCTCAACGGCAAGAGCCGCCCCAACAAGTCGACGCTGCTCCGAATGCGCGGGCTTGCGCAGGAACGCGGCGCCGTGTGAAGCAGGTTTCTTATCGGAATATGAGAGACCGGACGAATGGCTGATTATCAAAAGATTCTCTACTCGGTCGAGCAATCAATCGCTCGCATAACGCTCAACCGCCCGGATAAGCGCAACGCTCTGGACGGCGAAATAGTCGGCGAAGTAAAGGACGCGCTTCGCGTGAGCGCACGCGATGGAAGCGTGCGCGTCGTGTTGCTTGCGGGAGCAGGCAAGGATTTTTGTTCGGGCGCAGACCTCGCCGCGCTGCGCCGCATCAGCGAAGCGACGGTGATGGAAAACGTCGCCGACGCGCAAAACCTTGCGGAATTGTTCATCGAGATGCGCCGTCACCCCCGCCCTGTCATCGCGGCAGTGCGGGGCCGCGCGCTCGCAGGAGGCTGCGGACTTGCGACCGCCTGCGACATGGTGCTCGCGGCAGAGTCGGCGCAGTTCGGCTACCCGGAAGTGAACATAGGTTTCATACCCGCGATGGTGATGGCAATACTGCGCCGCTCCGTCTCAGAAAAGCGGGCTTTCGAGTTGATCACTCGCGGCGAAATTATAACCGCGCAAGCAGCGGCAGACGCAGGCATGATCAACCGCGTTTTTTCAGATGACGAATTTGACGGGGAGGTCGAAGCATACGTAATAGAGACGGCAAAAAAATCGGCTTCGGCGGTGAGCCTGGCAAAGAACCTGCTTTATCACATGGACGCGATGACGTTCGAGACGGCCCTTGAAGCAGGCGTTCAATTGAACGCGATCACAAGAATGACCGAAGACTGCAAACGCGGCGTCGAACGATTCCTGAAGAAATAAAGGCCCGATGAGCGCAACCGACACAAACAGACTTCCGCCGGGCATAAAAATAAGAAATGATCTGAAGCCGGGCGATGTCGGCTATATCACCTACCTGCACGGGACGCTGTACGCAGAAGAATACGGATGGGATTACACTTTCGAAGCGTATGTAGCCGTCCCTCTGGGTGAATTCGCCAAATCGCATAATGAGCGAGAGCGAATCTGGATAGTCGAAAAAGACGGGATTACGGCGGGCTCGATTGCAATCCTTGAAACTTCCGATCGCATCGCTAAACTGCGGTGGTTTTTGCTTCACCCCAGTCTGCGCGGGCTGGGGATTGGCCGCATACTCATGAATGAAGCAATCAGCTTTTGCAAAGACAGCAACTACTCGCAGGTTTTTCTCGAAACAGTCGCCGCGTTGACCGTAGCCGGGAAGCTGTACCGGTCAACAGGGTTTCAACTGACGGAAGAAAACACGCACGAGATGTGGGGCGCTGTGGTGACAGAGCAGCGGTATGATTTGTATCTTTGATGAAATCGCCGGTTAAATTTCATTACAGTTTGATTCATTCTCGAAAGATGAAATAAAGTATCGCGCCTATCAACAGCGCCGCCGCGCCCGCGATTGCCTGTGACTGGTTTATGCCTGCAAGCAGCCATATAGAGATGATTGCCGCGAGGGCCGGGATCAAAGGCCCGAACGGCACTTTGAATTTGCGCGAAGCGCCGGGCAAACGCCGACGCAGCACAGGCACTGCTAAACAGGTAGTCGCGCTGAAGAGTAATCTCGCTATCGCGCTCACCGTGACGAGCACGGCAAAGTTGCTGTAGAGCGCGACCGCCCACGCAGCAATCGCAAACACGATCACGGCTACATGAGGCGTTCGGTAGCGCGGATGCACGCGAGCGAGCGCGGCAGGGAATTGGCCTCCCTGCGCGAGCGCGTACAGTATGCGAGGGCCGACCAGCGCCAATGCGCTGTTGCTGCCGCTCGTTGATAAAATAGCGCCCGCCGCGATCATCGCCGCTCCGGCAGGCCCAAGAAACGTCCGCCCGGCAGAAGCGAGCGGCGTCTGATCGGTTGCTATACCTGCGAGCGTCCCCTGCGCGACTATCTGAATGAGAATGTATAAAACGGCAGTCAGCGCTATTGCTACGAACAAAGCTACGGGCAGGTTTGCAGTCGGGTCTTTGACTTCTTCGGTAGGGATTGAAGCGTTCTCGAATCCGCCGAATGCGAATATCAACACGAGGCAGGCTTGCTGGAGTCGGTTCATCTCCGGCAGCGCAAAAAAATCGTAACGGTTGCCGTCAACAAAGAACAACCCTACAGAGATGAACAGCAGCAGCGGGATGAGCTTTGCAATCGTTAGCGTGTTCACTACACGCGAGCCGTAACGAATGCCGATCAGGTTGATCCACGTCAGGCCGGCAAACAGTAACGTGATGGATAAGATGCGTCCCGCCCCCGCTCCCAGCGGCGGCCGGAAATATCCCAGATAAGAAGCGAACGCATTGCCGATCGCAGAAGCGGCGGCCAGCCGCGACAACAAGAACATCCAACCGACTTCAAATCCGATGAAGCTGCCGAATGCTTCCCTTGCGTACAGGTAAGGCCCGCCCGTTCGCTCGAACATGCTCCCGGCTTCGGCAAAGCAAGCCGCGATTAAAATAATCAGCAGAGCGGCGATTACGTAAGCTAGAGGGCTTGCCGCTCCGACCAGCCGCGCGACCGTTGCCGGAAGCGCGAAGATGCCTGACCCGATGGTGCCGTTCACGGCAATCGCGATAAGGCCCAATAACCCGATTGCGCGCAGCAATCCGGGCGCGGCCTTCTCTTTAGTATGAGCATTATTCACAATGCGTCGTTAAACATTGTTGAGAATACTGAGCGCCGTGCCGCTGAAAATCCTTTGCTTCTCGTGTCCCGGAATGTGCCAGTCTTCTATCGAAGTGACCGCGCGCTCGATTGAACCGAGCAGGTGCGGGTAGTCGCTCCCCATCACCATGTGCTCGGCCCCGACCATGTCGCGCACCATCGAGAGCGTGTAAGGGCTGAATGATACGGTGTCGTAGTACAGCTTTTTCAGATAGGTGCTGGGCAACTGATTGATGTTCACTCGGCACTCGGCAAAATCGCGATATCCGTTGTCGAGGCGTTCCATCAGATAAGGCACAGCGCCGCCCAGGTGGCCTATGATCCAGCGTATGTCAGGCAGTTCGGCAAACATTCCGGCAAAACACATTCGCGCGACCGCAAGCGTTGTATCGAACGGAAAAGCGACCAGAGGGCCGAGCACATACTCGTTGTAGGATTCAGGGTTTGCCGGAAGCATCGGATGCAGGAATATGCAAAGCTTCATTCGATTGGCTTCTTCAAAGAAAGGCCGGTAAGCAGGCGCTGTGAGCGCGCGGCCTCGTATGTTACTGAGAAGGACGACGCCGTTCATTTTTAATTCATCAATCGCTCGATGAAGTTCTTTAACGGCATCATCAGGTGCATCCATCGGAATTGAAGCGAAGCCTTTGAAGCGCGTCCGGTGACGCGCAATCAATTCTGCGTAAGAGTCGTTTATGATTCGAGCTACTTCGGGCTGGCGGCTTTCGTCGGCAAAAAAAATGTTCGGAGTCGAAAGCGAGATCACCTCCGTATCAATCCCGACGCGATCCATGTCTTCGAGCCGTTTGGCCGGGTCGGTCATCGGCGGCGTGATGCCGAAAAATCGCGCGCCGCGATGCGTTATGATGGTTCTGCCGGTCGGGTCTTTGTCGAAGGAGAACTCGGAATGTGCATCTCGGATCATTTGAAAATATGTTTCGGGGTAGTAGTGAGTGTGCAGGTCAAGCTTCATAATCTATTTTCAAGCTCCTTATGTGAAACCAGTCCCACATTAAATAACACGCCGCGCGAGTTTTCAATCCTGCTCAAAGTCGGATAATCTCAAATTTCAAATTTGCGATTCAAAGTCGAGGGTGCCAATGCGCAAAATCATTACGGGTTCGTTTCTATTTTTGCTTGTTGCTGTGATGTGCGGTCTGCCTGCTCTGCATGCCGCACCGCCTCAAATAAAATCGCGCGTGATAGTCGGAGCGATTGTCTTTGACGGCAGCGGGCGGTCGGGCGTTCGCGCAAACGTTCGCATCGTAGCCGACCACATAGCCGAAGTCGGACAATTCAGGCCGCGCGCCGGGGAAGAAATAATCGAAGCGCGCGGCCTTGCTCTCGCGCCGGGATTCATTGACATTCACAATCACTCGGAAGACGGGCTTGCTGTGGAGCCGGCGGCGGCGAGTCAGGTGTCACAGGGAATCACTACGCTCGCAGTCGGGCCTGACGGCGATTCGCCATGGCCCGTCGCCGATTATCTGGCAAAGCGCGCAGAGCAGCACATGGCGGTAAACGTCTTGGCATTCGTAGGCCACGCGACCGTGCGCGAGATGGTAATGAAAAACGATTACAAGCGAACCGCGAATGAAAAAGAGATAAGCGAGATGGTCCGACTTGTAGAGCAGGCAATGAATGAAGGCGCATTCGGGCTTTCAAGCGGGCTTGAATACGATGTCGGACACCCTTCGACTACGGAAGAAGTGATCTCGCTTGCGCGCGTAGCGGCGCGTCACGGCGGAATTTATATGAGCCACATACGCGACGAAGCAGACGATGCGATGGCCGCATTTGAGGAAGCCATTCGCATAGGCCGCGAAGCCCGCATCCCTGTTCAGATTTCTCATATCAAGCTGGGCACGCTCGGCGTGTGGGGGAAATCGAATAAAGTTGTCGCTATGATCAATGCCGCGCGGCGAAAAGGAGTTGATGTAACCGCCGACTGCTACCCTTATGACGCATGGGCTTCAACCATAACTGTGCTGATACCGAATCGCCGCCACGACGACCCGAAGTCAGTCGCAAAAGGGCTGGCCGATGTGGGCGGCGCGGCGAATGTGTTGATAACCCGATGCAAAACGCACGCGGATTACGAAGGCAAAACGCTCGAAGAGATTGCGCGCGAAAAAAAGACGACGGCAGTTGATGTTTATATGCAGATAGTCAAAGACGGCGGCGCAGGCGTGGTGTGCCGCTCGATGATAGAGCGCGACATTAAAACGTTCTACACGCAAAGGTGGGTGATGGTCGCAAGCGACGGCGGAATAGGCGGGCGGCACCCGCGCGGAGCGGGCACGTTCCCTCGTGTGCTCGGTCGCTTCGCGCGTGAAAAGCGATGGTTTGCGCTCGGAGAAGCCGTGCGCAAAATGACCTCTGCGCCTGCCGAGCGATTGGGGCTTGCGGATCGCGGGTTCATTCGCAAAGGGATGAAAGCCGATCTCGTTTTGTTCGATGCGAAGCGAGTGATTGACCGCTCGACGTTCAAGGAGCCGCAACTGCTTTCAGTCGGAATCGAGCGGGTCTTCGTCAACGGCGAGCCGGTGTGGGAGAACGGCAAATCTACGGGCAGGCTTCCCGGCGTGGTTTTGCGGAAAACGAAACCGTAGCCCGGCGATCAGGCAGGTTGAGTTGAGCGGCGGGCGTTGTTGCGTATGAACTCGATTATCTCTTCCATTCGCGCGCCGGGCGTGAAGACTTCGCTCACGCCCAGTTCTTTCAATCGCGGTATGTCTTCGTTAGGCACGATGCCGCCGCCGAAGATTATCACGTCGTCAAGCCCCTGCTCGCGCGCAAGCTCGACCACACGCGGAAACAGCGTCATGTGCGCGCCCGAAAGAATCGACAAACCGATGGCATCAACGTCTTCCTGCACGGCCGCGCTGACGACCATCTCAGGCGTTTGACGAAGCCCCGTGTAAATGACTTCCATGCCCGCGTCGCGCAGCGCGCGCGCAATAACTTTCACTCCCCGGTCGTGCCCGTCAAGCCCCGGCTTTGCCAGCAATACTCTGATTCTCTCGTCAGTCATAATATTTCCGTAATTGATCGCAGCTCAAAACGCAGGTTCCTGATAAATGCCGAACACCGGCTTGAGCGCGTCGCACATCTCGCCGAGCGTTGCGTAAGCGCGCACGCAATCAAGCAACAGCGGCATCGTGTTTTCGCCCGCGCGCGCGCCGTCGGCCAACGCTTTCAAAGTACGCTCAACCCGCGCGTTGTCGCGCTCTTCGCGCAGGCGCTTGAGCCTTTCGGCCTGAAGCTCGGCTACCGATTCATCTATCTGAAGAAGGTTAACCCCCGCAGACTCTTCTTTCATCACGTAATCATTCACACCGACGATGATCTTATCTTTGGACTCGACGGCCATCTGATACTCGTATGAAGAGTCTTGAATCTCGCGCTGCGGAAATCCCGCGTCAACCGCCTCGACCATGCCGCCGAAATCATCTATGCGACGGAAGTATTCGAATGCGCCTTCTTCCATGTCGCGCGTCAGCTTCTCAACGAAGTAAGAGCCGCCGAGCGGGTCAATCGTGTTCGTCACTTCCGATTCGTGCGCGATAATCTGCTGAGTCCTGAGCGCAATCAACGCGGCCTCGTCCGACGGCAGCGCCAGCGCTTCATCGTAAGCGTCCGTGTGAAGCGATTGCGTTCCGCCCAACACGCCCGCAAGCGCCTGAATCGCTACTCGCACAATGTTGTTCAGGGGTTGCTGCGCCGTAAGCGACACGCCCGCCGTCTGCGTGTGGAATCTGAGCGCCCACGAACGCGGGTTCTTTGCGTTGAAGCGATCTTTCATCACCTTGTACCAGATGCGGCGGGCCGCGCGATACTTGGCTATCTCTTCAAAGAAATCGTTGTGCGCGTTGAAGAAGAAACTCAGGCGCGGCGCGAAATCGTCTACGTCCAGCCCCGCGTTGATGGCGTATTGCACGTACTCAATTCCGTCGCGCAAGGTGAAGGCTAATTCCTGAAGCGCGGTCGAGCCTGCTTCGCGTATGTGATAGCCGGAGATGGAGACGGGATTGAACCTGGGGACTTCTTTCGAGCAGAACTCAATCGTGTCCGTGATGAGCCGCATCGAAGGACGCGGCGGATATATCCATTCCTTTTGCGCTATGTACTCTTTGAGAATGTCGTTTTGCAGCGTGCCGCCGACGCGCTTCCAATCCGCGCCCTGCTTTTCCGCGACTGCCAGAAACATGGCGAAGATCATCGAAGCGGGCGCGTTGATCGTCATCGAAGTCGTGACCTGTTCGAGCGGTATCCCATCAAAGAGCACTTCCATGTCTGCAAGCGATGAAATGGCAACGCCGCATTTGCCGACTTCGCCTTCGCTGAACGGGTGATCCGAGTCGTAACCCATCAGCGTCGGCAGATCGAACGCGACAGACAAACCCGTCTGCCCGTGTTCGAGCAGGTACTTGAATCGCTGGTTGGTGTCAAAGGCCGAACCGAAGCCCGCGAACTGACGCATCGTCCACATCTTTCCGCGATAGCCCGTCGCGTGAATGCCGCGCGTGTAAGGCGGCTCACCCGGAAAGCCAAGCTCCGTTTCGTAATCGAAATCGGGAATGCTGTTTGGCGTGTGGAGCCGCTCGACGGGAACAAGCGAGGTGGTGGTGAAACTCTTTTTGCTCTCGGGCATTCGCTTGAGCGTCGGCTTCAGCGTGCGTTCTTCCCACTCGCGCTCGGCTTCCAGCAGTTTGTTCGTCAGTTCAAAGGTGCTCATCAGGGTCTCCTCGAAGTCGTAATCACGGACGAGATATAAACTTGATGATACTTTCCTGTCACTGAGAGTGTCAACTTTGCGCCCCCCCCCAGGCCCCATCCGTTGACTGAATAGTCTCACGCTCTGTCCTATACAGCCGGCACGTGTATTGCACGTCTTTCGCTCGTTTCGAGCAAATGATTGCTTAACGTCCTCGTGGAGCTTTGAACGAACTGTATCGGGATAGCCGGACAGTATAATAACAAAACAGATTACCTTTTTTTCATACGCGAGTATTCTTTGTCTCACAACGCGCTCTTAATGTTCAAGACGCTTATTTAAATATCTTTCCGCAACACTACCTTTTGTAGAGTCTGAATTCGAGGACCGCTTGTAGAGTAATTTCCCGACAAAGAGGTTGACCATGCATCGCGCAACAAGAACGAATACGACGGATCTACGCATCGCACGGACAAGCAGGCAAAAAAGCCTGCTTTACGCCATTACAGGCGCGCTTTTCTTCTGGTTTTTGACGATGGGCTTTTCCGGTCCGATCAAAAAAGCGGAAGCGCAGGCCGGGCCGTCTATGACAGACCCGAACCTGCTGGTTGGAGCTTTGATCACAAACCTGACGACTCCGATCGGCATAGCGTTTCCCGCACCCAATCAGTATTTCATCATAGAAAAGAACACCGGAAAGGTTATGTACCTGGCCAACGGATCGCTAAATACTGTGCTTGACTTGGCGGTCAACAATGCATCAGAGCGCGGGCTGCTGGGCATCGCTCTTGATCCCGGCTTTTCGAGCAACCACTTTGTCTACCTCTACTGGACTGCTCAGGCGCCGGCCCCGCCGCCTGAAAACCCTTTCTTCCCTACGGAAATAGAAGGCTCCAATACGCCTCAACTCGGAGCCGATACGGGCAATATTCTCGCGGTGCCGTTGCTGGGCAATCGCGTAGATCGCTTCATCTGGAACGGAGCCGCGCTTACATGGGATCGCAATCTTATCCGTCTGCGCTCTTTTCAAAACGACGGAGCGCCCGACCCTCCCAATCAGGGTGATGCGGCGCAACCTCCGTTAGGCAATCACGACGGCGGAGTGATCCGCTTCGGCCCCGACGGCAAACTCTACATCATCATCGGAGACAACGGTCGGCGCGGCCAACTTCAGAACCTGCCGTCAGGCCCGACCGAAACGGGGCTTGGCCCGACAGTCCCGGACGATCAGTTCGGCGGGCCTCAGCCGGATAACGCGCACTTTACGGGCGTTGTCATCCGTCTCAACTCGGACGGCACTACCCCGGCCGACAACCCGTTCTTTGCTGCGGGGGCCGGCATCGGCGGCGAAGTCGGAGCCAATATTCAGAAGATATTCGCTTACGGCGTTCGTAACAGCTTCGGGATGGCATTTGATCCGCTGTCGGGAAAACTGTGGGATCAGCAGAACGGCGACGATTCTTTCGATGAGCTTAATCTGGTCGAGGCGGGACAAAACGGCGGCTGGGTTCAGATCATGGGGCCTGTCAGTCGGCTGGCGGAATTCAAACAGATAGAGACGACTCTTCCGCCCATGGCGCTACAGCAACTGAGATGGCCGCCTTCGCGTATCGCCGACACGCAGGCGGAAGCGCTGTCGCGTTTGTTCATGCTTCCCGGCGCGCATTACAGCGACCCTGAATTCAGTTGGAAATTCGCGTTGGCTCCCGCAGGGATCGGATTCCTGAACAGCTCGGCTCTGGGGGCGCAGTACTTCGGCGATCTGTTCGTAGGCTTTTCCGAAGACGAGCCTGAAGGCGGCCCGTTGTTCCGCTTCAAGCTGAACGCAGGCCGAACGAATTTTGATTTCACTGACGCGAGACTTGCCGACGGCGTTGCAGACAATCTTGAGAAGCACGATATAACCGAGAGTGAAAGCCTGCTCATCGGCAGGAACTTCGGAATCGTGACGGAGATCCAGACAGGGCCTAACGGTAACCTGTTCGTAGTGTCGTTATCGAACGGCGCGGTTTACCAGATATTCCGTCGCCCCGTCCGTGGGGGCTCAAGATAGGATTAACGAACAGATAAAACCCGGCAGCCGTAGCCCGGAAATGAGCACGGCTGCCGGAAGTTTAAGCCGGTCCCTCACTCATCGTCCCGGCATCATCTTCGAAGACTGAATGTGTAGCCCTCATATCAGGCATCGCGATGGGCTTCAGCGGGGATTGCTCGACTGTTTCTGATTGAGCAACCCTCTTTGCTCTTTCATCATGGTTGCGAGAATCTTTGTTCTAATCATAAGTTGATCTCCTGTTGAAAGGCTTTCGATTTTTACTGATTGACCTGAAGAATTTGAAACGCGATGGCGATTCTACAACGACTTCCGAGCGCAAAGTATCCGGCAAATCTCGGCGGAATCAGATGGCTGCGCCGGCCGCCGTTATCGCGCTCGTCGCGCTCGTCGCAGTAGGCGTATATGAAGTGGCCGTTCAGCGCGGGAAGGGCGAGAGCTGAGCGTAGGGGCGGTGCTGACGGGCAATCTGACTCGTCGAGGAGATAATCTGATCATCGGCGTAGAACTGGTGAGCGTCGAGGACGGGCGACAGCTTTGGGGCGAGCAGTACAACCGCCGTCAGGGAGACATACTCGTGGTGCAGCAGGATATATCGCGCGAGGTGACGCGCGGGCTGCAATTAAAGTTGAGCGGGGAAGAGAGCAGGCGGGTCGCCAGGGATTACACACAGAACACGGAAGCCTATCAGCTTTATCTGAGGGGGCGTTATTTCTGGAACAAGTTCACGGACGAAGCGATGATAAAGGCTATTGACTATTTCCAGCAGGCTATTGATAAGGACCCCGATTACGCGCTCGCTTACGCGGGCCTTTGCGATTCCTATAGCGTGCTCGGATCAAATGGGCCGATGTCCCCGAAAGAGGCCCTGCCAAAAATGAGATACGCAATCAGGAAGGCCGTTGAGTCGGATGACAAATGCGACTCTAGGTGAAAGCGACAAGGCATTCCTCTGGTTAGAGAAAGCATATGACGATCACACCCCCTGGTTGATGGAGCTTGGGGTCGAGCCGGCCTGGGATAATATTCGATCCGATCCGCGCTTTCGAGACTTACTGCGACGCGTCGGACTCCCGCATTAAATAGTCGGAACTATTAAACAGTCGGAACTATTCGGCAGTCAACCATCCGCGAGCCTCGTTATCGAACGGCGCGATTTACGAGATATTCCCTCGCCCTGCTCGCGGAGACTTAAGGTAGCATTAGCGGACATCTACAGTGATACAAAATCCGGCAGCCTTGCTCACTTCCCGGGCTACGGCTGCCGGAGTAGCCGAGCCGGGCGCTTCAATTTGCGGCATAAGCATTGCCTTACAAATCAATGAAGGAGGTCATTCATATGAGTGCAAACACACAAAACATGACTCAGCCGACTAGGGTAACGGTTGACGAAGTGATGGAGAGGATGAATCGCGGCGAGGAACTGCAATTTCTGGATACGCGCAACCCGAAGGCGTGGAGCGAAGCCGATACGAAGCTGCCGGGCGCGATTCGAGTTCCTGCGGACGAAGTCGAACAGCATCTGACCGAGCTTAAGCACGACCGAACGATTATCACTTATTGCACCTGACCGAACGAAGGGTCAAGCGCCAGTGTGGCGCAGAAGTTGATGGACGGCGGTTATAAGAACGTGCATCCGCTTTACGGCGGCTTCAATGCCTGGGTCGAAGCAGGCGGCCCGGTCGAATCGAAATAACAGCCGGGTTACTCGACATTCGGTTTTATGAAGCGGTCAAACCATGCGAGCATTCGCGTGATTTGATCGAGGCGATGAGCGGGCTCGCGCAGGCCGTGACCTTCGCGCGGGTATCGCACCATCACCGTCTCTACGCCGCGCCGCTTCAAACCCATGTACATCTCTTCGGCCTGCGTGATGTGAACGTCGTTGTCCTGCTCGCCGTGAATGAACATGGTCGGCGTCGTTACGTCTTTCACGTAGCGAATGGGCGAATACTTCCACAGCAGATCATAGTTGTCCCACGGGTGGCCTTTGAACTCGACGTGAATCAAATCCTGATAAAGCGACGTGGCGTAGAAGCTGATCAAGTTGCTGAGGCTCGCCGAAGCGACCGCGACTCTGAATCGCGGCGTCTGCGTGATGACCCAGTTCGTCATGAACCCGCCGTAGCTTCCGCCCGTCACGCCCAGTTTATTCCGGTCAAGCCAGTTGTATTTTGCCAGAGCGTAATCAACGCCTTTCATCAGGTCTTGATAATCGCCGCCTCCCCATTCGTTCACGCAACCGTCTGAAAATTTCTGGCCGTAGCCGGACGAGCCTCGCGGGTTCAAATAAAGCACGGCGTAACCGCGCGCGGCATAGATTTGATTCGTCAGATTGAAGCCGTAGCCGTAAGCGCCGTGCGGCCCTCCGTGAATGGTCAAGATCATCGGGCACTTCTTCCCGGCCGGCAGATCGGGCGGCTTTATCAACCAGCCTTCGATCTCCGCCCCGTCGAAGCTCTTGAAGCCGATTCTTTCCGGCTTCGCGAGATTCCATTCGGCAATCACATCTTTGTTTGTAGTCGTAAGAGCGCGCATCTCGCCGCCCGTTGTTTTCGCGCTGAAGATTTCGGCCGGAGTCGTCTCGTCCGTGCGCGTGAAGGCAAAGTTGCCGCCCGCGACGGTAAGCGAGCCGATTTGATATTGCCCGTCGAGCAGGGGAGTGACAGCGCCGCCTTCGCGCGCCACCGAATATATGAGCGTCTTGCCGTGATCGCCTGCCAGAAAGTAAATCGTATTGCCGTCGGCAGACCATTGCGCGGAACCGGCGCGGCGGTCAAGCGCGATGCTCACTTCTTTCGGATCGGTTCCTTTGCGGTCAATCACCCAGACGTGAGCGTCTTCGGCGACGCTGTCGATCGTCGTGATGTTTCGCTTGGTCGCGGTGTAGACGATGAAGTTTGCATCGGGAGACCAGACGGGCGAAAACTCGACGCCCGCGGTCTGCGTTATTCGCCGCTCTTTGCCTGTCTTTACTTCGACCGCGAATATGTCGTAGTTGAGATTTATGTCCGGCTCTTGTTCGCGGTTCGATAGAAAGACTATCTCGTCGCCGAGCGGCGACCAGTTGATGGAATGTTCGTCCGCGCGCCCGCGAGTGAGCTGACGCGTGCTGCCGTCGGCAATCGTAGCTATGAAGATGTGCGAACGAAGATTGTCTGAAAACGACGTGCGTGTTTTGTATTGAGCGCGTGTGATGACGCGCGGGTCTATGGATTCAGCCTGGCGAGGTTTTTCTGCCGCGACGAAAGCGATCTGCTTGCTGTCGGGCGACCAGCAGAACATCTCGCCCGCCTTCGACAGAAAGAAATTGCTGCGCTCCCACGGCGCGATCATGCGCGTTTCGCGTGACGCGACATCAACTATCCAGAGCGCGGATTTGCCGTCGCGGTTCGACGCGAAAGCGATCTTCTTTCCGTCGGGCGACCATCGCGGCGTAGAATCGTTCGCTTCGCCGGTCGTCAGTTGTGTGGGCTGACCACCGTCTGTCGGAACGAGCCAAAGGTTGGATGTATAGCTGTTTTTCTCGCGATTGATCGAAGAGACTATGTAAACGACGGTCGCTCCGTCGGGCGACACGCGCGCGTCGCCCACGTCTTTGACGGCGAACAGATCATCAGGCGCAGGAGCGCGTTTTGCCTGAACGACAATTGCCGGAATGATTATGATCGCAAAAGCCAACGCAAGACGTTTTTTCATAATAAACCCCATTCATCCTATACCGTGTTGAAGTTCGCTGTCGTAGTCTGTCGGCTCTGTTGAGACTTGCTCGCCTCGAAACGCCATCTTGATAAAAGGCGGGGCTACGAGCGTCGTCACAACGGCCATTGCGACTGCCACTCCATAAAGCGTACTGTTGCCCGTCATCGCGAGTCCGATTTGGGCGACGACTATTCCGACTTCGCCGCGCGGTATCATCCCCACGCCGACCTGAAGAGCGTGACGTTTGCCCATGCTCAATGCGCCAAGCCCGCAGCCTACAAACTTTGACAGCACCGCAAGAAGGAGGACTATCCCCGAAAGCAGCAATGCTTCCAACGAAAGAAATATTTTCAAATCGAGTTTCATCCCGATGGCAATTAGAAAGAACGGCGTCAGAAACTCTGTGAGCGCCTGTGACTGGCTGTGCAGTCTCGTGCCGTCTGTTGATTCCGAAAGCGCAACGCCCGCCAGAAAAGCTCCGATGATCCCCGCTATGCCGATCAGGTTTGCAACCGCTGCAAGGCCGAAGCACAGCACCAGCGCAAAGATGAACAGAGAGTGATTTATCTTGAGGTCTCTGACAGGCTGCTTCACGCGCTTGACGATGCGTGCTCCCACAGTGATCGTGAACAGAGTGAATCCTACAGCCAGCACGGCCGTCAGTGCAATGTGAAGATAATTCACGCGGCCTTCCGCGAGACTGCTGACGACCGCAAGCACGAGCAGACCTATCACGTCATCAATCACTGCTGCGGCAAGTATGACCTGGCTTGCCCGCGCAGTGATCAATCCCATGTGCGACAAGACCCGCGCAGTTATGCCGACCGACGTTGCGACCATCGCCGCGCCCAGGAATATAGCTTCAATCCACGTGTATCCGGGCCACAGCGACAACAACCCCCATCCCGCGATAAACGGCACGATGACGCCGAGCACCGCGACGACGAGCGAAGTGCCTCCGACTTTGAATATGTCGCTTGGGCGAGTTTCAAGCCCGACCGTGAAGAGCAGGAATATGATGCCGATTTCGGCCAGCGCATCCATCACTTCCGTCGGCTGCACCCAGCCGAGCACGGCCGGCCCTATGATTATTCCTGCCAATATCTCGCCGACCACGGCCGGTTGACGAATGCGCTCGAACGCTTCGGCCATCAGCTTGGCCGCAACGAGCGCGATGAACAGCGCAAGCAGAACTTCGCGATGATCCGCCGCAGTGTCGAGCCGGAAAAAGTTGAAGCCGGTTATTCCCACATCTTTTCCTGTTGATTGACCACGTCAATATAGTGACATACCCGATATCGAAGCAAGCACTGCCGGCCGCTCAGAACAATCAGCGTCGCTTGAGCGTAGCTTGATAGATGGCGGCCTGACTGTTCAACCGTCCGGGCTGTATAATCATTTTGAAATTATGCGTTATCAACCGAATTCAATTCTTGCAATAGACGCATCGCCGTTCGGGCGGTCAATTGCCTTGCTGCCCATCGTCCGGTCGCTGAGGGCCGCGCTTCCCAATGCCTACATCGCCGTCGCCACCTCAACCGGGACGTGCGAGTTACTGACGGCCGTCGGCCTCGCGGATGAAGCGATTGATCTGGGCGTCATCAAATCGTCCGACGGCGGAGCCGGGAGCGCCGTCAAGAGGTTTGCTCAACTATTTCAACGAGCGCGGCGCCGCGATTACGATCTGGTGTTGGATTTTGCGCCGCGACTCGAAACGCAGATGCTTTCTCGGCTGGTGGTGCGCGCGCGCACGATCACGCCTTCGCGTCTGCCTCACGTGATCGAAATGCTGCTTGGCGGTTCAAACAAAACACCTGATTATGAAAACGTCCTCAAACAGATCGGAGTTAACGGCGGCGACGCGCGGCTTGCCGTCTCGTTGCCTGATGAAGAGCACGCGCAGTTCGAGCGGCTGCTTGAGCGAAAAGGCTCGCGCGGAGGCGAACCGATCATCGTGCTATATGCGGCTGGAAACGGATGGCCCGTTGAGTCGTTTGGCGAAATCGGCCGGCGGCTCGCCAATAACTTCGGCGCGCGAGTCGTCGCCGTCGACGAGCCTTCGGATAAATCTTTCACGGAATCGGCCGGCGCTTTGCTGCCTGAAACGGCCATCAAACTCGCGAGCCCGCGCGCGCTTGAGCTTGCCGCCGCCATCGCCCGCGCAAGCCTGATCGTCACGGACGAGCCGGGACTCGCGCGGATGGCTGCCGATATGGGAACTCCCGTTATCGAGATCGCCGAAGCGCGCGGCAAATCACGTTTGGCAAAACCTCATCGCGTGGTTCAAGGCTCGTCGCGGGCGCGCGTCGGGACGGATGAGGTTTACGAAATCGCCTGCGAGGTGATTCAAGACAGTCGCAGCGCTTCATTATTTCACAGCTGAAGTGAGAAACTCGACAATACTGTCAGGGGGTTCTCGACTTTGAAAGATTGTTGTATAATCTCAAGTGCAGGGTCTAAGTAATTCGCACCGCATCTGAAATTGAGTAGCATAAGGCATTCTTAAAAAATCTAAGGAGGGGCCATGAAAAACCTACTCTTGCTGGTGGGAGTGATTGGACTAGGTATCGGGTCTTGGTTCATCTATAAATATCTGTACCCGGCGACCGGCGTTGCTGCAGACAAATCTGATCTGTTAATCGGCGGCGCTTTCTTCGTAGTCGCGCTTGCCTGTTTATTCGCCTTCTTCTATCAGAAATTCAAAGAGGAAGGGGATCAGGATATAAGCATCACCAAGTTCTGATGTCCCAGACTGAGATTTGAAGGCGGCAAGGGACGACATCAGGTTTGGCTGGCTCTAAGCGTTTTAGCCAGCCGGTATTTCCTATTGCCGTTTCAAAGTAAAGTCTGCTTCGGCCGTCACGCGTTTGCTTTTCAAACAAACCCGCAGCGCAAGCCCGTCTCGCGCTGCGCCTCGCGTTGTTACCTTCAACCCATTATAAGCATTACTTGCCCGGTGGTGGAGTCTTACCACTTGCTGATAGAATACAGATGAAGGAAACGAGGCTTGGATTCTACCGTTATGTGGACTATTGTGGGCTGCCGTCCAACTTCATTTTGGGATATAGGTTTGAATGAAGATTTGCGCAAGTTGCGGCTCACCCGCGCCACCTTATGATCGTCAGTGCCCTCATTGCAAGGCGCAATTAAACGATTTAACCGACAGGCTCACGGGCACAATCCTCGACGATAAATACCTGATCGAACAGCGGCTCGGCTCGGGCGGAATGTGCGACGTCTATCGCGCGCGGCACATTACGATGGATAAAGAGATCGCCATCAAAATCCTCAAGCCGGAGCTTGCCGCCGATCCAAAGATAGCCCAACGCTTCGAGCAGGAAGCGCGAGCCGCCAGCCGCGTGCGCCATCCTCATGCCATTGACGTGACCGACTACGGCATAGGCGCGCACAACACGCCGTACCTTGTGATGCAGCTTGTGGACGGCCGGACTGTGCGCGAGTTGATCGCGGAGTACGGACCATTCACTATCGAGCGGGTTGCAAACATTTTGCGCCAGGCGAGCGCCGCGCTTGAAGCTGCGCATTCCGTCGGAGTCATACACCGAGACATCAAGCCCGACAACATAATTATCGCCCAGGTTGACGGCGCAGACTGGGTAGAAGTAGTTGACTTCGGCGTCGCCAAGATTCAGGAGGATGTGAACCGGCGCGCGGCCCTGACGGGAGCAAATTTCATTATAGGTACGCCGCGATATATGTCGCCCGAGCAGTGCGAAGAGAAACCCGTCGACGCGCGCAGCGACATCTACTCTTTAGGCGTAGTGGCCTACGAAATGTTGACCGGCGATGCGCCTTTCGACGGGAACTCTTCTACGCGCCTGCTGATGGCTCACGTTGCCGAGCCGCCGCCTTCGCTCAGAGATAAGCGGCCTGACTTGTCGCCCGAAGTAGAGGCGGTGGTGATGCGGGCGTTAGAGAAGAACCCGGACCTCAGGCAGCAGAGCGCAGCAGAGTTTGCGCATGAGTTTGAAACGGCGGCAGGGGTCTTTGATGCAGGCCGCGCCACTACGGCCTTTTCTCGCATCAGTGTACCGCTCGACGAGATAGAGAAAGCGCTCGAACCGCTTCGCCCGACAGAAGAAGAACCGGATGACGAAGAGACGCTCGTGCGGAGCAGAATGACTTCTGCTTCGGAAAACAATGCCGATGCCGAATTACCCGAGGCCATATCTTACGAGACAAATCGCAACGAATATCGCAACGGGGCAAGAGGCGAAGATGCCGATTTATTGCCGAGCGAACCGAGCCCGCACGACCCGCAAACGCAGCAGCAGCCTTATATCATGCTGACGCAGGCTCGAAGGCCCGGGAGATACCAAAACGCCGTCAGGCTTTTCGGTTTGCTCGCTTTTATGATTGCGCTCGGTTTTGTTGCGTATGCGATCTTCGGCAATCGCTCAAAGCCTGCGGATTCAAATGCCAATCAAGCCGGGGAATCTACGCCCTCGCAGGATTCGCAAACTGAAAGAGCGGCAAGCAACTCATCACCGGCTAACAGGTCTTTGCCTACGAATACGACTCCTGCGCCCGGAGAGCCGACCGAAGCGACTACGAAACCGGACACAGGAGAGATACAAAAACAGGTGCAGACAGTCATATTAAATGCATGGGGCGCTCTGCAAAATCACGACCTGAACGGCCACATGAGTTACTACGCGCCGCGGCTGCGAACTTTCTATTTGAAAAGCGACGTTGACCGCGCGACTGTGCGCTCGGAAATCACAAATGCGCTGTCGTCGTATGACGGCATGAAATTTCGTTTCAGAAATATCGAGGTACGGGTTGACCCCTCGGGCAAAAGCGCCATTGCCACTTATGATAAAGCATGGGACTTCACCGGCCGCCAGCCGTGGTCGGGTATTGTGCAGGAAAGATTATGGCTGGTGAAAAACGGCGGCCGCTGGCAGATTAACGGAATAAGAGATTTGAAAGTCTACAGGCAGTGATGATGTTGGATCGTGATTTGAAATAGTCCCCGAAGGGGATGGATTTAACTCATCACTCACTACTATCTTCTTAGTTCACCGGCTGCATCGGCTATTCTTCTGACGCCTTCTTGAATAGCTTCAAGCGAGTTTGCGTAAGAGAGTCTGACATATCCTTCGACGCCGAATGCCGAACCGGCTGTGAAGACTACAGCTTTCTCTTTGAGTAAAAGCTGCGCAAAGTCTGCCGATGTGTTCACTCGCCCGCCAAACAACCCCTCGACTTTCGGCATAACATAGAATGCGCCTTCGGGCATCAAACATTCTATGCCGGGGATTTCATTCAGCGCAGGCACAACCCAATCGCGGCGGCGCCGATACTCGTTTATCATGGAATGCATAATCTCCTGCGGCCCGGTCGCGGCTTCGAGGGCGGCCATCTGCGTGATCGAACTCGCGTTCGAGGTCGAATGGCTTTGCACCTTGAGCATTGACTCGATCCACTCTTTCGGCCCAAGCCCGAACCCCAGACGCCAGCCCGTCATGGCGTGCGATTTGGAAAACGATCCGCAAATCATCACACGCGACCGCAGCTCTTCCGGCAACTGGCCTGCCGTAAACGGGACTGCCGGCGGGTATGCGAAATAGAGATAACATTCATCGCTTATAACCCAGAAGTCGAGTTCTGCGGCGACCTCTACTATTTTGCGAAACTCATCGGGCGGAATGATTCGGCCCGATGGGTTATTCGGCGAATTAATTATCAGCAGTCGTGTGCGGGGCGTCGTATGCCGGCGCACCATCTCTGCCGTCAGGTGAAACCGGTTCGGCTCCGTATTTATGAAAACGGGACGCGCGCGGAGGAATTTAGCTATCTCAGGGAACGTGACCCAGTAGGGCGAAGGGATCAACACATCATCGCCTTCGTTGACGAGCGTCGCCATAGCGTTAAAGATCGCTTGTTTGCCGCCCATAGTCACGATCACCTGCGAAGGGTCGTAGTTTGCGCCGAAGTCGCGCGCCATCATCTCTACAATCGCTTTGCGCAACGGGGCGATGCCGCCCGTCGCGGTGTAACGCGTGAAGTTTTTTTCGATCGCCCTCTCGCCCGCCAGCTTGACGTTTGACGGGGTAGGGAAGTCGGGCTCGCCTGCGCCCAGATCAATCAACTCTTTGCCCTCGGCGCGCAACCGTTCGGCCTCCATCAAGACGGCAAGCGTCGAAGAGATTTCCATGTCCGCCACGTAGCTTGATTCTTTAAACACCACCTTACTCACTACTCGCTCCTTCCACCTTGTTTCTCGCGCATTCGCTGCTCGACCGATTCAGGCACCAGCCCCGTGATCGAGCCTCCCAGTTTGAAGACTTCCTTTGTGAGCCGGGAACTGAGATAAGAATACTCCTCAGCCGCCATCAGGAATACGGTCTCAACCGTCGGTTCGAGCCTGCGATTCATCAGCGCCATCTGAAGCTCGTATTCGTAATCCGAGACTGCGCGTATGCCGCGCACGATGACCTGCGCTTTTTGCTCTACGGCGTAATGCACAAGCAGCCCTTCAAATGTGCCGACGCGCACATTCTTGCAGGCGGCGGCGGCTTGCTCGATCATTGCGACCCGCTCCTCGGTTGAAAACATGGGATTTTTTTCCACATTGAGGAGCACAGCAACGATCACTTCATCAAAGAGCCTGGCCGAGCGCTCGATGATGTCGAGGTGTCCCATGGTAATCGGGTCGAATGATCCCGGATAGATGGCGCGGCGCGTCAATGTTCTTCTCCCAAATATGATAAAAGCGCAGGCTTCACTTAAGTTGAGGCATACTAGCATACAACAGTTGCCCGTTGCCAGTAGCCGGTTTTACACCGACGAACAACGAACTACTGACGAGCGTCCCGGCCTTATGTTATATTCAGGCTTGCGGTCAGGGCCGCATCGAATTTTTATGTCTTGGGCCTTATCAATAATCATCCCCGCGTATAACGAAGAAAAAAGAATCGGGCCTACTCTCGACCGGATTCTCGAATTTCTCCGGCAAGCGCCTTATCGCACGGAAGTCGTCGTCGTTGACGACGGCTCGAAAGATGATACTGCGGGAGTCGTCGCTCGCCGCATCAATGACTACAGGGAAGCCGGTCACGGCCTGCGCGTTTTGACCAACGATCCGAATCGCGGCAAAGGCTACAGCGTCCGGCGCGGCGTAAGCGAAGCGTTAGGCGACATAATTCTTTTCACCGACGCCGATCTTTCATCCCCAATTACGGAAGCGCCCAAGCTGATTGACCCGATAGTCGCCGGGCGTGCCGACGTGACGTTCGGCTCGCGCGCTTTGAACCGCGAGTTGATAGGCGTGCACCAGCCGTTTATGCGAGAGTTCGGCGGCAAGGTCTTCAACCTGTTTATGAGAACGATAACAGGGCTGAAGTTCAAAGACACCCAATGCGGCTTCAAAGCTTTTCGCCGCAAATCGGCTCGCCTGGTCTTCGCGCTTCAACGGATCGAGCGATTCGGCTTCGACGCTGAAGTGCTCTACATCGCGCAAAAGCAGGGGAACCGACTGCTTGAAGTTCCCGTCGAATGGAATCATTGCGAAGGCGGCGAATTGCAAAGCAAGCTCAACTATATGCGCGACTCCATGAATATGTTCGCCGATTTGATTCGCATTCGCGCCAACGACATCTCGGGCCGCTACACCGATTCATCGCCTGAAATCGAATCCGCACAAGGCGCCGCCAAACGGCAATGACCCGGTAAAGAAATAAAATAAATGATTCGCCTCAACGTCAAGAGAGACAGAATACAACTGCACTCCTGAATTACTTAATATCAAAGCGTTCTCCGTAGAAAGCTCGAGCTATAGACACAAAAAAATCTCCAAAGAAGAAGAATGGGAACGTGAGATCGGCAAAGACACCTTAAGAGGCGCTCTTTTCCCCAATAACCTTGCGGATGATTTTCAGGTAAACTTGTATGGGTTATTCAGCGATATTATATATGAGGTAAAAACGCTATACGAAAATCGAGAGGCTGAAGAAAAAACCGTCTCAAATTTTTTCAAAACGGATTTGAAATACAGAAATGTTATTTTGAAGCATATTATTTCCAGGTATTATCAGAACCCTAAGAAGGCAAAAGAAAGAGAGGACTACCTGAGTATTTTTTCGTAATAGCAAATTATCTGTTGCCTATATGATAGGTGTTGAGAAGACTAAAGGAACGTAGAATGTTCAGCCCTAAGCGCCCGGCATCACCCAGCCCGCGACGAGCACTAAAAGAACGATGAGAAACTTGCTTCGCGCGCTCCGTTTGACGCCGTTGTTAGACGCCGCTCTCCAATTCCCTCACCACACGCTCCACTAATTCTCAGATGAAATATCCCCATAATAAGTCCATTATTTCTGACTGACCGGCATTTTGAAGACAGCGTCGTCAACGACCGCGTTAAGTCTTATATCTGTGAACCTGCGCGTCGCAGTAGTAAACGCGGCAAGGCCTGACGTGCGAATCGTGAACGGCAACTTTATGCCGCCGACATCTCTGTAGTCCTCAAAATCCACCTGCTCGGGAAGGGGCGCGAGCATCGTACTCGTCGTTGTTATCCTGCGCATTAGCAGGCCCGTTTGCGCGTCGAAGAAGTATTTTCTGGTCGTTTGGGGACCAGTCGTGACGGCTATCACATAAACATCGCGGTCACCCAGCTTTTCCAGGCCCAGCGCTCTCATCTGCTCAGGTTGCTCTGCCACTTTGATGGCGTGGTACAGCGCGGCGGTCAGCTTGAATTGCTCCATCTCGGCGGCGGCCAATTGCCTTGTTGATCCATTATTGCTTCTGACCCAGCCGACTGCTCCATCAAGGCCTTGCATGGTGATACCTTGCGGTGTCGTAACCTTGACCAGGTATTTGTCCGGCCCTTTTATCGTTATTTCCTGCGCCGTTGGTAGTATTTGCTGCCAAACAGCATTGGTCCTGCCCTGAGACCTTTCAACGATACCCGTATAGACGATCGTCTTAAACTTCGCGCCGGCATCCTGCCCCCCGACAGCCTTGATGTAATTACTCAAGATTTGTTCTGCGCTCAGTGGCGCCGGCTCCTTGCGGTCCGTCCTCGGCAGAGTAAAGTCTACCGGCGGCAGCGGCACCACTCGCTCGACGCGAGTCGTTCCGCGATGACACGAATAACATGTTATTTTCTGATCGCCGCCGAAGCTTGTCTTATTGATCTCCAGTACCATCTTTATCATCTCTCGCCCGCGGATCTTTTCAGTTTTATCGTCACGTTCATAGAGCCATATGTCACGGCCTGTCTTGGGGTCTGTTCCCTGCGTGACATGGCAATAGTCGCAGTGAACGCCCAGCGAGTCTCCAATGAAGTTCATAACTGGAAAGAGCTGCGAGTCGGGTAATCCCTTCAGCACTTGAATATTCTTCCGCACTTGCTCGACGGTCTTCTCCTGTTGCGAAACCTGTATTACGGCGAGCCCATTTGAAACAGGGTTGGCCGGTCCGCTTGCGCTAGTCTTCGTGTTAGAGCCGTAACAGATAATTAGTATGAAAGCCGGTACCAACACGAACAATAGATTCCTGACCCGACGCCTATTAATCCGCTCTATCATCATGCCTCCTGCTATGTCGATTAAAGATCAGCCTGCCGGTAGAGATTAATACCGGATGCCGCTTATATATCATGAAGTAATTACCTTTGTCCTGATTTGTGTGGGATTATAGTGACCGATTCACTAATACTTCGATTCAAGGGCAATGGATTTCCAGCGGCAGGCGTCTAACGCCTGGGTTGAACGGGCGCGTTGCTGTAGACTACGCAAGTCATGTGAAGTGTGATAACCGCGCTCCGGTCGAACCCTTTGTTGGACGCACCTTTACGCGACTATACGCCTCTTTATTACTTTCACCCCTGTGAACTCACCGGGCCAAAGCGCCACTTTATAATGGTCATCTCCTTCCAACCCGTCAGTGCTCAATATGTCTAAGTCCCCGTAGCAAACTCTTGCCCTGTAACTACCGGGCTTTATCTCTATCCGTGCTGCTTCATCCGGGTCATCCATAAGTCCAGCTATTATCATTGCCCCGGAACTAATGACAATACCGGCCTCCGCAATATGGTCCCACCGGTTAAAGTCCTCTTCAGGCTCCGAGTCGCGGACCTCAACATCAACAGGAACGGTCATATTGCGGGCAGTACCGATTTGTATTAGCCCCGGCACGATGCCTAGCATATCTTCAATGCATTGCTCTGACCAATCCAACTGTGGGACTCCGTTATATGCCTCATCGCAAATGTAGAATTGGAAATAATCTGCAAAGAGATCGAAGTGATAATTCTCCATGTCGGTATCCAATCACAGCCCTGCTGCATCAGTGCATCTAACGCTGTGCGTCAGCGAGGCCGCGCATAATACTCAAAGATAAGATAAGAAACTTGATTCGCGGCCTCCCCTGCATGCGCGTGTTAGGTGCCGTTGTCAGTGCTCTATTATCTGTCCGTCCGTAACCTTTCCTTCGGCATCAAGAACGAATGTTAATGTAACACTATCTATCATCCTTATTCCTAAATCGTACTCGATCTCATGCCTTTCACTCTGATCGTCCGGCCCGCCTAGTTTTTGCCTTACTTCGTCTTTATTTCGGCCTGTGAGCGTGTTGGAATTAATCAGACTTCCAACCATCTTCAATCTATCAGGAGGCTTACTAACCTTCCATAGATGAGGATCGAACTGCAACTCATCTTTCATCTCTTCATCCGGACCCACAAGGCCATGACATACAGCTGGTTTTTCAACAACACCCTCTTTGAAGTATACACAAAGCTGCGGATGTTCTAGGAACACGGCTCCTGTTTGCGGGCCGGGAGGAGGCGCACCGCTCAGGCTGAGGTTATACATCCAGCTATCGTGCTCATAATCCGGCGGACCAAGAATTTCCTTGAGTTGAGCAACAGTCATTCCTTTTCCGTCATGCTTGTTGAGAAAGTCTTTAGCCATACGGCGGCGTTGATCTTTAGAAGCAGATTTCCAGTTTGAGACTGTGAATTCTTCTTCGATTGGGGTGAGGCAATTTAAAGAGAAAAAAAGGAGAATCAGAGAAATGCTTTGAGCTGTGACTTTTTGCATTCTATTCTTCATCGCTGTTCGAACTGCTTGCTCGCAGGCACCTAACGCCCTACATTAGCGGGGCCGCGCGCAGAACCGGCATTCATTCAAACCGTCGTTCGCGGCCTCCGTTGCACGCATTTGTTAGACCGATCTGGTGTCGCAATCAACATGAGTTTGCCTCTTTAGAGTTTTTCACTTACCTGTGCTGATCCCTCAATCATAACCCCAGACCTACCGGGGCTCACCTACTACTATAGACACCACTCTTCTATACAACTCGTCAAACTCTTGCTCCGCCTCTTTGCTTACTATATCAGCTTGAATTCCTCCCCCTAACTGAGGCCCCTTCATCTCTAACCGCTTTCCAGTCCACAACGTCACTTTCAAATCCTTCAATGCGCCATAACGCCCTTCGAGAGTGACTTGTTCTTTTGAATCCGACGAGGAAGAGGAGACTTCGTGGAACCCTTTCATCAATAGATCCTGCTTAAATTCATTAATGCGTTGATTGCCCTCGTTAAGTTGATCTTGCGTAGCTACGGTGGAGGACATGGTCGAGCCCTTGCCGTAAGATTTCTCCCCGGAACAGCCGATTGCAAGTAAGAGGCAGGCAATCAGTGCGAAAACTCTTTTATTCATATAGCTGTCGCCTCCTTTTTGATCGGTCTAACGCCCGGCATCACCGGGCCGCGCACATAGAACTGAAAGGATCCATGCGAAACTCACTTGCGCCGCTCCGGTGCATGTAATTGTTAGGCGCACTTGTGACGATCAGGCTTCAGGCTACCCCTCATTTATGTATTCAGCGAGGATTGACTGTTAAAGTCGTACTAGTCGATCCAAAAAGCTGGCTTGTAAGTGTTGGGTTATTCGTAGACTCTTGAAACCTCCGTATAGCTTTTATAGTTATTTCAGGACTTTCTTTGAACATCTCTAAATGCGCAGAAAAAGCTCCAACCAGCCCGCTAAAACGCAGGTAGCGTGAGTTTTCTGTGAAATATGGCACACGATATCCGTATCCCTTCTCAAATCTAATGGATTCAAAGTACCGCGGGTCCTCGGCATGTACATGCCGCAGTGCTTGACAATACTTATAGATAATAAACTCATTCCTCTCAGGATTTTTCTTTAAATACTCTTGATAATCCGCCCAATGAATAATTACACCCAGAGCAAGTCTCACCCCCCTTAAATCGTCGAAATCAGCGTCTTGCTCAATAAATTCGCTGAGCACCACCGTTATTTTTTCCCGCTCACTTGGTATACGTTCTACTAAATTACTCAAGTCTTGAATTAGAAATGAGACTCTCGCAGCACTTTGCCCCTTATCGCTGGTCATATTAAGCAGTTGGTCTATATCGCTACGTATCTGATTCAAATCTCTTATAACCTGCTCCTGCCCCCTTGCTATACGATCCTTATCCTGCTGTACGAAGAATTGATGAATTGTAAATACGAGGCCTCCCAAAGTTATAAGCGTTGTGATGATTGGAACAAACGATACGGCACTAGCTGCAAACCGGTTCTTGCTCCGCAAAGCCTCGATTTCAAGCTCAAGTTTGGTTAATTGTGCAACTTCTAAAGAAGTAGTCGAGTTAGGGTTGGGGTTCGACTCTGCCATTGCTGTTGCCTCACCTGTCAAGATTATTACGCGATAGGCAATACGGTCATTCGATGTGGTCATAAGCGATCCTCAATGCTGCCATTCTTCCTTTCTTTAATAGAGCGTTGAAATTCCCTTGGCTAGCCTTGGGCGTTGTGAAGTTAAAGACCGCCTTACTGGTGGTTTTGAGCGCCGCTTCCAGTTTGGCAATCGGTTTAGGGGATAATAGGATCACGAGTTCTTCACGCCCTAAATCGCCGTGCACCTCAAATTCAAGATTATGAGGCTGATCAGCCAGGACTTTCGTCCCCATATCGCGGTTTATGATAAAAGCTCCCTTCTTGGTAATATTTATGAAGTAAATGTATGCATCCGTATTAACAATATAATAAACTGTGATTAGTTCACCTGATTTGAAGAAGATTTCTTTCGAAGCATCTATGCTTAACCTGTCCGTATCACTACCTTTGTACAGCTTAATCACCAACTCGCTCGCTTTCGGGAGCTTTATGTCACGTGTCAGAACGCGGTTGCGGGCTTGCGGCTGCTCCCGCTGGCTTGCTGCATTAACAGACGCCATATTTGTAAAAAGACATAGGCAAATAAACGTGATATTCATGATTTTCCAATACCTCCTGGTGAATTCTCGATAATGGCTGATGTGCTCGTGGCCATTGATCGAGTAACGCAAAAGTCTATAACCCGTGCATACTATAGTTTCGCGATGGTCAGGAAATCGTCACCTGACCCACCATTGATTCTACTAGCAAATCCATTGTGCGCCGAACGCTCCGCATCACCATGCGCGCGAGCGGCTCTCAGGAACCGACAAGAAATTCGCTTCGGCGACTCCTGTGCACGTCGTCGTTAATGCCTCATTCGCGACGATGACCAATTCACGAATGTCTTCACCAGCATTCAGACGTTCCCATGTAGCAGCTAATAATTGTTGATACTTTGCTGCCCACTCTAAAACAGGTGCTTCATACTTTTTTGGTATGTCGCCTGCCGTTCGTTCTAGTGTATCCACTGCTTATGATGCAGAATATTGCTGCTTATATTCAATGTGAAAGTGCGGGCGGGAATGATTATGCTCCGGGCGCATTCTCACTTTCGTATGCCCTAGCCGGAGCAATAACGCTTTGATCTCACTAGCGCTACCTTCGGTATAAAGATCAACTAAAGCGAGGAGTTGCTGTAACTCATTTACGCTGCCATCGTCTATAGAATCTTTTTCTGATTCACCGAGCCTTTCTTCTTCAAGGCGTACCTCCTTCTCAAACTCTGCGAGCTGTTTTTCGTCAACGGCATGGCCTTGCGACCTGATATATCTCAGATATGTTACCCGCTGCCTCGTTATATCAAGCACGAAGCGCCTGATATTTTTATCTGAAGTTTCTTGCTCCATTGTTTTCCTTACTCTTCAACGTCTCAAATAAGAGGCATAACGCTCCACATCAGCGAGGCCGCGCTGAACACTCAGATGAACCATGAGAGACTCGCTTGCGCGGCCTCCGTTACACGCGCTTGTTATATTGCGCCTCAAGGAGCGGGTACATCTTCTTTGAAGTTCTTCAGCCATCTATGAGAGTATTCCCTATCGGATTTGGAAGTGCTCTCGGCAGGCTCGGGTGACGCAACCCTGCTTTAGCTGTTTTATCTCCTCCTCAGGTAATTTCCATGCCTTCCCCAGCAGCAGAGACTCTATCAGGTTCACCTCTACCATACTCTGGATGATATTCGTATCGGTGCCGGCGGCGTCCAACTCCGCACCGCGCTTGCCCCACTCTTTCACCCAGCGACCCAGCCGCGCCTCGATCAACCTTCTGTCCTCGGCTGGCCCGTGCTGCGACATGATGTAAGCCGCTGTGCTTACCGACTGCGGGTCTTCGCCCTCCAGCCGCTTGCGCAGCAGGTCGCCTACGGCTTGAGTATAGTTTGAGCGGGTCAGGTCCGTGAGGAAAGACAAATCTTGTCCCGGCCCTAACTCCGCCAGCGCCTTTTCGATCAGCGGTATCGCCTGTGTCTCGTTGTAGCGTGCAAAGTAACCCAGGAGGCTCGCTCGCGCGTCCTGCGGCCACTTTGCGCCCCAGGTTTCGTACACCTCCATCAGGCCGTCATAGATTGCAGGTGAGGCGTAGCGGGCAACCAGCAGCGCCTTGTGTCGGAGCAGGACTAAATCGCTCTTCTGTCCGAGCCTGCGGACCTGTTCAAGCAGTGCCGCGTCGGCCTCCGGCAGGGTCTCATCTTTCAGCGCCGTTAACACGTCGAAATCAACCACCGAAGCCGAGTCGCGGAGTTCAGCAACAACGAACAGGCGGGCACGCTCGGGGTCCATTTCTATCAGACGGTTCAGCGCGGACGCGCGTATGAGGTATCCCTGCGGCTGACGCTCCTTCGTCAGCATCCGCTCAAGCGCAGGTTGTATCGAAGGGTCGCGCAACTGGTCCCAGTACACCCTCAGCAGGTATTCCTGATCGAACGGGTGCAGGCTGTCAAACTCCTGAAGAAGAATCTTACGGACACTGCTTAACATCTGAGCAGCCCGGCCCGGCTCCTTCGGCAAGTTCCCGAAGACCGTCATGGCTGTCGTCGTCTGACTCTTTCCCGCTCGCTTCGGGAGACTTGCTGACAGTTCCGTGACATATCCCTCTCGAATCCCTGAATAGCGACGTTGCTCCTGGTTCCCCGCCTCGGCTTCAACAAAACGGCCGGCGTTCGGAGGCCCTATCCCCTCCTGCAATGCCCGCAACTTGGTCAGCGTTTGCAGCAATTCGTGGGTGGCCGGCGTGTTTGGGTCTCGCAACGCACCCTCCAACAGCCGCACGACGAGTGCTTGGTCTCGCGCAATGAAGAGTCCGAAGTAGATGTTCTGGAAGTAATTCCCTGAGCGCCCCTGCGAGGTAAAGAAGCGCCGCACCTTCTCGCGCGTTGAGACCTCTCCTGAGAGGTAAGAAAGATCTTCGGAAATCTTGAACTCTTCCTTCCAGTCTCTTGCCGCTTCGAGTAGCGCAGACAAGCGTCGAACTTCCTGTTCCTCTTCCGCCCTGCTCATCAGTACAACTTTAAAGCTGATTTCGTTAGTCGTCAGTTGTATCGGTGGGCTAAACGCATGAGGTTGCCCCTGTCGTGATACTCTGCCCGTCTTCACCCGCACCGTATACCTGCCCGGATGGTCGAAGCGGAACCAGTCGTTGAGAGGCAACTCGACCGTCGTTGGGGTGGCCGTGATCTTCTGGGCCGAAGAGTAGTCCGGTGAGTACCTGTGCCCGCCTGAGTATTCGTCGAGCCAGCGAGACACGCCTGCGTCCGGTGACAGCAAGACCTCGTCTATAGGGTGAGCCGGCTTCGTCGTAGTCGTGTCGATATTGTAGCCGTCCCGGTCGGACGTGAAAGAGAGAGTAAGGCGGATCGCCTCGCCTGTTCGATAAACGCTCTTCCCGCCGGCCGGCGAAAGTCGGACTCGCACATCGTGTCCGGTGTCCTGGGATAGAGCCGAAGTTACAAACAAAGGCGTGAAGATTACGATTAGGAAGTATGGCAACTTGCATTTGATCCATCTCATAAAGTTTGATCCCAAGCTCAGATATCCTATCATCTACGTAAAGCAATATAACGCTATGCGTCAGCGGGGCCGCGCCGTGCACTCAACCAACTATAAGAACCTCGCTTCGCGCGCTCCGGTGCATGCGGTTGTCGGGCAGCGGCCATCATACCTTATGATCGTTTAAGCCATGAAACTGTATTTGCTTAAGATTCAAGGCTGAAGAGCCTTCTACCGGCTCGATAATATAAACAAGTCTTTTCAACGGCTGAATATTTGTTGCAAACCAATCCATTATTGTAACGGTCTTAGCCGAAAGATTCCGAGGCGGAGGTACTATCAATGGTCCTAGAGGGCCAGTTGCTTCTGTACGATATGCTGTGAGTCCTTCGGCTACTGCTCCCGCAACAAGATCAGAAATTGAAGCTAAGTCCTCAAGTTGTCTAGAACCATCATCTGATTTTGTAGTCCCGCAACGTAAATGGCGAAGGTCATGCTGTAGGTAGTGACTGGTTATTCGAGCAGTAACATCTGTCAGCTCACGTAGTCTGATCTCGTTCGCAGCTATTTCATCTTCGTCCGTAACCCAAAGGACATCCTGATGTGGGGCGGTAAGTGCGGTCATAAGATGTTCGTCGGTAATGGCGGAAAGGGTGGGCTTACGAAGCGCTACCGTTGCTATACTTCAGGCCGCTCGGTGACAGGTGAAAAGTGTGCGGGCGGCTCTACGCTTTTGCGCCGCGCCGATGATCGCGTGTGGTCGCTCATTGAATACATGATTCAGCGTCCGCAGATCATCATAAAAGCTCTTGAGGGGCAATCGCGGCAGGGCGCTGATAAGCGGCTCACAAATGACCTTGAAGCAATAGAGACAAATCAAAAAGACTCAGGCAGGCATAAACAACCTCGTCAGTCAGCTCGCTATCTCTCAGGATGAATCTGTGATTGAATTGATTCGGCAGAAGATTGCGGAATCAGAGGAGAGAATCAAACAGTTGAAGAGTGAAGCGGATGAGGTCGCTTTGAGGATACGGCCGCATGAGACCGGCAATAACGACGCACGCCAACTCGCAGATTATTTCAGGCAAGTGAGAAAGCGGCTTTCAGAGTTTGATTTCAAGCGCAAGCGCATGCTAATAGAAGCTCTCGGCGTCAAAGTGGTTTTCAATCGGGACCGGAAGACTTATAAAGTTACATGGCGCTTTGATCCGAAGACGGCAAGGCTGACAAATCAGGATCAGGAGTTTGCTACATGCCCATCAACAGCTATTCAGGGAGTAGCTACATTAGACTCAACGTCAATATTGATCACATTGCTACCATCAGGCAGGCGCGACGAACGTTCGAGCCGAGCCTGGTGACGGCTGCCGCGCTTGCAGACCTTGCGGGCGCGAGCGGCATCACCATTCACCTGCGCGGCGACCGGCGTCATATCCAAGACGAAGACGCGCGCGTGTTGCGCGCGGTCGTTAAGACCCACCTCAATCTTGAAATGAATACTACCGAAGAGATGGTGGGTATCGCTTGCGAAGTGAAGCCGGACGCGGCGACGCTTGTGCCTGAGCAGGCAAACGAGATAACGACCGAGGGCGGACTCGATCTGGTGTCGCACGAGGAAGAGGTTCGACAGGCAACCGAAGCGTTAACCGAAGCCGGCATCCTCGTCAGCGTATTTCTCGACCCGGACCTCGCCCAGATTGAAGCCGCGCACAGAGTCGGCGCGAAGCAAATCGAAATATGCACTGCGCGATACTCGGAGCTGACCGACCCGACAAGACACGGACAAGCGAGCGAAATTGAAGCGGAGCTTGAGCGCATAAGCGAGTGCGCCAATCGCGCAGGCGAACTGGAATTGCTGGTCGCAGCGGGTCACGGGCTGACTTATAGAAACGTCGCCGCCATCGCCGAGATTTATCCGATCGAAGAGTTGAACATCGGCCATAACATCGTAGCGCGCGCCGCGCTGGTCGGAATGGAGCGCGCCGTGCGCGAGATGATCGCAGCCGTTAACGGACGACTGATTTGAGCGTCGCTCGGGAGAAGACCGCATGAGAAAAGAAAATCGCTCGATCAGAATGATATTTGCTGTTCTGATTTCCGCCGTGATGACGCCGGCAGCGGCCGCGCAGACCCCGCTCAAGGTCTGCCCTAACCCGGCTTCGCCTTGTAAGAGCAAGCATAAGAAATTTGAAACATACGACTTGCCTTTTCTGCTGCCGAAGACGATCAAGCCGAATGTTACTTACCGGTCATCTCCGTTTTTCGCGGTCATCCTTAAAAACTGGGGTGACTCTGATTGCGACGGCGGAGAGTACTCTACTGCAATCGAGCGGTTTCGCCTGCAGGCGCAGAAGTCATTTCCTGATCGCAAGGCGTTCGCTGATAATATGTGCCCGGACATGGGAGCTTTGGGATATGTGATCAACGGCAAGCCTCACGTCGGGGCTTTTGTGGCCGTCTATGCGGGTGAGACTCAAGCGGAAGCCGATGAGGTCCTGGCTAAGGCAAAGGAAAAGTATAAGGGCGCTAAAACGGCAAAGATGCGGGTCAGCTTCGAGCGTATCGAGCAGTAAAACAAAAGCCGCGCGATTAAGGTAAATCGCGCGGCGGAATGGTAAAGAGAAAACTCATCATAAAGGGAAAACTCACCGTGACTAACACTTAACCTCACATTAAGTACCAGTCCCTGCATCCCCTCAACTCGCTCGGCAGACTCTTTGACAATACGTCGAATGCCTGCTCCACTTCTTGTCTACAAACCTGCTTCGCCTGATTGATGAGACACGCCGATGCTTATAGCAACTGCCGAGCCGGAGCTAAATCTAATGTAATCAATATTGCGCGAGGCCGAGTGGGGAATCTCTCCACACCGCAAAACACCAGACTGTGTTCACACGCCACAAGAGCGGCGGGCGGAAATTTAAGCCTTCAAGTTAACTGCCTACTGTCTCGGCTTGTAGCTCGTCAGGTTGCGCGAGCGGTCGCGGTGGCGTTCGACGGCAAGCCCTATGAGGCGATCTATCAATTCGCTGTAAGATATGCCGCTGGCTTCCCACATCTTTGCGTACATACTGATCGAGGTGAAGCCGGGCATCGTATTTATCTCGTTTATGATCACTCGATTCGTTTCGCGCTCGACGAAGAAATCAACTCGCGCCAGCCCCGACCCGTCAATCGCCTGGAAAGCTTTGACGGCATCGCGCTGTATTCGCTCCAGGATTTTTTTCGGCAGTCGCGCGGGCACTTCCGTTCTCGACGTAGTGTCGACGTATTTGTCTTCGTAATCGTAGAACTCGTGGCCGGTTATGATTTCGCCCGGCAGGCTCGCCGTCGGGTGATCGTTGCCGAGAAGGCTTACTTCTATTTCGCGCCCGACGACCGCGCGTTCAACTATGATGCGACGGTCGTAGCGCGCCGCGTCGTTTATGGATGCGCGCAATTCTTCTCTGTCCTTCGCCTTCGAGATGCCGACGCTCGAACCCAAATTCGCGGGCTTGACGAAAACAGGAAAGCCGAGCTTCCGGCTGATCTGTTTTATTATCGCCCGCGGATGCGCTTCCCACGACGAGCGAAGAAGCCACTCGTAATCTGTGACGGTCAGCCCGGCTTGCGTGAACAGTTGTTTCATAACAACTTTGTCCATGCCCGTTGCAGAAGCCAGCACGCCGCAGCCTACGTAAGGCACGCCCGCCATTTCCAGCAATCCTTGAATCGTCCCGTCTTCGCCATACGTGCCGTGAAGGACAGGTATCACGACATCGAGCGGTTCGCTTGTGCCCGCGTCGAGTCGCGTCAATCCTTGCCTGGTCGGGTCGCCGATGATTGCTACCTGCCGGTGATTGTTTGAGGCCATCACTGTCCGAGGCAGCATGGCCTTTGCGTCGCCCGATACGAGCCATTTGCCCTCTTGAGTAATGCCTATGGGGACGACCGTATAACGGGATTTGTCGATTGCGTTGATTACGGATTCGGCCGACCGCAGTGATACTTCGTGCTCGCCCGAACGACCTCCGAAAATAACGCCGACCCTCATCTTTTTGCCCAAGTGTTTCCCCCTTTCAAATTTGATGTTTCAAATTTGAAATTTAAGATTTCGAATCTCCTGCCGGTTCACATGATTTTTTTGCCGAGCGCTGAAAGTATCATCTCGACTGCAAGCTGCGCCGTCTGATTCTGTGTGTCGTAAAGCGGATTGACCTCTGTAAGCTCGACTGAAAGGACGCGTGACGAATCTGCGATCTTTTCCATAGCCAGATGGCTTTCGCGGTAAGTCGCGCCGCCGCGTTCGGGCGTGCCCACGCCGGGCGCGTAAAACGGATCAATGAAATCCATGTCCATCGTTACGTGAATGCCGGCCGTGTTGAGCGAGGCTATCTGTATGGCCTCTTCCACCACATCACTCATGCCGCGCTCGTCCATCTCGGTCATCGTGAACACGCGAACGCCGAGCGATTTAAGCAGTTCGCGCTCGCCGGGATCAATGCTGCGCGCGCCGATGATTGCCGTATGCTCAGGCAAAACCTTTGGCGCGAATCCCGCGACGTGAGTCAGCTCTTTGACCCCGTATCCGAGCAGCGCGGCCAACGGCATCCCGTGAATGTTTCCGGAAGGAGTTGTTTCAGGCGTGTTGCTGTCTGCGTGAGCGTCGAGCCAGATGATGCCGATTTTTTCGCGGCGCTTGCGATAAAAAGAACTGACCCCCGCGACGCTGCCAATCGCTATCGAATGGTCGCCGCCTAGTATGACCGGAAGCGCCTCATCTTCGAGCGCGGCCTCTACCATCTCGGCCAACTCTTCCGACGCGGCAGTGATCTCGGGCAGGTAACGCGCCCGCATATTGGTTTGAACGACCGCTTCGGGAGGATGGACATGGACGTTGCCCGCATCGGTCACTTCATACCCCAGCCAACTTATCGCCTGATTGAGCCCCGCGATGCGAATGGCGGACGGCCCCATATCAACGCCGCGCCGCCCCGCACCCAAATCCATCGGCACCCCTATTATTTTTACCTTCTTTGCCATAATACCTCCGACTCATTTTCCCATCCCCGTGTTCCAGTGGCAAGACAGGTGCAAACGCAAAAAAAAGAGGCCGCTTTGCGCAGCCTCTACAATTCTTACAGGAGGATTACGGAACAAACTTTAACTACCGGCAATGACTTCCGATTCTGAATCGAACGTGAATCCGTATGCGCTCGCCTGACCCGCGACTTTGATCGCAGCCAATATCTTCGGCACATAATCGCGAGTCTCTTTCGGCAAAAGCTGCTTGTCATACAGTTCCCAGAAATTCGCGCGGCCGTTCTTCACAATGGCGTCCATAACGCGCGGCTCGCCCGAATTATAAGCGGCCATCGCAAGCGCCCAGTCGCCGAATATTGTGTGAAGGTCGCTTAAGTAAGCAGCCGCGACGCGCGTTTGCTTCATCGGGTCTGCTCTTTCGTCATCTCCGCTTGCGACTCTAAGCCCGTACTCGGTCGCGGTCTTTGGAATGAACTGCCATATCCCGCCTGCGGCTGCCGGCGATACTGCTTTGGGATTCCAGACGCTTTCGACAAGCGCGAGCCATACTAAATCTTCGGGCACTCCTGCGCGCCGGAACTCTGCACGCGCCATCGCCAGATAAGAATTGCTGCGCTCGATGCCGATGGTCATTGTTCTGCGGCCGCCTTGCGTCGCCGTGTAGTAATTCACCCACCGCTCAATCGCAGGATTCATGTTGTAAGCCATATCGCCTACGGTCAATAGCACCTGCGCGGCATCGGGGGGCGAAACATACCCGTCAGGGACGGGCAGCGAGGGCGCAGGAGCGGCTGCAATCGCGGCTTGCGCGACCTCTTTTAAGCCATCGGGCGGAGCCGGGATTTGCGCGTCCTGTGATGCGGCCGATATATCGGTTTTTGATTCCGAAGGCGGATTGATTTTTCGCTTCGCCTTGACGACGCGAACGCCCGAGCCTTTCTCGGGCTTGACGGCCTCGCCTTTCACGCGTTTCGCAACACGGCTGTAATAATCGGCCAGGTCTGAATCCATAGCCGCAGCGTCTGCGAGTATGTTTATGGCTTTGTCGAAATCGCTGCGTTTGCGGCTGAGTCCGCGCGGCGCGACCTGCTCGGCCGTTTCATCGTCAATCGTCGCCGTCATTTGAATCGGTGAGCTTTTATGGAAAGACGAAAACAACAGCGTTACTGCTCCCATCACAGCAGTCGTGATAACTGTCGAGACCAGCTTTTTTACGATCAGTTTCTTTGAGGACACACCATCCGAACTTGAGGACGAAATACGATTTAGCTTCATTGACACTCCCATCCTGTAATGCCGGGCAAGCCGGGTCAGTCAATCATTTCAGCTGTTTATTTATCGGGATTTCGGGATATGAACTGCGTTTCCCTGAGGTTGAATTCGTTTAAGAAACTGCAAGCTTCCACCCTTACCCTTGTTCGTCATTTAGGCAACCTTCGAGGTTACATATCAATATTATCAGGATGGATTTTCGCCGTCGAGATGTGTCAATTCATTGCAATAGAATCGCAAGAGAGAGCGACCGGAAAGCCGGAAGGGTTGAGCAATCTCGCCGCTTCCTGTAATAGTTTCAGACGATGTTTGGAATATTGAAATCCGGAATCAAGCTCGGCGTCGGCTGTTTTGTGACCGTAGTGCTTTTGGTCGCGCTCGCGGCCGGAGCCATCTATTATTACTGGGTCAGAAAACCCGCGCCAAAACCGCGAAACGGCAACCGTCGCGCAGCTGTGGTCTTGAAGAGTGGAAAATTGATGAGTAGTTACGTCTCGTCCGAGTCTATCCACTTCTTCAGAGACGGCGCTTCATATGTTGAAAATTTTTCTAACAGGCCATCTGCTTCTGAATCCGTTAACACGACAGAGCGATACTCAGGCCTTACAAAGCGTTCGGCTACCATGTGATTTAAAAACGACAACAGCCCGTCATAGTATCCTTCCACGTTTAGAAGCCCGCAGGGCTTACGATGCAGTCCCAGCTGAACCCAGGTGACTATCTCGAAGAATTCTTCCATAGTGCCGAAACCGCCGGGCAGCGCGATGAAACCGTCCGCGAGTTCCGCCATTAACGCCTTGCGCTCGTGCATTGAACCGACAACACGTAAGTCTGCCAGCCCCGTGTGCGCGACTTCTCTTATAACCACTGCCTCAGGGATTACGCCTATCACCTCGCCGCCTTCAGCAATCACCGTGTCGGCTACTGCGCCCATTAGCCCGACGTTTGAGCCGCCGTACACAAGACCGAGACCTCGCCGCACGAGCGATGCGCCTAATGCCCGCGCGGCCTGAATGTAAGATGGCCGAGTACCATTACTCGACCCGCAATAGACGCAAATTCTTTTCATATGGTCTAACTAAGCCACAGCCGTGTTTGGAGCGAAGCATTATATGGCCTTGCAAAGAGCCGCTGCTTCGTAAACATCAATACAATCAGGTTTAACGTTTTGTTTTTCGTACTTTCGACGCCGCCTTTGGCTTTCCCTTTTTAGCTTTTGTTGCTTTGACGAACTGCACCTCCGAGGGATCAACGGATGGAGATGGGCTTGGTGCAGTTGCGCCGCGAGGGGCGATGTGGATTTCGGTGTTTAAATCCTCACGGTATCCACCATCTATCCACATTATTCGATTAGACGCCAGGCCGCCTTTCTTTACGAGGTAATTCTTAGCGCGCAAGGCGCGGGTTTTTGCTATCCCTTTGACGGAGCGGCGTCCTCCATAAATTATTAAGTAACCGACCGCATTCGGGTCACTCTTCAACTCAGTAGCGAAATTATCGAGTCTCGACTTTTCATCTGCAAAGGAAACGTCTCCGTATTCATCGAACTTTCTTGCAGAATCGCCTGCCTGAAATGCGGCAACCACGTTTTCGGCAAGGACAGCGATTATTAACAATAAAAAGACTTTTTTGGCGGTTTTCATCTTCACACTCCGAATTAAAATATAGTGTAGAGTTTCTTAGGCTAACTTGTGTGCAGCCTTTTCGCAACGAGATGTTACTATGCGTGTTCAGTCACTCTTCTTTGTGCCGATCAACTGCATCGCTTTCGCGGCCCGCCTCGCTCCGAACCAAAGTCTGCGTAGCCGTCAAGACAGATCATAACTCGGCGCACGTTGGGAAATTGCTTGAGAGTTTTTTCTATCGCCGCCGTGAACCTTCCGGGAGCCATATCGCCGGGCCAGCGCGCCCACCCCCTGCGCGTTGTGCGAAGGCTAAGGTGCGCAGTCCCTCTCGTAATCACCAGTCTTTTTATTGATAGATATTCCGTGTAAGGCGCGTATAAGCCTTTGCTTTTTTCTTCCGCCGTCGGCCCTACAATCAGCGCCTTCATCGCGCCGAGAGCGGGCGAGCGGCCGTCAACCATTCGCGAGACGGGCTCGATGCAAAAAAGATTATCGTTGCCGCAATCGGTTTCTTTTGAAGAGCCCAGATAAATACGAACCTCTTTTTTAGCGGGCCGAGCGTCTACGTTAAAAGCTGCGATGTTCAACAAGACGGCAAAACCGAGCAGTGCAATGGCGATTTTCATAAGCCTACAATATACGCGCAGATCAGTTCGGTTTCAAAACGAGATGCTGTAGCTCGCGCCCGGATTCTTGCCTTGCGCGAGCAGGAACGTAAAGACATGGCGGCTTCCAAGGGCATAAGTGAAAGTAGGATGAACCTTCACGCCGTCAAAAATAACAAGCGACGAGAAGTTATCCGTCCAATTAACGGTCAACCCCGCGAGCGGCAGGAAGCGATCTTCGTGCGAGCTATAAGCGACGCCGACGTAGGATGCGATGGGCAGGTCTACTATCTGTGAAAGATTTTTGCTGAAGGTCGCATAAAGCGACCTGCCGCTCGGGGTGCCTATGCGATCCGAGCTTGTGCCGAATATAAGCGCCGGCCTGCGTTCTGTTTCAGTCACGGCGACGAGGTTGGCTAATAGCCCGACATCATCGGCTCGCGGATTATATTCAACGCCTATCGAAAATCGCGGGTGCAAGCGATACGTCAATGTTGTTCGCAGGCTCGCGCGGGGTATCTGATTGCTCAACGCTCTTACGGCGAACGTCCATTTATGCGATTCGTTGTTTTCAGCCCCGCTCACGGCGCGGCCCTCTCCCGGTCAGAGCGGTCAACTCGGCACGCTTGAAGCCTTGCTCGACTTTTCGGTCGCCGCTGCGATTTTTCCTTTCGCCTCTTTTTCAGCCGCCGCAAGCAAGGCATCCAGTTGTTTCTTCAACTCCGCGAATTTAATTATGCCCTTATAGGCGGCAACGATTTTGCCGTCGCGCCCGACGACTATTGTTCCCGGCAGTGCGGTGCCAAGCCCGAACCTGATCATGTCTTCGGCGCTCGCGCCCAGCCACACGGGGAAGTTGAGTTTCGTATCCTTGATAAACTGTAAGACTTTTTGTTTGTCTTCAGCCGTGTCGGCCGCCGCGCCGATCACCTGCACCCCAAGCGCGGCGTATTGATTTTGAACGGCCGCCAGGTCGGGCATCTCTTTGCGACATGGGACGCAGTAAGTAGCCCAGAAATTCAGCACGACGATCCGACCTCGGTATGCGCTCAATCGTTGCTCAACTCCGAACAGGTCTTTTAATGCGAGTTCCGCGTCTGTGCCTACGGCATTAATCTCCGGCTCGGATTCCGCGATTGCGGGCGCAAGAATGTTGAGCGCGTCCACCTTGACATAAGATTTATCTTTCTTCGTGCCTGTCGTGCCCGTTATCTCTACGCGCTTGCCGATGTAGGAAAGCCAGTTCTTTCCCGCCCGTTTATACTTTCCCGGTTGAAGCTCGTAGAACGTGAATCCTCCGTCCTTGTTTGCGACTGCGAGCAATGAAGGGTCGCCGTTGGCAACACATTGCGCCGATTTTTCAAGATCGGCGCGAGTGCCGAAAGGCGTGGTTTTTCGGTCTGCCTTCACCCAGCAATCTTCGCAGCAAATAATCTGGCCTTCGAGCTTGACCGCGTTCTGCGCAGGGGCGGCCGCGCACACAATTAAGACGAAAGTAAGAGCCGATAAAAAAAATTTCATGTAAAACTTCCTCAAATCCATTTCACCGCAGAGGCGGCGCAGAGATAGTAATAAAAAATTCTCTGCGTAATCTCTGCGTACTCTGCGTCTCTGCGGTGAACCTTCCGTTCCATTTTACCAGATGTTTACTCGCAAGGACTCGGGCCGGGCTATCGAAGCCTCTCCTTCGCAGCCGAATGCGCTCAAAAATTCCGGCATATTCGACAACGGGCCGAGCACGCGAAATCGCGCGGGCGAATGCGGATCGGTTGCGATCAAAAGGCGCACCATCTCCGGGCGCATATTGCGCCGCCACCCTTGCGCGAAGGCAAGAAAGAAACGCTGCTCTGCGGTGTAGCCGTCAATCTTTTCAGGGCGCGGTTTGCCTTCGAGCGATTTCTGCAGCGCGAGGTATGCGATCTTCAACCCGCCGAGGTCGGCTATGTTTTCGCCCATCGTCAGCTTGCCGTTGATGTGAAGCGTATCAATGGCGACGTAATCGTCATATTGCTTTTCCATCAACGCCGCTCTGGCGTTGTAATTCTTCTCATCCTCCGGCGTCCACCAGTTCTTCAGATTTCCGTCGGCGTCGAACTGGCGACCCTGATCGTCGAAGCCGTGCGTCAACTCGTGACCGATGATGCTTCCTATCGCGCCGTAGTTGGTCGCGTCGTCGGCTTTCGGATCAAAGAACGGCGGCTGCAATATTCCGGCCGGAAAGACTATCTCGTTGAAGTTCGGATTGTAATAAGCATCAACAGTCGGCGGCGTCATGCCCCACTCGGTTCGATCAATCGGCTTCCCGATCTTTTTCAGATTGCGCTCGAATTCGAATTCGTCGGCCTGCATGGCGTTCAATATATACGAACCCGTGTCAACTGCCAGCCCCGAATAATCGCGCCACTTGTCGGGATAGCCGATCTTGACGGCAATCGCGTCGAGTTTTCTCAAAGCCTGTTTGCGAGTCGCCTCGCTGATCCAGTCCAGGGCCGACAGGCGGTCACGCAACGCGGCCTTGAGATTTGCGACAAGCGCTTGCGCGCGCGACTTCGCTTCGGGGCCGAAAGCTTTCGCAACGTAGAGTTGGCCCAGCGCTTCGCCCATGCCTTCGTCCGTTGCTTGCAACACGCGCTTCCATCGCGGCCGCAATTCTTTGGCCCCGCCCAGTATCGTGCCCTTGAAGCGAAAGGCTTCGTTTACAAAAGGCGAACTCAGTTTATAGTCGGCTGCGTTGATCAGGTTCCATCTCAGATAAGTCTTCCAGTCGGTGAGCGGGACTGTCGTTATCATCTTGCCGACTTCTTTGAAAAACACCGGCTGCCCTACGTTGATGTCGCCGGGATTGGCCAGACCGATGCCGGCAAAGTAACGATTCCATGAATAACCCGGCGTCAAAGCGTTGACTTCGGCCAGTGTCATTTTGTTGTAAATGGCATTCGGGTCGCGCTGCTGAATATTTGTCATCGAAGACTTCGCAAGCCGCGTTTCCACCTCCATCACCGTATCGGCATTGGCCGCCGCTTGCTGAGGCTTGTCGCCGAGCAACTCGAACATCTTCGCCACATGCTCGACGTATTGCTTACGAATCTCTTTCGACTTGTCGTCTTCTTTGGTGTAGTAATCGCGGTCGGGCAGACCCAGTCCGCCTTGATAGAGGTTGGCGATAATTCGCGTGCTGTCTTTGAAGTCCTGATATGCGAAAAAGACGTAGCCCGGATAAATATTGTGCCTGTGCAGATACGCGATTTCATCCTGAAGACTCTGAATATCTTTTACGGCAGCGATGCGAGCGAACTCTTTGGCAAGCGGCGCAGCCCCTTCGGCTTCAATCTTGGCTTCGTTCATGCCTGTGCGATAAAAGTCGCCCACTTTGCGAGTAACGCTTCCTTTAGGAGCGCTTGTATCTTTGGCTGCGTCTTCGAGGATTTGATGAAGAACTTCGAGATTCTTTTCATACAACTGGCTGCCCGCCCCCCACGAGGTACGGTCGGCGGGGATAGGATTTTGTTCGAGCCAGTTGCCGTTGGCGTACTGGTAAAAGTCCTGGCATGGCTTTACGTTTACGGCAATGCTTTTGACGTCAATGCCTTGCCCGCCGGGCTCGGATGCCTTCGACTGAGCGAAAAGATTTGCGTTCGCCATACTTGTTGCGAGCAGCAGGGATAAGATTGCAAAATTCAACCCTCCGAGCTTATTCATTATTGACTCTCCTTGTTCTACTACATTTACTTCACTCAATTGGGACTTGAGTTCCGGTCGGCACACTAACCGGTTAACGATTCGCTTGAACGGCAGGTTCAAGGCTTCAGCCTGTAGAGCATTCGCGGGAAGGGAATCGTCTCGCGTATGTGCTCTATGCCGCAAAGCCAGGCCGTGCATCGTTCTATCCCCATGCCGAATCCACCGTGCGGGAACGTGCCGTACTTGCGGAGATCCAAATACCAGTCGACGGATTCTTCGGGCAGGTTGTGCGTTTCGATCTGCTTTAGCAGGTAAGACAAATCTTCCGAACGCTGGCCGCCGCCGATGACTTCGCCGTAACCTTCCGGCGCCAGCACATCAACCGACAGCGACAGATCAGGCCGTTCGGGGTCGGTCTTCATGTAAAACGCTTTCACAGCCGCCGGGTAACGGTGCACCATCACAGGGCGATCAAACCGGCTTGATATATATGTCTCGTCAGGCGCGCCGAAATCGCCGCCCCACTCGAAACGATTTTCAAGCTCCCCGTTCGCGTGTCCCTCTTGAAGTATTCGCACGGCATCGTCGTATTGAAGGCGCGGGAATGGGGCTTGAATCTTTTCGAGCTTCGATATGTCGCGCTCAAGCTCTGCTAGTTCTTTGCGACGATTTTCGAGCACGCGATGAGCGATGAAAGTAAGGAAGTCTTCCGCGAGCTTCATTATGTCATCGAGGTCTGCATAAGCGACTTCCGGCTCAACCATCCAGAACTCCGTCAGGTGGCGGCGCGTCTTGGATTTTTCGGCGCGAAAGGTTGGGCCGAAGCAATAGACTTTGCCGAAAGCGGCGGCGGTCGCTTCGTTGTAAAGCTGACCCGACTGAGTGAGGTAAGCTTTCGCGTCATCGAAATAATCAACGGCGAACAGCGTGGTCGTGCCTTCGCACGCGGCGGGCGTAAATATCGGCGTGTCCATCAGCAGGAAGCCGTTCGAGTCGAAATAATCGCGCACGGCGCGAATGACTTCGGCGCGCACGGACAGTATCGCGTGCTGGCGGCGCGAGCGCAGCCACAGGTGGCGCTTGTCCATCAGGAACTCGACGCCGTGCTCTTTCGGCGTGATGGGGAAAGGCTCGGCTACGTGCAGGACTTCAAGCCGTGTGACGTCGAGTTCATAAACGCCGGGTTGTTTGGGGTGTTCGCGCGGAGTGCCGCGCACGATGATGGAAGATTCCTGAGTAAGATTGCTGAAATCGTTCCAGACCTGTTCACTGACGTCGCGCTTAGAGACGACGCCCTGAATGATGCCTGAGCCGTCGCGTATCTGCGGGAATATGAGTTTGCCGCTCGACCGAATGTTATAAAGCCAACCCTTGATGGTTATCTCTTCGCCAACGTGATTAGATACATCTCTGATGTATGTTTGATCCATAATCGCTCCTGAGTTGTCACTGAATTCCAAGAATGCACTTGATTGATAATCCTACTATAGCCAATCGAACAAAAAAAGCAGCGACCGGTGATTAACAGGCTTGAGGCCTCTGTTCTTCTGTCGTACAGCCCGATTCAAAACAGTGTATCCAATTCGCAAATCAAGCCCGTTTTTGCGCCGTTTCCGCGCATTATCGGCCGGCATCGCGATTGCTCTTTTTATCCTCGTAGTTATTAAAACAGAATCCGAATGGAGGGATGAACGATGGCCGATAGAATTATAGAAGAGCATGTCGTACATACGGACGGCGGCGGCGGGAGCGGCGCTTTGACCGCGCTTGCAGTTATGCTGTTTCTGCTTGTGTTGCTGGCTGTGCTTTATTTCACGGGGACCTTTGGGCGGATGTTCGGGGGCAGCAAACACGAAGTTGATATTAACATCAATAAGCCCGGCGTTGTTCTGCAACTCCGTTAATGAATTTAGTCGTCAGTTTATCAGCAGCCCGCGTGTCGGCGAAGGCATTCCCTCCGACACGCGGGCTGCCGATTCGATTGCCGAAACGGCTTACTGAGGAGGCCGTCGCGGGTCGCCCGGAAGCGGTGCGCGTTTCTCGCCCGGGAGCGGCTGCACAGGATCGTCGGGTACCCTGCGTTTTTGATTAGGATCGAGTCGTCGGTTATTCGGGTCTTTCTCTTCCTGTCTATCCCCTTTATAACCCCTGGGCACAAATCGAACATTATTTCCGAGCGGCGCTACGGCAGTGGTTGAAAAAATTGTCCACGGTCCGCTCGGCAAATCTCCTGCGATCTCGCGCTGCCATTCGTATTCGGGGTGCGCTTTCAAAAATGCATCGAGCTTGAAGTCCGTCCCGCACGCATGGCCTACGGCCGCCCACATCTTCATCTGCGATGCAAGCCGGCTGTCCGTCGCTTTCGAGTTCGACGCGCCGCCGGGATAAAAGCTGCGCCAGTCGCCGCCCGCGCCCGACTCGTCAAGGTCAACGTGACCGCAGAGCGTATTGGCCGAACCCGCGTTGCGCTTTCGCACCACATCGTAATGATCGCCCATGAACTTCTTCGCAAGGTTGATGTCGATCTTCCCGCGGTTGGCGCTCATCAACTCGTCCCAACGGCGACGGCGCGCGTTGGCCCCGTTCTTTTCATTCTTAGGGTCAAAGGCGGTTTCTTCCCGGATGGTTTTTTCATGCACGGGGAAGTTCGAGCCGACGAAGTAACCGTCCTTTGTGCGCTCGACTATGTTGTTCTTGATTCCGTTTTCGAGCCGCGCTATCTCGCCCGTCTTGCGGTCTGCGACGAGCCAGTCGTTCGCATAACCGCCGTTCGGATTGTCCGTCATCACGCGCAGCCAGTCGTCAATCGAATTCGAATACTGAATCGCTTTGCGTATGCGATAAAACTCGGGCAGCCCCGAAGGCTCGAATCCTTTGAAGTCGCTGATGGTCGTTTCAGTCACGATCAAACCTGCGCCCGTGATATAGAAGTCGTCGCCCGAATGAATGAATCCGGGAAACGAGTCCATCAGGATGCGATTGCCCGATTCGGGGTTGAGGTCAACCATAATGTTCCAGTTGCGACCGATCAAATAATCCATCCAGGTGTTGTGCGCGACGACGATTTCGCCCGTGCGAGTCCAACTGCCCGTGGCGACGAACGCAGAGCAGGCGGGCGG